>ENA-ORCU01000380-ORCU01000380.1-marine-metagenome-genome-assembly--contig:-NODE-380-length-17362-cov-3.241076_pt1 | contig 17362 bp, 10 predicted proteins | sample MGYA00248631_ERZ508512 | MGnify/ENA primary metagenome ERZ508512 (study PRJEB26183, sample SAMN06268844) | marine metagenome | isolation source: Tt an P1 anaerobic enrichment on pine from sediment taken...
CAGCTGTCCGTCAAAACCGTGCCGCCGGTTAAACCGCTGCGTATAGACCCCGTTGAGATGCCGCATGCATCGGGAAAGATTTCCCTGCGGGGTCTGAACCAAAAGGTGGTAATGGTTGGGCATCAAACAATACGCGGACACTCGCATCTGCCATTTTTCAACGGTTTCCCGAATCAAATCGGTGAACAGTGCGTAATCCGCCCCGCCGCCAAATATCGCTTCTGACCGGCGGCCTCGGTTCATCACGTGATACCAGGCGCCGGGATATTCGATTCTCAATGGTCGTGACATGAAACGACCATACACCCATTGCCGACTAAAAGTCAAAAGCAGACTTGACCCCTATCCACCATCTAACCGAAAAATATTGACCGGTAAAACACCCGGATGTTCGATCGCTTCATCCCCTGGCACCCAACAGCCCGACCGAAATTGCTTGACGCTCCGGCTGTTGACTTCGCTGAACCCGGAATTAAAGTCAGGGATCATTCAAGTCGCCCTTTTAATGTGTCTTGGCAAGCAGTAGAATAACAATTCGAAATCACAGTCTGAATTCTCCGCTCTGCCGATGCTGATGCTTAGTGAAGTTATTTTTGAGAGAAACCTTAGAGCCTGTTTGAAAACCAGGAGATTAAAACGAAAAGGTGTAAGAACAGAGACAAATTGTCGGAAATTTACAGCGATTTGGACCACTCTCGCACGTTTGCAGCCAATTCATCCGTTTTAAAACAGGCGATAGCAGGAGTTATCTGCTTCCCATGCGGATAATGCAACTCAACTCGTAAGCGAGGATTCACGGTCTTATTCATTTCCTCAATATGGGGATCACCGATTCACCGGGAGCTGTGCCATGACCATCACGGTCGAACCCGAGCGTCTCAACGAGTATCGCAGCCGTCGAAAAAACTGGAAAAAATGGGGACCCTATCTGAGCGAACGTCAAGGGGGTACCGTTCGGGAAGACTACAGCCCCGACGGATCCGCCCGGGACAGCTTCCCCCCACGATCATGCCCGCAGCCGGGCCTATCGCTGGGGGGAGGACGGAATCGCCGGCATCTCCGACCGGCAGCAGTATATCTGCTTTGCTCCGGCTATTTGGAACGGCAAGGATCCCACCCTGAAAGAACGCCTGGGCGGGCCATGTGAATTACGCCGCCTTCAAGGGCGGGGTAATGCTCATGATGAAAAGCATCGCCCAGGAGGTGCGCCCATCGCATCCGGGTCAACAGCGTCGCCCCCGGGGCGATTCGCACCCCGATCAACCTGTCGGCATGGGAAACGCCCGATGCGTATCAAGCCCTCATGGGCCTGATCCCGTACAACCGTATCGGGAAGCCGGATGACATCGCCCGCGCCGTTGTGCGGCTGGCCTCCGATTACGCCGATTACATGACCGAAATCAGTCTGGTCGTCAACGGCGGGATGCCCCTCTACCCGGGGTTTGCAACCGGCGGATATCCATAGACCTGACTGCCGATATTATCGGAGAAAAAGGAGCGGATTATGAATGATGCAGAAATTACCGTTTACGGGGCCCACTGGTGCCCGGACTGCCGCCGGAGCAAAATGTTCCTGGGGGAGCACCAGATTCCCTATGAATGGGTGGATATCGAAGAAAATTCGGAAGCCGAGCGGTTTGTAATCGAAGCAAACAAGGGCAAGCGAATCATTCCGACCATCGTGTTTGCCGACGGCTCGTTTCTGGTCGAACCCACAAACGCCGAACTGGCCGAGAAGCTGGGGCTGAAAACCGCCGCCAGCCGCAGTCATTACGATCTGATCGTGGTCGGCGGAGGACCGGCCGGGCTGACCGCGGCGCTGTACGCCGCCCGGGAGGCCATCGACACGCTGGTAATCGAACGGGCGGCCCCTGGCGGCCAGGCCGCCGCGACCGAAAAGCTCGATAACATGCCGGGGTTTCCGGATGGGGTGTCAGGTGCCGAGTTTGCCCAGCGATTGCGCCGACAGGCCGAGCGCTTCGGCGTGGAACTCCTGCAGGCCCAGGATGTGACCGGCATACATCAGCACGGCAACTTCCACTGCGTTCAGACCGGCGACGGGAAGCGATACAGTGCGCGGGCGCTCTTGCTTGCCACCGGCAGCCGTTACAGGCGCCTGGGCGTTCCGGGTGAAACCGATTACCTGGGAGCCGGCGTTCACTTTTGCGCCACCTGCGACGGCCCTTTTTACAGGGGCAAAACCGTGGCCGTGGTCGGCGGTGGAAACAGCGCCACCGAGGAAAGTCTGCTGCTGACTAAATTTGCCGACCGGGTCACCATTCTGGTTCGCGGCGATGCGTTTACGGCCAGTCCGGTCATTCAGGAAAAAGTCCTGGAGCACGAGGGCATCGATGTGCGCTGGAACACTGAGGTCAAAGCCTTTATCGGCGCCGACAGCAAGCTGTCCCAGCTGAGCCTGGTCAACAACAGGACCGGGGAAGAGGAGCTGCTACCTGTCAATGGGGCCTTTATTTTCATCGGCCTGGATCCCAACACCGCCTTTCTTGAAAAAAGCGAAGTGCTCCTGGATCGCTGGGGGTATATCGTCACAGGACATGCCCTGCAGCATACCGAAGCCCGATTCAATCAAACCGCGGGGCGCGAGCCGTATTTGATGGAAACCAGCGTTCCCGGTGTATTTGCGGCCGGCGATGTACGCGACGCCAGCACCAAGCAGGTAGTCAGCGCGGCGGGTGAGGGCAGCACGGCAGCACTTATGATTCGGGAGTATCTCAAGCATGTCTGATGATGCCAATTTTAAAAATGATAGTTGTAGACAGGCACCAGTTATGCCATGCAGCGTACCCGGGTGTTGACAGATCAGGCGCTGTTTCATAAGCTGGTTTGAGTCGCTCATCTACCTGCTGATTCTCTGACGGACAAATTGCCTGCAACATCTCAATTTTCAGGGGCCTCGCCCCGTACTGAGCGGTTTCTCAAAACCTGAAAATAACGTTTCCAGTATAAAATAGCTTTAGAGGGTGATACATGACCTGATTTTCCAATTGCTGTTAATGAGTTGCGTTTTAACTCATTGTAGCAAAAGGGAAAAGTCAGGTTTTTTCTTTGCCCGTCCCTTTCCGACCATCACGGATCAGAGGTTTTTATAATGCCGGTCAAGCCTTCCTATGAAGAACTGGAAAAACGAGTCCGCGAGTTAGAACATGCCGAGTCTGAGCGCAGCCGCACCGAGCAGGCGCTGCGTCAAAGCGAAGCCAAGTATCAGCAACTCTTTGAATTCGTATCGGATGCACTGTTTCTCATCGACAATGAGGAGGGTCAACTCCTGGAGGCCAACCTGGCGGCATCCAAAATGTACGGCTATAGCCGGGAAGAACTTCTGGAACTGCGGAATGTCGATCTTTCAGCCGAGCCAGAATCCACCCGGCAGGCCACCCGGGAGGAACGCCCACTGGTAAGCGTCCGCTATCACAGGAAAAAAAATGGTGAGGTATTTCCGGTTGAGATTGCAGGCAGCCATTTCGAATGGCAGGGCCGCAAAGTTCACATCGCCGCCATACGGGAGATCGGCTGGCGCCTGCAGGCGGAGGAAGCCCTGCGGGAAAGCGAGGCGCGCTTCCGCTCGATTTTCAAAAAATCGCCCATGGGTATCGCCATTATCGATCCGATGGGGCGGTTTACCGAGGTAAACGATTACCTGCTCGAGGCGCTCGATTACTCTCTGGATGAAATCAGGTCCCTGACCTTCATGGATATCACTCATCCGGAGGATCGGGCGATGTCCGCTGACTTGGCTGACGCCGCCCGATCCGGGAATTCCGATTTTTTCGAGATGGAAAAACGTTACCTGAAAAAAGACGGCAGCACCCTATGGGGTAGAGTTCGCATTTCTGCTGTCAGCACCGCCAGCGATAATTTCAGGGGCTGGATCGGCGTTATTGAAGACATCACAGAAAAACGCAGGACCCGAAGACAAATCAAATGGCTGCTTCAGGCAATCGAGGGTACAGCTGACGGCATCGGGATTGCCGACAAACAAGGCAAAATCATTTTTTTGAACAGGAGCATCAAGAAACTGGCCGGCTTCAGCCTCGATGAACTCAACCGGGCCGGCGGCCCCAAAGCTTTGTATAAAGAATGGCAAACAGCCAAACAGGCCCTTTCCGATGCAATCGCGGGCAAGACCTGGCAGGGGGAACTCACATTGGTACGAAAGGATCAGAGCACCGTGCCAATCGAGGCCACAGCCGATCCAATATTTGATGATGCCGGAAACATTATCGGGATCATTGGTGTACATCGGGATATTTCGGAACGAAAGGCAGCCGAACGGGCGCTCCGGCACAGCGAGGAAAAATACCGTCAGCTTTATCAGCAGGCACCGGTCATGCTGCATTCCGTGGATCCGGAAGGACGAATCGTGGAAGTCAATGATCAATGGCTGAAGACCCTGGGATACCGTCGCGAGGAAGTAATCGGTCAACTCGCCCTTGAGTTTTTATCGGATGAATCGACTCAAAAAGCCAGAAATGAAGTGTTTCCCAGATTCTATACCGAGGGAATCGTCAAAGATGTACCGTTTCAGATGGTAACCAAAGACGGCACTTTGATTGATGTGTTGTTGACTGCGTTTTCCAAAAAGGATGTGGACGGCAACTTCGTGCGTAACAGGGTTTCCATTCTGGATATCACCGAGCACAAACGGGCAGAGGAAGAAAAGGCCAGATTAGAGAGAAAGCTGATACAAACCCAGCGGATGGAAGCCATCGGCCGGCTGGCCGGCGGCATCGCCCACGACCTGAACAACCTGCTTTCTCCGATACTGGGCTACGGAGAACTGCTCCTGGCGGATACAACCGCGCACGATCCACGTCGAGAAATGATGGAACAGGTCATGAAAGCGGGAGTGGGTGCCCGAGACCTGGTCCGGCAGCTTCTGGCTTTCAGCCGCCGGCAAACACTGGAGTACAAACCCCTGGACCTCAACAAGATCCTTGCGGGCATAGCGAAACTTCTTCGACGAACCATTCGTGAAGACATTGAGATCAAAATCGCTCAATCCCCACACATAGGGCCGGTGATGGCCGATATCGGCCAGATCGAACAGGTAATTATGAATCTGACGGTCAATGCCGCCGACGCGATGCCCGAGGGCGGTGAGTTGACCATTGAAACGGCGCCTGCGGAACTGGATGAAAGCCATGCAATGCCCTATGAGGAAGTGAACCCGGACGCTTACGTCATGCTGGCCATCAGTGACACCGGATGCGGGATGGATGAGGAAACCCGCGCGCAAATTTTTGAGCCGTTTTTTTCAACAAAGGGGAAACAGGGCACCGGCCTGGGTCTGGCCACCGTTTACGGTATCGTCAAGCAGCACAGGGGCAACATCTGGGTTGAGAGCGAACCGGGCGCCGGTACGACCTTTAAAGTTTTCCTGCCGGTTTCTACCCAGCAGCACGATCAAAAAGAGTGTATCGAAAAGACATCCACCGCCAAGACAGGATGCGAGACCATCCTGCTGGTAGAGGATAACAAGCAGGTGCGCTTCACTGTTCACAACATTCTCCAGCGGTTGGGCTATACGGTTTTACCGGCAAAGGACGGTATGGAAGCACTAAAGGTGCTGACGCAGCACAGCGGGACGGTGCATCTGCTGTTGACAGACGTGGTTATGCCCGAGATGAACGGGAAGGAACTCTACGCCCAAATCGCCGGAAGATGTCAGGGTTTAAAGGTGCTTTACATGTCCGGATACACGAACGATGTAATCGCTCATCACGGTGTGCTCGATGAAGGGGTGCAATTTATCCAGAAACCCTTTACCACTCATGCACTGGCCGTTAAAATGCGCGAGGTGCTCGATAAACGATGAAAAAAAATATCGGCCAGCCACCGGGAAACAGCCCGCTGACACACATCCCGCCGGATTACTGCCCTCCGGGCACCGGATTCTGGCTGGAGCTTCCGGCAGGAGCGGATCGGGGAAAGCACATCTTCTACCGGGACAGCGTCCATGGAAAAGGAGATGCTAAAGCGGTTATCGTTCTGGTGCACGGCAACCCGGAGTGCTCGTATTCCTACCGCAAAATTATTGACAATATTACCCGCTCCATCTCCAAACCCTGCCGAATCGTTGCCATGGATCATATCGGGTTTGGCCGGTCCGACCAGGCATCCTTTGAAATGACCGCCATGGATCACGCCGCCAATTTGTTCCTCCTGATTCGGCATCTGGACCTTCGACACGTCACCCTAGTCGTCCACGACTGGGGCGGCCCCATCGGCATCGGCGCCTTTCTCCGGGAACCGGAGCGCGTCGCCAACCTGGTCCTGCTGAACACCACGGTTTTCCCCATTCCCGACACCGGATACACGTATCATAAGAACTATCCCATCCCCTGTGTCCCCTGGTCAAAATTTCCGTCCGTCACGCCGGACCGTCTCTGGGGTGCGCTTATCGACTACGCCATTTACCGAAAACCGGCCGGAGCATTCAGGATAATTCTGGATCTGGGTGTGCATATGTTGCGGTCGGAACTGGGGATAACCGCCTGGACGGATAGAAACGCCCAGATGGTGTACAGGGAGCAGTTCCGCACGCGGGCCAACGCCCGGAGTTCAAAACGCCTGGTGCGCCAGACCGCCGCATGGGGAACCGGCAGTATCTATCGCGATCCGAAACTGGGACTGAGAGACACCCGGGGATTCTATGCATTCATTCAAGACAAACTGAGCCAGGCATGGGGGCCGCAAGGCCGCAATATCGGTGCCCGCGCGTTGATTGGCCGCTGGGATCCCCTGGGAAAAGATGAAGTAATTGCCCAGTGGATTAAACATCTTCCCCAGTTGGAAGGAAACGTCACAATCTACGAGAAGGCGGGCCATTTCGTGCATATCGAACAGCCTGAAGCCATTGCCGGGGCCGTGCTGGATGTGGCCGGACTGAAATAGAAGAAAAAATGCCCGCCCCGACATGGATTACCGGAAGGGCTGGAGGGGGAGCCAGCGCCAGTTACCCATCCCTTTCTCATGCCGGCATTGAACGATTTCCATCCGGATCGGTGCCCGATTCGGCTTACGGCACATTCCTTAAGAGCCGTTGAGCCTGCCTGAAATCCAGGCTTTTACTGAAAAAACTCAAAATCTGCGTCCTGTAAATGTTTTTCTTTGCGATCCTTGTCATTTGATTTCCTGTTGCAACAGTGCAATTGCACGACCCTTTTCAGGATGATCTTTCAGTTCATTTGCCAATTCCATTATCGCCTGAAAAATCGGGTCGCCCAATAGTTTCTGGTTCAACTTGAGAAAACTTCCTCTGTTTTTTTCTTGACTCTGTTTTCGCTGCCAGGATCGGGACCATATGTGACTTAGATTCTCGGCGAGGTTGTTTTCTGCTACTCGCTGCCACTCACCACGATCAAACCAGATTCCGCCGCAAATCGTACATTTTTCCAGATAAAATGGTTCGCCGATATCTACTTTAGCCCGGATCATAATTCCATGACCGGAAGGGCAAATGCCGGTCTTTTTGTCGTGGTCATCTGAATCCAAATCAATGTCAGCAGGATCGATTGTTATCTCCGGCAAATCCGAACGTTCCACATTCAGGAGCCACATTCCGCCGCACTTTTCGCAAAAAAAGGGTGAATGGTAATTTGGCTTTTTCAATTCGCTCGACCTGCATTTGGGACATTTCATGGATTCCTCCGTGTAATTACATGGACGTTAATTTTCAAATCAGATCCCTTTATGGTGGACTACTGAGTCGATAGGACAGGATTTATTTTTGCATTTACTATTATAACCGACAGTGATGCCAATCCTATTCCCATAGCAATCCATGTCTGCTGATAGAACTGCTCCAGTAAACGAGACGATATGCCGACAAATAACAAAAACAGGGCAAACCCGATGCCGATTCCTATGCAATCAAAAACGGTCGATTTAATAGTATTTTTGTATGAATAGCTACCGAATCGACCGAGGACTTGGCAGCTAGGCGAAATCGCCAATAAGGCATTCTCGAATTTCAAAACTGGAGGATAAGAAAAAAATATAAATCAAAATCAACCAAACAGGTGCTTCAGACCATAGCTCATAATAAAATTTTTTTAGTATTGTCATTCTACAAATATCTCGAAGCTATCAATTGTGTCATACTGCGACCATGCCCATATCGTGACCATAATGAGGCTCCAGAGGGAGCAACCGATGTCGTAAGAAAGTCGGAATTATTATTTTTCTTAACAACTCCTCTCAAGCCATTACCGTTTTTTAGTTTTTATCAGCACCGATATGTTGTGTAAACATAAACAGATAGAAAAACCAGGCAATTTTACCAGTTATCTATACCTGCAACATTTAGAATCTATAAAAACCAGCCGTCCCCTCTTTTCCCGCCTTGAAATTGGCCGGTCTTATTTTGCAAATAATTGGCAGTTGTAATCATCCAATATCCCCCCTATCCTCAATACGTATGATGGACAACGGTTCAATTTTCAGAAAGGAGCGATCATCATGGGGCTGTTGATACGAATCGACAATCAGTCCGCCACACCTCTTTTTCGCCAGATCATAAAACAGGTTATCAAGCGGGTGGAAAGCGGCACCCTGAAACAGGGAGAGCGACTACCGGCCACCCGCGCCATGGCGGAGCGACTGGGAGTGAACCGCTCCACGGTGTACAAGGCGTACCAAGAGCTGTGGTCCCTGGGGTATCTGGAAAGCCGGCCGGGATCGTATTCCACAGTGCGAAACCGGGCGAAAATGGCCACGACAACTCTGCCGGACGATGGCAGCCGAATTGACTGGGATACCCGGCTCACCCCCGGGGCAGGCGCGCTTTACAAGATGATCCAGCGCGCGCTGCCGGTTCACGATAAAAAGGTCGGTTCCGGGCTCATCGATTTCACCCCGCTGTCGCCGGACAGCCGCCTGCTGCCGACAGATGAATTCAGAAAGTGCATAAACCACGTTCTGCTCCATGAAGGAGCCCGCCTTCTGCAGTACGGCAGTCCCCAGGGCTACGAGCAGCTGCGTGCGTTTATTGCCCGGCGCATGCGGCTTCACGGCATATCGATTTCATATGATGAGATCATGATCACCGGGGGCGCCCAGCAGGCCATCGATCTGGTAATTAAACTGCTGGTAACCGCCGGTCAGGGCGTTGTCTTCGAGGCGCCGACCTACACCCGTGCCATGGAGGTCTTCACGTTAAACCAGGTGAAGATGATCCCGGTCCCCATGACCCGGGAAGGCATGGACCTGGATGCGCTGGAAGCCCTGCTGGGCAAAGAATCTCCGGCCCTGGTGTACACCATTCCCAACTTTCACAATCCCACCGGCATCACCACGAGCCAGCAGCATCGGGAGCGACTGCTTTCCATTTGCGAGCGGCACGCCATTCCACTGGTGGAAGACGGGTTCGAAGAAGAGATGAAATACTTCGGCAAAGTGGTGCTCCCCATCAAATCCATGGACCGCGGGCAGGTGGTGATTTACCTCGGCACGTTTTCAAAGGTGCTGTTTCCCGGTCTTCGCATCGGGTGGATTGCCGCGGACAAGCGGTGCATCCAGGGCCTCGTGCCCATCCAGCGATCAACCACTCTCTCGGGCAACACACTGGACCAGGCGGCCCTTGAGCGGTTTTGCCGCCTTGGCCACTACGATCGTCACGTCAAGCGCGTGCACCGGGTCTACCGAAGACGAATGGATGCGGCCCTCAGCGCCATAAGCGAGTTCATGGCACCCTTTGACATCACATGGACCCGGCCGGCCGGTGGCTACGTTATCTGGGTCTGTCTCCGGGGCCTTGAAACGCCCGAAAACAAGCTCATCGACCACCTGTACCGGTGCGGTGTCCGCGTGGTACCGGGAAGCTCTCATTTTTACGGGAAACCGGACGGGACCTACCTGCGCCTGTCCATCGCCCATCTGGATGAATCCGATATAGTGGAAGGCATAAAGCGTCTGGCCGGCGCATTTGAGCAACTCGGCTGCAAACAAAGGAGTGAGCCATGTCATTCGATCTAAACGCCATACCCCGGTGCCGAATCACCCATCTGCCCACCCCCCTGGAGAAGTTGACACGCCTGAGCCGAATCCTGGGCGGCCCGGCGATTTACATCAAACGGGACGATCTGACCGGACTGGGGCTGGGGGGCAACAAAACCCGTAAGCTGGAATTTTTGCTGGGAGAGGCCGTAAGCCGGCAATGCGACTGCGTCATCACCGCCGGGGCCATGCAATCCAACCACTGCCGTCAGACGGCGGCTGCGGCGGCCGCCGTGGGGCTGGCGTGTCACCTGGCCCTGGGCGGCGAGGCGCCGGCGGTTGCCGAGGGAAATCTGCTGCTCGATCACCTGTTCGGCGCAACGGTTCACTGGTGCGGCGATTGCAGCAACGGCGAGCAAATGCCGGAAATTGCCGAAGCATTAAGGACACGGGGCCACCGCCCTTACATCATTCCGTTTGGCGGGTCCAACGAAATCGGTGCCATCGGTTTTGTGGCGGCCATGGGCGAGCTCAAAGAGCAGATGGCCGCGCAGAAGATCCGCGCGAATTATCTCGTGATGCCCTCAAGCTCCGGCGGCACCCAGGCCGGCATGGTGCTGGGCCGGGACATCCATAATCTTGAGCTGGAGATCATCGGCATCGGTATTGACCGAAAAGACTCGGGCCATCCCACCTATGAGTCGGATCTGGCACGGATCGCCAACCGGGCATCGGCAGCACTCGATGCGGGCATCACTTATGAGGCCAGGCAATTTCACATGCGATACGACTTTTTCGGCAGCGGCTACGCCGCTGTAGGAGAACTCGAGCGGGAAGCCATGCATCTGGCCGGCAGACATGAAGGAATCCTGCTCGATCCGGTCTACACGGCCAGGGCCATGGGCGGATTGATTCACATGATCCGGCAACAGGAGTTCTCGTCCCGGGACGCGGTAGTGTTCTGGCACACCGGCGGTATACCCGCAGTATTTTCACACCCCGAAGCGCTGGGCGGCCAATCTTAGGAAATGGACCACATATTGACCTGCCATGACAGGGTGAAATCAGACTTTGTCCGAGGCGACAAAGCCTATCTCTACGATTCCCGGGGACGGCGTTATGTTGATTTTGAAGCCGGCATCTGGTGTACGGCGCTTGGCCACAACCACCCCCGGCTCAACCGCGTCATTCGGAAACAGCTTGACCGCATCGTTCACCTGAACAATCGCTTTACCGGCACCATAGCCGAAGAGGCGGCTGTCGCACTGCTAAATACGGCAAACCTGCCGGACGGCAAATGCGTCTTCCTTAGTTCGGGAAGCGAGGCCGTCGAGTTTGGCCTCCAGTGGTCCGGACGACTGACGGGAAAGCCGTTTTTTCTCACCCTGACCGATGCCTACCTGGCGGCCTACGGGCTTGCCGGAAGCAGACGCACGGATCAGTGGATAACCGTTGACTGGAAGGATTGCATCACCTGTCCCCATCCGTGGGAGTGCAGGGCTTGTCCCAGGCTGAAATCACTGCCCGTTAAAAAAATTGGCGCATTCGTTCTGGAATCCGGAAGCAGCTCAGGGTCAGTCAAGTTTCCCCCCAACCCCCTGGTGGAACGACTCGCCGCTGTTATCCAGCAACATGGAGGCTTGCTGGTCGTCGATGAAGTTACCACCGGAATCGGCCGAACCGGCAAATGGTTCGGCTTTGACCACTACGATGTGCGTCCGGATATCATCGCGGTGGGAAAAGGAATCGGCAACGGTTATCCCGTCAGCGCCGTTATACTCACTAGGGAAGTGGCGAATCGGATAGAGCAAACCGGCATCCGGTATGCCCAGTCCCACCAGAACGACCCCTTGGGCTGCACCATTGCCCGGGAGGTCATCACGATAATCCGTGAAGAGGCCCTTGTCGAGCGCAGCCGGAATCTGGGAAAAAGGTTCCTGGACCGGCTCCGCCTCATGGGCGCACAAGTTGAAGATATAAAGGAAATACGCGGCCGTGGACTCATGATCGGCATGGAACTCAAAAAAGGCGATGGCCGCCTAACCGCCTCCGATATCATTCATCGTCTCATGGATCATGGCGATCTGGCCGGATACCAACCCCATACCAACACGATCCGTTTTCTTCCCGCCCTGACCATCGAAGAAAAGGATATGACCAGCCTGGTTGAAAATCTAGCCCGAATCCTTGCTCGATAAAATAGTTTGCAGCGCGGGTGAAATCATTGGAACAGGAAAGTGCATACGGGGTACTTGCCAAAGCGCAGCAACTGGAGAGACAGGGAAAGGACATCGTTCACTTTGAGATTGGTCAACCGGATTTCAAAAAGAAGAGTTTTTCCTTCGACCTGGAGGAATTTGACCGGAAGGTCGGCGGGAAAACAAAGATGATCATCATCAACTCACCCGCCAATCCCACCGGAGGAGTGATGCCGATGGAGGTCCTCCGGCACATCGCCGACGCGGCGATCCGGCACGACTGCTGGGTTCTCTCCGATGAAATCTACTCCCAGCTTGTTTACGACGGAAAGAAGGCGCCCAGCATCGCCACACTGCCCGGAATGGCCGAACGTACCATAATCGTGGACGGCTTTTCCAAGACATACGCGATGACGGGATGGAGACTGGGATACGGGTTCATGCCGGAGGCGCTGGCTGAAAAAGTCACCTTGCTCCTGAACCACGCCATCGGCTGCACGGCGACGTTCACCCAGTACGCGGGCATCGAGGCAATCCTCGGCGATCCATCCCGGATCGAACCACTGGTGGCCGAGTACCAGCTCCGGCGCGATCGATTGGTGCAGGGGCTGAACGCCATCGAAGGTGTCACCTGCCGAAAACCCGAAGGGGCCTTTTATGTGTTCCCGAACGTTAAATCATTCGGAATCCCCTGCGAGGAATTGGCGGACCGCCTGCTGAACGAGGCCCACGTGGCCCTCTTGCCCGGAACGGCATTCGGATCGTTCGGCGAGGGATACCTCCGCATGAGTTACGCGACCACCATGGAAAACATCGAAGAAGCTCTCAACCGTATCGGGCGTTTTTTCTCGAAGCTCTGACAGGCGGCACACAAGCAAAATCGAATCGATCCATGATGTTACATTTTTATCCATGCTCTCAGCATGTGATGGTCAATCTCACCTGCAGACGAAACAGCGAAGCTGTATGCCTGTCGGGTGCATCGGTTGGATATGTGGCTTCATGATATACTGTCAATCGCGCCACGGTTTGTGGGCTCTATAGGATTTGAGACGATCCAGTGCATCAGTAAATTTCTTACAATCACCGTGCTTCTCTAAAAACTCAACAACCGTTTCTTGAGTCTTGATCGCATCATCGAAATTGCCCGCTTCAGCATAAGCTGCAGATAGAGTGTCAAGAGTGTCTGCATTTCTATTGAGTTGAACCGCCTTTTCGGCAAGAGCCACTGCCTCAGCACCATTTCTGAATCGCTGATCAGGGCAGGTTGACATAAGCCAGGCCAGATTATTATGCGGCCCCGGAGTTGTGGAATCTATTTGAATCGATATTCTGTAGTCGGATATGGCAGAGTCATAATTGCCCTTTTTAGCCCTGGCCATTCCACGCTTGAAATAGTAAGAGGAGCCCTTAGGTTTTAATTGAATTGCTCTGTCATAGTCAGAAATCGCGCTATCCACCGAACCTTTTTCGTCCTGGAGCATAGCCCTGAAAAAGTAGTAATCCGCAACATTCCTATCTATCTCTATCGCTTTGGTATAGTCTGAAATAGAGAGTTCATCCTCTCCTTTTTCTTCCCTTGCGATTCCTCGATCAAAATAAAAAATGGCATCACTGGGATCTAATTCCAGAGCTCTGTTAAAATCATCTATGGCTTTGTCCTGGTCTCCCTTATCAGACAAGGCAGAGCCTCGGAAGTGATACGCCTCAGCGTTATCCGGATCCGATTCAATGCTCTTGGTCAAGTCGCGGATCGCCTCATCAAACTCCCGTTTCGTCCAAAAGGCGACACCCCGGTGAAAATAGGCTTCAGTTTCATGAGGGGAAATCTCCAGTGCTTTGCTGTAATCATCAATGGCAAGGTCTGCTTTGCCTTTCCTGTGCCAGGCAACCCCCCGATTCAAGTAGTAGCCTGAGTTGTTGGGATCACAGTCAATTGCTCTGCTGTAATCAGCTATGGCTCGATCATAGTCACCCTTGATATACCAAGAATTTCCTCGATTGAAGTAAGCCGCACTGTCTCTCGAATTAAGCGCTATCGCACTGCTGAAATCGGCAATGGCTTCGTCAGGCAGACCCTTTTTGTCGAACGCATTTCCGCGGTTGAAGTAAGCACCATATTCGCAAGAATCTATCGCAATAGCTTTTGTATATTCATTGATCGCGCGGTCATAATCGCCGCTGCGGTACCAGGTATTCCCTCTGTCGAAAAACTCAGTGGATTTCATCGGCTTTGCTGATTGGCACCCGGACTGCAGCAATACTGGAATCACCAAGAGGACAAAAAGAAATGGATTGAATTTTTTCATAACGTGTGTCTCTGATAGCAGTTTCATACTGGATAGATAGATGAATGAATGAATGAATGACTTCAATATTATTTCTAATTGTCTTTTAGGTTTTCAACCCCAGTTTTTAAGTTAATGCCTAAAATTTTTTCAAATTGTTTTCTGCAAACAATATTAACTTCGCCCAAATGATATGAAAATCTTTTGATAAATATCCATTTGTCATCAAGCATCCATCCATAAGAATGCTTTTTACTATACGAAATGTCACCATAGGTTTTTTGAAAATATCTTAATAAGTCGTGAAACTCTTGATTGCTGCAAACAGGGATCTGTTTTCCATAAAATTTCTTATCTTTAAAAATATACAATACCTTATTAAACATATGATCGCCAAATTTAATTTTCGCATCCACCTTTGTATAGAATTCTGTATGGAAATCATCGGCTAAGTATACATAGGTAAAATCGTCATAGTCTGACAAATTATCGCTACATGAAATATCATTAAAATAGTCACAAAAACCGACTCGAACGATTGAGAAAAAAACGATAAGGATGGCTTGGATATTTTTCATAATATTATGTGACATAGCAGAAAGTTCAAGAGCAACTAAAGCAATGCAATAACGGTTTGCTTTTATTCTCGCCAATGTTCCGGTTTATTCAACATGTCTGCACGATCTATCCTTATTCGTCAGGCCATATGCTGCAAGAACAAAAAACCTCACATAATTGAACTCAACTTATCTATTCCAAAAAGTTGAGGTTCTTTCCGAGTACTGCAATTTTCATTTAACCAGTTGGCGATTTCCTGCATCTTACTGTCTTCCCAAACCCTTGCACCTGTGGGGCAGTTTTTTGTGCAAGCACAACAGCGAATGCATAGTTCAACATCAGTTGCCACGCTCCCATTAATTGAAATGGCTGCAGTGGGACATACACTGGCACACGTACCACAAACCGAGCATGTGTCTTCTTTGGTCACTGGTGAAACAGCCATGGATCGCGCTCCGCCTTCATATGGAAATCTGCCGGGAATTTCCAGATCCATTTGGGCATCAGGTGATTGCAGCGCTGCGACTTTATGTTACCGGGTGCATTGATAATTCAAAGGTTTAAGGTGTCAGGCCTCACAGGTGCCAATTTCTGAAACCTGACACCAACCCACCAAAAAAAATCACATCCATGTGCAGTTGGCTTTTACCATCTGCTTCCTGCCAGAGATCTCTTGAAAGGCCGGCGATCGAATCTTCCTTTCCTACAGAATCGGCAGCCGGCTCATTCGGATCACGTAAGGGCCGCCGGTGCCATCAGCCCCCTCCTCGACATTCTCACCGCTGGTAATTCGCGGAATGGGGCGAGGGAAATAATAGGTTCCCAGAGCCCAGTCGGGCAGCACCACCTCACCGTAACCGGGAATGTCGATCGTATCCCCGGTCCCGGCGTCAATCACAAGGGGGTCTCCGGCGTAGTAGCCAATCTCATCGTCCCCGTCGAGCCGACCATTTCCGTTCTTATCTAGGATCATAACCAGATAGGCCGTACTCTCAAGTGCCGTATCTGCTAAAACCCCCTCAATCAGTGGGTCGGGCGCCTCCGCGCTTTCAAACACCCGAATCCGGCTGTCAATTGCCGGAAGAAGGCTGAGCCGGCGTGCAGTTTTCAGATCGTCCGACGGCTCGGTTCCCGTATCGCCGGCAACCGAGGCCGGAATTGTCGAGACGCCCAGCAGGTAATCCATATTTACCAAAATATCGATCGTTGCCGGCGACCGCAGTCGAATCTCAATTCCTTCAACATGAAGAGCCAGAACCATAATACTGGCAATCTCCACGTCAAACTCCCCGGCCCCTCTCAGATCGAGTGTGTACCGAACCTCACTGGTGAAATCATAAATATTCTTTGATATGTTCCATTCATAGCCGTCTGTAGGCACCGAGGTTTTGCCGTACTCAAGTTCCGCCGTAAAGGCATAAGTTCCCTTGCTCTGAAGAAGCCCGAGGCGATCACCGTGAGTCGGATCCGGAAATCCTGCCACAAAATCCCGGTCCCACAGAGCCATTAGCATGATCTCGTCGCCGGGTAAAAGACCGGTTCGGGCAACATCCCGATCAAAGAAAAACTCACCCTGCGGGAGGCGGTAGAAATATTTAATTACCGAAAACGGATCGTCAAACAGCAATTCCGGGTCTCGCGTCCGGGCGGCAATAACATAAACCGGCGGAGAATTGTCATCGTATTCCGGTGGAACGGTAAACGCACCGGCAAGGGACAACTCGCCGGGGAATTCATCAGGGACGTCCATCACAAATTCCGTATCAATGTCAGCAATAACACCCGATTCAACGGTAATAAGGGTTGGATAGCTGCGCGGATCAAGGCTGTGAAACCCGATCCGGTCTCCACCGTCTGCCCGTCCGTTTTGATTTTTATCCAGCAGGGCAAATACAAAGACATGTTCGATGGGTACGTTGAACCCATATGGAAGTATTCGCATCCGATAAGTTGTCGGCATCTCGATGTTTCGAATCCGCCGGTACCCGATGACAGAATCGGTGTCCAGATCTGCAACATCGGAGGAAACTATTTCTCCGCAGTAAGCCACCATATAGAGATCTCCGAAATCCTCCCCCATAGCTGTGCCCGTCACGTCGGCGTCGAACGAAAACCCCTCACGGTTGATATTGATATCAATACCGTCATTGGAACCCAATTCGAGCCGGTACTCGGGCGTGATTGAGCCGTCCTCCAGGAAAAAGCCGACAAAATCGCCGACATCGGGATACGGAACATCTCCGGAGTAGTTGTTGTCCACGAAAGCGAAGATATACAGCGGATCACCGGAGCGAATATTTTTCTCGCTCAAATCCATTTTAAAGGTCATGCTGCTTGCATCGGCTGTAACCATTTCCACCA
>ENA-ORCU01000381-ORCU01000381.1-marine-metagenome-genome-assembly--contig:-NODE-381-length-17350-cov-3.190008_pt1 | contig 17350 bp, 19 predicted proteins | sample MGYA00248631_ERZ508512 | MGnify/ENA primary metagenome ERZ508512 (study PRJEB26183, sample SAMN06268844) | marine metagenome | isolation source: Tt an P1 anaerobic enrichment on pine from sediment taken...
GGACACCGCATCGGAGCCGAACAGCGTCGGAGGCGGAAAATGAACGTCGCAGTAGCCAGCGGCAAGGGTGGGACTGGAAAAACCACGGTGACGGCCTCGCTGGCCTCGGTGTGGGATGGCCCGCTGACTGCCGTGGATCTGGATGTGGAAGAACCCAATCTGCATCTGTTTCTTCACCCGGAAATCAAAGGGCGGGAAACCGTCGGCCTCACCGTCCCGGTTGTTGATGAAGATCGGTGTACCCTGTGTGGTGCCTGCTCGGAACTGTGCCAGTTCAAGGCCATCAGCGTGATGGGGGACCTGGTGATGACATTTCCGGAAATGTGCCACGGGTGCGGCGGGTGCCTGGCTGTATGCCCGGAGAAGGCGCTGTCGCCGGGCAATCGGGACTTGGGTGAGATTTCCTGGGGGCGTGCCGGCTCGGTGAATTTTGTTATGGGCCAGCTTCGAATCGGGGAGGCCATGAGCCCACCGCTGATGCGCGAGGTGAAGGCAAAGCTGCCCGGGCTCTTTCCCGACGCAGCCGGTGATGTTATCATTGATGCTCCGCCCGGCACCAGTTGCCCGGCCATCAATGCCGTAATGGACAGTGATATCATCGTGCTGGTCACCGAACCTACGCCGTTCGGTTTTCATGATTTCAAACTTGCGGTTGAAGCATTCACACCTCTGGGAAAACCGATGGGGGTGGTAATCAACCGGGCCGGACTGGGTGACAACGCCATTTACGAGTACTGCAAGGCTCGCAACTTTCCCATCTGGGCAGAGATCCCCTTTGATCGGCGCCTGGCCGAGGCTTACTCCAATGGCCGCATTGTCGCCGAGGCCTGTGAGGACACCCGGCGGATCTTTACCGGTCTGGCTGAACGGCTTCGGATTGTTTCCGGACAGAAAGCGGCGGGCAGGGAGGTGAGCCATGCGTGAAATTCTCATTATCAGCGGAAAGGGCGGGACCGGCAAGACGTCGTTGACCGCCGCCTTTGCTCACGCAGCGGATCGCCCCGTGATTTGCGATCTGGATGTGGATGCCCCCGATCTGCACCTGTTGCTGCAACCCCGGTATGAGCAGACTGAAACCTTTGTTTCGGGTCACGAAGCGGTTATTGATGCGGAAACCTGCGAGCAGTGCGGGCTTTGTGCCGACATGTGCCGGTTCGATGCCATCGTTCAGCGTGATGGCGAGTACGCCGTCGACCCGATCCGGTGCGAAGGCTGCAAGGTCTGCGTTCAGTTCTGTCCGGCCAATGCCATCGCGTTTCCTGAGAGTGAATGCGGCCTCTGGCACATTTCTACCTGCCGTTTCGGCCCGATGGTTCACGCTCAGCTTCATCCCGGCGCTGAAAATTCGGGGCGCCTGGTGACCCTGCTCAAACAGCAGGCCCGGCAGCTGGCTGAGAAGCAGGGACTGGACCTGATCCTCTGTGACGGTGCCCCGGGGGTCGGGTGCCCGGTGATCAGCTCGCTGGCCGGCACTGACCTGGCGGTTCTGGTCACCGAGCCGACGCCCTCCGGCCTGCATGACTTGAAGCGGATTGCCGAGCTTTGCAAACACTTCAAGACTCCGGCCGGGGTCATTGTTAACAAATCCGATTTGAATCCGGATGTAACCGCAGCCATCAAAGAGTGGAGCGAGGAATCCGGCCTGACCTATCTGGCCGAATTCCCATTTGATCCGGATTTTCCCCGCGCTCAGGTCGAAGGTAAAGTCATCACCGAATTCGGCGAGACGGCGCTGGGAGCTTTAATCAAACAGACCTGGACAGCCATTGAGTCGCTTTCCCGCGTGTCCTCCAGGGCAGCGTAACGGTCAATCACTTAACACGATCGAAAGGAGTTGGAACATGAATACTGTTATTGCTATCCCGTCCAGTAACCCAGGTGGAATGGAAGCCCCCCTGGGGGCTCATTTCGGCCACTGCGACATGTATACACTGGTGACCATCGCAGACGGATCCGTCAGTGAGGTAAAGGTGATCCCGTGCGTTCCGCACCAGCAGGGCGGGTGCATGGCACCGGTGAATTATCTGGCCGAAAACGGCGTTAAAACCCTGATCGCCGGCGGCATGGGCATGCGGCCTCTGATGGGATTCAATCAGGTGGGCGTAGAGGTATACTTCGGCGGTGAATCCCGCACGGTCAAGGAAGCCGTCGATGCCTTCATTGCAGGGCGTCTGCCCCAGTTCACCCAGGAATATACCTGCGGTGGCGGTGCTGGAAACTAAATCGGATCAGGCAGCTGATTGACAGGTTGGGAGCAGGTTTGATGGAACATAGCGAGACAGATACCTATCGATTCAGCGAACGGTTGCTTCATTATGCCGAGCTTTCCGGTAGCAGGCAGATGCTCGACCATCCGTCCGGGCAGGCAATCGGGGTTGGACAATGCGGGGATTCTATCGATGTTCGATTGAATGTCGAAAGCGGGCGGATCTCAGCCATTGATTGTCAACCCCATGGATGCATGTTTACGGCCGCGTGTTCCAGTGCTGCCGGTCAACTGGCCTTTGGAAAGACCGTTGAAGAGGCCCTGGAAATAACCCCCGAGGATGTGGAGGCGGAGCTTGGTGGTCTTCCCGAGGATCATAAGCATTGTGCCCGGCTCGCGATAAACACCCTCGGAGAGGCAATTTCTGAATACCTTCGGGCTGAAGCGATGAAATTCAATCATCGCGGACAGTCCGGTTTTAAATAGGTCTGGAGCTAAAGCCATGCCGATTTATGACATTCGATGCCTTGAGTGCGGGCATCAGGGAGAGGTCCTTGTTTTCAGTGAAGATGCGGAGCTCGTCTGCCCGGCCTGCAACAGTAACCATACAGAAAAGCTGCTTTCCGCGCCAAGTTCACTGACCGGGAAAACCGGTCAGTCCTTACCCGGACCCAATGATCATACCTGCTGCGGCAACAGTCCCGGCCAGGCCGGATGCGCCGGCCCGGGATCATGCTGCGGCCGGGCCGGTGGTCATAACACCTGATCGCCGGCGGGAAGCTTTATCCGGTAAACGATGCCTGACCCGTTTGGGGTCAGGCATTGCTCTGCCACATATGGCGTATGAGAATTTGGGAAGAAATTACCGAATTTCAGTGTCAGCGTTTCAATGCACCGGTTTTGGTGTCCCGGCAGGTGAAATACAATTTTCCCCTGTTATAGAACGCCTTCAATCGGCAGAGCCATTTTACATTGATGAGAGGAATTCATGAATATACTTATCGTGACCTCCCGCCAGACGGATTGGGAGGAATTTGCCAATACGCTGGTTGATGGCGGTGAGATCAGCGTCGATTGGGAGGGCGCCGGGGATTCCGCCATAAACCTGGCGGCCAAAACGAAGTTTTCCCTGGTGATTGTGGACGAAAAGCTGACCGATATGACCGGCCTTGATATGGTGCGAAAACTCCTCCAGGTGAATGCCATGGTGGATATTGTACTGGCCAGTCCGTTGTCGTCAGATGAATTTCATGAGGTGACCGAAGGCCTGGGCCTGCTTGGCCAGTTGTCCACGGCCCCTGGAAAGGACGATGCCCTCAAACTGATCGAACTGATCAAAGCGAGCCCATGGATCAGTTGACTCTATCCCCCGGCCTCTGTCTACAAATGAATCACGCGTGATTTCATTTTGAACGCAGAGGCCTGCAATCTTTTCTCTCCTCCCTTCAATCACCATGGCGAGCCGGGATCCCGGACCGCTGAAAACCCTCACATTTACCCTTCAATTTCCTGTCTTCTCAGCAGTTTCTGCGAGTGCATCTTCTGTTTTGGTACAACACTATTTCTGATCTTCGGCCCGGGTGAATGTGGTGGACGGTGCCCACCCTGCAGGAACGCCAGGTTTCGTTGTATCGGGATCGCTATCGAACGAGATTTTCTCGGTCCTATAACCGACGGAAAGTTCTCTATCGCAAGGCGGTACACAACCGGTGTGTCGTGGCCAAATCCCGTGGTTTTTCGATTCCGATGCCGATAGCGATTGGGAATAGCCAAACAGATTGCTTGTTTTTTCTGACGGAAGTTAGTGAACAAGGCTCTAAGAGCCTGCGAGAAAACCAACGGATCGCGGTTAAAACCGCTCCTACATGCATAGGAACCGACCCGGTCTATCGATCGACGAACCGGAGCTGTTTTCTCCCTGCCTCCCTATATTCTTCTTTTGAAAATAAAAAGGGTTGACGATAAAGCGAAATTAGTGTTCCTTACCCCTGTATATTTTGTTTCTATGCGGAGAAACGTGCGATATGAAAACTGCCTGGAGTGAACTGGTTGATGTGATCGCCGGCCTGAGATCCACCGATGAAATGGATGCTTTCCTGACTGAAATTCTGACACCGAAAGAAATTTCGGATCTGACATTGCGATGGCAGCTTTTGAAGGAGCTTCACGCCGGGGAAACCCAGCGGAAGATTGCCGGCAGACATCGCATCAGTCTGTGCAAAATCACCCGCGGGTCGAAAATACTGAAAACAGACGGTTCGATCACAAAACGAATACTGGACGCTGATACCATGGATGTCAACGACAAGGAATTGAAAAGGAGCTTGGGCGATGGCTGATATCAACACCTATCAACTGCCGGACGGCAACGGATATTTTGGAGAGTACGGGGGAAGTTTCATCCCGGAGCAACTGCAGCGGATCATGGATGAAATCACCGCTGCCTATAATGAGATCAAGGTTGACGATGCCTTTAAAGGCGAGCTGTATGACCTTTACAAACATTTTGTAGGGCGGCCCAGCCCGATTTTTTTCGCCAGGAACCTTTCCGAAAAGATTGGCGGTGGCCGGATCTACCTGAAACGGGAAGATCTGAATCATACCGGAGCCCACAAGATCAACCACTGCCTGGGGCAGGCTCTGCTGGCTAAAAAAATGGGCAAGACAAAGATCATCGCCGAAACCGGTGCCGGGCAGCACGGTGTCGCGCTGGCCACAGCGGCGGTTCTGGTAGGTCTGGAATGCGATATTTACATGGGGGAAGTTGACATTGCCAAGGAGCATCCCAACGTGACCCGGATGAAGATCCTCGGCGCCAATGTGGTTCCGGTTGACCGCGGTACCCGGACCCTGAAAGATGCGGTTGATGCAGCCTTCGAAGCCTATCTGGGCGATCCGGTCAACCAACTGTACGCCATCGGCTCGGTGGTTGGACCCCATCCCTTCCCCATGATGGTGCGCGATTTCCAGCAGGTGGTGGGGATGGAGGCCAAAGATCAGTTCAGGGAAATGACCGGCGGACTGCCAAACAACCTGGTAGCCTGCGTGGGCGGCGGTTCCAACGCCATCGGCCTGTTTACACCCTTTCTCGGCGAGCCGGACGTCACAATTTATGGCGTTGAGCCATCGGGTCTGGCCCTGAAAGAAGGGCAGCACGCCGCCACCCTGACGCTTGGCAAGCCGGGTGTGCTTCACGGTTTCAAATCCTATCTCCTTCAGGACGATAAGGGAAATCCCCTGGAAGTCTACTCGGTGGCTTCCGGGCTCGATTATCCGGGCGTCGGCCCCCAGCACAGCCTGCTCAAGGATCTTGGCCGGGTCAATTACGTCACTGCAGATGACGAGGAATCCATTGACGCATTTTTTGAACTTTCCCGGACCGAGGGGATTATTCCCGCGCTGGAAAGCTCGCACGCCGTGGCGTATGCCGTCAAACTGGCCCGGGAAACCGCACCGGACCAGACTATACTTGTAAATCTCTCCGGCCGGGGCGACAAAGATATTGATTTTGTTGTCGACAAATATGGCAAGCGGTTCGGCATTTAGGAACGCATTTAAAAAAACCATCACCGATTAGCCTGCCAGGCATCCTTATCCGCAATTTCACAGAAGAAAATGGCCGGATCAGGCAATGCATGATGGGGCGCCTACCGTTGTGGCGCCCCAATTTTAAAACGCCTCGTATCCCTGGATAAACCGGAAATCCCAAATCACAGGTTCCAAATTACAATATCTAAACTCTCAATATGGCTCTGAGGCAATGACGGGATTCAACATGTGTCCGAGGCTGAATCATAAGGTTTGGAACTTGGAATTTCGGGCATTGTTCTTTTTTTGTTATTTGTGATTTGGCTATTGGAATTTTTGCCATAAAAAACAAATACTTCAAAATATAGAAACTAAAGCGCCGCCAGCAGGCGTTCATGGATGTTGTCAAAGCCGCCATTGGACATTACCAGGACCACATCGTCGGTACGGGCCTCTTTGCAGATAAAATCGATTATTGTATCGGTGTCTTGAAAAAAATGAGCCGCCTTGCCTCGATGCCGCAGATCGTTCACCAGTTGTTCGGATGAAAACCGGCAGTCCGGGGGAATTTTTTCAAGCAGTGGTGGCTTCCTGACGCAGACGAGGTCGGCCGCCTCAAATGAGTCCGGATACACCGATTGGAAGACATCCCGCATGCTCGTGTTGGTTCGGGGCTCGAAAACCGCAATCAAGCGTCCGTGCGGGCAGAACGGTTTGACTGCACGAATGGTTTCCCGCACGGCCGTCGGATGATGGGCAAAATCGTCCATTACCGTAATTCCGCGCTTTCGGCCCCGGACTTCCTGGCGGCGTTTAACCCCCTCAAAACGTTCAAGGGCTGAAACGAGCACCTCAACAGGTATAGCCAAACGTGAGGCGATACCGATTGCGGCCATAGCATTCAGAAGATTGTGACGGCCCACCATTCGGGTACGAAACGAGCCAAACACATGGCCATTTTGAAGCACCTGGAACCGGGTCCAGGGCGGCTCAATGGCCACGGTTCCCAATCGCCAGTCAGAAGTGCCATCGGTGCCGTAGCGTTCCAGTCGGCAGTTCCGATCTCGGACGAGCCCCTCGACGTTCGGATCCTGATCAACAGCAAACAAGGTCGCTGACTCTGACAAGCCGCCGACAAACCGGTCAAAGGCGCCGGTTACGTGCCCCAGGTCCTCGAAGATGTCCGCATGGTCGAATTCTACGCTGGTCAGCACCGCCAGATGCGGCTGGTAATGGAGAAACTTCGGCCCTTTGTCAAAATAGGCCGTATCGTACTCATCGCCTTCCAGAACAATATACTCGCCCTTTCCCAGACGGTAATTGCTGTTGAAATTTTTAAGGATTCCCCCGATCATGAACGACGGATCGAAACCGGCATATTGAAGGATCCAGGCAACGATTGACGACGTGGTGGTTTTCCCGTGGGTCCCTGTAATCAAAATTGGTTTTTTGCCGGCCGCTGCGAATCGGTTCAGGGCCTGAGGCATGGAACAATAGCTCAGTCCCGCTTCCTGCACATAAACCGCCTCGGGATTGTCCCGGCGGACTGCATTTCCAATAACGACCAGATCCGGATCATCGGCAAGATGCGTCGGGTCAAAGCCCTCAGAAATCTCAATTCCCCGGTTTCGTAAAAAGTCGCTCATAGGAGGATACACCTTGCTGTCCGATCCGGTCACACGGTATCCCATCTCCTTGAGCATGCAAGCCAGTGCTCCCATACCCGTGCCGCAAACGGCTATCAGGTGAATGCTGTCAACATGTTCCGGTATCCGATTCCGAGTCAGGTCCATATTCCCTCCAGTTGTCGATCGAATCTCTGCCTGGCGCTATCCCTGCCAGTTACTCAGGAACGCGAATTTTATTAATTACAATTTCTTGCTTGCCTGGTGGCCCATCTTCGGCGTTGCGTCAACGGCCTCATACGTACAGTATGAAACCGCTGACGCGCCTTGAAGATGAACCACCATTCGGCGCAATATTCTTGCAATTAATTAAATCCGCGTTCCTTACTGCAAAACAGGCTTTTACCACGACCGGTCATTTTTCACAAAGCAAAGCGGCCAATTGACTTCAAGCTGTGAACTGTGATGGAATTTGATCAGCGAGGCGACTCGATAATTGGTGCCTTATTCACAAGCTTCTGTAGAAAAAACAGGAAACCTGTTTGGTTATTCCCCATCGCTATCGAGGTCTGAAGATAATGAAACAGGAAATCCGAAAAGTATTATCAAAGGCAATCCGCGACCGGTGGACCGTCACGTTTCTCACCGGTGCGGGGATCTCGGCGGAAAGCGGAATCCCCACATTTCGGGGACCCGAGGGATTCTGGACCGTCGGCTCAGCCGATTATCACCCCCAGGAGATGGCAACCTACCGCATGTTCCGGAAAAACCCGGATGAGGTATGGCGCTGGTACTTGTATCGAATGGGTATCTGCCGGAAAGCCGAGCCGAACCCTGGCCATCTGGCACTTGTTGAAATAGAGGCGCTGCTGGAAGGGCGGTTCACCCTGATCACCCAGAACGTGGATAACCTCCATGTCCGCGCCGGCAATCGCAATGAGAACCTTTACCAGATTCATGGCAATGTCTTTTTCATGCGCTGTGCCGACGCGTGTACGGACCGGGTGTATCCCATCCCGGAAAGCGTGGAGCCGAAAACCAAAACCGCCGCAATGACCGATAGGGACCGGAAGCTCCTGCGCTGCCCGGCATGCGGCGCCCGCGCCCGGCCGCACGTACTGTGGTTTGACGAGACGTACAACGAGACCCATTACCGTTTTGAGAGTTCCCTTAAGGCCGCTCTCAACACCGACCTGCTGATCATCGTGGGAACCGCCGGTGCCACAAACCTGCCCAATCAGGTGGCCTGGACCGTCATTCAAAACGGCGGCGTGACCATTGATGTCAACATCGAGCCCACCCGATTCACCGACATGGCGCGCGCCAGCGGCCGCGGTTTTTTCATCCAGGAACCCAGCGGCACCGCTTTGCCAAGGATGCTGGAGGTATTGCGCAGTTCCTGACCAATTACGCCGTCCTTTCAGGACTCATGATCAGGGTCCAACTCTGACCGGTGGCTGAAGCACACCGGCTATATGACCCTGCCCCTGCCGGGGGGATGGCTTCGGGGCCTGGGTACGACAAACCGGATGGGTACCGCCTGGCGATAGATGGCGGAAATCGATTTCGCGTTCCCTTATGCCGCCAAGCCGGCGAACACCTCCCCGGCAGCCTCGATCGTCCGCTTGATATCATCCTCGCCGTGGGCGGCGGACATGAAAAACGCCTCGAACTGAGAGGGGGCGAGGTAAACGCCGCGATCCAGCATTCCCTGATAGTAGCAGGTGAACCGATCCAGATCGCTTGTTTTTGCATCATCGAAATTGCGAACCTTCTGATCGGTGAAAAACATTCCCATCATCGACCCCACCCGGTCCACCGCCACGGGGATACCGGCCTCGGCCGCCCGGGCCTTCAGACCGCCGATAAGCATTTCTGATTGGGCATCCAGCCGGTCGTAAAATCCGGGTTGGTTGAGTTCCTTCAACGTGGCGATCCCTGCCGCCATAGCCAACGGGTTACCGGACAACGTGCCGGCCTGGTAAACATCCCCCTGGGGTGCGATTCGTTCCATGATGTCGCGCCGTCCGCCGTAGGCACCCACCGGCAAACCGCCGCCGATCACCTTGGCCAGCGTGGTCAGATCCGGCGTAATGCCATAGTGCGCCTGAGCACCGCCATAGGCGACCCGAAAACCGGTCATGACCTCATCAAAAATCAAAAGGGCCCCGTGTTTTTCAGTCAACTCCCGTAAGGTTTCCAGAAAACCGCTCACCGGAGGCACCAGCCCCATGTTGCCGGCAACCGGTTCGAGAATAATACAGGCAATGCTGTCCCCCTTTTCGGCCATCACTCGCTTGACACATTCGATATCGTTGTAGGGAAGAGAAAGCGTGTGTTTGACAAACGCCTCGGGAACCCCCGGACTGCCGGGGATGTTAAGTGTCGCCACCCCTGAGCCGGCAGCCACCAGCAGTGTATCGGCGTGACCGTGGTAGCACCCGTCAAACTTGATAATTGTATCCCTGCCGGTAAAGCCGCGGGCCAGCCGGATAGCGCTCATGGTGGCCTCGGTTCCGGAATTGACCATCCGGATCACATCAATGGAGGGGACTGCGTCGATCACCATCTCGGCCAGGGTGATCTCCAGATCCGTTGGCGCGCCGAAACTGGTACCTTTCTCCAGGGCGGCGGAAACCGCTTCGATCACCGCCGGGTGCCGGTGCCCGAGAATCATCGGCCCCCAGGATCCGACATAATCCAGATACCGATTGCCATCCGCATCAACGATCCAGCACCCCTCCGCCCGTTCGATAAATGTGGGATCGATGCCAACTGAACGGCAGGCGCGGACCGGGCTGTTCACACCACCGGGGATGGATTGAACGGCCTTCCGGTAAAGCTTCTTTGACATGTCGCGAGTCATAGTTTTCATATCCTTTCTATTTGGCATACCGCAAGGGGCGTATACCCGGAGAATTTTTCAATCTTGACAATCCAGACGTATCGGCCGAGAAATAGCAGAGCCGCTTAAACGGGTCAAGCTCTTATGATTACTTAAAAATTCAAAATCGATCAGCATGAAAACACCCAGCAGCGTAAAAAAACTGGCAAAATTTCTGGATTACATCCTGGGCCGGCACCCTGATGAATTCGGACTGGTTCCGGACAGGGACGGATTTGTAAAAATAAAGGATCTGCTCAAGGCTCTCAACGAAGAGGACGGCTGGCGCCATGTCCGCCGGGGGCATCTGGACGAAATCCGAGTCACCGTGCCGTCTGCTCCCATTGAAATCCGGGAAAACCGAATCCGGGCCGTCGACCGGCGGCACCTGCCCCGGGAAAGCCCGGCCGAAAATCCCCCGAAACTGTTGTACACCTGTGTTCGCGTTAGAGCACACGCCCATGTTATCGAGCGGGGCATATCCCCGCCGGGCGATACCCGTATCATTCTGTCCTCGGACCGTGAACTGGCCCTTCGAATCGGCAGACGGCTGGATCGCCAGCCGGTGTTGCTGACTGTCCAGGTGGCGCATGCTCTTGAATCCGGAGTGATCTTTTATCGGTCCGGCGAATCGCTGTTTCTCACCGATTATATACCAGTCGGTTGCTTCACGGCCCCTCCCCTGCCCAAACTCCGGGAGGAACCACCCGGGAAACGATCCGGCGAGAAACCAGCCGCTCCTAAACAACCGGGAAGCTTTCCCATGCGCCCCCGGGCCGATTGGCTGAAGGAAAAGCCCGATCGACGCGAGCGGAAAAAGAAAGAAGCCGACTGGAAAAAAGACCGAAGGCGGATCCGACAAAAAAAGCAGCAGGGATGGCGGGAATAATTTTTTTTACCGCTGGCAAAAATAGGCTTGACACCCACGGGCAAGGCTGGTAAAAGCGGCTTTCACTTTGAGCGACACACCGCTCGGGCCGTTAGCTCAACTAGGCAGAGCAACTGACTCTTAATCAGTAGGTTGAAGGTTCGATTCCTTCACGGCCCACCAAAAAACAGTACAGGCTCGATCCGGTAAGGATCGGGCCTTTTTTAGTTACACAGCCAATTCATCGGTTTTCAAACAGCCTCTTGAGCCGTGCAGGACGGTTGTTTACTTGGGTAAAATGATGCTTACAACTTTTATTAAACGTGTTGCCGATCGCACCAACCACCAGCGGATTCTCCCTCATGTCTCACACCGGCCAGTTTCTGGAAAACCAGGTTATTTTCCGGATTAACCGCACGGTCTGCAACAGATGAGGTGAAGGAGGTGATATGATTGACTTCGCTGATGATCATCCTTTCACTCACCTTTCTGCTCATACCCTCGGGGTGCTATTCGACATCGGGATATTACACCGGGGGAGTTCGCTATCATTACGGAACCGCTTTCAGGTATACACCAACATACAATTATGACTTTTCACGGCACCGCAGACCCGGCAGGCCCCAGTACTATTCCCCCAGGGCATATTACAAACCGCGGCCTTATCACAGATACTACCGACACCGCCCCGGCCACCATTACCACCAAAAAAGCAACCGGCGCTTCAGGTATTTCACTCAGTTTCCGCACCACCGACCCTATTATCGCCGGTATCGGCCATATTCCGACCCGCACCGCCACTACGGTTACCGATACCATGGCAGCAGACGCGGATTGACACTGAGATGGCGATATCGAAACAGTCGGTAGCCATCCGGGACTCCCGCTTACAACAAAATACGCTTGACATATCTTTTTGAGCAACGCTATAAGTTTTGGTTTAGTTACTTTATCCTTGCTCCGGGATTTTCCCGGGGCTTTACATCCACAAGGAGGATCAATGAGACGGTACGAAACCATTATCATCATCGACCCAGACCTTTCCAGCGAAGGGCGGCAGCCACTCCTTGAAAAGATCAAGGGGCTGATTTCCCAGTACGATGGATTTCTGGCGGAAATCGACGAGTGGGGATCCAGGCGGCTTGCCTACGACATCAAAAAACGATCACGGGGCTACTACATCCGGCTGGATTATTGCGGCACCGGCCCACTGGTGGACGAGATGGAGCGGTACTTCCGTATTACCGACCCCTTCCTCAAATTCCTGACGATTGTCACCGAGACGGAAATCGATCTGGATAAAATCAAGGAAGAGGTTGCCCGGGCCAAAACCGAGGAAGAAGCGGCTGAACCCGAGACGGCAGAAGCGCCGGAATCCACCCCGGTTGCCACGGAAGAAGCTGAAACTGATACCGAAGAAACCGCGAGCGAACCCACCGAAACCAACGGGGAGGAAAAATAAATGCCTGCACCATCTCGCAATCAAAAGCGACGCCCCCAGGGCCGACGTAAAAAACGTGTTTACCATCGCCGCAAAGTATGCCGGTTCTGCGCTGATTCCAGCCTGGAGATAAACTACAAGGATCCGAAGACCCTGAAGCATTTCACTACCGAGCGGGGCAAAATTATACCTCGACGGATCTCCGGCACCTGCGCCAAGCACCAGCGGTCGCTGCAGACAGCTATCAAGCGTGCCCGGGTCATCGCCCTGCTGCCGTTTGTCGGAACCATGGAAAGCTGATCTCGCCGTCCGCGAATCCCAGGAGGCTTCACAGGAGAAACGGGCAGTGCCCCACACCTATCGTCAGGACTTGCCGAAAGATGTTCTAAGCGGAATAGCCGTCACAAGTCTGCTGTTCGCAATTTCCGCTTACATGCCGTTTTTCGGTTTTTTTACCGCCCTGTTCATTCCATTGCCGGTACTGTTTTACCGACAAAAACTTGGCAGGGCGACCGGGGCCTGGATACCGGGTTTGACAGTCATCGTGATGCTCGTCACCCTCGGGAAGATTTCCTTTGATGCCCTGTTCTTTGTTGAACTGCTTATACTCGGGTTTGTCCTGAGCGAGCTGTTCGAGCGAAATCTGTCCATCGAAAAGACGGTGCTGTACGCCTGCGGCACCGTCATTACGACAGCGCTGGGTTGCCTGTTGTTATACGGCAATATATCCGGATCCGGGATGGTCACCATGATTTCCAACTACGTGGCCCGGAACCTCGATATGACCCTGACATTGTACCAGGGCATGGGAATGTCAGAGAAAAATATCGAAATTATTTCCAATTCTCTGGATCAGATTCAATACGTTCTGGTGCGGATTATCCCTGCACTGGCTGTTGTCTCAACACTCTTTGTCACGTGGGCAACCCTGCTTCTGGCACGGCCAATGCTGGTCGGGCGCAAACTGCTTTATCCGGATTTTGGCCCGCTGAATGAATGGAAAGCACCGGACCATCTGGTGTGGGGGGCAATCGGCTGCGGCCTTGTGCTTCTCCTGCCGAATTCGGGCATCAAACTGATTGGCATCAACGGCCTGTTGATTCTGATGGCGGTATACTTTTTCCAGGGTATTGCCATCGTATCCTTTTTCTTTGAAAAAAAGCAGTTTCCTCGAATGCTCAGGTTTTTCATTTACAGTCTTGTAGCGGTTCAGCAGATCATGCTGTTGCTGGTGATCGGCCTGGGATTCTTCGACATGTGGCTGAATTTCAGAAAACTCAGTGAGAATAAAAGCAGCTAAAGGCTTTTCTTTAGCGGAGGGGATCATGAAATTAATACTCAAAGAAACCATCGAGTCTCTCGGCATCATCGGCAGCGAGGTCGAAGTTGCCAACGGCTATGCCCGAAATTACCTGCTGCCACAGGGAAAAGCGGTAGCGGCCACTCCGGCCAACCGCAAATTAATCGAACAGCAGCGGGCTAAATTCGACCTCCAGATTGCCAAAGAAAAAGCATTGGCCGAGGAAATGGCCAAAATGCTCGAAGAGGTATCCTGCACCATTGAAGCGCGGGTCAGTGATGCAGACAACCTGTACGGCTCGGTTTCCGTGCGCGATATAATCTCTGCGCTCAAGGCTCAGGAAATCCAGGTCGAAAAACGGATGGTGCTCCTCAGCAACCCGATTAAAAAAACCGGGACCTTCAAAGTGCCCATCCGGGTATATGCAGACGTTGAACCGGAAATCACCGTTGAGGTCGTACCCGAGCAAAAGCTGGTATAACCGGCCGTTTTCCCCGTGGGGTCAGCAACCTGACGGGGAACACACCGCACAGAGGCGACCGACCGGTTTTGCGCCTCACGAATCCAAAAGATCCGATACGGACCATCATCCCGCATACGCATGCGGGATGATGAGTCTTAGAACACTGTTGTTTTCCGCCCTCTTTAGGAACGATTTTTTTCATTCGTGCCCCTGACGACACTATTATGCCCAACTCTCAACGCCCTGCGGCCAAAGATCCGTCACTTCACAAGCTTCCGCCTCACAGTATTGAAGCGGAGGAATCAATCATCAGTGCAATCCTGATCGACAACAGCATCCTGTATGATTTCAGCGAGATTCTGCACCCGGAAGATTTTTACAAACCCACGAACCGCAAAATTTACGAAGCAATCTCCGAGCTCTTTAAAAAAAGCGAACCGATTGATCTGGTCACCCTCACCAACGCGCTGAAGGGAAACGGGCATCTGGAGGAAATCGGCGGCGCCACCTACCTGGCCAGAATCGTTGACACTGTACCTCTGGCGGTAAACGCACGGCACTATGCCCAGATTGTCCATGACAAGGCATCCCTTCGCCGGTTGATCGAAAAAGCGAACCTGATTGTCAACCGGTGCTTTGAGGACGGGGGCGACATCGAGACCGTAATTGACTTTGCCGAAAGTTCGGTTTTCGAAGTAGCCAAGGATAAGGCCCAGAAACCGTTTCACCCCCTCAGCGATCTGGTGGTGAAAAATATCGACCAGCTTGAAGAGAGACAGGGCAACCGCTCGCTGTTAACCGGCGTGCCTACCGGATATGCCAAGCTGGACCATATGACCTCCGGGCTGCAGCCCTCGGATCTGATCATACTGGCCGCAAGGCCCTCCATGGGCAAGACATCGCTTGCCATGAACATTGCCAGAAATGCGGCGATCGACGGCAACACGCCGGTTGCCATATTTTCTCTGGAAATGTCAAAAGAGCAACTCTCCATGAGGCTGCTCACATCGGAGGCCCGCATCGATTCAACAAAGCTTCGAAGCGGATTTTTCAGCGATGAAGACTGGACCAAGCTGACCGATGCCGCCGGCACTCTGGAGCAGGCCCCCATTTACATCGACGATTCCCCGGACATTTCCGCCATGGGCATCCGAACCAAGGCCCGTCGGTTGAAAACAGAAAAAGGTCTGGGGCTGATCATCATCGACTATCTCCAGCTGATGAGGGGGCAGACATCCAATGACCGACGAGACCTTGAAATTTCGGAAATTTCACGATCACTGAAGGGGCTGGCCAAGGAACTCGACGTTCCGGTGATTGCCCTGTCCCAGTTGAATCGAATGCTTGAGCAGCGAAGCGACAAGCGCCCGATGCTCTCTGATTTAAGGGAGTCCGGCGCACTGGAGCAGGACGCTGACGTGGTCCTCTTTATCTATCGGGACGAGGTTTACAACAAGGCAGAGGACAACCCCAACCGGGGCAAAGCGGAGGTCATTATCGGCAAACAGCGTAACGGACCGGTGGGAACCGTCAGTATGGCCTTTCTGAATTCATATACCCGGTTTGAAAATCTGGAACACGGTGATTATAGCTGACGGTCAGCCTGGACCGCTTCGACCGGACAGGCTGCGATCGCAGCGGACCGGGCTGACCGAGCAACTACCGCCGCGCCCTGCCCTTTCGAAACCTGTTTACCAGGCACTCCACACCGCTACATTCATACAATCGTCAACCAATCCAGCTGCTCATCAGGCCAAATTTATCTCACAGCCATTTATCCGAAGCGAAATATGATCTATACTGTTGGTAAAGATTCGACATTTTCGAGCAGCCCCCTGCCGGATTGAACCCGTTTTTTTATTCGCCCCCTTCCCCCGGCAGCAAACGGAAAGTGAATCGGCGGGGAAAAACGACCAGAGGAGACAGGAACGCTCACTGAATGAAAAAAATATACGGAAACATCGGTGGCCTGAAAGCCAGCCAGATTCGAAGACTGGAAAATTTTTACAGGCGTCGGGTTCCGCCGGAATACATTATCTCTGCTGAACTTGTCCGTGATCTGTGCAACCTCTCTCATGAAATCCACCGTCAAATCGGCCTGATGATCGACCGGCGCGGCCGTATCGCCTATACGATCGTGGGGGACCACCAGGGCATCGTGATCCCCGACACCAGCGCCTATCGCGCAGCTCCCGGACGCCTGCGGGGGCTGCGGTGCATTCATACCCACCTTCGAAGTGAACCTCTCAGCCGGGACGATTTGAATGACCTGGCAATGCTGAGACTGGATTTGATGGCGGCAGTCACGCTCACACCGGATGCTGGATTGCCGCATCAAATTAATGCGGCCCACATCCTTCCCCAAAGCCTCAATGGACAGATATACCAGAGCCTTCCGCCGCTTTTCCCGGATCAGCTGGATATCGGTTGTCTGAATCTGATACATGCCCTTGAAAATGAACTGGATCAAACCCGCGCTCTTTATGAGGCCGACATCGAAACAGAGCGGGCAATCCTTGTCAGCGTGGCCACAACGGCCAGACAAACTGCCGAGGAATCGATGGCCGAACTCAAGGAACTGGCCCGCTCAAACGGAATCGAAATCGCCGGCACTGTCATTCAACAGCGCAAACGGGTGGATCCCCGCTACCTTCTTGGCATTGGAAAGCTCAGGGATCTGACGGTAATGGCCCTTCAGCTGTCGGCCACCCTTCTGGTTTTCGACCAGGAATTGAACCCGTCACAAATCCGATCGATTACCGATGCCATCGACATGAAAGTAATCGACCGTACCCAACTGATCCTGGACATTTTTGCGCAAAGGGCGCAGTCCAGAGAAGGAAAACTTCAGGTTGAACTTGCCCAGCTGAAATATATGCTTCCCCGTCTGGTAGCCAAAAACACGGCAATGTCCCGCCTGACCGGCGGCATTGGCGGTCGAGGCCCTGGAGAGACCAAGCTGGAAATTAACCGCAGGCGGGTTCGCAGCCGGATTGCAAATCTTGAAAAAGCGCTTTCTTTGGTCCGCAAACAGC
>ENA-ORCU01000382-ORCU01000382.1-marine-metagenome-genome-assembly--contig:-NODE-382-length-17328-cov-2.936178_pt1 | contig 17328 bp, 12 predicted proteins | sample MGYA00248631_ERZ508512 | MGnify/ENA primary metagenome ERZ508512 (study PRJEB26183, sample SAMN06268844) | marine metagenome | isolation source: Tt an P1 anaerobic enrichment on pine from sediment taken...
CCTCCCCAGAACACCGTCCCCCCCCCAAAAAAAGCCAGCCCCCAAACTATTCCTGTAATCTTTTTTAAAATTCTATTTTATTTTAGATTTTTTCCTTGACTTACTGGTTTAAAGTGATTACGATTTTTTTACTTAAACTCTAACTGGAGGATTAATTATGTCGATTAAGTTTTGGACCTCACGCCACAGGGCTACCCTTTACAACATCTTTGATAAAGTGCGCCTTTACAATTTTGCCGTCATCGACGCTATTTTTATGAGAGACATGCTTGATCAAAAAATCACTCAAAAAGCCTATCGTCGTATTGAAAATGAATGGCTAACCTACCTGGAAGACATCTATGACGAAATGCCAGACAAAGAGGAAAACCTTATAATCTGCAGCATAAATGAAAATCAATACTTACTATTTATGGCTGGCAAAGCTGACGAAATCTGCAAAACAATCCAAACTAGAATTGAAGAGATCAGCGACATAAAAACAAAAAGGGAAAAGGAAGAAGATTAACTTATTAAACTTTCCCGCACCTTTTCCTATTGACTCACAGCAAAGCTCAAAACATTTATCACCAAAAATCGTCAGGAATAACAATGAAATTTAACGACGTAATTGATTTTTTTGAAGAAATACACAACTTATTACTTCTCAAAAGCGACCAAAAACACTTATCTAAAACACAGGAAACAAGATTAGCCAAATTAATCGATTGGTGGAATAATTTCGAATGCCCTGAGGGTAGATGCACAGCCACGGAATGCCCATATGCGAAACCAATTGATTGGGTTGAATTTCATGGTTATACAGATCTTCACGACTTAATAAGCCACTTGGACGCAACCAAGGCAATTACAGAAATTCCATCTCGAAAAACTATTGACCCGTTGAAAGCACCATGGGCGCGGCGACCAGGGCATTTTAGTCCGTAGCCTTCCTCACAAACGGCCTCTCTCACCATGCCCTTTAAAAAGAAAACCCTCTTCATTTTTATCACTACGCGACCTTTTACCTTGCGCCCTAACGACTTACGCTGAAATGGCATAGTTTGGCCTAGTCGTCCCCCGTAAAAATCGAATTTGGTCGCTAGGCGCCCGAGGATTGCAGGCTAATCGTTGCAGTGCACACTCAATGCTTCGTTAGTCTGCACAGAAGTAGTGATCACAAGACTTTGCAGATGGGGCACTTAAACATTGGTGTCTGTTTTTAAGTCTACCTACACTCTTATTGAGAAACCAAAAATCGCGTTTCTTATAGTTTGCCCCAAAATCGGGAAGTCTAATGGCTATGGGGCACTCCCATCGCAGGCAATTTAGATGCAGATATGGAGGTTTTATGATTGAGCCCTTCGAACAATTCATGGTCGTTCGCTATCTGTTGCAACTGCTTACCCATGGCCAGCTACCACCCAAAGCAATGGCCGAAGTCTGTGATTTTCTTGAAGGCAACTGCTCCTTTTTAGGACTGGAGCTCTGGGACGAAAACTTTTCGGAAGGTTTGGACAAGTACCAAGATGCAGTTCGGGAGAAGACCGGCGTTCGGACCGCCTATCGCAACATCCTGGCTACGATCAAAACCAAACTGAACAAGCGCTTTGCTGAACTGGAGGGAACGCCGCCAGGAAGCCTGGAAACCAACTTGATCGTGCTGGCCGAAGAGCTGAAGCTGGACTCTTTGGAACGGGAATTCCTGGGCCTCTTGGTTCGTTATCGAATCCATGAAAATTTTACCTGTCTGTTTAATGACCTGACCCGAAAGCACTTGAGTCTTGTGGCGGCCTGCGCCTCCTGCCTGGGCGCTGGCAGGCAGAGCCTCACCGAAAAACTCAGACCAAGCAGCCGACTCTTAACCACGGGGGTTGTCTATCAGCAGGGCCGCAGTGGGCAGGATCTGGACGATCAGTATGATTTACCGGAGGCGGTCTATACCGGCCTGCTGAAAGCCTGCGGAGCCAAGGAAGACATTCGACACTATATTTTAGGGCCACCGGCAACCGCCTCTTTGGAGTGGAGCGACTTTGAACATCTGGGCGAAATGCGCACCCGCTTGGCTAAATTTCTCAAAACCGCCATCGACAAACGAATCCGCGGGGTCAATATCCTGTTGTGGGGACCACCCGGGACAGGAAAGACTGAATTCTGCAAAACCCTTGCACAGCATCTGCGGGTCAACCTGTACGCCATCGGCGAAAAGGACGAAGACGGCAGGGAGCCAAGCCGCCAGGAACGCACCGGCAGTCTGCAACTGTCTCAGAACCTGTTGCGTTACCAAAGCAATAGCCTGCTGCTGTTTGACGAAATGGACGACCTGTTCGAGGGCAGTCCTTTTGCCCGCCTTTGGGGTATAAAACCGTCAGCGGGCTCCAAGGTCTTTATCCACCGGTTATTCGAAAACAATCCGATTCCGACCATCTGGACCATCAATGAACCCCGTTTTCTCGATAACGCGGTGATCCGGCGCATGTCCCTGGCCATGGAGATAACCACTCCACCGCTCAAGGCCAGGGAAAGGGTATGGAAGCAGGTGCTGAAAAAGAATGATCTTTTTCTACCGCCGGAGGAAACCCACGAACTCGCCGAGATGGAAATCCCCCCCGCCATTATCGACAATGCCGCAAGGGTTGCCAAACAGATCGAAGGCGACATGGAGGATTTTCGTTTTGCCATCAGCGGCATCGTCAAGGCCATGTCGGGGAGAAAGCCCAAAGATAAAGTACACGACACCACCGCATTCTGCCCTGAACTCATACAGGCCGATCTGAATATCGAGCAACTGACCAGGCAGCTGCAGAAAACTTGCCGCAGGGATTTCTCCCTGTGTCTGTTCGGTCCGCCCGGTACCGGCAAATCGGCCTATGTCCGCCATCTCGCAGAGGCGCTGGAATTGCCGGTCCTCTTCAAGCGGGCCTCGGACCTCATGGATGCCTTCGTGGGTGGGACAGAAGAAAACATCGCCATCGCTTTCCAGGAGGCTATCGACAATGAAGCCTTCCTGGTATTCGATGAAGCCGACTCCCTGCTCGGGGACCGCCGCCACGCGGTGCGCAACTGGGAAGTCAGCCAAGTCAACGAGATGCTTACCTGGATGGAAAGGCATCCCCTCCCTTTCGCCTGCACAACCAACTTGATGGATCGTCTCGACCAAGCCTCCCTGCGTCGCTTCACCTTCAAGTGCCACTTCGACTACCTGTCGCAACAACAAATTGCGCTCGCCTTCTCAGAATTTTTCGGCCTGCAAGTTCCTGCCAAAAACCTACCTTGCCTGCAAGGAGTGACAGCGGGTGATTTTGCCGTAGTTCGCAAAAAGGCCGGCATTTTAGGGTGTGAAAATGATTTGGAAAGCCTTTTGGGCTTGCTGAAAAAAGAGGTGACAGAAAAAAATTATCGCCCCGCCCATAGCCTGGGCTTTGCCCGAGAACCGTCGATCGATTGCGCAAAATCGGGCAACTGAAAGGCATTCAAAATGAAAACAGAAAAGTTCGACTTTGTAGAAAATTCGCCAATCATCATCAAGGTCATCGGTATCGGCGGCGGAGGTTGTAATGCGGTCAAGGCAATGTCGGAAGCCGATTTTTCCGGCGCCGCCTTCATCATGGCCAACACCGACTTCGGCACAACCCAACTGGATCGCACTCCGATGAGGATTCAACTGGGAGAGAAGGCTACCAAAGGTCTGGGAGCCGGAGCTGATCCCGAAACAGGCCGCAAAGCCGCCGAGGAAAGCCTGGCGACCGTGGTTGACCGGATAAAGGACTCGGACATGCTTTTCATTACCGCCGGAATGGGCGGCGGCACTGGAACCGGTGCAGCTCCGGTCATCGCCAGGGCGGCTAAGGAGCTGGGGATTTTGACAGTGGGAGTGGTGACCATGCCTTTTGTCTTTGAAGGTAAAAGACGGTCAAAGCAGGCAGACCAGGGCCTTGCTGCGCTGCAGGAAACAGTTGACTCCTACATTGTCATTTCCAATGACCGGTTGGCAACGCTAACGAGAGACTTGTCCATCACCCAGGCATTCGAACCGGCCAACAGAATCCTCGGCAACGCGGTGCAGAGCATCGTCGAGCTGATCCAGACCAGCGGCCAAATCAACATCGACTTTGCCGATGCCAGAAGCGTGCTTTCCCACCCCGGACGAGTACTCATGGGCAGCGGCAGTGCGTCCGGAACAGATCGGGCGGAAGAGGCTCTTCATGAAGCCATCAACAGTCCATTGCTAAAAAACTATTCTCTGGATGGCGCCAAAGGCCTGCTGGTGAACATCGTCGGCTCATCGAGTACGACCATGGACGAGTTCGACCGCATCATGGAGCTTATTCATCAGAGGGTCCATGAAGAGGCCGACGTTTTCGCCGGGCTGGTAATCGACGAAAGTTTAGGGGAAACCCTCAGGGTTACGGTAATCGCATCAGGACTGGAAGCACATTAACGCGGACACTTCCCGGGAAGGAGCTCTACCATGAAACGCATCGGCATCCCTGAGGGGATGACTCTATCGGCTGTGATCTGCATCACCAAGGTAGATACATTTGTGCATGAGTCCGACATCGAGCTTCACATTGAAGGGTTTACCCGTGGCAATTTTGGCGAAATCTACGATATCGACATTCTCCTGGCTGAATCCGATGAATCCAGGGCCATCAAACTCCTGGCAGAATTCCAGGAAGGGGCCATGTTTTCATGCCGGCATGAACCGTTCAGTATTGAGGATGACCGGATCAAGATGCTCTATCCAAAACTGAATCGCTGGGATTCAGAGCTGTTGGATCTCTGCCTGGAAGATGAGTCTGAAGGGGAGATGGATAGCGATGCCGACAGCAAATGCCTCGAGCTCATTGCACGAAAGATTGCCAATCGAAGCAAAAGGCAACGCCATTACCTTTACGACTCTGACGCTCTAAGTCCCTCAAAAAAAATTAAAGGTCTGTGGACTTATGGTCAGTATAATTATGGACTTCAGAAGATATTCATTTTATTCCCGGCCCAATCAGAGATTCCTCTCAACGAACTGGCTGATCTGCTCAGCCGCGTTGATGGCAAGCTGGAACGTGCGGCCAGCTTTAGACGCATTCTGTGTACCTATGGCAGCATCAATAACGAAACAAGCAACGGTCAGGAGTCAATCATCAGGTGCGATTCCAGAGTCGGTACAGAAGAGTGGTTGGCAACCCTGACATTGTTGTCTGAACAAGGGCAAGCATCAAAACCTATTACCCTCACAACGTTCCGCATCCCCTGCAAAAAGGCCTTCGCTTCATCAAGGACAATTCGGCCGACTGCAGATGACCCCGTCATCATAGTGGCCCCGCATCGAGACGTCGTCGTCACCGAGAAGGCCTATAAGGCTATGCGAACTCTACACAAAAACCTGACATGGGTCTTTTACGATGGTGACCTGGGCTGGTCTATAGCGCCAACATCGTATAAGCCGCAGGTCGTGTAAAAGGACTTAACCGCATTAGCCACTGCACCACTCCAACATTCAGGAGGAAAAGCGCAGGTTTGCTGTATAGTCACCATAAGACAAAAAAGGCTTCCCAGTCACGGGGAGCCTTTTTCGATTACCGTCATGCAGACCGATTCAAGGGGGGGGCTTTCTTCTCCCCATCTAGGGCACAAACCGCAACCGGAACAAAGTGCCATCGGTCTGCTCCAGCTCCAGGCTGCCATTGAGCTGCGAAACCAAGGCCTTCACCAGTTGCATACCCAGGGTCTGCGCCTGACGCCAATCGAAATCCGCCGGCAATCCCACGCCATTATCGGCCACAGCCAGCACAACCTCCTCGTCGCAGCGGCAAAGCGAAATCGCTAGGGTCCCATCCTTCCCATCGTTGAACGCATGTTTGTAGGCATTGGACACCAACTCGGTCAGCAGCAGGCCGAAAGGAACCACTTTCTCGATATCGAGCACAAACTCTTCAAGCTGCAGATGCCAGGAGATTTCCTGGCGCGGAGCCAGATAAACCTGCCGCAATTCCTTGACCAGGCTTTCGACATAGGTCTTGATGTTGACCTCGGCCAGGTTTTTCGATTGATAGAGCTGCTCGTGAGCCAAGGCCATGGAACAAATTCGGGTCTGACTATCGAGAAAAACGGCGGTCAGCTCGGAATCGCTGAAGCGCTCTGACTGCAGATAGAGCAAGCTCGATACCACCTGCAGATTGTTTTTGACCCGGTGATGGATTTCCCGAAGGAGCACTTCTTTTTCCTTCAACGAGGCGCGCAAGCTTTCTTCGGTCTCCTTGCGCTGGCTTATGTCCCGAAAGGTGCCGAGCAGGGCCGGTCGGCCCTGGTAATCTAAAGGCCGTACGCTAACCTCGGCAGGAAACGAGACACCGTCCTTGCGGAGATGTATGGTTTCGAAGACCAACTGCCCTTTTTGCTGGATCTCCTGCACCCGGTTGTCGTAATTGTCCGCTTTGTCCGGCACCAACAGCTCCGGCATGGTCTTACCAAGTAGCTCTTCTCGAGAAAAACCGAACTGTTCGCAGGCCCTGCTGTTGACTTCCAGCAGCCTGCCACTCGGTTCCAGGATGTAGGACCCATCGTTAGAGCATTCGAACAATGTGCGGAATTTTTCCTCGGATTTAAGAAGCTCCCGTTGGGCCTCGAGCTGACGGAGCTTTTCCATCCCCATGTGGGTCAGCAAATTTACCAGGCTGATATTGAATGCGAGAATCTCGCTGACTTTCTGACGGGAGAAGATGGGGACTTTGTGTAAAACCTGCAGATAGGCTTCCTCATCAAAACCGTAGTGGCGCGCCTGCTCGATGAAGAATTGCTCATCAGGGGGCTCGTAGAAAAACTGCCCGAGGAAAATGTTGGCCAGATGCCGTCCCTCGATGACGATGGGGATGGCTATATCGATCATACCGTTGCCGCAGCGGTATTCGATGTAACCGCACTCGGGCAGTTCGGCAAAGTTTTGCAGGTGTCGTGTGAGGTAGTCGTCGCTCTCCCGACAGCGGGCATCCGTCTCGGGATTTTGGCGATGGAACTGCAAGCAGATATCCTGCCAGCCGGTAGCTACCAGAACCGTCCCGTGGACATCGATGATCCCCGTCGGGATGCCGGAAGCATCCCAGAGTTTGTCCATCAGCGCCTGAACCGCTTTTACGTCGACAATATCACTGAACTTGTAGGGCATGTTTAAACTTGTTTCTGGAAGGTGCCTTTTTGCAGCTATTTACGTATACACCACTCTAACAGAAGGTGGGGGGAACGGGTCAACTGCGATCAGCAACAAAAAACAGGGCTGCAGTCATTGCAAGCGGTCAGCAGACCGAAACGATTTCATATTCCCGTAGAGCGTCGGTACGGATTTGCAGTATATCACCAACCCGCTTCCCGAGCAGCCCCCTGCCAAGGGGTGAGGCCGGCGTGATGACCATTATTTCCTGGCCTTCAAAGGTCAGGCGCACCCCACCTGCCGCGGGGCCGAGAAAAACCAGCCGACCATTCCCCTCCTCATCCTCCAATGCCACCACCGCTGTCAGACGAATCGGAGACGTATCCGAAAAGTCCTGCAGCGTCAGCTGCTGAAACGCCTGCAGCGCCTCCAGAACATCCTGGGCACGATTGGCCTGCCCCTGAGCCACATAGGACGCTTCCAAAGCAAGAGTGGCGTATTTGTTGTCGGGAATGTTTTCCTCGTGGGTTGCGGCGGTATGGGCGGTCTTCGCCGCCTGGAGCAACAGATCGTAATCGGCTTGCAGACGAGCGACGATGTGGACACGCAGGGATTCTTTATCCATAAGTCGACAGAAAATTTCTCGGTTGGGAGAGACAAATGCTCGCCATGACGCAAAGGCCCCCTGATCGATCGTGATCAGGAGGCCAGAAACTTGCCGGAAGAGTTGGTTTACCGAGGGGCCAAGGTTTTACGGCTCGGTATTATCACTCTTGCGATAAGCGTAAACAAAACGGCCACTCTCGCCATCGGCACAGTCGCCATCCATACCCCACTCTATGACAAAACGCTCTTCGACGATTAGTGCTTCTTTGTCGGTGAAGGCCTCGCTGCACAGCCACAGGTCGACGTTGATATCCACCTTGTGTTCTTCCAGCAGCTTGCTGATTGGGTCATCGGTGACACCGATGTACCAGTTACCGTAATCCTCGTCGTGACGGGAAATGAAGGATTTGATATCGCTGATGATTCTTCCCGGATTGGATGGCATGGTTTCCTCCTGGTTTTATTGCGAAACTAAGCAACAGTTCACAGTATTACAAGTTTATGCAATCGACATATGTCTATCAGGCCCGTGAAATAAAGCGCCCCTCGCGGGTATCGACCTTGACCTTTTCGCCGGCTTCGAGATAACCGGGCACCTGCAGGCGCAGGCCGGTCTCCAGAACCGCCTCCTTGGTCTGGGCGGTTGCGGTGGCCTTTTTGATGGCCGGGGCCGTTTCGGCAACCACCAGCTCCACGGTCAGCGGCAGGTCGATGCTCACTACCTGGCCCTCAAAGACGCCGAGCTGAACCTCCATCCCTTCGAGCAGGTAGTTTTGGGCATCGGCGAACATCTCACCGCCCAGTTCGTATTGCTCGTAGTTCTCCAGGTCCATGAACACGCCGCCGTCAACGTCAGGGTAGAGGAACTGCCCCTTGCGCCGCTCGAAATCGGCCTCGTCAATCCGTTCGCCGCCCTTGAAGGCCTTTTCCAGCACCTGGCCGGTGAGCAGGTTGCGATATTTGGTCTTGTAGAGGGTGCTGCCGCCGCGGGCGGACGGCGACTGGGAAGTAACGTCGAGCACCAGGCAGGGAGCCTGGTCGATCTGGATCACCAGACCGCGCTTCAGATCGGCGGTAGTGGGCATGTTGTTCTCCTCTGGCTGCAGTAGTATCGAAACCGGGCAAATCTAGCACAAAACAGTCCCCAAAAACAATCTTCGACATGCTTCAGACACCTGCACCCCTTAGCCGACTGATGGTTCGATGTTCAATCCCGGCAGAGTCCCTGCCATCATCGATTATCCTCACTGTAAAATATTTTTAATTCGGGTTGACATAGGATATCTCCCCCGCTTGAATATTCACTATACGCTCTGTCTATTCACTGTAGATTCCAAGCTGTCCGAACTCACTAGTTACGGAGGTCGATCGATGAAAAACTCAACGAGCGGTTCCTGGTTTCAAGTTTCTTCTGCTGAGGTGTTGGGATCCCTCGAAAGCAATATCGACCAAGGATTGCCCGAGGCAGTTGTTGTGGATCGACAGGAGCAATATGGAGCGAATGTTCTGACCGAAACCAAAGGAAAAAGTCCGCTGGTCTTGTTTTTGGATCAGTTCAAAGATCCCATGATCTATATCCTGCTGGCGGCGGCCATTGTGACGCTGTTTTTGCAGGAATGGGTCGAAGCCATCGTCATTCTTGTCATTGTGCTGGCCAATGCCATTATCGGCTTTGTCCAGGAATCGCGTGCCTTGCAGGCAATGAAGGCACTATCACAAGCAATGGATACAGAAGCGACGATCCTGCGCGATGGAACCCGCAAACAAATTTCCGCCCGTGAATTGGTGCCGGGGGATATCGTGTTGCTGCAATCGGGGGACAAAGTTCCCGCTGACATGCGCCTTTTACAGGTGCGGGAACTGCAGATCGATGAGTCGGCCCTGACCGGCGAGTCGTTGCCGGTCAAAAAGGGGACCGACACTTTGGCAGCAGACACCGCTCTGGCCGATCGAAACAACATGGTCTACTCCTCAACGTTGGTCACTTATGGCACCGGCACCGGGGTGGTAACGGCCATTGGCGACAGCACCGAAATCGGTCACATCAACGAGATGATTGCTTCAGCCGATGTCCTGGAAACGCCGCTTACCCGTAAGATCCATCACTTCAGCCGCATCTTGCTCTTCGGCATCCTTTGTATTTCTGCGGCAGCACTGGCTTTTGGTCTGATACGCGGCTATTCGATGGGTGAGGTGTTCCTGGGGGTGGTCGCCCTGGCGATCGGCACCATTCCGGAAAGCCTGCCGGCAGTCATCACCGTCACCCTGGCACTGGGAGTAACCCGCATGGCTGGAAGGCATGCCATTATCCGCAAGCTTCCGGCGGTGGAAACTCTGGGTAGCACCACCGTTGTCTGCTCCGATAAAACCGGGACTCTGACGCAAAATGAAATGACCGTCCAGGAAGTGCTGGCCGGCGGAGAACTCTACACAGTGTCCGGAGTAGGCTATGCCCCCGAGGGCTCCTTCAGTCTGGGTGAGGTTGCCGTCGCCCCCCAGTCCATCCCGACCCTGATTGAAATCCTCCAAGGCGGACTTCTGTGCAACGACTCCCGCCTGGCCCCATCGGACGGAGGGTTGCGAGTAGAAGGCGATCCCACTGAGGGCGCCCTGATTACGTCGGCCCACAAGGCCGGGCTTGTTTCGGAGCAGGCAACAGCAGATCTGCCGCGGGTCGATGCTATCCCGTTTGAGTCGGAATATATGTACATGGCCACGCTGAATGATCCCGGCCCGAATCGGCCGCGAGTCATGTATGTGAAAGGTTCGGTGGAAGCTATTTTGCCCCGCTGCGCGGCGGCTTATGACTCCCAGATGACACAGACCCGCCTGGACCAGGAAGAGATCGAGGCCCGGGTGAGCGCCATGGCCGGGCAGGGACTGCGCGTGCTGGCCTTTGCCCGTCGGGAAATGCCCGCAGAGACCGAGACCATCGACCATGATGACGTCACCGGGCTGACGTTTTTGGGGTTGCAAGCCATGATCGACCCACCCCGAATGGAGACGGCCGGCGCAGTACACGGTTGCTATAAGGCCGGGGTGCGAGTCAAAATGATCACCGGCGACCACGTGGTAACCGCCGCCGCAATAGCCAATCAGATTGTTGAGGACTGGGTGCACGATGAAGCCCGGTTGCGCGGGTTCGAGTTTGAAATCCAGGCTCTGAGCGGGCAACAGCTGGAAAAACTGGAGGGCGACGACCTGCTGGATACCGCTGCCCAAACCCATGTATTTGCTCGCGTCGCTCCGGAACAGAAACTGCGGCTGGTGGAAGCCCTGCAGGCCAAGGGCAACGTGGTGGCAATGACCGGAGACGGTGTCAACGATGCGCCGGCATTACGGCAGGCCGATATCGGGATTGCCATGGGGATTACCGGAACCGCGGTCGCCAAAGAGGCCGCTGACATGGTTTTGACGGATGACAACTTTGCCACCATAAAAGACGCGGTCGAAGAAGGACGAGCGGTCTATGACAATATCATTAAGTTTATCGGCTGGACGCTGCCGACCAATGTTGCCGAAGGCGGGGTTATCCTCCTGGCAATGATATTCGGACAAGCCTTACCCATCTCTCCTTTGCAGATCCTCTGGATCAACACCGTCACCGCCGGCTTGTTGGGGTTGACCCTGGCTTTTGAGCCGAAGGAGCCCGGCATCATGGAACGCCCACCGAGGAATCCGCAGGAGGCCATCCTTTCGCCGGCGCTGACAGGACGCGTCCTTATGGTCGGGGGGTTATTGATTATTGCTGTTTTTCTGGTCTACGAACGTGCACTGATCCACCATGTGGATATCGCTGCGGCCCAAACGGCGGCGGTTAATGCGATCGTGTTTGGCGAGATTTTTTATCTATTCAATTGTCGGTCGATGCGTTACCCCGTGAGCAAAATAGGTTTTTTTACCAACTGGCGACTGCTGGCTGGTGCCGTCGGAATGGTTCTACTGCAATTGATTTTCACCTACGCCGGCATTATGAACAGGGTCTTTGGCACGGCACCGATTGGTCCCAGGCAATGGGGATTAATTCTGGGCGTTTCCCTCGCCATCTTCCTCATTGTGGAAATAGAAAAGGGACTTAGAAGGCGCGGCAAGAGTGCCGAGCAATTGGCTCAAGCCGTTGTCCTTGAAAAATGAGCTGCAACGCGGCACGAGAATTGGGTTTCGACTGAGGTAACGAACCAAAGCCTCTGGCATAAACAAAGAGGAGGGGCCTGCTCGCGGATTGCGGCAGAGCCCCTGTCGGTTGCGGCAAGCATTTGCTGGCCGACCATGGCCGCGATGAGTTGGCCACAGCCCGCCCCTTCAATGGAATCGAAGGTTTTAGGAACTATGCCAAAACTCTCCTGGTGCGCTTCCGAGGTATGCTTCCGCAAACTTCAACTTGCATCTAATAGAATTGCCTCCAGGTTCCACTATCAAAGCTACGACTGCCACCGATTGATCCTCAAAACTTTCAAAGGGAAACCTCTCAACTGGTCCTGCCCCTTACCCAAAAATAAAGGCCGCCGAAAAATACCGGCGGCCTGATGCAGAAGTCTCTGCTGTTCAGGTTATTTCTCCCGACCGAAAGGCCAGGCCATTACCCCGCCTTCCAGAACCTTGACGTTGGTCCAGCCGTTAGCTTCCAGCAGTCGTTGGGCCTCGTAGCCGCGCAGGGAGATCTTGCAGTAGCAGACGATCTCCTTATCCTTGTCTTGCGGCAATTCGTGCAGGCGATGGCGCAGGTCACTGATGGGAATCAAGGTCTCGCCGAAACCGATGCGCATCTGGTCAAATTCGTCGGGGGTGCGCACATCAAGAATATACGGACGCTCTCCGTCGTCCAACAGTTCTTTCATCTCCAGTGAAGAGATGCCGTTCAACCGGCCTTTGAGCTTGTTTTCCAGCAGATGGGCGGAGGCGATGAAGTGATCGATGGGCAGACTGAAAGGCGGCGCATAGGGCAGGTCGGCATTCACCACGTCGTGCACGGTGAGCTTGCCGAGAATCGCCATGGCAGCGGTGGCGATCTGCTTGCTGACGTCGCCAGGGCCTACACACTGTACGCCGAGAATCCGGCCTGTGCGGCCGTCGGCAACCACTTTGGAGACCAGCAACTTGGCGCCCATGAATTCGGGCTTGTCGAGGCTGGCGTTAATTACGGTAACGATGTTGTCATACCCGGCGGCTCTGGCCTTGGCTTCGGACAGGCCGGTGGAACCGGCGGAAAAATCGAAGACCTTGGCGATGCCGGTATGGATGGTACCGGGGAACTGTGCGGTATTGCCGAGCACCACGTTTTCGCCGGCCACGCGCCCCTGCAGGTTGGCCAGGTCGCCAAAGGGGGCACGGGTGCGGGTGCCGGTGATGAGATGATTGATCTCGACGCAGTCGCCGACCGCATAGATGTCGGGATCGGAGGTCTGCATAAAGGCGTTGACATCGATCCCGCCGGTGGCGCCGACCTTAAGGCCGGCCGCTTCCGCCAGCTTGGTGTTGGGTTGGACGCCGATGGCCATGACGGCCAGTTCGCAGGGGATCTCGGTGCCGTTGGCCAACTTCACCGCTTTCAGCTTGCCGTCCTGGCCGACAAACTCGGCCACGCCGATGTCGGTCAGTACATTGGCCGCCTTGCTCTTGACGTGGTTTTCCAGCACTTTGGCCAGTTCCCAGTCGAGAAACATGAGGATCTGCGGCAGCAGTTCCACCACGGTAATGTCGATGCCCGACAATTGCAGGGCCTCGCAGGTCTCGATGCCGATCAGGCCCCCACCGATGACCACCGCTTTGGTGATGCTCTTGTCGTCACGGACCTTGCGCAGAAAATCGGCGTCCCGCATCGACTGCAGAGTGGTGACCCCTTCCAGATCGATGCCGGGCAAAGGCGGTTTGCGGGCGGTGGCGCCGGTGGCGATGACCAGCTTGTCGTAATGCAGCTCATCGATCGCTCCGCTGACCAGGTCGCGGCAGGTCACCAGCTTCTTTTCGCGGTCGATGGCCGTGACCTCGGTTCCGGTCCGGGCCGTGATCCCCTTGGTCTTGGAAAAGAAATTGGGGTCGCGTACCTCACCGTACGGGGTGCTGAGCAACTGGTTGCGGTCGTTGAAGACCCCGCCGACAAAGTACGGGTAGCCGCAAGAAGCCATGGACAGCTCGGGCGCCATCTGAATAATGGTCACCTCGGCGTCCTGGTCGAGGCGCTTGGCCCGGGCCGCGGTCTTGGGCCCGGCCGCCGAACCGCCGATAACGACAATCTTTTTGCTCTCTGCCATAGGAAAGACCTCCTTGTAAAAATTCGGGGCTGAAAAATGATGGCTTATCCATCCAGCAAGCTTTTTGGGAATGCACCAAAAGTGGGTAGCCGATCAAAGAAAACGCAGCCACCGGCAATCGACACTCTTAGGATCAGAGGCCCCGGGGAATCCGACCGGCTATTACATTCAAAAAATTACATATCTGGATTTTAAAATCAAGCACTTTTTGTGCGGTTTTTACTTCAAGAAAAACCACACCAATGACCGTTAAATTACCCGGAAGGTTTTACCACCTGCAACGACAGCGGGCCACCGAATACATCCGGTGGCCCGCTGTCATCATCTGACTGTTTTTACAAGTAATTATTATTACAGGTACTGCTCTTCGAGTCGCTCGGTCAACGCAGGCTGCTTCTTATTGACCTCGAAAATCACGGTTTCGCCGCGAGGACCAGCACCGAGCAGGGTGCGGGTGTAGGGCAGGTGCTTGTGCTCCATGAACTTCTCGGCAGTACCCTCCTGGCCGAGAACGAACAGGCGCCCCTGATAACCGTAGACCTGATAGTCGGCGCCATCGCGGTCGAGGGGATAGGGCGTGTTGAGGAAAGTTTCCATCAACCGGGCGACCAGCGCCGGATCCTTCTTGTTCACCTCGAAGACCACCGTTTCACCCCGCGGGCCCGCGCCGATCAGGGTCTTGGTGTAGGGCAGATGGCGATGCTCGGCAAAAAAGACATTCGTTTTAGCCTGGCCGATAACATAGATACGACCGGCATGTTCCCATACCATGTAATCGTCGCCGATGGTCTGCACAAGTCCCTGAGGGACTGCTTTTGCCTCTTCAGCAGGTGCCGAGGTAGACTTTGCCATGTCCTGAGTGGTAGCGGCACAGCCGAAGGTCAGCAGGGCAGCCAAAACAAGCAATGCGATTCGTTGCATGAAAATCCTCCTTGATGTGGTTAATGATGGTCGCGAATATATGGCCAACGAATGTTTGAGGCTCGCAAGGAATATGTTAGGGGCGCATGAGAACAGTCGTTACCGCAAGGCTTTTTGGGTCGCGTTCACTTCTGGTCATGGTTGCCCACAACAGCCGACCGTGCCATAATCTGGGCACTTCAACCCGAGGAGCCGCCATGGCCGATTACTACTGTCTGCCCTTTTCCAGTCATCCGCTGCGCGACCAGCTTTACGAGGAGCTGCACGCCCGTCCCTTTCACGCCGTGGCCACGCCGCAGCAGATCTCCCATCTGGCCTTCAAGGCCACTCCTCAAGAGCTGGACCGGGCCTTCGAACTGGTCTGTCAGCTTTGCCAGCGCTTCGCCGTGGAGCCGCCCGATGCCGCCAAGGTCTCCTTTCGGCAGGACTGCGGCCCTTTTACCGTTCGCTGGGACCGGCACATGGAGTTCTACGCCCTGACTCTGGCGCGCAAAGGACGCGGCGCCCTGTTCAGGCAGCGGGTTCTCGATAAGGCCCCGGAAGACTGGCTGGCCTCTTTGCCGGGGCAGGCAGTGGTCGCCCTTCACCTGGAGGTGGTCGACGCCGAGATAGAGCTCAACCCGGCGGCGCTTGCAGAAGCCTTTGAAGGCCAACAGTTGGTGCTCAGCCAGCCGAAAGCCGGCAAAGCACTGATCTGCTCGACATTTCGCGTGCACAGCGACGGCTTCGGCCGCATTCTGATTCAGAACCGCGGTCTGGACGATTGCCGCATGGGACGTCTGGTGCAGCGTCTCTACGAAATGGAAACCTACCGTCTGTTCGCCCAGCTGGCCATGCCCATAGCCAAGAACCTGGCACCGGAACTGCATGAGATGGATCGACAGCTGGCCGAGATGCTGGCCCGTCTCCCCTCGACCGATTCCGGCGACGGGGAACGCTGCCTCCTGGAACAGCTATCCCTGCTTTCAACCCGGCTGGAGACCTGGCGGGCCGAGACCAATACCCGTTTTTCCGCCACCTGGGCCTATCGCGACCTGGTCATGAGCCGGCTGCAGAACATTCGCGAAGACAAAGTTGAAGGGCATATGACCATGGCCGAGTTCATGACCCGGCGTTTCAACCCCGGCCTGCGTACCTGCGAGTCGGTGCAAAACTGGCTGGAAGACCTGTCGAAACGTATCGAACGGGCCGGCGACCTGCTGCGCACCCGGGTCAACCTGACCCTGCAGGAGCAGAACAAGGATCTGCTGGCGGCGATGAACCGTCGCAGCGATCTGCAATTCCGGTTGCAGGAGACGGTCGAAGGGCTGTCTGTGGCGGCGATCAGCTACTACCTGATCGGCCTGATCAGCTACGTGCTCAGCGGGCTGCCGCTGGAGGCCTTGGAACTGAAAAAGAAGCAGGTGCTGGCCTGGCTGGTGCCGCTGGTGGTAATCGCGGTCTGGTGGGGCGTCAAGCACATCAAAGAGCGGCTGATCAAAAAACCGCTCGCCGAACACTGACCCTTGCTTTTGACAATTTCCTGACAGAATCCGGAGTTTTTCTACCCTTATGAGTGAAACCGCCCTTCCCCACCTGTTGGTGGTCGACAGTATTGCCACCGACACCGACAAACTGAATGGACTGCTGGCAGAACTTGACGGTCAGCCGGGCATCGATCTCTACCTGGCTCGCCAGCGACTTATCGGCCGCGGCCCGAATCTACTGGCCGAAGGCAGCCAAGAGAAACTTTCTGTCAGCGCCGAAATTCTCAGCCGCCAGGGCTGGCGCTGCTGGCTGCTGCCGAAGGAACAACTGCGCCAGGTGCCGCCCCGGCTGCGCAGCCTGCAAATCGAAGCCGAGGCCCTGACTTTTTTCACCGCCGGCGAAGAGGTCCGCCTCGAGCGAGGAACGGCTGTCGTGGCTGTGCTGGCTGATCTGTCGGGCAGCGTCATCGGTAAGAACATCAAACAGATCATGGCGCAGAAGATCTACCAGGGCATCGACCGGGCCAAGTCGATCGGCGATGATGAGCTGAAAACCGCCATTTTACGGGCCAAGCCGGTTCTCGATCTCTACCTGCTCGACGATAGCGGTGCGGTTCGTTCGGCGCTGCGCATCCTGCCGGGACGCTTCGATCCCAAGGGGCTGGGCGATCGCATGAGTCTGAGCGCTACCATCAACCTGCAGCGCATTCTCGAACTGGTACAGGATTACGCCGCTCCCTGCACCCTGTCTCTCGACTTCGGCCTCGCCAACCTGCCCGGCTGCCGGGTGGAAAAAGCCGCCGATGGCGGTCCCTGGGAGCAGAACAATCTCGCCAGCCTGAGCCGCTTCGGCGGCTTGATGGCCGGCCTGGCCGCGACCGGTCCCTTTTTAGCGGCTTCCGCTGTCGAACAAAGTCAAATGACGGAAGTGGGGGATATCGCCTACGTCGGTGAATTGCTCGAT
>ENA-ORCU01000383-ORCU01000383.1-marine-metagenome-genome-assembly--contig:-NODE-383-length-17310-cov-3.306795_pt1 | contig 17310 bp, 15 predicted proteins | sample MGYA00248631_ERZ508512 | MGnify/ENA primary metagenome ERZ508512 (study PRJEB26183, sample SAMN06268844) | marine metagenome | isolation source: Tt an P1 anaerobic enrichment on pine from sediment taken...
TTATTCCATCGTAACCTTCGTAACGCCGGAACTTTTGTTTGCTCGGAATCCCCTATGCCGCAATCCGCACCATCTGAACTCTGCCAAAGAAAAGTGCTTCTGGTTGATGACCTGAAAATAAACCTAGATATACTTGCCGAAGCGCTTAAGGACGATTACCAGATTGGCATTGCATTCAATGGGCCCAAAGCACTTGAATATGCCAAACGGGTTCGTCCGGATTTGATCCTGCTGGATGTCATGATGCCTGGAATGGACGGGCTCGAAGTTTGTCGAAAATTGAAAAGCAATTCGATTACCTCATCGATTCCAGTTATTCTAATTACCAGCTTGGATGAAACCCGGCACAAACGACGAGGCTTTGATTTTGGTGCAGTCGACTATATCAGCAAGCCCTTTGATGTCGTTGAGGTCAAAGCGCGGGTAAAAACTCACCTGACGTTGAAGATTGCCAGGGAATCCCTGCGGAATCAGGACTCAATTCTTGAGCAGAAAGTATTGGAGCGCACTCGCGAACTGGAAGAGACTCAGGTGGAAATTGTCGACCGGCTGGTTCGGGCGGCCGAGTATCGCGATTTGGAAAACAGCAACCAGCATATCAAACGAATTGGAGAATTTAGTCGGCTACTGGGAAAAGCTGTCGGCCTGTCACCGGATGAGTACAATACACTCGCTTTATCCAGCATCATGCATGATGTCGGTAAAATCGGCATTTCGGACAGCATTCTTTTAAAACCCGGAAAGCTGAGTGAGGCCGAATGGCGAATCATGAAAACGCATCCCCGCATTGGTACAAAACTTTTGGCAGGAAGTGATTCCCGCGTGCTTCAGGTTGCGGAAATTATTGCATCCACTCATCATGAAAAATGGGACGGATCCGGATATCCGGAAGGGCTTGCCGGTGAGAATATCCCACTTGAGGGGCGAATTGCCTGTATTTGTGATGTGTTTGATGCGCTGATTTCTGAAAGACCTTACCGGAGCGCCTGGCCGGTTGATAAAGCAATGGGGGAAATCCGGTCCGGAAGCGGAACCCACTTCGACCCCAATCTGGTTGCATTATTCGTTAGCCTGGAGCCGGAAATTAGACAAATAATTGACGAGCACAAATAAAAAAAGACATCCACCTGTTGAGTCAGATAAAAAAGCCCTGCTAAACAGTCCTTTTCAGATAACGCATACCCGCCGAATCTCATCGAGATCTGTCAGGCCCTGGAACACTTTTTCAATACCATCTTGAAGCAGAGTGGTCATCCCGTCCTTTGCCGCCTGAATAAACAAGTCTTCCGAGGTGGCCTGCTTTTTGATCATGTTTTTTATTACCTTTGTGCCGTCCATCAATTCATGGATGCCCAAACGGCCTTTGTATCCCGAGCCAAAACACGCTTCACAGCCTTCTGCTTTGTAGAGCGTCAGGTCCGGAGCATACTCATAACCGGCGGACTGCAAAGCGTCCGCTCCGTAAATCATCTGTATCTCTTCGAACTCTTCCTCCGTGGGATGGTATTCCTTGCGGCAGTTTTTGCAGATACGTCGTACCAGACGCTGGGCCAAAACCCCCAGGAAAGCGTCGGAAAAGTTCAATGGATTCAAGCCCATGTCCAAGAGGCGAGTTACGGTTTCCGGGGCGCTGTTTGTATGCAGCGTTGAGAAAACAAGGTGACCGGTCAGCGAAGCTTCAACCCCGATTGAAGCGGTTTCATAATCACGCATCTCACCGATCATGATTACATCCGGGTCGGCGCGTAAAAACGCCCGCATTACTCTGGCAAAATCGAGTCCAATTTTGGGCTTACATTCTACCTGACGCAATCCGCCCTGGGTAATTTCGATCGGATCTTCAGCCGTCCAGATTTTTATTCCCGGTTTGTTGATGTGATCAAGAGCGGAATGAAGCGTTGTGGTTTTTCCCGAGCCAGTAGGCCCGACTACCAGAAAAAGCCCGTACGGTTGACTGATAATGCGCTTAATGCAATCGAGGTTTCGATCTTTGATGCCCATATTATCGAGCTTCATCGCACCGGATTCGGCCAGAATTCGCAAAACAGCATCCTCAAACGATCCGGCAGTGGGGAGGGTCGCCAGCCGAAGTTCGAACGGTTTGACTCCTTTTCGTTTGAATTTGATCTTCCCATCCTGGGGCAAGCGCCGTTCAGCGATATCAAGACCACTCATGATTTTCAATCGTGACAATATGCCCCGTGCATTGATATTGGGGATCTGGAGAATTTCCTGGCATACGCCGTCAATTCGAAACCTGACGCTGGTTTTTTTGGTGACTGGCGATGGTTCGATATGAATATCAGAGGCACCTTTGCGATAGGCGGAGATAAGGATTTGATCGACGAGGCGGACAATGTGACTGGATGTTTCATCCATTTCCTCGGTCAGGTCTTCCGCGTCCTCGTCATCTTCTTCGAATTCGATGTCAGGGATTAAATCGAAACTATCCGAGGCCTCATCAACTGTCTCCGTAGCAGGAGTTTTTTTGTCATTGAAAAAGTGATTAATAATCGCCTGAATGTCTTCACGTGTTCCGACCGAGAAGTTGATTTTTTTGGCTTTGATAAGCGCATATACGCTGTCGGTCTTGGTGAGATCTGCCGGATCTTCGATTAAAACTTCAACGACACCCGCCGACATTTCCCAGTTCAGCGGTACCCATGAGTTCTGGATAAGAAACATTTTTTTAAGCTTGGTCAGAAGCTCATAGGGTACTGGCATATTTTCATCAAAGGATTTGAACGGACACTTATAAAAAAACGAGAGGGATTTTCCGATGTCCTCCTTTTTAACGCTCATTTTATCCATCAAGACATATTCAACACTTTTTTTTGTCTGTTTGGACAGGGCAAGAGCATTTTGAAGTTGACCCGGATTGACAATTTTAGACTCAAGGAGATAACCGTAGCGAGAATCGTAGGATCGGGATGATTCGATGGCGCGCAGTCGATCCTGCAAACCCTTATGGTGGGGATCCAACTTTTTGACGGTTTCGTAAAATTCAAGCGCCAGATCCATGTGTTCGCGTTTTTCCATCTCGTTGCCGAGAAGGAATGAAATGTCAATTTGGTTTTGTCCCTCTATCTTGTGCTCGTTGATAATTCGGTCAATCTGGTCAATAACCCGGGAAGGGGAGTGGCTGCCAAAAAGGCAATCAATAAAATCCTCCATATACTCGGAAAGGGGATAGTCTGTTCCCAGCAACTTTTCATACTCGGCCTGTGCTTCCTTGAACATTCCCAGTTCTTTGAAAGCGGATGCACTGTCCACTGTTTCATTGACGTTACCCTTGGTGGTCCATGTCTGCCGAATCAGGGAAATGTCCTGCGAGGTCAGTTCATAATCCTGTTGATCCTGTTCCTTTATTTCCTTGGAAAGCAGCTGAATGGCTTTGCGATAACTGGATTCGTTATCCGGGTCTAACTGACTGGCTACTTTAAAAATCTGCTCGTAAATATCGAGTGCCTCATGGAACAATCCCTGGGATCGATAGGCTTCCGCTTCCTTGACCTTTTTCCTGAGAGCCGCTGTATCGCTGATAGGAACAGTAGTCATGAGTACACTTCTCCGAATTCGTAAAGGAAATGAAAAAAACAGTTGCGCTGTAGGTCGTCGACGTCCCGGAGTCTACACTACCACAGCATACGGTTGTATTTCAATTTCCTTTTAAGGTATTTTTATTTGTTTTTCATGCAGTTGAAAGGAGATGCGGTAAGGTGGTCAAGTGAAGGGCAAGGCTGCAAAACTATTGCACAACCGACCGGGAGAGCAAGAAGCATCGTCTATGGTAGTGATCAAAAGTGGGCGGTAATTTGAATTGTCGATATCAATAAACTCGTTGCTTTTCAACCAGGCTCAAATGAATTTATCGGAAAAACCGGGCAAATCCTTTCGATTTCTTTTTTAACTCGGGTAACTGCGGCAGAAGGATATCACAGTTTAATCGAACAAGTGACGTATTGGTAAATTTACCGGATACAACGATCAGAAATCCACTATCAGCAAGGCGAATATAGATTTTAATGTTTTCGAAAATCAGTTCGGTTTCCCGAATGCCGTGCAGGGCAAGAATAAATGGGCTCCAGTTGATGGTTTCTAGTGGCAGGGGGGGAGCAGCTTTAAATTCATTGAATATCAACTCTCCATTAACCGACAGGTATATAACACCTTGAACTTCCGCAATGTCGAGAATTTCTTTGAGTCGCTTTTTCATCAGGTCCTTTCCATCGGAGGTTTAACTATAAAAATCAATTGTAAAGGAGAGTTGACTTTATTATTCGCTCAGGGAAAGAAGCATCTTATCAATCGGCCCGTCTGGTTTTACCGAAATTTCAACTGGCTCTCTGGTCGGTACAAGCATGTAGTGGCACGCTTCTTCCCGGTCAACAAAACAAACTTTAAGTTTTCCTGCGCCAAAACTTTTACCGATTTTATCAGCTTGGGCGATAAACTCGTTCCATTTTTTATCCCGCTTTACACGGTCGATGCTTTTTCCGGCGCCTGGTATGTTTTTCAGTTTGCGGCGAACCTTGTCCTCCAAGGTTAATTTTTTGGGACTGGACTGCTGTTGGAATCCGGATTTTCTTTCTCTGGTTGGTCCGTTCATCCGGCTCTGAGATCCGAGTGTCATATTTCCGGCGGCTGTTCGTGAGCGCGATCCTTTCAAGCGGGCAGGCGATTGGGGACCCGTTGACCCGGTCGTTCGGGAATCAGCCAACGAATCGGCGGTCGCGCGGTTTTCATCTTTGAGTCGCATAGCGTCCAGGAGAATAGCCTGTAAGTCGTCATCAATACGTTTCTCGACCAGGACGCAATCATCCTGGATTGAGAGGACGACATCTTCCCATCCGAAAATTTCGTAAGCCGCTTCTTTTCCGGTAAGGCTGTTAAAGCGCGCCTCAAGCAGATCGCCGGTTCGGAAAAAGAGTACTCCGGTTTTTCCAGTGGATTTTTTCGTCACACGCAATGTGCAGGTTTTCTGTTCCATTTCTATCAATTGAATAAACATTTCCAAAGGAACAGTCTGAAGTGTGCCACCCTCGGATTCCCGTTTTAAAGATGCGATAATTTTTTTGGCCAGATCTTCAATTACGAAAGGCTTTTCAATATAGCCCGCGGCCCCGCCGGAAAGAACAGTTTTTTTTGACTCGGGAGTACTGTATGCGGTTACAATAATGACGGGAATATCCGGGTAATTTTCAACGAGATGGGTCAGCAAGGTAATGCCATCCATGTTAGGCATCTGGAGATCGGTAACTACCAGAGAGATATGGTTGGCTTTTAATTTTTCCATGGCCTTTAAGCCATCCTCGGCCAAGTGCGCATGGAATGTATCGGAGTATTTTTCAAATTTTTTCTGGATCAGTTTGAGCCAGACTTGATCGTCATCGACAATCAGAACGTTTTTTTTCATCAGGCCCCTCGTTAACGTATCACGCTGAATAGGACAGGCAAAACGATTCGGTGAAAAAAGTCAGGTGATTGGATGTCGCCGACAGATTTGGATAACGTAATTTGCGGTTAACTACAGGCGGCAGCCGAATTCCGCCAGTTGCCGTTTGTATTTTTTTCCCCACACCCCTGATTTTCGTTTTAAATTCTCGAAAACACCAAGCTCTTCAGCCAGTTCCCGGGTGCATTCAACAATGCCGTGAGCGAGTCGGCTGGATTCTGCTTTGCCGGTAAAATTTACTTTCCCGCCTTTGTACTCAAATTCAGCGGCAAATGGATCGAGAAAATCGTATGTATTGGCTTTTTGGATAAATTTCTTTCTTAAAACTGTTTCAAAATCGCAGTTAAGTTTTTTTTGGTCCCGGACAGTCTTTTCAAAAAGGTTCAGTAAATCTTGCACCAGAGTCAGCGTATCTGGAAAGCGGGTCTGCCGGGATGGTTGCTTTTTTCTATAAGGCTGGCTGCCGGTGGATTCCAATGGCGCATTTCGCGGTGCCCCCTCATTTCCATCCACATTCAGTGTGATCCCTGATTGCTGACTCGGCGATTTTGGTTCGCTTTTCAGCTTACTCAACGAAATTCTTTTAACATTGAACGTACCACCGTGTTTTTCACATCGGGCCAGCAGCTCGGTATAGCCGTCTTTTCTTGCTGAATCGGTTGAGTTGCGCCATGAACATGAGGTGCCAATAAGATTTCCTGAGCTAAAGAAAATAAGTCCACTTTCCGCCGTGTTATCGATCGCTACGTCAATGAGACCCGTCAATTTCTCTGACGTCATTTTTTTGATCAGTCCGCGGAGTTCGGTAAATTCACTGCTGAGATCTTTATAGAGTTCTTCTGCGTGGGGAACGTTAGCCCAGAAATAAATCAAATCCGCTTCAATTGGATATATTTCCACTGCAAAATTATTGTTTGATGCGGTCTCAATCAGCGGCTGTATTGCCGACCTGCCGTTCAGTATCCTGCCTTTTTCAGAGTAACTTCCACTCAACAAGTTGTTTTCGTCAAAAAAAATTATTCCTTCAACAGTGGATGATTTAAAGTGAATTCCCCCAGAACCAAATTCACCTTGAAAATGTTCAAACAGCTTTTGAACATGAAGGTAATAGCTGTTCAGATTTTCAATGACGGGTTTTTCACGCGGGATAATGATCATCTCATGGTCCTCATTTCAATCCCAATCCCCAACACTTTTACCGTCGGCGGCGAAGCCTTTGAATGGAAAGTCTCAGGCTGTCTTGCATTCGGGAAATGGCGTCAGCAAGACTGCCAATTTCATCTTTGGATATGATCTGTATTTCCGCATCCAGTTCGCCGACGCTGATGCGGTCTGCCACATCCGTAAGGTGTTGCAGATTTTTCGTGAGCCGGTTGGCATACAACGAAACAATCAAACCCACAATAAGAAGCGTACCGATCAGTAGTGCCAGACTCAAATTTCGTGTTTGAACTGCCATATACTGAACCCGTTCGGACATGGCTTTTATAAGTTGCTCTTTATCGACTGAATCGTTTTTTGCCATTGTATTGAGAATTTTATTGCTTTCCGACGTTACATATCCGGTCAGATTATCAGTCTGGCGGCTGGAAAAATATCCGAAGACAGAAATAAGCAGAAGGGGCAGAAGAAGAAACAAAATAAAAAGTTTGCTTCTCAATCCAATGCGTTTTTTCCCTTCTGTTGCTGATTTTTTTGGGGTCGTTGAATCCGTTGCGATTCCAACGGGATCCGTTTGAGCAGAGAAGGATGCCTCCGAGCTCGCTGATTGACCAGCCATCGAAGCTGCCTCTACTGAATTATATGCGGCAGTCGTTTGCTCCCCGTCATTCGGTTGCGCTGCAGAGGGGGGTAGGGACGCATTCGGTTTGGAAAAGGTTGTAACGTGGCCACAATGGCATCTGCCTTTGATCTCGGTGTCGCCCAGTTGCTCAAGTTTATCAGACGAAATATGATATATTTTCCCGCATTCTTCACAAATTACAGTAGTCGTCATTAGATGCCTCCTTCATGCGTGGTGGGGAGTTACATAACGAAGCGGAAAACAAACGGACGCGTGGGCTGAATTGAGTTTTGAATACCGGGTCCGAAAAAATAAAATCGACTATTTTTTTCAATGACCTACATCAAGGTGTCCCGTATCACAGAGACAATGGCCTGGCGGAATTGAACCTGCCTTTCGTTTCTGGGAATTTGTCTGGCAAGAAGGTCGACAAGTTCAGCTGCCCGTGTCCTGGGGATCTCGGTCGCAGCTAAGCCCATCTCCTGGACTTCATCTTCAATCAGGAATTCTGCAAGCGGACCGACAGCTATTGCAAGCTGCGCTTTGAGTTGATCGAAAAACGGCTGTGTTAATGTCTGCCCACCAACCGTCACACGCTCTATGAGTTCTCGTTGGTACAGCCCGGTAACCGCCTGGCGCAGTGTCTCCATATCCATTTCCAGCGAGCGGGCAACGTCCGCCAAAGTCTTTTCGCCGTCAAGCTGCATCAGGATCTTCAGCATCTGACTGTCCAGGGAAAATTCGCCGATATCGCCTCGGATGGCCCCTTTGAAAACCATTCCGGAAATGTCACCAGAGAGTATTTTCATTCCTATGCCTCCTGAAAAGCGGTCTGTGCCGGATGAACAGTCGCAGTCCTTGAATATTTCGTAAAAACGCGCACGTTATCAGAAACCGACGGTCAAACGCATTAGGGATCATAGATTTGACATTATGGCTTTCAAATCCTTTTTGAGCGAAGCAATTTCGGCTCGGACAGTTGCCTTAATCTCTTCGACTGCCTGCTCAAGTGCCATCTTGGATCTTTCCGCCTTAACCAATGTTTCAGAGGCGTTGGCGGACGTCGGTGGTGCCGTGGAGGTTGCCGACTGGTTAAATGACGATGCGGTGCTTTTGCCCAGCAGAATTTTTTTCTTAAGCTCTTTTGTTTTTTTGACTTCCGCTGCAAGCAATTTTTTCTTTTCAGCATCGGGCATTTCCGGCGAGCTCAACACCGATTTCATTCCACTATACGCCGAATTCAAAAGGCGTATGGAATCCGGGTGGGATTGAGCTTTATTCGTACTGATGTACTTGCCGATGGTGCCGTGAAGCTGAAGAAACATGGAGATGAGTTTGTCGTTTCGATAAAGAGCTTTCAGACGATTAACCTCATCGATGAAGCTTTTCATTATTTCATCTGTAATTTCCCACTCAATTGAAAGAACGATGGCGTCAAGTTCAGAGAATGGGTTTTTCGAAGCTTCGGCAGGTTTTAATTCACGCGATGATGATTGGTGAGTGTCTGGCTGATCGGGTTGAGGCGATTCATTGTTGGCGATCGGCTCAGGCTCTGTTTCCGGTTCGCCTTGGGGTGTAAACAGCTCCTCTGAATCTCCCGCAACTTTCTCATCTCCAAACAGTTCGTCGAGACGACTGATTACTTCTGTGGTGATGGTTTCATCTTTTTTTTGTGTCACCAGTGTTACCCCCTCAATTCTAATTTTTTCTGAAGGGAAGCAACGGTCAGGGAGATGGCCTTCTTCATGGTAGCCACAACGTTATCGCCTGTGATTGCACTCGCATCAAAAGCCGGTGCCTTCAACCGGCTGTTCAGGTCCCGTTCCATGGCTTCATACGATAGAAGTGGAATACCTTCTTTCTCCAAGTCTCGCTTATTGTATTGCATCACCAAAGGTATTTTGAAGATGCTTTTGTTGAATGTGGCCAGATTATCCTGAAGATCCTTAAGGGATAGCCTGTTCATTTTTTTTCTCAAAACCATTGAGTCGGCGACGAATACGATTCCGTCAACTCCGCGAAGCACCAAACGCCTCGTTGCGCTGTATTTGACCTGACCGGGAACCGTGTACAACTGCATTCGGACGTTGTATCCTCTGATAACTCCGATATCGAAAGGGAGAAAATCAAAAAAAAGCGTACGGTCTCCGTAGGTTTTAACCGTGGTCATTTTCCCGGTTATGCGCTTTTTGAATTTTTCGTAAATGTATTCTAAATTAGTCGTCTTGCCCCCTCGTCCCGGGCCATAATAGACTAATTTAACCTGAACCTCCTTTTTTTTCGGATTTATCAGTGCCAAAACAGTTACCTCACAATCCTTCAGGGTCCAATAGAAGTAGAAACGGATGCCAGGTTATATCAAATTCTGAATTTTCCGAATTGCTTCGGCTACTTTCAGCCGCAAAAATCCCAGAGACAAATCTTTGCTGAAAATTGTCAATAACAGCAAATCCTCAGTGACCTTACTGAAATTGATACTTTCCTTTTCGCCTTTGTGAAATAGGAGGGAAAAATCTTCTTCTCCGATAATTTTTGCCATGGCATTCACAGCACCGAAATTACCGGCTGCCAGAGCGGCCAGAGAGTAGATGTCGTGATTGATGTTTCCATTGTCAAGACTGACAATGATGTTACCGGCCAGATCAATGAGCAGAACGCTTTGAACGCCGGTTTCGATGAGCTCTTCGTTTAAGATGTTTTCGATCTGGTCGAACTGCTGCTTGTCAAACTCAACCGTGCACTCCATCCTGTAATCACCTTTCGCTGCATTGAAGTAGGTTCTCGTCAGAATCAGATCCAGTCCATTCGCAAGTCGGCTGTTTAGGAACTGAAGTGAAACAAGCCCTCCTTTCATTTTAAGAAAAGCGGCAGGCTTGAGGCCTTACTTTAAAAATTCAGATTAGGCATATGTCGCCAAATTGAGGTTGTCTACGGAATAAATACGCCGGGTATCTGATCGGTACACAACGGATCGCGATGTATACCAGATGCAGGGGGCGATAGCCGCATTCAGCCTGTTGCAATCTATTAATATAATTTTTTTTTCTAATAGCGTATTCATTTATTTTTATCAATATAAAAATAAGGCCTGCCGCACCTTGCATTGGGGGTTCATCACCAATGTCATGACCTGTTTTTTTCGATCGATTGCACCGGTGAATTTTGGTTTCTGTGATTCGTTGTTATCGTTTGCTGGCATTTTGCAAAAAATGAATCGAGCCAAATGGATTAAACATGGCCATCTGATACACTTAATATTTCAACGGGCACACTCGTGTAAGGCGTATTAAATCCCATCCTGGGGTAAACCTTTATGGGGATAAAGCAGTTTCATTTGGGGTTGATCTAAGAGCCTGTTTGAAAACCGATGAATCGGCATAGAATGCCTGGATTCATGGGGCTATGGAAATTTTTCAATTCCACGATAGTGTAAATGGGGTATTCATTGACTGGAGTAGAATCAATGATGTATTATTCAAAGATGGTTTTTTGGTCCGGAGAAACAACAACAGGTAATGTTTACAGGGATTGTCAGGCATCTGCGTCACGAAAGGAAAACTGGTTCGGGCGGCAAACCAAGGCGAGTTAATGGTACGCCTGGCAGGACTCGAACCTGCGACCTACGGATTAGAAGTCCGTTGCTCTATCCAGCTGAGCTACAGGCGCACGAAAAAAACTATCGGCTAATACCATAGGAACCAGTAGATGTCTATAAAAAATACTACCCTTCAATAAAGGTATCAAATGAGTGCTCAAGCACGTGAAATAAAAAAAGAAGATGACGTTCAAATCAAATCGGGCTCAACAAAAAAGCGTGCTGCGCGGAAAAGCGTCAGGCACGCTGGTGCGAGTTCTAAAGATGGGAAAATCAAAAACGAAAAATCGTCTGATGATAAAGCCCTGGTAAAATTTGATCCGCTTCAGCGGTATTTAATGGAGATCAGCCAGTATCAACTGCTGACCCGGGAAGAGGAACGGGAACTTGGTATCAAAGTGCTGGAGCACGGTGACACAGAGGCCGCTTATGTGCTGGTGACATCAAATCTGCGTCTGGTTGTTAAGATTGCCCTGGAATTTCAGCGCGTGTGGATGCAGAACCTGCTGGATCTTATTCAGGAGGGTAATATCGGTTTGATGCAGGCGGTAAAAAAATTTGACCCCTATAAAAACGTAAAATTTTCATATTATGCATCGTTTTGGATCAAAGCCTATATCCTTAAATTCATAATGGATAACTGGCGCCTGGTAAAGATTGGAACCACCCAGGGGCAACGCAAGTTGTTTTTTAAATTGAAAAAGGAAAAACAAAAACTTATCGACCAGGGGTTTGATCCGAAACCGAAGCTCCTGTCAGAACGACTTGGCGTGTCGGAAAAAGAAATCGTTGACATGGACCAGCGTCTGGACGGATGGGATGTTTCTTTGGATGCACCGCTCAAAGATGATTCCGATACGGAACGGATTGAATTTTTAAGCACAGAGGTTGCATCCATAGAGGACCAGGTAGCCAAGAAGGAGATGGAGAGTCTGCTTCATGAAAAAATTGCTGAATTCCGGAAACAAATGACCCCCCGGGAATTAGAGATTTTTGATCAGCGTATCTTCTCGGATACGCCATCGACCCTTCAGGAAATTGGCGATCGGTACAATATTTCCAGAGAGCGGGTTCGACAGGTGGAAAAAAACATTATAAAAAAGATGCGTGAATTTTTTAAGCGTGAGATTCCTGATTTTTCGGCCTATGCAGAAAGCGAGGATTCAGACTGAAAGCGTCACAGGATGAACCGGTTTGACTGACTCGGGAATGTAATTGCAAGCTTATCCGTTGATGGTTGAAAGCAAACGATACGATTAACCTTAAATTTCCGCCTGCATTATAGGAAGATGGCTTCTATATCAGCAGGTCCACAGATAGGTTTTATTGAAATGAGACTTCTGATGAGTGGCTTGTTCCTTCTGCTGACCATTTCCGCTCTGGTCGCATGTTCGATGCCTTTAAAAACCGCAAAATCATCTACCGTGGAGTCCGCCTCGAGTCCTGCGTTACCGAATCAGTATTATTGGTATACAGAATCCCAGATCCAACTGCGGAAAGGAAATCTGGACAACGCGGTTCAGTTTATTCATAAGGCAATTGAAGAGGACCCAGAGTCTTCATTTCTCAAGATCGAACTGGCGCGGTTATATCTTCAACAGAACAACCCTTCCGCGGCATTGGAACTTATGAAAGCCGTTCTTGATAAAAACCCTGAAGATATCGAATCATTGATTCTTTTTGGCCGAATTAAACAATCTCAAAATGAATCTAAATCGGCGGCGGAAGCTTACGAAACTGTTTTGAGTCTCGATCCCTCGCGGAGGAATATCTATCTTTTCCTTGGCAATCTTTACATGAAGGGTAATGCTCCGGATCAGGCAGCTAACGTCTACAGCCGACTTGTGGAACGGTTCCCGGATTCCTACATCGGCCATTTTTTTCTTGGAAAAATTTATTCGGAGCAAAAACGATGGGATGAAGCAGAATGGCACTTTAAACGGACACTGGAGTTGAAACCTGAACTTGAGGAACCCCGCTATGAACTGGTTCAGATTTACCGGCAAACACGAACGGGAACCCATTTTATCACTGTCAATCACGGAGATTCGCTCAGTTCGCTGATACAAACCCACTTTGGAAAGTATACCCCCAATCTTGAAGCGATTGTTCTCGAGATGAATCCTGATTTGAAAGATTCAGATGCAATTTATGCCGGCCAGAAGCTCGTGTTTCCCATTGCAACCCGAGACGAACATCCGGATGCGATCAACGGGCAGAATGAAAAAATCATTCAAATATACCAATCCATTCTTGCGCGAAATGACCAGAATATTCGGGCCGCGATGGAACTTGGACTTTTTTACCATCAAATCGGACGGATAAATGAGGCGGATGCTCTATTCGTCGACCTGGGAAGACGAAGCCTGAGCGAAAAACCTATCCTGCGAACAGTTGTCAAGCTTTTTCTTGACCAGAAAGAATACGCCAATGCCATCATAGTCGTGTCCGGAATGTTGAATGGCGCACCGGAAAGTTCCGATCTTCACTACATCGCCGGTGTTGCAAATAATGGCGCTGAGAATCCGGTGCAGGCGTTGACTCATTTTTTACAGGTTCAGCCAGATTCCAGTTTTTTTAAAAACGCCGCCATCAACGCAGCTATCATTTACCATGAACAGGGAGAGATCCATTCAGCTATCGATCTTTTGGCCGCTGCCATGGAAAAGGCACCGGAATCCGCTGAGATTCCCCTATACCTCGGTTCTTTCTACGAGGAATTGGAAAATTTTGAATCAGCGGAACGCGTCTTACTCCAAGGACTTGAAATCGACCCTGAAAATGCCAAAATACTTTTTCGACTGGGAGTTGTTTATGATAAATGGGGTAAAAAGGCAGAATCCATCGATGCGATGAAAAAGGTAATCAACCTGGAGCCGAAAAATGCCAATGCGTTGAATTATCTGGGATACACTTACGCAGATATGGGGCGAAATCTTGATGAGGCAGAACAATACATTATACAGGCACTGGAATTGATGCCCAATGATGGTTATATAACCGACAGCCTTGGGTGGGTATATTTCAAGAAGGGCGAGTTTGAAAAGGCAGTTAAATATCTTGAAATGGCCGTTGAACTGGTTCCTGATGATCCTATCATATTGGAGCACCTGGGTGATGCCTACCTTAAGCTGAACGATCGGGAAAAGGCACTGAAATTCTATGAACGTTCAAAACATTCCCGGGAAGAACGGGATGAAAAGCTCGAAAAAAAAATAATGGATTTAAAACAGTAGTTTCCTATGATGCGTTTTTTCAGAATCTTTTGCATTGTGGCTTTCCCGTTCCTGTTAAGTGCCTGCGCTGTCTGGACAGGTGCTGAACGCCAGAGAAGCGAGATTCACGATCCTGAACTCATTCAGCTCATCGGTAATTTAAAAGATGCCAATTCCGGGTTGCATTCGTTCAAAGGTATTGGGCAAATCCGGCTATGGAATCCATCAATGGATCAGCGACTTCGGGTAGCATGGATTGGCGCTGAGCCTGAAAACCTCAGGATTTCCTTATTGGGTGTAGCGGGACATCCACTGGTAACCATGGCATCTAATGCTGATATGTTATATCTGGTTTCACATTCGGATCAAAGCTACTACAAAAAGCAATCAAAAAATGGAAATCTGAAACGATTGTTTGGATTTCAAATGACGGTTACAGATATATTCCAATTGTTGGCCGGCCGATTGCCGGTCAGGCGCTTTGAATCTGTTCGAGTCGAAACCAACCCCGCTACCGATGAACGGGTGATTGTTTTTTTGAACGGGTGGGGAGGTCTTCAGGAAAAAGTCCATTTAAGCAACACGTCTGGGGATCCCTATAAAATTGAACGGTTCGACCGGGAGGGTATTCAAATTTTTTCCGCCGAATATCACAGCATAAAGCCGGTTGGCGGTTACCGCTTACCGGATTCATTGACTGTTACCGGAAGCAATGGCGCCGGCATGCACCTCGAGATCGAACGGCAGTGGGTAAATACTCCGGTCCAGCCGGAGACTTTTGTGCTGAGGCCAATTGGTAAATGAGGAAAAACGTTTAATATTCCATAGACGCAACGTCAAAGATCCTGCGGTAGAGTAATCTTTTGTAATCACAAGCGTCTTCCTGTTTTATCCTCGGGCATTTATTACTGTTGATTTCCGTGCAGGTGGTTGGCACGTTTGGTTCATCTACTGCGAACAGAGGCATTCAATTCCCGAGAGGTATGCATCATGACCCCAAATCGACGGGTTGTTGCCCTGGCGGCTCATTTACGGGAATGCAGGAATGTCATCACGTTGGGTGTTTTCCCCAATTTTTCCGATTACAGCCCTGAATCGGCCGAACTAATTCGGTCCGCTGAAAAAATTTATTATCCATCATCCTTTTATGCGGATCTGCTGCATACGATGGGTAAAGAGATTTTTCCGAGCTACCATTCTTACCTGTTTGCCCAGGATAAAATTAAACAGTCAGCCTTGTTTGAAATGATGAAAATCCCTCATCCGCGGACACGGGTGTTTTACGGTATCCGACAACGAAGCCGAATTCTGGAGTTTTTTCAATTTCCTTTTGTGGGCAAAATACCAAAGGGCTCTGCCATGGGGCGAGGGGTGTTTCTGATTGGCAATGATTCTGACCTTCAAAAGTATTTAAGCCAAACCCGCATTGCATATATTCAGCAATTCCTTCCGGTCAAACGTGACATTCGGGTTGTGGTCATCGGAAAACGGTGTGCTCACGCATACTGGCGAATAGCACCTGCTGATGATTTTCGCTGCAACGTCTCTGTTGGTGGAACAATCAGCCTGGATCCTGTCCCCCGGGAAGCGCTCGATCTCGCCATTCACACCGCTCGCAGCTGCAGATGGAACGATGTGGGCATAGATATATGTTTGTTTGAAAACCGATTTTATGTCCTCGAGGCAAACATGAAATATGGAAAAGAAGGATTTCGGGCAGCCGGTTTGGATTATACGCGATTAATGGAGCAACTGATTGAACAGGGAGATATCTGATGGCACCCGGAGTGCGGCACGAGAGACTGTCTTCTCGGTTTGGTGATGATTGGATATGGGAGATCTGATATGGCAGCCAATCGATACCAGCAACGGACTTACAGGGACCGGATGGTTAACGGTCCGCTGCCTGCTTTTCAGGTGGTGGTCGGAGAAACCGATCTTTTTGTGCATTGCCCTGAAATGTTGGCTGATCAGGTTCAAGGAATAGTTGTACAGCAGCGGGCCTACATCGAATCGTTTATAAGGCAGCATCCGGATTTTGCCTGCACACTGCAGCCCATGGCTGACCCCGGACCGGCCCCGCTGATTATCCGCAACATGATTCGTGCGGGTAAGGCTGCGGGAGTCGGGCCAATGGCTGCCGTAGCCGGAGCTGTAGCAGAGGCTGTTGGTCTTGAATTGCTGAAGCAAACCGATGAAATAGTAATTGAAAACGGTGGTGATATTTTTCTGCAGATATTATCGCCAATCACTGTCGGAATATTTGCAGGAGATTCCCCGCTGAGCATGAAAATCGGGCTTCGGGTTTATTCATCCGGTCAGCCAATCGGTATATGTACTTCGTCCGGGACCATTGGGCATTCATTGAGCCTTGGAAAGGCTGATGCGGTTTGTGTTTTATCTTCCGACTGCTCCCTTGCTGATGCAGCAGCCACATCTATTGGCAACCGGGTTTGTTGTGTTGCGGACATTCCACGTGCCATTGAATTTGGTCAAGCCATCAACGGTGTAACCGGATTGGTTGTTATCCTGGGATCGGAAATCGGTGCATGGGGAGCGGTGGAACTTGTTCCGCTTACAGGAAAAAAAGGTTGAGTTTTACAGCCTTAAATACTAAATTTGCCGGACGTTTACTGCGTTTTGGATGATATCCTACGGATTGTATCCGTACCCTGAACCCGCTGGAGTGGAAAGGAGAAGGCGTTTAATGAAAAAAGCTAAAATCGCAAGCTGGATGGTGGCTTTAGCCTTTATCGCTCTGATAGGCTTTCAGAATCGAATCTATTTAATGGAAAAACAGAGCCTTGCCGTCAATTTGATGATGGCCGATTATCATACTCCTGAAATTCCGAACGCCATTTTTTTCCTTGCCTGTTTCGCTTCAGGCTTTTTAATGGCGTATTTCTTCAGTCTGATTTATCGGTTCAAATCATCAAAGACCATCAGTGATTTAAACGGCTGCAAGGAGACTTATCTTAAGGCTATTTCGGCACTGGAAAATGAAATCAATATGCTTAAATCACCCACAACCACCTCCAAATCAGGTGATGAGGGATATCAACCACCACCGGTTGACGCCTGAAGTCTTGTGCCTGATTCTTCACCCTGGTTTTATCGCCTGCTCGGCGATCGTCTTCAAGCACACATCTTTCTTGAATTTTAACGGATAATTTGCCTTCTGCCGTATGAGTACTCCCAAATTAACCCCCATGATCAAACAGTACCTGTCAATCAAAGAACACTATCAAGACGCCATTTTGTT
>ENA-ORCU01000389-ORCU01000389.1-marine-metagenome-genome-assembly--contig:-NODE-389-length-17163-cov-7.087967_pt1 | contig 17163 bp, 33 predicted proteins | sample MGYA00248631_ERZ508512 | MGnify/ENA primary metagenome ERZ508512 (study PRJEB26183, sample SAMN06268844) | marine metagenome | isolation source: Tt an P1 anaerobic enrichment on pine from sediment taken...
TAAGAGGGGGTAAACGAATTGTACAAATCCATAAAACAATAAAGCTTTGATAATTTGATAGTTAAAGAGAGCCAGCGAAAAACGAAAAGTACAAACATTGTAATTGCGTTACATCTGGCTTTAATTCTCAGAGCCTGCCTCAAATATTTTGGGGCGCAAAAGTTAATTGTGTTGCGTTTATTGGCTCAAATATACCATTTTTAGCGGCTTATACGGCATTTTAAAGCCAAAAACATATAATCCAGCACAGATAGATACGAGCTCCTTACGGGGCTTTTTTTACGCCTTTTGTTTCTCATGGTTTTTTAAGATTTTGCGTGATGGGTGGACAGATGGGCGGACAAATGGGCGGACAAAACGTGGTTAAAAGTGCGGTTAAAATAAGCGCATGTTGTCATTATTCTGTCTTAAATCGCACTTATTTAATCTAAAACGGGGGGTTAATCCAGTGATTTCAGAATTTTAAAAACGGCAAAAACGAACGCGAAAGATTGATTTACAGCTACTTATTGCTGAACTCGCCAGTGAACACTACGGTGAGATGTGCGCGCGGCTCTTGTGTTGGGTCAATTCCCGGTGCAGGAAAAGAGCGCACGTGCCTAATTATGCGGAGTTTCGTTTGCCGTTAGGCTCTGATTTTGGGGGAAAATTGGAGAGTCGTTCAATCTCACGCTCCTGGCGGTCCAGTTGATTTTCTAGCTTAGAGATCAAGTTATCCTTTTTTACACAGAGGCCGCATTGTTCTTTTTCTTTCGTCACTTCATACTCGCCGGCTGATTCTGCTACCACGATTGGGCCGTTCGACACGCCAACTGCCTTTCCATTCCGAATAAGTTCATCAAAATTGATATCTACGCATTTTGTGAATATTATTTCCCAGTTTATTGCATTTCTGGAGTACCAGGACGACAGCGCGGTTTGTCCAATCCCCAGGAATTTAGCAAAATCCTTATCAAACCGAAAGTTATAAAACTCCTTGATGGCGTTAAGTATTAGTATTTTATCGTCGCTTTTCAATATTTTTGGTTTTTTTAATCCAAAATATTTGGATATTCCACATTTTGCGTATTATTTTGTAGTCATCGAACGCAACAAAGTTAACACCTTTTTAAATGGAAAATCAAGTGGGTACTGAAATTACTGATAAAAACATTCGAATGATGAAGGAAAAACTCCCAATCGGCAGCTATCAGATTTTATCTAAAAAGCTGAATGGAGAGTACAGGCCGCGCACAATTGAGGCCATGTTTAACTGTCGGCGCACCATGCAGCCGGTTGTTTTTGAAGCCGCTGAAGAATTTATAGAAATGATCAACCCCAGTTAAAAGTTCAATCCCCCCGAACTATGGAATATTTAAACAACACACTATGCATTGAGGCCAGATGGTTGATAGAAGCCAGGATACTGAGCTACGACTATTATCACAAGCTCAACCAAAGAAACCAGATTGAAGTAGTTCGGCGCGCCTGCCTGAATACCCCAGCGTTGGTGGCTTACGACAGCATACCCGAGCGCTTCAAACGCAAGATCAGGGAAAAAATTGGCGATCCTTACAAGGCTGCCACAAAGAGTTCATTAAAAGATTTAATTACGGAAGACGCTGAGGCCCGGAAATTTTTCCGGGAGTATGTGAAGGATGATGGTGAGCATTTGCCCGAGGAGGCACAAATTGAATACGCCACAAACGCGGAGATCCTCAATGCGCTTCACGTGATTCTCACAGACCGCTCCGCAGCTAGAAAGGCCATAGGGGGGAAACTTACGGGTTTATGGCCCAAGCTTGCGGACGCGGTTTTAAAGCTGGATAAAACAGTATTTAAGCACTCTTTACCAAAGAACACCCGCCGGTTGCAAGACAGGTATAAACAATACAGAGCTTCGGAAGATTCGAACTATGACCGCGTAGGTTACGAGAGCCTCATTCATAAGAACTGGTGCAACAAATCAAGCGAAAAGATTAACGAGGACGCAAAGATTTGGATGTTGTCGCGCTGGACGTCAATGATTGACAGGGTGGCTAATGAGCAGCAGCTGTTGAACGAGTACAACAACCTGGCCGACAGTCAGGACTGGAAGCAACTGAAAAGCGTAGACACCATTCACCGGTTTTTATATGCTCCCGACGTGCAGGGCTTGTGGTGGGGAGCTCGTTATGGCGAGTTGAAGTTTAAAGAAAAATACGGCTACCAGATGAAAACGGCGTTGCCAACCATGCGCGACTCGCTTTGGTATTCCGATGGTACTAAACTGAACTATTTCTACCAATACCGCGATTCAGACAATAAGCTGAAGGTTAAAACTACATCAGTTTACGAGGTGATGGACGTTTACAGCGAGTGCCTTGTTGGGTATGATGTCGCTGATAAAGAAAACTATCAGAATCAATACAACGCTTACCGCATGGCTCTCGAGTTTAGCCAACACAAGCCCTATCAGATTAGTTTTGACGGACAGGGCGGTCACAAAAAATTAAAGGCAGGGGAATTTTTGAGCAAGCTGTCACACTTGTCGATAAAAACAAAGCCCTACAACGGTAAATCAAAAACCATTGAGAGTGCCTTTGGCCGCTTTCAGCAGCAATTCCTTAAAAAAGATTGGTTTTTCACCGGTCAAAATATTCAAACGAAGCGAGAGGAAAGCAAGGCTAATTTAGAGTTCATATCTGCCAACAAAAAGAACCTGCCAACTCTCGAGGAGATCCACAAGGTTTATAAAATGCGCCGCGATGAGTGGAACAACGCGCCACATCCAAAGAATCCTGAAAAAACACGGCTTGAAATGTACCGCGAAAGCTCCAATCCACGCGCCGTCAAGCTTGAACTGATGGACATGGTTGACCTGTTCTGGATACTACGCGAAAAGCCTGTTAAGGTGAGCGCGTGGGGTGTTTCATTCACCGAAAAGAAAGTGAAGTACGACTACATGGTAAATACACCCGCCGGATTTCCAGATCATGACTGGCTGGTTTCCAATATCGACCGCAAGGTGCGGATTAAATTCGACCCGCAAGACTACAGCGTGATCTACTTGTACGAAGATACGCCGCAAGGCCTGCGCTTCTTAACTGCCGCCGAGCAGAAAGTTGAAGTACACCGCGGCAAGCAGGAGCAGGAAGATTGGGAAGCCAGCTGGATGAAACAAGTTGATGCCGCCTTTGAGCGCAAGCGAATTGCCATCCACAATGAAATTAAAGCCATTCAGGAGAAACACCACCAATTGCCTGAGCAACACGGGCTCAATACTCCGGCCATTAAAGGCATCAGCAAGAAAAAGCAAAAGGCGAAAAGCCAACCAGCCGACAACTTTGGACGCTTGCAAAAGGCCATGAGCAACGCTGTAGCCGCCGGAGCCGATGATGATGACTTTGACGAAAACGACTTATACAATTTAATGTAAGGCTATGAGAATTGAAGGTTTTTTTCTGGATGTAGACGAGCTGGCGTTAGGCATCAATATGTACTACGGCGAAGATGAAAACGGGCAGCTACATGCCGTGGAAATCGGACTATTGATTTTTAAAATCGTGCTCACCAAATATTTATAAAAACAAAGCCCCTTTCGGGGCCTCTAAAGCAAAACAAAGATATGACAAACTTAGACAAACAGCAAGTACAAATGGCGCTCGGGCAGTACTGCCAGCGCTACGAAAGCCAAAACAAGGCAGCGAACAGCCTAAGGGGTGTTAGTTCGGCCACTGTATCTCAAATGCTGAACGGCAACTGGGAAAAAATTAAAGAGGAAATGTGGAAAAACGTAGCGGCACAAATTGGCTACTCGGCTAACGAGTGGACCGCCGTTGAAACGCGCGATTTCCGATTGTTGAACATGCTGCTGGCCGACGCCAGCCACAACAGCAACGTGTTTGCAGTGACGGGCGATGCGGGCACCGGCAAAACCTTTGCCTTACGCATTTTTGCAAAAGAGCATAAGCGGGTTTACCGGCTTTCGTGCAACGAGTATTGGAATCGCAAGATGTTTTTGCAGGAATTACTCTCAGCCATGGGGCGCGACTACTCGGGCTACACCGTGGGCGAAATGATGTACCAGGTAATTTCGAACCTGAAAAAGCAAGACCGGCCTTCAATTATTCTCGACGAAGCCGACAAGCTGAGCGACCAGGTACTCTACTTCTTTATCACCATTTACAACCAGTTGGAAGACGACCTGGGCGACATGCATTGCGGACTGGTATTGGTAGCTACTTCGCACCTGGAGAAACGGATTCACAGGGGGATCAAGCTCAACAAAAAAGGCTACACCGAAATTTTCTCGCGCATGGGGCGCAAGTTTATCGAGCTGAAAGGCGTAGGCTACTCCGATGTAAAGGGCATTTGCAACGCCAACGGCATTGATAAGGCTGCCGACGTGAAAGCCATTTGGGAAGACTGTGAGGGCGACCTGCGACGCGTGAAGCGCAAAATACATGCTTTCAAATCATCAATAAAAAAGGAGGCCAGCCATGCGGAAGCTTAATTTTTACGACTACGGGCAGGACTTCCTGTGGTGGAAGGTTGACGCCGACGGCCTTGTGACCGACTGCGGGCCATTTCAGCAGGATATATGGGTAGGATCAAAGGTGATCAACGAAACAATTGTTGAAGGTGGGCGCGTCCAGTTCCTTTCAAAGCACGGAGAATTATTGGAATTGAAATACGAAGTTGAATCAATTGAAACGACGAACTAAATGACAACTAAAAAGCTAAACAGGGCGGTATCCATCGATCAACTTGAGCGCATGAAGTTTAACGAGCTCCCGTTTGAGGGCGAGTGGCGTGCGCTGGTTGGCGAGCCTGAAATTAGCGGTTCATGGCTGATATGGGGCAACAGCGGAAACGGGAAAACCCGCTTTGCCCTTCAATTATGCAAATACCTGGCTCAGTTTTGCCGGGTAGCCTATAATAGTCTTGAAGAGGGTGCCTCCAAGTCCATGAAAAAAGCTTTCAAGGAGGTTGGCATGAGCGAAGTAAAGCGCCGGGTTATTCTTCTGGACAATGAACCTATTGAAGAACTAAAAGAACGCCTGAGAAAGCGCCGCAGCCCCGATGTTGTCGTTATCGACTCGGTGCAATATTCGGGCATGAATTACAAGGACTACACCGCCTTGCGCCGTGATTTTACCAACAAGCTGTTTATCCTCATCAGTCACGCCGATGGCAAGAATCCGGCTGGTCGCACAGCCAAAAGCATTCGTTACGATGCTTTTGTCAAAGTGTGGGTTGAAGGGCACCGCGCCTTTGCTTTGTCGCGCTACGGCGGAGGCGAACATTACGACGTGTGGCCCGAGGCGGCAGCCAATTACTATGGCGAAAATTTAACACCACAGCAATCATGAAAAAAAAGTTAATCAACTCAATGCTCCACTCACCGCAAGTGCGCAACGCAACCATGCGGTTGGGAGTCAGCCACGACAACATCTTGGAGACTTACTACGACTCCGGCATGGAGTACCTTGCCCGGCTGGAACACCGGATCTGCAACAAGCGGATTTTTGACCGGCAGTTTAAGGCGGTTCGTACCCTGCCCGCGTTCAGGCGGATAACTCCGCGCGAGCTCTTTACCGCCATGCGCACCGCTATTCCCTTTTGGTTTTGGTGGAGTACCCAGCTTTGGGGCGAGTGCTACAACGGCAACTTTGACGATACCACCGAACTCTCATACCGCCTCAAACTGAGCGGCGATTTAATACCTGACTTTATTCTTAAAAAAATAATTGATGAACAAGAATCGAACACAAACCGCCGAGCTCAGGCGCAACCTCATCTGCAAGCTTCAGCAACTTCAACAACGGGAGGAGTCGCTGGAAAAGGAGCTTTCATCCCTGCCGACCTTCTGCATGGAAAAGTATCGCGAACTGCAAGTGGTGCGCAACGGCATTGAATGCACACAAAACCGGATTGACGGCAAGTTTACAGATGACCGTAGTGAATTTGAAAAAAAACTGGCAACATGATTTTACAACTGCACATTACATCACAAGAGCTCATCACATTTTTTGAGGGCATGGGCTACGAGTGCCGGAAGATTGAAACAGCCTCGTTTACCAAGCGTACGCACGGCCCCGGCGATGTGGTCATGATCCCAACTGACCATGTGCTAATCAGAGGAGGCTTTGTCCCGGCCAATAAACTGATGAATGAATATGTACGCATGAGCATTCTCAACCCCGGGCAGTCGGCCACGGCTAATGTCGATCAGGCGGCGCGCAACCTGGTCAAGCCAATCAGTAAAAACCAATTAACAAAACAAGTATGAATACAGAAGTACTCTCAACAATCAACGAGGAAACGCTTGTACTGGCAGCCCCGCAAGTTATCGACAAAAGCGTTTCGGTAACCGAGCCTATTGTTATTTACAATCAGGCTGCAAAATGCCACCGCAACGAACCCTGTCGGTGCGGTAGCGGCAAAAAGTACAAACGCTGCTGCATGAGAAAGCACCGCACAGGCGAACGAGCACACTATTATCATTAATCACTCATAATTATTTTGAATCAATGGAAAAGACTATTAATTATCAGGACTTGACAGCGGAGCAAAAGCAACAGTTCCGCGAAGAAATGGAAGCCGAGCAGCGGGCTGAAAAAGAAGCCGCGAAAAAACTAAGAGCCGACTATGAGCAGTTGAAAAATGAGCAGGTAATGGCCTCGTTCAAGCGGCTGCAAAATGTGTCATCGGCATTAACCGAAGAAAAGGTGGACATCTTCAACCAGTTTGGCAGCCTGCTGGCCATGAAAAAAGAACTTTACAACCTCACCGAAGACCAAATGGATCTGCAACAGTCGCACACCTTCACCAGCGCCGACGGGCGGGTGTCCATCATCATCGGCTCAAATGTTATTGACCGCTGGAGCGACGATGTTGGCGTTGGCATCGAACGCGTAAACCAATGGATCGACTCCAAGATTGCCACGCCCGAAGATCGCGCGATTATCCGGGCACTGATGAAAACCAATTCCGACGGCGTACTGAAAGCTTCGCGAGTGCTCGACCTCGCTAAACACGCCAACGAGCGCGGCGACAAAGAGCTGATTGACGCGGTGAACTTCATTCGCGACCAATATTGCCCCGAAAAAACAAGCACTTACGTGAAGGCGAAATTTAAAAACGAAAACGACCAGTGGTGCTGGTTGGCCCTCTCCATGAGCGCCGTGTAAACCGAAAAACCCTCTTGCCCGGGTATAGGGCATGCGCTCTAAAACAAGTATTCCAGTTCACGCGATCAGTCCCGGCCCCACGCGCCGGGACAAACGCCGGATTAGCTCAGTGGCAGAGCAATAAGCGCCGAGGTGTTTACTCGGAGTGCCGAAAGTACGCGGGTTCGACTCCCGCATCCGGCTCAATGGCAATACTGCCAGCAATTCCAAAATTAAATAACATGACAACATGGTTTGAAGTAAAAGTAAGCTACGTGAAAATCGACAGCGATGGACGCGAGCGCAAAGTGACCGAAACGTACCTGATGGACGCGGTAAGCTACACCGATGCCGAAACGCGCATTGTTAAGGAAATGAATCAGATTATTCGCGGTGGCGAATTTACGGTAAAAGGTATTAAGGAGTCGAACATTGTGGAGATCTTCCCATTCGATAACGGCGAGTGGTGGTACAAGGCGAAAGTGAGCCTGGTGACGATTGATGAAGTGGCAGGCCGGGAAAAGAAGATCAACAACTACTTTCTTGTTGCTGCCAACGATCTGGCACAAGCGCTCGAACGCTTAACAGAAGGCATGAGCTACATCCTGGTGCCCGTTCATTGCAGCGCGATTGCATTGACACCGATCTGCGACGTGTTTCCCTACTTCCCGGATGAAACAAAAGTTGAATCAACCGAAAAAGAGGCGTCAAATGATTAACTGGAACCAAATGATAGGAGATACGCAACTTTGGGAGATTGTTGCCGCGTTAACCTTTGTCACCGTATTTTTTGCGGTGGCACTGGTTAAAATAAGCCGACTGGCAAAAGATGATGCCGACCGCCTGTTGTTTCCCAAAATGGGAGAAGTACAACACGCCAGCACGGAAAAAATAGACTGGTGGTTGTGCCACCTGCCCGAGGCAAAAACCGAGGCCGAAAAACAGGTGATCATACTGATCGTTGACCGCGCCTGGGAGCTCTCGCTTACCGAAGTTGCTGAGCGCGCCGATAAGGCCGTAGAAGTATTGCACCAAGAAACCCTGATAACCGAACACCATGGCCAAATCGTTTGAAGAGCTGGTGTATGGTATGCGCATGATGCAAAAGCGCTACTTCAAGCACCGCGACCCCATCAGCCTGCAAGCCGCCAAAGGCTACGAAAAACAGGTAGACGCACACTTGGCGAGCATTGGCAAACCGCTGGATAAAAAAGACGACACGCAAGCAACAATTAATTTTTAAAAAAAAGAAGCGTATGCAATTAACAATAAACGAATCAACAGCAAAGGCGCTTAGAAAAGCGATAGAATTTCTTGCTGTGGGAACCCTTGACACTGAAACACACACGCGAATTGAAGACGAGAATTTAAAGACACTTGGCGTAACAGTTGAGCAGATGGTCGCTCTCTCGAAGCTTGCAAAGAAGATCGACTCGAAACTCGAAACCCGAAACTCAAAAAATCCTTCACATGATACTAGCCATTGATTTTGACGGCACCCTATGCCGCGATGAATACCCAGGTATTGGATGTCCGCAGCCCTACGCTGTGGACACCATGCAAACCTTAGCCGCCGACGGGCATTACTTAATTATAAATACCTGCCGCGAGGGCGACCGGCTGACCGAGGCGGTAAACTGGATGTTGGAACACGAGATCCCATTCAACAGGGTAAACGACAATCATCCTGATGCGACATTGAAATACGGCAGCAACGCACGCAAGGTGTTTGCCGATTTGTATATCGACGACCGAAACTTAGGCGGCCTGCAAAGCTGGCTCACAATTTATCAATTAATACAAGAATACCATGAAAAAACAACAACCACGGCAAAGGCGTCTTGACCTGATCAACAGCCTGCCACGAGGAAAACAAAAAGAAATTGCCCGCCAATGCAATTGCTCAAAAGTACATGTGAGCATGGTGCTAAACGGCAACCGAAGCCAAACCAACGACTTAGGCACAAACATTATCCGCCTGGCTGAACGTGAGGCCGATCGCGAACGGCAACGACAAGGAATGACCCGCGCAAAAAGAGCTTTAAACTACCGTTAACCAACCTTTAAACAGCAATAAAATGATACTTCCTTTTTCAACAAAATGGCCCAACGGGCAGCCAACCTGTTTTATTGAGAAAATATGGCAGGGCCTGAACCAAACCAAGCCCGAAATGACCAAGCTTTTTAAGTTTGACTGGGAAAACGCCTACGAGGAAAAGTTTGGCGAGTTATGGGACGGTGCTTTAGACGACAAGGCGCAGGCGCCCAAGCTCCACACCATTCGCGAAGACGCTAAAGACCGCTGGCATGCCGGCTGCAAAATTCACATGGTGGTATTTAACCGCTCGAAAAACCAGTTTCAATTTGCTCCGGTGTTGGAGTGCACGGCGGTGCAGCGAATTCGAATATGGGAGGCAATTGCGTACGATTATTATATTGATATTGATGGCCGGATGTTAAGGCAGGGCGACGATGTTAACGAACTTAATCGTATTGCGAGAAACGACGGATTTGAGTCGATTGAAAAGATGATTACCTGGTTTAAGTTAGACAACAAGGCTCCACTTGATTTCACGGGCAAAATTATTCACTGGACTGATTTAAGGTATTGATTATGACACTAGATGTGAAAAGTTATTTCTCCGGTGGCGGCTTGTTTGACCTTGGATTCAATATGGCCGGAGTTGAAATTAATGAATCATTTGAAATCGATGCCACTTGCTGTGAAGTTCAGAGAGCAAACTTCAACCATAAAGTCACTCGCATGGATATCACGCAAAAGCTTGTGAAAGGAGATATCGGTGCCGATGTCATGATATTTACATACCCATGCACGAAATACAGCACAATTGCTGACATCCACAATACCCGGACGGGCGATGAACACTTTTTGCACGCATTCAGACATATGGCTATCGGATTGCCGGAGGTGTTTGTTTGCGAGAATGTACCTGGCATGAGAGCGTTTCCTATTGTCATGGAGGCAATGACCAATCTGCCCGGCTACTATGTGACTACTTTTTGTCCTGTTAAAAGTGAGAATTGGCTACCACAACGGCGCGACCGGTTGATCATTATTGGAAGCAGAAAACCGTTTTTGTGGAGAGAACCTGAAAAGGTGAAGCCTATTCGGTTGGTTGATATTATTGAGAAAGATCCACGGGTGTCACTACCTAAAGCAATTACTGAAAGAATGAATGGCAAATACAGGGACTTGCCAATTATCTCTGATCCTCGCAGGGGTGATATCGCCCCCACTGTGGTGGCGCACTACGCTAAAGATAAATCAACTCGCTTGCTTGTAGATAAGCGTTACCCTATGGGTGTTCGTCCATACTCGGTTCGCGAATGTGCAAGACTCCAGGGAGTGCCTGATAGTTTTCAATTCGATTGCTCTGATACGGCCGCTTACCGAATGATTGGAAATGGCGTTTCTGTGCCTGTTGGGATGTGGGCAGGTAACGAGTTAAAAAGATACTTTGGAATAAATTAAACAAGGCATGACCGACATTAACCCAATATTCGATTTATACGAGCGTTTGAGAGTTGCTAAAAACGACTACTCAGAGTACTTGGGCAACGACCCGCACAAGCTTAATATCAACCTTTTGAAAAATGATAGAAAACAGCTGGTTGATAAGTTTTGCGGCGCTTGCTCGCGTGCATTCCGAATACTTGCACCACGCTTGTCAAACATGCACCAATTAACCTATGTGTCGAGCGTTGGCGGGCATATTTATTTGAAAGAGCCTGGCTATGATAACGTGCAGAAGGAATATCAGAGCTGCGTAGATAAGGCAATCCTTTATTTCAAATTGATAAAAAGCAGTGACCACGATATTACCCAGGAGTATGCGGCAATCGAGAGTGAAAAAGCCAAAAAACTTGCTAATGATTTTACATTTTCGGAAATATTGAAAACCCCGGTTGCCCAGGCCACCGGGGTTCAGCAAACCTTAAATTTTTAACTATGGACAAAGCAACCAAACACCGCCAATTAATGACCATCCTCAGTAAGTCGGATGTTGATGAAGATACCCGGCATACGCTGGTTTATGGCTGGACGGGCGGGCGCACCGAAAGCACCCGCGAGCTGACCGACAAGGAGCTGGCCGACATCCTGTGGAAGCTGCAAAACGACGCCTTTTTTGCTTCCAACCTCAAGCGCTCGGGCAATGCGCTGGTCGAAAATGCCATGCGCCAAAAGCGTTCCACCGTGCTGGCCATTGCCCAGCGATGCGACATACACACCGGCAAAGATTTTGCCCGTTTCAATGGCTGGATGCGTGAGCGAAGCATCCACAAAAAAAGCCTCGCAAAATATACCTTCGACGAGCTGGACGAGCTGATTAAACAGCTGCACGCCGTAGAGACCAACCTAAAGCGGAGTGCCGAAAAAGCAGGAACAAAAGCCTGGTACAAACACTACGGCATTCCCGAGGGTAGCGACAATTAAGTATGTAAACAATAATTACCAACTAGTAATACAATGCACATGAAAGCAATACAATTAAAATGGGTGAGGTTAGAAAGCCAGTTTGCCTATGGCTATTTGAGCGAAATTCCGGGCATTAACTCCCAATACTCCATTGGAACCGACAGAACAACCGGCAGGGTTTATTTAACTGGCTTAGACAGGACATCGAAAGATTACAAAACGTTTCACTCGTCTTTCGACGAGGCTAAAGAAGCAGCGCAAGCCGATTTTGAGAAAATAGTCAACGGGCTTATTGAATTACATCCAAAACATCAAACATTATGAAATTACAAATTACAACCACTCCGAAAAGAGTCGAAACTGTTAACTACATTCTCGGACAAGCAATAAAAGCCTTGAAGGAAAGCTCCCAAACCAGGGAGGCATTTGAATTGACCGAAAAGGAGGTCGAAGAAGCGGAAAAATTTAGGAAAGATTTCGTTGATGCTTATTTCAAAACATCAGCTCCAAGGCTGGCCGGAAAATGATCGTTAACGCAAAGCTATGATTAAGGCGAAGCCGACCCGCAGGGTTAATTATAGCAACCGTTAACGTATCGTTTTTGAAAAATTATTACATTTAACATTCTATTGTTCAAAACAACCAAAAAAACAGTGTCATGAAAAAATTTTTACTCATGCTGTTAATCGTAGCCTCAGCAACTACCTACGCCCAGGACGTACTCAAAACTTGCCAAGTCAGAAGTAAATGCTTGCTTTACCTGGAGCCCTCGTCCGACTCAGAAAGTATAAAGCTCAAAAAAGGAGAGAGCGTTGATGTTATGGCCTTAGAAGGAATGTACTACAAAGTGTCTCATAACGGCTCGATAGGCTACGTTTTGGACGTATATATCTATGATCCTGAGCTTGCCGAAATACTAAAACAAAAAGAAGCGGAGAAAGCCGCAATCAAGTTGGCCGAAGAAAAAGAAAAGGAGCTGGCAAAGGAAGCGGCCGCGAGAGAGCTGAAAGAACAAAGGGCCAAAGAAGAAAGGCAAAGAAAGTTAGCTCAAGCCGAGGCCGATAGTATTAGAGCGGCAGAGTGGGCTGAAAGACAGTTGGAGAGGAAAAAATATCTGACAACAGTATATGGTAAGGAAAAAGCTCAATTAATTATTGAGGGAAAAGTTCATGTAGGTATGACAAAAAACGAGGCTCTTGAAAGCTGGGGTACACCTAGTGATATAAATAAAACAACAACAGCTTACGGGGTTCGTGAACAGTGGGTTTATCGCGGCCGAAATTACGCAAGAAAGTATTTGTACTTCGACAATGGGGTTTTAAAAACCATCCAAGAGTAATATTTTGATTTCTCAAATTTATACCATAGATTTGCCCTTGACTTGTAATTCAACAAATCAGGGGCAAAATCCTGATTCAATTTTTATTTAAGATAAAAGGCACTGCCTACATGGTGGTTCGATAGGAAACGATCGAACTGATTCTACGCCCTGCGTTGAATTGCAAGTCACACCTAAATAGGCAGTGTTCTTTTTACCATTTAAATGACTTGCAAAATGGAAAACAAAATGAAAAAGAAGGCTACGAACCTTCAAGTGGTGGAAATTGACCACCAAAAATTTGCCGTAGAACTGCTAAACGGCAATATGAACATTAACCTCACCCAAATGGCCAAACCGTTTGGAAGTTCAAAAAAACCTGCACATTGGTTAAGAACTGATGAGTCAAAAAGTTACCTACGATTGCTTTCCGTGGTGCGAAAATGCGACACGGCTGATTTATTGAGAGTTAAACAAGGAGGGCAAAACCAAGGTACTTGGTGTACCGATTACCGGATAGCGATGCGCTTTGCCCAGTGGCTCGATCCGCGCTTTGCTCTTATGGTTGATGAGCTGCTCATGAACCTGTACCGTGGCGATTCGGTACTGGCCAAAGCTTTTAACGGTGTTGAGCCTGCCATTCACCAGGGCAAAGCCTGGTACAACTATTTGGATGTGTTGCAAAGCCTTGGTTACAGCCGCCGTAGTGGCTCGGTAAATGTGCGCCGCCAACAGTTTCCGCAGCATTTTACCAAGCTGTTTGGCCGTAACTTTGTAACCATCGAGTTTTGCCAGTTCCTGAAAAACCGCCGCGATGCTTTCCAGCTTGTATTTGATTTTGCCAACAATAACAAGGTTCTTGGAGGGGCTCAATCATGAAAACGAGCTATGTAAACCACAAAAGCGAGCTAACCGCCCGCAAACAGTCCATGGAGGCCGATGGGTTTGAAGTGTACCGCAGCCGCTTGTATTGCCACTGTGCCCCGGCACGTAACCGCCGTCACGGCATATTGGTAATACGGCAGGCTAAACTGGTTGAAAAGGTATTGGTATGCAAAGAATGCGCGAAAGGGGGTGCCACATGGTAACACTCACCAAAAAAGGGTTTAAGGTAGAGGTAAGCACCGGAGGCGATGCGGCCGAAAACTATGTAGAAACCATAAACAGCATTGTTGAGCTGCTGCAAAGCCAGCAGCCCGATATGAAGGGCGATGATTTTTACTTGCTGCAAATGTTGAAAGCCATGTTGCCCGATGCCGATCAGGCCAAGGCGTTTTTAAACGACGTGGTTAAAAAATAGCTATTTAGAACCACTCTAAAAAGCCGGTGCAGATCTGCACCGGCTTTTTTATGCCTTGCTTTTTGTTTAAAAACGCTTAGTTTTGTTTCCGCATTACAATCCAAAATAATACACAAAGGTTCGACCATGTCTATTCCTTACTCAAGATAAAAGGCAGGGTCGTATGGTGGTACGGCAGGAAACAACCGTACTGATTCATAGCCTTTGTGGTATGGATTGTAATGCACACCTAAGCGGCCTTGCCGCTTTATTCAGTCGTAAACCAATCAAAAAAACAAGCAGAATGATGAAACATTACCAAAGGAGAGAGAAACACGAGGGAGTTGAACGAGTAATGATTGCCACCGATGGTCAGCTTCGATAAAAAGGCGCGCACCTTCCAAATCACCGTTTCGGGTGACGAGCGCGAGTACTTTCGATTTATGAAAGCGCTAAGCCACTTGCTGGCCACACAGGATGCCAACTGCCTGAGCAAGGAAACGCAGTACTACGCCGCCACCTTGCTGGAAGAAATGCTCCCCGCCGACGGGCAACATGTAACGCTCAAGGTTGAATAGAAAATAAGGCTTGACACATATGGGGTTGAGCCTTATTTTTGTTAAAAACCACCGAATGAGTTACAACCGCCGAAACTTACTGCTTAGAATCATCGATGTACAGACCATCTACAAAAAGCACTCGAAAAACTTCGACGGCGGTTGCACCGACAAATACATCTACGAGCAAATAATAGAACCACACTACCACATTAGCCGCGCCACCTTTTACGAATACCTGAAAACCTTTGCCGAAAAGCAACTGAAGGAGCTTGACGAACGCCGCAAAAGCCAGCTCTCGCTCTTTTAGCTACAGCGCCTTTTTGCAATCGAAATAAATGTGCGTAACCAGCCAGTCCTTATACTTCGGAAATTCCTGCCAGCCCGACCATTGGAGTCGCGAAGCCAGTTTTGTGCCGCCATCTGTTGCCTCAAAGCCCTCCAACTGATCCTTTACCCACAGGGCCAGTTGTTCATGCGCCTCTACCACCTCGTCGACAATCACACCGTCGGTACGCGCCATGGCTTTCGATACCACGTGCAAGCGTATCGGCAGGGGCAGGCGTTTTTCCTGCTTGGTGAGTCGGTTAATTTCCAGCTTGTCCGGAAACTCAATAAACACCCGTGGCGCAGTGCTAATGGTGCCCTGGTATTGCAGGTTGTACTTTTCAATGCCTTTCAGCTGGCCGTCAACATCGGCAGTGGTTAACTGCTGTTTAATGGCTTTGTAAATAGGATGTAACATACTTGTATGATTAATGACAGGTTAAAAAATTCTATTTAAAAACGTCTTCGGCCATGCGGTCGAATTTATCTTGTATGCGCTTGTCCAGCGCTTCCGATGGGCCAATCACACGGCGCTCGGGCATGGTAAAGCCCGGAGGCCTTCCGGCTGGCCCTCCTTCGTTGTGCACCTCGGCATAGGGTAAGGCGCTGGTAAACTCTACCCGGTTGTCGCTGGCCTTGGTCTCTCGTTGCCAGCTTCGCCGCAGCGATCCGCCCCGCTTGTTTCCGATCAGCGTTTTTTTGGTGCCCTTTTGCTTTTTCTTCCAGGCTTTGTACTGCCCTGGTTTTTCTTCAAACCCTTCGTGCTGAAAGTTGTCGTCGATAAACTTCAGGCCTTCCACTTTAGCCACACCCGGCAACCGTTTTGTTATTCCGGGTATTCCTTTTTCAAGCTGCTTAAGCTTTCGTTGAAATGCGTTGTTTCTCATTGCCTTAATTCTTATATTTGTATCAAATAAACCTTTCGGGTTAGTGTAAAGCGGTCTTCTGATCCGCTCCCTGCCGCCGGAAGGTTTATTTTTTTGCCAGCTTGTCGGTAATGGCGTGTAGCTTCAATTCGCCATATTTGGTCTCAACCAAATTCAGGTACATGTTGTCGTAACCCTCCACCTGGTAGTAATGCCACCTTACATACAAATCGCGTCCTTTGCTTTCGGCGCGCGAGTACACAAATTTCGACTCCTTCAACACGTTGCCAATATCAAACAGCAGCGAGTTCCGGAGCGAACGGTTTTCGTGATACTTTGAGGTGATATCCTTCACGTCGCGGTTGGAGATCTTCACCTCTTTAAAACCTTTTTGCCCGGTAAACCTGTAGGTTGATTTTTCGGCTTTCAGGTAATCCTGCACCGCCGCTTTACTTTGCCGCGCCGAAAAGCTCTCGGCCTGTTTAATCAGGCGTTGGGCCTCTGCTTTGGGTGCGCTGGTGTAATAGCCCGCCGACTCGGAAAACAACCGCTGATCAACCCCCGGGTTAAAGTCGAAGCCTTTGGGAACGGTGGTTTGTTCGTAGCCTTTGTACTTGTCCTGCCCTTTATTGACAGGCGAATCGGTTTGAATAACATTGCACCGGCATCCAAAACCGAGCGGTGGCGTGTGTCCGCTCCAAAAGTCGTCGTTCATCGGAAGAATGATACCGTGTAGCCGGGCATGTTCCGGCCTTACGTCCGAGTCACCGGCCGTACGGTACTCGAGGTTGGGGTACAAATCGGCGTTTTCCTCAAAGCCCATCCATGCCTCGGCAGCGGCCGAGTTGGCAAAAATGGTTTGCTTTTCGGTGAGCAGGTACTCCTGGTAACGCTTTTCAACCCGCTTTTTGTCGAGGTCGGTTTTGGCCGCTTTCAACTCCCGCTCTTTTTGCGCTTCGCGGAAGCTGGCAAAACGTGCCGCATCTGCTTGCAGGTTGTTGTACAACTTAAACCGCGGATCGCTGTAGCTCGTTTTGGTAAGGTCGACCTGCGTACCCTGCTTTACTTGGGTAGCATATTGCGCCCACACGTCCTCAAAGCCTTTGGCATCATTGCCAGCCGCTACAAAGGTATAGCGTTGACCGGCGAGAGATCCTGAAACACGGTTAGGATGGCGGTAACCAGTTACCAGGGCGTTACCAAACTTTTTTTTTTAGCGCTGGCCTCGGCCTTTTTACCGTCTTC
>ENA-ORCU01000390-ORCU01000390.1-marine-metagenome-genome-assembly--contig:-NODE-390-length-17071-cov-2.863010_pt1 | contig 17071 bp, 15 predicted proteins | sample MGYA00248631_ERZ508512 | MGnify/ENA primary metagenome ERZ508512 (study PRJEB26183, sample SAMN06268844) | marine metagenome | isolation source: Tt an P1 anaerobic enrichment on pine from sediment taken...
TTCTCGCATCGCAGTTCCGTGTCCTTCGGACAGGAACGCTCTCCGAAATCCGCCCCGACAACATGTACCAACCGTTGGCATTCATTGTTGAAAAGCACTCTGCAAATAATTTAATTGATGGAAGAAAAGATCAAGAAATATTTATCTGATTTAGAGAAAGAAAAAGGAATTAAAATACTTCTTGCCTGTGAAACAGGTTCAAGAGCATGGGGATTTCCATCGCCGGATAGTGATTTTGATGTTCGTGTTATCTACAAACACGAGAAAGATTGGTATTTAAGCTTAACTGAGGAAAAAGACACAATCGAATATTTTTTAGAAAATAACGAGATTGATATAAGCGGTTGGGATTTGAGAAAAAGTCTGAGATTACTTTGGAAATCAAATCCACCTTTGCTCGAGAGAATTCAATCACCAATTATCTATAAAGTTGATGAAGATTTCCTGTCAGGAATTAGTTCAATTGCACAAAAGACTTATTCAAGAATTGCTACAATACATCACTATTTGAGCATGGCGAAAAAGGCTTTAGAAGAAGTAGTAATTACAAACGACTATAAATTGAAAAGATTCTTTTATGCTTTACGAGCATCGGTTGCCTGTTTATGGATTCTTGAAAAAGAGGAAATTCCTCCAATTGAATTTGGTAAAATGGTAAATGGATTAGTTTTGCCCCAAAATTTAATTATCAGAATTAAAGAACTAATTGAAATCAAATCGACAATAAGCGAATCGTACTTGCATAATGGAGAAAAGGAATTGATTGAGTTTATGAAAACCTGTATTGAAAGAGCTGATGTCGAGTTTCAAAATTTGCCAGCTTCGAAAGGAAAAATGAGCGATTTAAATGATTTCTTTAGGAAAACGTTGGATTAAATTATGACAATTGAGGATCTAAGAAATAAAGGAGTAATTGTTCTTGAGTGCATAAGTGGTAGTCGGGCATATGGGTTAGATACACCAACTTCTGATACTGATATTAAAGGCGTATTTATTCTCCCAAAAGAGGAATATTTTGGATTGAATTATATTTCCCAAGTAAATAATGAAACGAATGACATTGTATTTTATGAATTTGGACGTTTTATGGAGTTATTATCATTAAATAATCCAAACATTCTTGAATTACTAAACACTCCTGAAACAGCTATAATTTATAAACATCCTTATCTTACTGAAATTAAGTCCGAATTGATATTATCCAAATTATGCAGTAATACTTTTGGGAAATTCGCATTATCACAAATAAAGAAAGCAAAAGGACTTAAAAAGAAAATTGTAAATCCGGTAGCAAAAGAACGAAAGAGTGTTTTGTCTTTCTGCTTTGTGAATTACGATCAAGGAGCTATTCCACTTGAAAAATATCTAGAAATCAAGGATTGGAAGCAAGAAAATTGTGGATTGGTTAATATTCCGCACATGAAAGATGTTTATGGATTGTATTATTCAAAAAATATTGGTTTTAGTGGAATAATCAAAGGAAAGGATTCAAATGACGTTTGTTTAAGTTCAATACCAAAAGGAACTGAGCAAGAAGCGTTATTGTATTTTAACAGAAATGGTTATTCAACGTACTGCAAAGAATATCGTGAATATTGGGATTGGGTTGATAAGCGAAATGATGCTAGATATGAAAATACTAGAAGTCATGGGAAGAATTATGATTCTAAAAACATGATGCATGTATTCAGACTATTAGAAATGGCGATAGAAATCGGTAAAGAGAAAAAAGTCAATGTTAAAAGACCAAATCGTGATTTCTTACTGGATATTAAAGCTGGTAAATATGAATATGAGGATTTGTTAAAAATGGCGGATGAAAAACAGGTAGAAATGGAATTGGCTTTTGAAAATTCAGAATTACCAAACGAACCAGATTTAGCAATGATAAATGACTTGACTTATAGATTAAGAGATAAATTTTATAATGACTAAGGTTAAACAACGAAATGCCAACAAACAATAAAAAACATAGCGCGTGAAGTCTTATATTTAAGCTGAAACGCAATTAATAAATGTTTGGTAACCCGTGAAACGGAAACGCTATGAATGATGCGCTACGTTTCTTATTGCCATCCGTTGTGTTTCATGCTAAGAAAGACAGAGCAACTAAAGCCAACGCACATTTGGCACATTTGCAAGCCCTAACCCACAAGCTGATGCTTCAGCTTGCAAAAGAGCCAAATTTTTACCAACGCTCAACATGATATGAATTTGAAAAATGAAATAATAGAAAATAAGCCAAGGGAAAATGCAGGAGCACGTTCTTCCAGTCGTTTTGATTACCAAAAGGATTGGAGTATTTGTCAGCTACTAGATTTTCACAACGAAAAAAGTGATTACTTATTCGTGTTTGACTATCAAGAAGACCTTATGATTATGGATTCAGAAAGCAATCCTAAGAAGGTTTCATTCTACCAGATAAAAGGTAAAAAGAATAAGGGCTACTGGACTTTAGCTGAATTACTTAAAAGTCCAATAAGTAAGAAAAATGAGATACTCTTATCTATAGTTGGAAAACTCTATGATTGCAAATTAAAAGCAAAGAAAAGTACTGAATCATTAAATTTTGTTTCAAATATTGGTTTTAAGGTAAGTGATAAAGAATTTAAGTCTTTAGAAAAAAAGGAAATCTGTATAATCGAGCTAAATTCAGATGATAAACAAAAGATTCAACAAAAATTGATTCAGGAACACCCTAATGAAGAAGTGACAGAATATGAAGAAATTACTTTTTTAAAAGTAGTAGAATTAAATCTAGATGATAGTCCAACCTATACAAAAGGTAAAATTGCAGATTTCTTGAATGAAAGATACCCAAATGCGAAGCATAATATACCGCTTATTTATCAACACCTTTTTAATGAAGTGAAGCGTAAATCAAATTATAATAAGGATATAATATCCTTTGATGATTTGATTAAGCGTAAGGCTATTGGTAAGACAAATTTTCAAGAAATGTTAGATGTGTGTGGGGCATCAAAAGACTATAATTATGAATGGAGAAACATTGAAGCAATATTTTCAAATGAAGGAGTTAAATACTCCACAATAAAGAAAATTAAAAAATCTTGGGATACAGTGGAAGTTGAAAGGATGGAGCCTAATAACTCAATAATAAAATCTATTGTAAAAAGAGTTCAAGAATTAGTAAAGTTCGCGGTAGACAATAATCTTATTAATGATGATACACTAATGGAATGTGTACATAAAATCAAAGATGAATATATTAAGCAACCTATAAATCAATCAATTTATGATGACAGTTTTATTGAAGCAATAATTTTATCTGAAGTATATGAGTGATAAAAATGGAAGTTTTAAAAAACTAATTCGGAATATTAGAACAAAGAAATATGAAAAGATTCGTTTTGTCCGAAATAATGCTCTTGTCTCACAAAGAAAAGAAGGCGAAGGCGGTGGAGATAAATCCACATCGAACAGTAATATACGGTAAAAATGATACAGGGAAGTCTTCCTTGATTAAATCTATTTATGAGGCTTTTGGCGCAAACCCCCGAAAGTCAAATCCTAAATGGGTTAACTTATCTCCAATTATTCTGGTTGCTTTCTTTGTGGATGATGTAAAATATGTAATAGTAAAGGATTATAAAACTTATGCAATTTTCGATTCGAATGATAATATTCTTGGGTTATTCAATAGTGTTACGAATGGTCTTGGACCGTTCTTAGCTGATTTATTTGACTTCAAAATTAAGCTTCCAGATAGAAATAATAACATAATCACACCACCTCCTGCCTACTGTTTCTTACCTTTCTATATTGACCAGGATTCCAGTTGGCAAGAACCATGGGTATCTTTTAAGAATCTATCTCAAATTAAAAAGTACAAAGACCCTATAAGCTATTACCACACAGGTATAAGACCCAATGAGTATTACATAACAAAAAGTGAGATTGACCAGCATCAAGTAACAATCAACGAACTTGAAAGCGAGAAGAAATTAGCACAGAATATGCTAAAAAAAGTAAAAGACCAATTGGAACAGGTTGATTTTTCTTTTAATATGGATGATTTCAAAGAGGAAATAAAAGAATTGCTTGTAGAATCTCAAGAATTAAAAAAAGCACAAGGAAGATTAAAAACAAAGCTAGTCGATTTTCATAACTTAAAAACAAACTGTGAAACACAAATTGAAATAACCAAAAAGGCATTAAACGAAGTAAGAAAGGATTATCAACATGCAACATTTTATCAAATTAGTGACCATATTGATTGTCCAACCTGTGGAGCTGTTTATGAAAACTCCTTTGAAGAAAGATTTGAGATAGCCCAAGATGAAGATAAGTGCAAGGAATTGCTTGTTGAACTAAGTAGAGAATTGACAGAGTTAAATGCGCACATTCAAAAAACTAATCAAGCATACACAAACAATAATGAAGAAATTGTAAAAGTAGAGACTGTACTTGAGAAAAAAAGAGGTGAGATTAAATTAAGAGACATTATTGAAAATGAAGGTAAGAGAGAACTAAAAAAGGTCTTTGATGAAAATATAAATTCTTTGAAAGAAGAGATATTCGACTTAACATATCAAATCAATCAACTGAATGATAAATTGAAAGGAATTGAAAATAAAGAAAGGAAGAGTGAAATACTTGAATATTATCGTCGCAATGTTCGTACTCATTTAAGAGATTTGGACGTGTGGTCAATAAGCGAAGATGATATGAAAAGCATTAATTCCTCAATTCCAGAAACAGGCAGCACACTTCCTAGAGCTTTAATTTCTTATTATTTTTCAATACTAAAAACAATTAATAAATATGGGACATCTACTTTTTGTCCAATAATAATTGACTCCCCCAACCAGCAAGCCCAAGATACGGGTCATATAGATTTAATTTATAATTTTATTTTGAAAAATCAACCAAAGGATAGCCAAATGATTCTTGGGGTTGAGGAATTATATGACATTGAGTTTAATTGTCCGATTGTTGAACTTAAAGAGAAATACAGTTTACTTCAGTCTGATGAATATGACACAGTAGATGAATTCATACAACCCTATTTGGATAAAATGTATAATAAATCAAGATTATTCTAACCTCTGCTGGCGCGGGTCTGTGACCCGTGTCTTGCTTTGAAAAAGCAAAAGTAATCAGCTACGGCACGCTTTACAAAAGCGCGCCAGCGGAAGGGAACAGCAAGAAGAATTAAAAAACAAATCGCTAAATTTGACATAAAACCTAACGAAATTGAATCAGCTAACTCTCTGAGCCCCGTTTACAATTTTAATGTTAGTCAGAATTATAAAAGGAGAAAAAAATGAAACAAGTAATTGAACTATTTCTTTTACTAATTATACTCAATTCCTGTAGTGAGCAGCCCAAAGAGGGGAGACCATCTAAAGAATTACAAGCAAAAAGTGAAAATTTGAATAATTATTTTTCAACATTGACAAATCTTAAGAGATTCAATGGTGTTTTACTAGTATACAAGAACGATACTTTACTTTTAGAAAAAGCCTACAATATTTACCAGAGTCCCGACAGTTCAAATTATGTAACTATAAATCATCAGTTTGATATTCATTCTGTTTCTAAATTGATGACCCATTATTTGATTGTAAAATTAAACGAAGCAGGAGTTATTTCTAAAAACCAAACCATAGACAAGTTTTATCCTGACTTTCCAAATGCAAGTAAAATTACGATTGAAATGCTTCTTAATCATAGCTCTGGCTTGCCACGAGAGCTACAAAATTTAACACAAAAGGAAATCAATTTGACCTCTGATGAAATAGCTAACTTGGCCAAAAAAGAAAAATTACTTTTTGAACCAGGAACAGACATTCAGTATTCAAATGTAGGTTATGAATTATTGTACAACATCATTTCTAAAATCTATAAAAAGCCTTTTGCCCAATGTGTCGCAAGCGAAATATTTAGTCCCTTAAATATGAATCACAGTGGTTCGCATTTCTTCACAGATGAAGATCGATTACAAAATCTTGCAAAAAATCACATACTAAAGGATTCAACTCTTTTTGAAGTGCCTAATATTCTTGAGGATGAATTTAAAACAGCCCGATTATATTCTACTGTTTCTGATTTGAACACTTTTCTTATCCAATTAAAAAACGAACCCTACAAATCAGCAATGGCGAATGAGGATGGAATAATTGCTAAGGATGGCGGTTCAAAAGGAATACGAGCACAAGTTTATTCTGATCTAGAACACCAATTCAGTTTTGTGCTTTTAGCTAATTTCGATGGAATGCCATTTTTCAAAACGATTGAGGATATGGTAAAAATTTTAAAAGGAGAACCCTTTGAAATACCGAAAGAATTGAACAGACAATCCATGTATGTCAAAAGAGAAATTCTCGAACGCTATGCAGGTTCTTATTCATTTGCAGATTTTGACGGATTAATATTGACAATTGATATCGAGGGTGAAAATCTGGTTGTGTTTCAGGACAAGGAAAAGATTGCGACACTTAAAGCTGAAACTGAAACCGTCTTTTTTGAAAATCCAAAAGCAGCAGAATCCTTTGAATTCATTGAAAATGAAACAGGCTCTTATAATACTTTGATGGGCTGGAAAGGGATAAGTGTTGAAGGAAAAAGAGTGGAAGGGAAAAGAAAATGACCCGTGTCTTGCTTTGAAAAAGCAAAAGTAATCAGCTACGGCACGCTTTACAAAAGCGCGCCAGCGAGGGGGCAAGTATTAAATTAATTAGCTATGGTTTATTTATTTAGAAGATTCGCCGCATATTATATAGATAATATCGTTCTATTTGTTTTGGTATTATTTGTCTATATTTTTCAACAAATTTTATTTGGTGTTCCTATTTTAGAAATTGAAAACCCAAGAGCCAATTTGTTATTGTGTTATCACTTGCTAATTGGAGTCATTTATTTCTCTTTATTTGAATTTTATTTCCAACGAACTATTGGGAAAATGGCTTTAAGATTTAAAGTTGAAGGGCTAGAGAAGGTTTTAAACACAAAACGTTTCATTCAGGTTCTGAAACGGACAGTCTCAAGATTTATTCCATTGGAACCGTTTTCAATATTACTTGATGAAAAACGGGAGATGTGGCATGACAAAATATCAAAAACACAAGTTGTTGACATGAGAAACGAATAATTCTAACTTTCCGCCTGTTTTAAAATGACATTCCGCAGACGATCCTGGTGTTTGTCGCCCCAATTCCCCAAGGCCGAAATAACCGGAATCAGTGTTTTCCCGAAATCGGTCAGGCTGTATTCTACTTTGGGTGGTACAACCGGGTAAATCTTCTTGCTAATCAATTCGTGCTCTTCCAGTTCCTTGAGTTGTATATTCAGCACCCTGCGCGACGCATCGGGTATTTTGCGCTGCAATTCGCTGGGGCGTTTGTGCCCTTCATTGATAAACCACAGCAACCGGATTTTCCACTTGCCGTAAAGCACTTCGCCAATCAAATCCAGGCCGCAATTCAGGCTCAGGGGTATCTTTCGTTCATACATTTCGCAAAGTTAGCCCAATGTTCAAAAATGCACAATAGGGGAAAAATTTATCCCTATGCAATTCGTTTTTCCGTACTTGTTTAAACCAGGCATACTTCTCAATTTTGTATCAAAGCATGAACAAATGGAACAACGATTCAATTTCAACAACGAGTTATCGGGCAAGATTGCGTTGGTAACAGGCGGCACCAAAGGAACCGGGAAAGCCATTGCCGAAAGATTGTCAAACGCAGGTGCAAGGGTTGTGGTTACAGCCAGGAATGCACCCGAAGAACCCAACGATAAGCTTCATTTTATTTCCGCAGACTTAAGCAAACCATCGGGGACACAAAAAGTCGTTTCAGAAGTATTGGAAAGATTCGGAAGCTTAGATATTTTGGTCAACAACATGGGAGGTTCGGAAACACCCGGTGGCGGATTTGCCGTTTTAACCGATCAAAATTGGGAAGAGACTATTCAAACCAATTTACTGGCACCAGTTCGGCTCGACCGGGGATTTTTACCGCAAATGATCAGCCGGAAAAGCGGCGTTATCATTCACATTGCATCCATCCAGGGCAAATTACCTCTTCACGACAGTACCTTACCGTATGCCGCCGCAAAAGCGGGCTTAATCAACTACAGCAAAGGCCTGTCAAAAGAAGTTTCGCCCCGGGGAATCCGGGTTTTGACGGTATCACCGGGCTGGATTATGACAACTTCGGCCAAACGAATGACCGAACGTATTTCCGCGAGCTCAAATACAACAATGGAGCAAGCGACACAAAGTATTATGGACGCCTTGGGCGGAATTCCGATCGGCCGTCCGGCACAACCCGACGAAGTGGCGGAGTTGGTCGGCTTCCTGGTTTCGCCGCGAGCCAACTATTTAACAGGAACAGAATTCAGAATTGACGGTGGAACCATTCCCACCATTTAATAACTAAAAAATCAAGAACAATGAACTTACCCAAAGTAGTTGCCGATTTAGTAAAATCGCAAAACGACCGTGACAGCGTGGCTTATGCCAACTGTTTTGCGGAAACAGCAACCGTTGTGGACGAAGGAAACACCTACAACGGACGAACAGCGATCCACAACTGGATTGCCGATGCCAACGAGAAATTCAACCTGGTGAAAAAGCCGCTTCAATTCGAGACAAACGAAACGGAAAGCATTTTATCGGCCGAAGTCTCGGGCAATTTTGAAGGAAGCCCGGTTGTGTTGCACTACCATTTTCAGTTTGCCGGCGACCAAATCCAGTCGTTGAAAATCACTGTTTAAAAAAGCAGGTCCTCCTGTACCGTGATCTCATTTCTGCCGACCGAAGAAAAGCGTATGGCCGGATATGATCACAACAATCCCGATGGTTTCCCAATTCACGATGATAAGGCTTTGTTTAAGCGTTTGACCTTAGCACACAAGCAAGCACCGTTGAGTTGGGAAACCATCTTGAAAAAAAGCAACCTCGGCTCACAAAGTGTACAGCAAGTGGCTAGACCGGGCTTTCACAACGTCAGTACAAATACGGAAGAGCGGGGTTCAGCGAATACTTACATATTACTGTCAAAAGTAATTGCTTGAGCATTTACAGTCAATCACCGCAGGGTGAGGATATACCTCTTACAGGAATTGGGGGTAAGACGCCTTCTGATGTAACAAAAATAACCTCTTGAGTCACGCCATATTCTTCAGAATCAAATTTACTAATATGTTCCCAGATTCGCTCAGTCATTAAATTAGCTGTGATATCCAATCTAATATTCGAACTAGGTTTTAAGGCGAATAGTGAATCTACTTTATATTTATAGCCCATGATTTCTTGTCCATCAATGCGACTCATTACATGATGCTCAAGAATTGAGACAGGTCTATCAAAAAGATTGATTAGCTCCACCGAAATCTTATGCATTTTACTTGGAGTGCCATCAAGATTTAGAAATGGACTATTTCCAATACAAGAACCACGATCTAAAGCAATAATCTTTCCATCCTCTTTTTCTGCAATGATCTTTCCATCTTCTATGATGACCTTGGAAAACTCTTTTGCTAATTGGGTTTGATTTGAAGTCTTGAAAAAATCGCTAAAGAGCCAAGAACCTATCCCAAGTACAGCTAAAACAAAAGCGAAAGTAATCATCTTGCTTAGAATTTTAAAAGCTTGATTTTTTGCCAGCTGTGGAAAAATATCTTTTTTGATTATTCCTCTCAAAACAAGAAAGAATATACCCAATGTAATACCTCCAATACCAGCAATCTCTCCTAAAGTCTTAAGTAAATTTGCGCTCATAATAAGTTGTTAAATTATCTGTGAAGCTTTGAATCTAGTGTCTCATCGCCACCGCTTTTTGAGCGTTAGTATAATATGAAAAGTTAAGAAAAAAATTTATCAATTAGCATACCATTCAGCCTCTGCCCGCCTGTATATATCAGAAGCCACCTTTCGCTGGATCAAAAACATGATCCATCCTTTAAACCTTTTTGTCCTTGCAGTCCTTCTACAGGTATGGATTATATCGAAACGCATACCATTCAATGTCCGTATTGCTGGCAAAGTATTCCGGTAACCGTCGACCGTTCGCAGGGAGCGCTGGAGCTCACCGAAGATTGTCCGGTTTGCTGCCATCCGGTTTTTATGAAAATTCAGATCGGTCGGGGAGGTGAGATTGATGTTCAGGCGCGGCCTGAAAACCCCGGATAGGATGATGAAACACAGCACCTGGCCCGCTACTGCGAATCCCTTCATGTAGCTTTTTACGCAAATTTATCCTGCCCTGCCATCCGTGTCCCTGCTGTTTCGGGTCTGTGACTCGTTTCTTGCTTGGAACTTGTCATTTCCTCATCGATCAATATTCATCTTATTTGAAATTATTCCAAATTAATATGAACGAAAGCTTCGTTTAGGTAAAATGAGTAAATTTATTTGCGTTAGAGGATCCTCACAAAGGACAAACCAGGAATGCGTAGAATTTGATTTTAGAAAACCCCAAAATCTGACCTGAATTTATGATGAAAAGACTTCTGTTTATCTCACTTCTGCTGGTGCTTTACAGTTATGATGTGAACGCACAAAAAATTGATGAAAACTACGAACTTGCAACAAAGATGACCTCCGATTACCCCAAAGATGAAGCGGTCATTTTAAACTCAACCACCGAAATTTCGTTCGACGCGAGCGGAAACGGCAACGTTTATGCCCTGGAGAAAACCTCGGAAGAAATAATGAGCTTAAGAATGAGTGCACACATCTCAAGATTTGTGTTTTATAATTCTTACTCGGAAATTACCAATAGCAGGCTGGAAGATAAAAAAGGGAGACGAATCATACATTCACCGGTATGCGGAAACTATGAACAGGACGATCTTTTCCATTCGGATGTGAAAGTGTGCAGCTATTCGAATAAACTGGATTTGATCGGAGATATCCTGCATTTTGAATACACCAAGAAATATTCGGACCTAAAATATCTTTCGCGCCAATATTTTACCGAGCCCATGCCGGTTCAGAACAGAACCATTACGTTATTGATTCCAGATTGGCTGGAGTCGGACATTCTATTGGTTAATGAAGAAAACTACCAGATTGAAAAAACTTCGGAGAAACTCCCCAATAAAGGGTTAACCAAGATCACCTATCACGCGGTGAACCTGAAAGGATACAAAGCTGAAAATAATAGTTTGGGCATGCAGCGATCTTATCCACACCTTTTAATCCTGAATAAGAAGGTGAATCTGGATAAATCGAATCAGGATTTATTGTCAGATATGAATGACAAATATGCCTGGTACAAAAAGCTGATTAATGGGCTGGATGCGGATTATTCGGAGATTGAGCCGCTGGTTAAAGAATTGACCGCAGGCGCTGAAACCGACCTTCAGAAAGTTGAGCGTATTTTTTACTGGGTTCAGGATAACATTAAATACCTGGCGTTCGAAGATGGAATCGCAGCCTTTCGGCCTGATGAAGCACACCTGGTGTTGGCAAAACGCTATGGAGACTGCAAAGGAATGGCCAATCTCACCAAAGCCATGTTGAAAGAGGCTGGCTTCGATGCCCGGTTGAGTTGGTTGGGCACAAACTCGATTAACTACGATTACTCGCTTCCAACCTTGGCTGTTGACAATCACCAGATTTGCACGGTTTTCCTGGATGGGAAAACTTACTTCCTCGATCCGACCGAGAAGTTCGTAGGCATCTCGTCGCTGGCCGAACGAATTCAGGGAAAGCCCGTTATGATTGAAAACGGCGACCACTGCCTGCTGGATACGATACCGGTGCTACCGAGTGAACACAACCAGGAACAGTACAAAATAACCTTCTCGCTCGACGAGGACCGGCTGACAGGAATTTACCATGCCAGGTACGATGGCAACAGTATGCTGGATTTGTTTCGGTATTTAAATTCCAACGAAAAGAGTAAGGAGGTTGAGCTTTTGGAAGATTACCTCGATCGGGGACGCAAAAACATCAACTTTTCGTCCCTGACCTACGAGAATTTGTACAAGCGTTCCGTCCCCTTCAGCATTGACGCTAATTTGGAGGTAGAAAGCAGTATTAACGCTTTTTCCGACGAGCTCTACATTGAGCTTGATCCTTATAAGGAGTTTAATTTCTTTTCGATAGAAGAAGAGCGGGTCGATGATTTCTATATTGGGGAGAAAATCGATTTGGCAGCCGAAATAAGCTTGCAAATTCCGGCCGGTTACCAGATCAAACACCTGCCTGACGAGCTATCGTTGTCCACCGACTATTACACGATGAAGTGCGCCTATGAGCTTGTCGGAAAAGAAATCAAGTATGTAAAAACATTTCGCTTTTATAAATCGATTATTCCTGTTGAAGAATTTGAAGATTGGAATTCTGCCATCAAACGCCTGAACCAGTTTTATGAAGATCAGATCATATTATCACTTAACAAATAAAAAATATGAAGAAAATAATTTTATTATGCCTCTTTTTTTCTTCCTTGGCAAGTCATTTGATTTTTGCTCAAACGCAAGAAGAGCTAGTCGTTAAAGAGAAAATGTGGGGTGACCAGTTTGAAGGTTTTCAACTGACAAAAGCCCCTGAAAAATGGAAAGACGAATCTGTAGTTGTCCTTGGCCGCACCTATGACTACGAGGTAAGAAAATCGGCGCTGTTAACCTACTTGTTCGAAGGCGTCTATCTTCACGAAAGACTTGCTCTACAAGATAAAGCTGCCATTGAAAAGTATTCGGAATTAAAAACCGGTGTTGCCTTTGGACGAAAGGGACTGTTCAATTACACCTCGATGGTGAATGAGGTGTACGTTGGTGTTAAAATTATTAAGCCGGATGGAACGATTCGGGAGTTGGATACCAAAGATGCGGTTGTAAAAGAAATCGAATCGAACGGCCAAAAAGCGGAGTATCGAAGTATTGCCATTCCCGGCCTGGAAGTTGGAGATATCCTCGATTATTATTTTGGGGAAAAACGGACCTCTATCAATAGCCTTTTCGAAAAGTTTGACACGCAGTATATCCCCTTGGCCTCTGAGTATCCGATTGTCAGTCAGCGAATAAATCTGAACATCATGCGGAGATGTTATTTGCTGGCCAAGTCAATTAACGGAGCGCCGGAATTAAAATTGAGTTCGGAATCGGATCGGGGAGAAATGATTTATTCGTTGGTCGACAGAGACCGGGACAAATTGGAGTATGAGGACTATCATTGGGTCTTGCCTCGCCGGGAAGTCCCGATGCTAAAGTTTGAGGCCTATTTCACCAGTAAAAAGGGAATGAAAGTTTATCCTAACTATGCTTTTTTTCTGAACAACAAGCAGGAGTTGAAAAGCTCGCTGAACGATGAGGAAATAGTCGGGTTGGTTAGGTGGGGTAAAAAATACCTCAAGAAAAGCTACCTGGAGTTGGATAAATTTATGGCCGGGAACTACAAGAAAGAAACTGACATTAATGTACTGATAGAAGAAGCCTATTATTTTTTCAGGCAGAATTGCTATCGCGATGGATTTGAAGATGCACATCTGCACAGTCTTAACAAAACCTTTGGGATTGTCGATTGGGCATTCGTGGCGAAAATGTCAAACTTCTTTGATAAGAGGAAAATTAAACATGATTTTATCGTTACCGGCAGGCGCTGGAACACCGGTTTGGATGATTTGACCTTGTACGATGAACTCGCATTCCTGCTTCGGGTACATACGCCAAAGCCAATTTACCTGACAAACTTCGACCGGTTTTCATTATACGACGAATTTGATCCCGGATTTCAGGGGAACGACGCCTATGTGATCAACCTAGCCGGAAAGGGATCGTTGACCAAACTCGGGGAAAAACTCCCGGTAAGTTCGGATAATTCATCGGTTAGTTCAACGGTGATGCATGTGAGTTTGTCAGCGGCGGATATGCAGCAAATGGTAATTAACGAAAACGTGTCAATGACCGGTGGTTTGCGTAGTCAGCATATTCCGGCAATCGTGACTCCTTACGAATACATCAACGACTGCAAAAACGAAAAGTACGACACGCCGTTACTTCTGGACGCAGCCAAAAACAACAAGGCAAAAAGAGAATTGGAGAAGGGAATTGCGGCTAAAATTAACGAAGATAACCACGACCGTCTGACCGCTGTTGAGCAGCTCATAAAAGATGAGTTTGGCTTGAAAAATGACTTTGACATCGATTCAGTTCGTGTCGTTTCATCCGGTCTTTGGAGCGAATCTCCCGCCCTGAAATATTCGGTTGATTACCGGATCAACGAGTTTGTGAATAAAGTTGGTCCCAATTACCTGCTTGAAATCGGGAAACTGATGGGCGGCCAGATTGCCATCGATGACAAGGAAGTAAAGAATCGTAATCTGGACGTTTATTTTCCGTTCGCCCGGGCATATGAAAATGAGATCAGTATAGCGATTCCGGACGGTTATGAGGTTAACGGGATCGAAGGTCTGGCCTGTGATTTTTCGAACGAATATTGTGAATTCCAATCCAGTGCCAAGCTGGCTTCAAACAAGCTGGTTTTCAAAACTAAGAAGGCTTACAAAACCAATTTCATGGAGGCTGAACACTGGAACGATTTGCTCGATATGCTGAACGCGGCGACAAAAATATCGGAACAAAAAGTGCTGCTTAAGAAAATTTGAAAAGTCGCTTATACTTTTGAATAGTCACGAAAGCCTGGTTTATTCCAGGCTTTCGTGTTCGATTCACCTGCTCGTCCGAATAGGTCTTAGTCAACTACTAAAAGAGGAACAAAAAACAAAACCTAAGATCAAAGAAGACCTCACGTTTGATCCCTATTTCGTATTTTTAGTTCAAAATTACAGGCCATGAAAAAATCAGTTCAAGCTTTAGAAAAATTCAAATCTTATAATTGCGCTCAGTCCGTTTTTGCAACTTTTGCCCAAGACTTAAACCTGGATGAAATCACGGCCATGAAACTGGCCAGCGGTTTCGGAGGTGGCATGGCGTGCGGGTCAACCTGTGGCGCGGTAACCGGCGCCTATCTGGTGATTGGCATGAAACATGGGCATGCCAGTTCCGACTTCCTTGAAAAGAATAACACCCGGGAACTCATCAGTAAGTTCAATGAAAAGTTCGTTGCCAGGCATGGCTCGCTCTTGTGCAAGGAACTGATTGGCTGCGATATTTCTACTCCAGAAGGCCGGGTAAAAGCCAAAGAGAAAAATGCTTTTGACGAGTTTTGTCCGGATTTTGTCGCCACTGCATGCGATATTCTGGAAAAGGATTTTAAGTAATTATCCCGGGTGATTCTCCGGTAAACTTTGTATTGCAATCGCCCAATAAATACGGCCTGCCATTGATCGGATGAATTGAAGTGTTCCGATACATAAGGTAGCTCTTTAGAAGCTTTTCCTATTTTTGAATAAAAACAGATCGCATGAAAACCATCCTAATCAGTGCTTTTTTAGCTTTTTTATTGATGAGCTGCCAGGCTCCTGAAAAAGAAGTTTACCTCTTTTCCTTTTTTCAGGATAACGGACAAGACGGCTTGCACCTGGCATACAGCTACGACGGTTACCATTATGAAGCCCTGAACAACAACGAATCGTTTCTCACACCGCAGGTAGCCCATGATAAGCTGATGCGCGATCCCTGCATCATACCGGGCCCCGATGGCAAATACCACATGGTGTGGACGGTGAGTTGGAACGACAGGGGAATCGGTTATGCGTGGTCCGAAGATTTAATTAACTGGTCGGAGCAAAAGTTTATTCCGGTAATGGAACACGAACCCGATGCGCTCAATTGCTGGGCGCCCGAACTCTATTATGATGAAGACAGCAAGCAGTACCTGATTTATTGGGCAAGCACCATTCCGGGCCGTTTTACCGAAGGCGACACCCAGGGCGACGACAAATACAACCACCGGATGTATTACACCACTACCAAAGATTTTGAGCAGTTCAGCGGCACCAAACTGCTTTACGATGAGGGGTTCAATGTGATTGACGCCGTGATCAAGAAAATTGACGGAACCCACTACCTGTTCCTGAAAGATGAAACCCGGACTCCGGCCAGGAAACACATTCGGATTGCTGCGAGTAACCAGCTTACGGAAGGTTACCAGCTCATCAGCGAACCCATCACGCCCGACTGGGTGGAAGGACCAACCCTAACCAAGATTGGCGAAAACTGGGTGCTGTTCTACGACGAGTATACCCGTCACCAAATGGGAGCGCTAAGCAGCACGGATTTGAATAACTGGGAAGTGATCAACGATCAAATCAGCTTCCCGGAAGGCACCCGGCACGGAACCGTTTTTAAAGCTCCGGAAAGTGTTTTGAACAAGCTGCTGGACGTAAAATAACGCAAACGCGGGGCTGAATCGTGTTCTTCTAAATTTGACTTTGGCACATAAAAACTTTTCATTTCAAAGAAAACAGATAAAAACCATTGGCTTCAACTGCTTTCAACTGCCCTCAACATTTTATTGCCGGGATGCTAGAACATTGAGGAGGTTCGTCCTCCAAGCGAAGACAAACTCGCTTAAGCATCAACGCATCTGGTGACCAAAATACCAGATGTAGTTTAAAAGTTTATCCTTCAGGTTTTTCACTGCCCTGAAGGATGTTGGTTTTATCTTCGTCCACCGGATTTTCCTCCGAAGCTTTTCTTTTTTCTGAATTTGCCTTTTCCACGGCCTTTGCCCCTGTTCGAGACTTTCCACTCCGGTCCTTCTCCAATCTCCGGGGGTAGTGGTGCCTTGAAAACTTCAGTTTCAATCAGCGATTCAATTTGCTGAAATTTGTACATGTCATCTTCATTGATCAAGGTCAGGGCGATTCCGGTAGTGTTTGCCCGGGCTGTCCGGCCCACGCGGTGTACGTAATCTTCGGCATCGCCCGGTACATCATAGTTGATGATCAGGTTAATGTCCTTGATGTCTATTCCGCGGCTCAACACATCGGTGGCCACCAAAATTCGTATTTGCCGTGCTTTAAAGCGCATGAGCACATCTTCGCGTTCCTTTTGTTCCAGGTCCGATGAAATACCCTCAGCCACAAATCCTTTCTTTTTCAGTGCGCGCACGATGACTGACACTTTCTTTTTGGTTGAGGTGAAAACCAAAATGGAGGGGGTGTCTTCCTTGCCGGCAATCAGGCTTTCGATC
>ENA-ORCU01000393-ORCU01000393.1-marine-metagenome-genome-assembly--contig:-NODE-393-length-17037-cov-3.244281_pt1 | contig 17037 bp, 12 predicted proteins | sample MGYA00248631_ERZ508512 | MGnify/ENA primary metagenome ERZ508512 (study PRJEB26183, sample SAMN06268844) | marine metagenome | isolation source: Tt an P1 anaerobic enrichment on pine from sediment taken...
GATCGGCAACGAAGAGGTCCGCGTGCGCGTGCTGCATGCCGGCGTGGGCGCCATCACCGAGACCGATATCGGCCTGGCCGAGGCCTCGGGCGCGCCGGTCTTCGGTTTCAACGTCCGGGCCAACGCGCCCGCGCGCAACGCCGCCAACCAGAAGGGCGTCGAGATCCGCTATTACAGCGTGATCTACGACCTCGTCGATGACGTGAAAGCCGCCGCCAGCGGCCTGCTCAGCGCCGAGATCCGCGAGAAGTTCATCGGCTATGCCGAGATCAAGGAGGTCTTCAAGGTCTCCGGCGTGGGCAAGGTCGCGGGCTGCCTGGTCACCGAAGGTGTCGCCCGCCGCTCGGCCGGTGTGCGCCTGCTGCGCGACAACGTGGTGATCCACGAAGGCACGCTGAAGACGCTGAAGCGCTTCAAGGACGAGGTGCCCGAGGTCCAGTCGGGCCAGGAATGCGGCATGGCCTTCGAGAACTACGACGATATCCGCTCCGGCGATGTCATCGAGATTTTCGAGCGCGAGGAGGTCGAGCGCACGCTCGACTGATCCGCCAGCCGCAGCGGGAAAAGAAAGGGGACGGTACCAGCGCGGTACCGTCCCCTTTTTCGTTTCGTGAGCGGGTTGTCCTTACGATGCCTGTGCGACCGGGCGCCCCTCGAAGAGGCGTTCGCCGACGCGAACCACGATCCGGCCGTTCCCCGTGGCACGCACAAAGGCGCCCTGAACGGACACGCAGCTTCCGATGACAATTGTGCGCAACATTTCTAGTCCCCAACGCAAGATGTCGTTCTTGGGTGGGTTGATACCCTCACACTTTACTAAAATCATCAAAAAAGTGACACAATCCCGTCATGTTTGTGGGAATTGTGGGCATTGTGGAAACAATCGAGACGGGTTTCGCTCCAAGTTCCCGCTCAAATCCAGTCGCGAAGGATGGGAATCAGCGGGATATCCGCCGGCGGCATGGGATAGTCCCGCAACTCTTCGGGACGCACCCATTTCAGGGCCTGCCCCTCGCGCGAATGCACGATGCCCTTCCATTTGCGGCAGGCAAAGAGCGGCATCAGCAGGTGGAAATCCTCGTAGCGGTGACTGGCGAAGGTCAGCGGCGCCAGGCAGCTGGCCCAGGTGTCGATCCCCAGTTCCTCGTGCAATTCGCGGATCAGTGCCTCTTCGGGCGATTCGCCGGGCTCGACCTTGCCGCCGGGGAATTCCCACAGCCCGGCCATGGATTTCCCCTCCGGGCGCTGCGCCAGCAGCACCCGGCCATCCGCATCGATCAGCGCAACCGCCGAAACCAGGACGATCTTCATGAGCGGTAGTCGGCGTTGATCTCGATATAGCGATTGGTGAGATCGCAGGTCCAGACGGTGGAATGACCCCCGCCCAGCCCCAGATCGACCCCGATCGCCAGTTCGGGCTGTTTCATATAGGCGGCACCGGCCTCTTCGGTATAGCCCTCGGCCACCCAGCCCTTCTCGGCCACCAGGATGTCGCCGAAGCGGATCGACAGCAGGTCGCGGTCGGCCTTGGCGCCGGATTTGCCCACCGCCATCACCACCCGGCCCCAGTTCGGGTCCTCGCCCGCCACCGCGGTTTTCACCAGCGGCGAGTTGGCGATGGCCATGGCCACCTTGCGCGCGTCCCCGTCCGAGGCCGCGCCGGTCACCGTGACCTCGACGAATTTCGTGGCGCCCTCGCCGTCGCGCACCACCTGGTGGGCGAGATCCAGCATCACGCCCTTCAGCGCGGCGGTAAAATCCTTGGCCGCCTTGGAGCGCAGGTCGCTGATCTCGGGCGCCTTGCTGCGGCCGGTGGCGGCCAGCAGGAGGCTGTCCGAGGTGGAGGTGTCGCCATCCACGGTGATGCAGTTGAAGGTCTCGTCGGTCAGCCGCGACAGGATGCGCTGCAGCGGCGCGCGGGCGATCCTGGCGTCGGTGAAGATATAGACCAGCATGGTCGCCATATCCGGCGCGATCATGCCCGAGCCCTTGGCGATACCGGCGATCTGCACCACCTTGCCGCCGATCTCGACCTCGGCCGAGGCGCCCTTGGCAAAGGTGTCGGTGGTCATGATCGCGCGGGCCGCGTCGGGCAGGCCGCCGGGCGACAGCCGGGCCGCCAGATCGTCCAGCGCGGCGGTGATGCGCTCATGCGGGAGCGGCTCGCCGATCACGCCGGTGGAGGAGGAAAAGACGCGCGATTGCGGCACGCCCGCGGCCTCGGCCACGGCGGCGGTGATTCTGTCCACCGCTTCCTTGCCGTTCTTGCCGGTGAAGGCATTGGCATTGCCCGCGTTCACGATGATCGCGGCGCCCGCGTCGCTGTCGGCGCCGATCTTGGCCTCGCAATCGAGCACCGGCGCGGCGCGCGTGGCCGAGCGGGTGAAGACGCCCGCCATCTGCGTGCCCGGCGCAAGGCGGGCCAGCATCACGTCGGGGCGCCCCTTGTAGCGCACGCCCGCGGCGATGGCGGCGAACTCGGCCCCGTCGATCGCGGGCAGGGCCGGGAAGGCGGGCGGGGCCAGCGGCGAAACCGCGTGCGCCGACGGGGCAGAGTCGGCCAGGGCCGCCCGCGCCTTCTTGAGCTTCTTGCGCAGTTTGGACAGTTTCTGGCGAACCGCCTTGAGCTCGGCCTTCAGGCCGGGCTTGGCGGTCTGGTCCTCGGTCTTGTCCTTGCGTTTCTTCCCGGCCATTGGCGTCTCTTTCCGTTCTGGATCAGTCCTTCACCAATTCCATATTGCGCAGTTCTGCCGGGTCAATCTTTTCCTCGCTGCGGGTCACGCTGGCCGCGGCGGTGATCTCGTCCAGCGCGGCGGTGATCGCGGCCTGCTGGATCTCGGCGGTCAGCTGGGCGCGGACCTCGTCGAGCGTGGGCGTGGGTTTCTCGCGCTGGTCGTTCAGGGCGATGACATGCCAGCCGAAATCGCTCTGCACCGGCGCCGAGATCTCGCCAACCTTGAGCGCGACCACCGCGTCCTCGAAGGGCTTGACCATCATCCCCTTGCCGAACCAGCCCAGCGACCCGCCATTGGGGCCGGTGGGGCCGGTGGAATGCTCCTTGGCCATCTCGGCGAAATCGGCGCCTTCGTCCAGCCTGGCCTTGACCTCCAGCGCCTTTTCCTCGGTCTCCAGCAGGATATGCGAGGCGTTGTATTCCAGCTCCGGCTCGGCATTGGCGAAGCGTTCGTCATAGGCGGCCTGCAGCGCCTCGTCGGTGACCGCGGCCTCGGCGACATCGGTCAGCGCCTCGCCCGCCAGGAACGAGCGGCGCTCGTTCTCCAGGGCCAGCCGCGCTTCGGTCGAAAGCTTGCCCTCGATGGTCTGCGCCACCGCGGTCTGGCGGATCAGCTGGTCGAGCACCGCGTCATAGAGCACCTCGTCGGGCAGCTGCTGGTATTCCTGCGGCAGCTGGGCGGTCATCATGATCATGTGACCCAGCGTGATTTCCTCGCCGCCGACGGTCGCGACCACGGTGTCGGCGGCCGGTTCGGCCAGCGCGGGCAGCGCCAGGCCGAGCGAGAGGCCGGCGGCAAGCAGGAAACGGGGCGATTTGGGCATCTGGGCAACTCCATTTTCGCCCTTGGGGCGGGCGACGTTGACACTATTGGGGCAGCCCCTTACATCGCTTTCAGGACCGAGAGCACCGGGCTGCCCCTTGTTTCACTACCCTTCCTAAGGGCGCGGGCGAGGGCGGACAAGGCACCCTCTCACACGATCCCGTCAACGAGGCTATCCGAGCGGAGAAAACATGCTGGGCTTTGGAACACTCGCCAAAAAGGTTTTTGGCACGCCGAACGATCGCAAGGTCAAAGCCACCCGCCCCGTGATCGAGAAGATCAACGCGCTCGAGCCCGAGTTCGAAGCCCTCAGCGACGAGGGGATCACGGAAAAGACGCGGGAACTGGCCGAACGCGCCAAGAACGGCGAAAGCCTGGACGCGCTCTTGCCCGAGGCCTTTGCCAACTGCCGCGAGGGCGCGCGCCGCGCCTTGGGCCTGCGCGCCTTCGACGTGCAGCTGATGGGCGGGATCTTCCTGCACCAGGGCAATATCGCCGAGATGAAGACGGGCGAGGGCAAGACTCTGGTCGCCACCTTCCCGGCCTATCTGAACGCGCTGACCGGCAAGGGCGTGCACGTGGTCACCGTCAACGACTACCTCGCCAAGCGCGACGCCGACTGGATGGGCAAGGTCTATAACCAGCTCGGCATGAGCTGCGGCGTGGTCTACAGCCAGCAGCCCGAAGACGAAAAGCGCGCCGCCTATCAGTGCGACGTGACCTATGCCACCAACAACGAGCTGGGCTTCGACTATCTGCGCGACAACATGAAGTCCGAGCTCAAGGACATGACCCAGCGTGCGCATCACTTTGCCATCGTCGACGAGGTGGACTCGATCCTGATCGACGAGGCGCGCACGCCGCTGATCATCTCGGGGCCCAGCCAGGATCGCTCGGACCTGTACGTGGCGATCAACGAGATCATCCCGCAGGTCACCGAAGAGCATTACACGCTGGACGAAAAGGCCCGCAACGTCACCTTCTCCGACGAAGGCAACGAGTTCATGGAAGAGCAGCTGCACCGCTTGGGCCTCCTGCCCGAGGGCCAGTCGCTCTACGATCCCGAAAGCACCACCATCGTGCACCACGCCACCCAGGCGCTGCGCGCGCACAAGATGTTCCAGAAGGACAAGGACTACATCGTGCGCAACGGCGAGGTGATGCTGATCGACGAATTCACCGGCCGGATGATGGCCGGGCGCCGCCTGTCGGACGGCCTGCACCAGGCGATCGAGGCCAAGGAAGGCGTGGCCATCCAGCCCGAGAACGTGACGCTGGCCTCGGTCACCTACCAGAACTATTTCCGCCTCTACGACAAGCTCGCCGGCATGACCGGCACCGCCGCCACCGAGGCCGAGGAATTCGCCGAGATCTACGGCCTCGGGGTGGTCGAGGTGCCCACCAACCGCCCCATCGCGCGCGAGGATGAGCACGACCAGGTCTACCGCACCGCGCGCGAGAAATTCGAGGCCATCCTGGAGGCCATCAAGGAGGCCCATGACAAGGGCCAGCCGGTCCTGGTCGGCACCACCTCGATCGAGAAATCCGAGATCCTGTCGGAGATGCTGAAAAAGGCCGACATCGCGCATAACGTGCTGAACGCCCGCCATCACGAGCAGGAGGCCAAGATCGTGGCCGAGGCGGGCCGTCTGGGCGCGGTGACCATCGCCACCAACATGGCCGGCCGCGGCACCGACATCCAGCTTGGCGGCAATGTCGAGCTGAAGGTGCTGGAGGCGCTGGATGCCGACCCCGAGGCCCATCCCGACGAGATCCGCGCCAAGATCGAGGCCGAGCACGCCGACGAGAAGCAAAAGGTGCTGGAGGCGGGCGGCCTGTTCGTTCTGGCCACCGAACGCCACGAAAGCCGCCGGATCGACAACCAGCTGCGCGGCCGCTCGGGCCGGCAGGGCGACCCGGGGCGCTCGGTCTTCTTCCTCAGCCTCGAGGACGACCTGATGCGCATCTTCGGCTCGGAGCGGCTGGACAAGGTGCTGTCCACCCTGGGCATGAAGGAAGGCGAGGCGATCGTGCACCCCTGGGTGAACAAGTCGCTGGAGCGCGCGCAGGCCAAGGTCGAGGGGCGCAACTTCGACATCCGCAAGCAGCTGCTGAAATTCGACGACGTGATGAACGATCAGCGCAAGGTGATCTTCTCGCAGCGCCGCGAGATCATGGAGACCGAGGATCTCAGCGAGATCGTGCAGGACATGCGCCACCAGGTGATCGACGACCTGGTCGACGAATATATCCCCGAGCGCTCCTATCACGACCAGTGGAACACCGAGGGGCTCTATGCCGCGCTGCTGGAGAAGGCCAATCTCGACGTGCCGGTCATCGCCTGGGCCGACGAGGAAGGCGTGGATGACGGCGATGTCCGCGAGCGCCTCTACAAGGCCTCGGACGAGCAGATGGCCGCCAAGGCCGTACAGTTCGGCCCCGAGAACATGCGCAACATCGAAAAGCAGGTCCTGCTGCAGACCATCGACACCAAGTGGCGCGAGCACCTGCTGACGCTGGAGCATCTGCGCTCGGTGGTGGGCTTCCGCGGCTATGCGCAGCGCGATCCGCTGAACGAGTACAAGACCGAGAGCTTCGCGCTGTTCGAGTCGATGCTGAATGCCCTGCGCGAGGACGTCACGCAAAAGCTCGGCCATGTGCGCCCGCTGACCGAAGAGGAGCAGGCGCAGATGATGGCCCAGCTGGTCGAGCAGCAGAAGGCCCTGCAGGCCGCCGCCGCCGCGCCCGAGGCCGGCGACAGGCCCGAGCCGCTGGTCGAAGGGTTCGACGAGAGCGATCCGGCGACCTGGGGCAATCCGGGCCGCAACGATCCCTGCCCCTGCGGGTCGGGCAAGAAGTTCAAGCACTGCCACGGCCAGCTGGTCTGACCGGGACCCGATCCGGGCGAAAGAGGGGCAGCGGCCAGGCGCCGCTGGCTCTTTGCCACATTTTCCGGAAACGCGCTGTTGCGGAGGCATGAACACACCCCTGTTTGGCCATTCCGCCGCCTCTTTTGACCGCTAGCCTGCCCTCCGACTAGCTTGGGAAGGAGGCAGACATGGCGCTCAAGCGCAGGCTCATTGCAGGGGGGATGACGCTGGCCGCGGCCGCCGTCATCGGTCATTTCGTGCATCCCGATGGCAGCTTGTTCACGGTGATGAAGCCGCGGCACACGGCGCCACTAGCGGCGGGCTCCGCCGCCGCGCTGGAGGGCGCCGCGGTGGTGCCGCTGGCCGCCCAGCCGGACGCCCGCCTGCTGCCCGAGCCGGCCACGGAATGGGGTCTGCCCATCCTGCCGCAGGATGCGGCCACCCAGCTTGGTCCGCCCCGGATCAAGGCCGACCTGCCGGGGCGTGTGGCGGCGCTGGACGCCGGCTATGCGCCGCCCCGGACCGACGGCCAGAGGTTCAACCAATACGGTCTGCGCTGCGAAACCGCGCTCCGCGCCGAACCGGGCGCGGGCGGCATGGTCACGCTGCGGCTGGAGGCCCCCTGCCAGCCCAATGCGCGCGTCACCGTCTATCACGACGCGCTGCGCTTCGCCGTGCGCAGCGACTCGTCGGGCCTGCTCACCGTCGCGCTGCCCGCGCTGCGCGAACAGGCCGCCTTTCTGGTCACGCTGCCCGATGGCAGCACGGCCAGCGCGGTGGCGCATCTGCCCGAGATGGCGGAATATGACCGGGTCGCGCTGCAATGGCAGGGCCGGGCCGCGATGCGGATCCATGCCTACGAGTTCGGCGCCGAATTCGGCCAGCCGGGCCATGTCTGGGCCGAGGCCCCCGCCAGCCCCGAAAAGGGCGCCGAGGGCGAGGGCGGCTACCTCGTGCGGCTGGGCGATGCCGGTCTCGCGCAGCCGATGATGGCCGAGGTTTACAGCTTCCCGCGCGGCACCAGCCGCCGGGACGGCGCCGTCCGGCTGACCGTCGAGGCCGAGGTCACCGACGGGAGCTGCGGCCGCGAGGTCGAGGCCGAGACCCTGCAACGCGGCGCCGATGGCGCCATGAGGACGGCGGCGCTGAGCCTGCACATGCCGGGCTGCGAGGCGGTGGGCGAATATCTGGTGTTGAAAAACCCGCTTCAAGACCTGAAAATCGCGCGCAACTGACGCGAGGCGGCCAGAAAACATGATCCGGATGCTCTTGGGCGCGGCGTTTTTCGCCGCGCTTTTCATGGTGGTCCCCAGGGCGGCCACGGCCCAGGACGTGACGCTGAGCGCGCGCGGCGGCGGGGTGGAGGTCAGCGGCACGCTGCTTTCCTTCGATGGCGAATTCTACCGCGTGGACACCGTCTATGGCGTGCTGACGCTGGACAGCCAGGCGGTGCTCTGCGAGGGGCCCGGCTGCCCCGGCCTGGAGGCCTATGTCGCCGAGTTCACCCTGTCGGGCGCGCGCAGCATGGGGGCGGTGCTGATGCCCGCGCTGGTCGAATCCTTCGCTGCGCGCCGGGGGCTGAAGATCCGCCGCCTGATCGAGGATGACGACAATTTCACCTATCTCCTCAGCCAGCCCGAAACCGGCCATGACGCGGCCCGGATCACCTTTCGGCTGAGCACCACGGGTGAGGGCTTTGCCGATCTGCTGGCCGGCGAGACCGACCTGGTCATGGCCCTGCGCGAGGCACGGGCCGACGAGGTGGCGCATGCGCTGGAGGCAGGGCTGGGCGACCTGTCCGACCCCGCGCGCAGCCGGGTGGTGGCGCTGGACGCGCTGGTGCCCGTGGTGTCGCGCGAGAACCCGCTGCAGCGGATCACCGTGGGCGCGCTGGTGGCGCTGCTCTCGGGGGCCGAGGCCAGCTGGCCGGGGCGCGAGGACCCGGTGGTGCTGCACGGCCCCCCGCGCGGCTCGGGGCTGGAAGAGCTGCTGGCCGATCATCTGCTGGGCCCGGCGGGCGCCAGCCTCGCGCAGGGCCTGCGGCGTCATGCCGATGATGCGGCGCTGGCCGACGCGGTGGCGCGCGACCCGCTGGGGCTGGCGGTGACGCGGATGTCCGAGACGGGCACTGCGCGGGTGCTGCGGCTCACCGGCGCCTGCGGCATGAGCCCGGAGCCGACCCGCCGAAGCCTCAAGGCCGAGGATTACCCCTTTGCCGCGCCGCTGTTCCTCTACACCCCCGCCCGCCGCCTTCCGCTTCTGGCGCGCGAGTTTCTCGGCTTCCTCTCCACGCCTGCCGCGCAGATCGTGGTGCGCCGGGCCGGGTTCACCGACCAGGGGCGCGAGGAGATCCCGCTGGCCGCGCAGGGCGAGCGGCTGGCCAACGCCATCGCCGGGGCCGGGCCCGAGGTGACGCTCCAGGAATTGCAGCGCATGGCAGCCTCGCTGAGGGGGGCTGCGCGGCTGACCACCAGCTTCCGGTTCCGGGGGGGCTCGACCACGCTGGATGCGCAATCGGCGGGCAATGTCGCGCAACTGGCGCGGGCCCTGGATAGCGGCGCCTTTGCGGGGCGCGAGCTGATCTTCGTGGGCTTTTCCGATGGCGAGGGCGGCGCGGCGGCCAACCGCAGGATCGCGCGCCGCCGGGCGCAGGAGGTGCGCGACGCGGTCCACGCGGCGGCCGTCTGGGCCGACCCCTCCCGCACCACCCTCAGCGTCGAGGCCTTCGGCGAGGCGCTTCCCATGGCCTGCGACGACAGCGACTGGGGCCGCCGCGTGAACCGCCGGGTCGAGGTCTGGCTGCGCTAGAGATACCCTTCGGCGCGGAAGCTCAGCTCGCGCGATTTGCCGATGATCAGGTGGTCATGCACGCTCAGCCCCAGCGCCTGCGCCGCGGCTTCGATCTGCGCGGTCATGGCGATATCGGCCTCCGAGGGCGTGGGGTCGCCCGAGGGGTGGTTGTGCACCAGGATCAGGGCGCAGGCGTTCAGCTCCAGCGCGCGCTTGACCACCTCGCGCGGGTAGACGGGGACATGGTCGACGGTGCCGCGGGCCTGCTCCTCGTCGGCGATCAGCACGTTCTTGCGGTCGAGGAAAAGGATGCGGAACTGCTCGGTCTCGCGATGGGCCATGGTGGTGTGGCAATAGTCCAGCACCGCGTCCCAGCTTGAGATCACATGCCGTTCCATCACCCGCGCGCGGGCCAGCCGGTGCGCCGCGGCCTCGACGATCTTCAGCTCCTGCACCACCGATTCGCCCACGCCCCTGACCTCGCGCAGGCGGGCGGGCGGGGCGGAAAGGACGCCGTTGAAATCGCCGAACCGGTCCAGCAGGGCGCGGGCCAGCGGCTTCACGTCGGCCCGGGGGATGGCGCGGAACAGCACCAGCTCCAGCATCTCGTAATCCGGCATCGCCGCCGCGCCGCCCTGCATGAAACGCGCGCGCAGGCGCTTGCGGTGGTCCTTGATGTAAGAGGGCAAGCGCCCGCCCTGGGGCAGGCTCGGGGCCGTCTCCCCGTCCCCGAAAAGGGGCAGGGGGGCCTCGGAAAAGGACAAGGGCCGGCGCATGGGCCGACCCTTTCAGAAGGTGCTGAACGTTTTGTTAACGGATCAGCTTTTCATCCCGTCCCAGAACCCCTTCACCTTGTCGAAGAAGCCCGCGGTTTCGGGGTTGTTGTCCTCGCTGAGCTTGTCGAACTCGCGCAGCAGCTCTTTCTGCCTGGCGGTCAGGTTGACGGGCGTTTCCACCGCCAGCTCGATGAACATGTCGCCGGTCACGCCGCCGCGAAGCGAGGGCATGCCCTTGCCGCGCAGGCGCATCTGCTTGCCCGACTGGCTGCCGCCGGGGATCTTCACCCGGCTCCGGCCGCCGTCGATCGTCGGGACCTCCACCTCGCCGCCCAGCGCCGCGGTGGGCATCGAGACCGGCACGCGGCAATAGAGGTTCTGGCTGTCGCGTTCGAAGATCGGGTGATCCTTCACCTCGATGAAGATATAGAGATCGCCCGAGGGCCCGCCGCGCAGACCGGCCTCGCCCTCGCCGGCAAGGCGGATGCGGGTGCCGGTTTCCACGCCCGCGGGGATGTTCACGCTCAGCGAGCGCTCCTTCTCCACCCGGCCCGCGCCGCCGCAGGCCTTGCAGGGGTTCTTGATGATCTGGCCCAGCCCGCCGCAGGTGGGGCAGGTGCGTTCGACCGTGAAGAAGCCCTGCTGCGCGCGCACCTTGCCCATGCCCGAGCAGGTCGGGCAGGCGCTGGGCTCGGCGCCGCTTTCGGCGCCGGTTCCGTGACAGGCGTCGCAGGAGACCGAGGCCGGAACGGTGATGGTCTTCTGCAGGCCCGAGAACGCCTCTTCGAGGCTGATGCGCAGGTTGTAGCGCAGGTCCGAGCCGCGGGTGGCCCGCTGCTGGCGTCCGCCGCCGCCGCGCCCGCCCATGAAATCGCCGAAGAGGTCGTCGAACACGTCCGAGAAGGCCGAGGCGAAGTCGCCCTGCCCATAGCCGCCGCCGGGGCGCGGGCCGCCCATGCCGCCCTCGAAGGCGGCGTGGCCAAAGCGGTCATAGGCCGCCTTTTTCTCGGGGTCCTTCAGCGCGTCGTAGGCCTCGTTCACTTCCTTGAACTGGGACTCGGCGTCGGGGTTGTCGGAATTGCGGTCGGGATGGAGTTCCTTGGCCTTCTTGCGATAGGCCTTCTTGATCTCGTCGGCCGACGCACCGCGCGCAACGCCCAGAACCTCGTAATAGTCGCGTTTTGCCATCAGCTATCCCCTTTTCGGGAACGCGAGGGCCGGCCCGGTGTTTCCCGGGCCGGCCACAAGGGTTCCGCTGCGCTTAGGCGCGCTTGTCGTCGTCCAGGTCCTCGAAGTCGGCATCCACGATGTCGTCATCGACACCGCGCGGCTCGTCCTCGCCCTCGGGCGCTTCCTCGCCGGCCTTCTCCTGCTCGGCCTTGTAGATGGCCTCGCCCAGCTTCATCGCCGCCTCGGTGACGTTCTGGATGCCCGACTTGATCTTGTCGGCGTCGTCGCTCTCAAGGGTCTCCTTCAGCGCGCCGATGGCCAGCTCGATCGCCTCGATAGTGGTCGGGTCGACCTTGTCGGAGTGCTCTTCCATCGACTTCTCGGTCGAGTGGATGAGGCTCTCGGCCTGGTTCTTGGCCTCGACCAGCTCCTTGCGCTGCTTGTCGGCCTCGGCATTGGCCTCGGCGTCCTTGACCATCTGGTCGATCTCGTCATCCGACAGGCCGCCGGAGGCCTGGATGGTGATCTTCTGCTCCTTGCCGGTGCCCTTGTCCTTGGCCGAGACCGAGACGATGCCGTTGGCGTCGATGTCGAAGGTCACCTCGATCTGGGGCAGGCCGCGCGGCGCCGGCGGGATGTCTTCCAGGTTGAACTGGCCCAGCAGCTTGTTGTCGGCGGCCATCTCGCGCTCGCCCTGGAACACGCGGATGGTCACCGCGTTCTGGTTGTCCTCGGCGGTCGAGAAGATCTGGCTCTTCTTGGTCGGGATGGTGGTGTTGCGGTCGATCAGGCGGGTGAACACGCCGCCCAGGGTCTCGATGCCCAGGCTCAGCGGGGTCACGTCGAGCAGGACCACGTCCTTGACGTCACCCTGCAGAACGCCGGCCTGGATGGCGGCGCCCATGGCGACCACCTCGTCGGGGTTCACGCCCTTGTGCGGCTCCTTGCCGAAGAACTTGGTGACCTCTTCCACCACCTTGGGCATGCGGGTCATGCCGCCGACCAGAACCACCTCGTCGATGTCGCTGGTCGACAGGCCCGCATCCTTCAGCGCGGCCTGGCAGGGCTTGATCGAGGCCTTGATCAGGTCGCTGACCAGGCTTTCCAGCTTGGCGCGGGTCAGCTTCATGACCATGTGCAGCGGCGTGCCGCTGGCCGGGTCCATGGCGATGAAGGGCTGGTTGATCTCGGTCTGCTGGCTGGAGGACAGTTCGATCTTGGCCTTTTCGGCGGCCTCTTTCAGGCGCTGCAGGGCCATCTTGTCCTTGGTCAGGTCGACGCCGTTCTCTTTCTTGAACTCGTCGGCCAGGTAGCGGACGATCCGCATGTCGAAATCTTCGCCGCCCAGGAAGGTGTCGCCGTTGGTCGACTTCACCTCAAAGAGGCCCTCGTCGATCTCCAGGATGGTGATGTCGAAGGTGCCGCCGCCGAGGTCATAGACCGCGATGGTCTTGGTTTCCTGCTTGTCCAGGCCATAGGCCAGCGCGGCCGCGGTCGGCTCGTTGATGATGCGCAGCACTTCGAGGCCGGCGATCTTGCCGGCGTCCTTGGTGGCCTGGCGCTGGGCGTCGTTGAAATAGGCCGGAACGGTGATCACGGCCTGGGTCACTTCCTCGCCCAGATAGCTTTCGGCGGTTTCCTTCATCTTCTGAAGGGTGAAGGCCGAGATCTGCGCGGGGCTGTATTTCTCGCCCTTGACCTCGACCCAGGCGTCGCCGTTGCCGCCGTCGACGATCTTGTAGGAGACGTGCTCCTTGTCCTTGGTCACGGCCGGATCATCGGCGCGGCGGCCGATCAGGCGCTTGACGGCGAAAATGGTGTTCTCGGCATTGGTGACCGCCTGGCGTTTCGCCGGCTGGCCGACCAGTTTCTCGTCGTCGGTGAAGGCGACGATCGAGGGCGTGGTGCGCGCGCCTTCAGCGTTTTCGATAACCCGGGGCTGCGCGCCGTCCATGATGGCAACGCAGGAGTTGGTCGTCCCGAGGTCGATCCCGATGACTTTGGCCATATTACTCTACCTCTTCTTTCGGCGATGTTTTGGAGGACGGACCCTGAAAAGGCTTCCGCTCTCCGATCCCAATAGCGGCCGGGTTTGGTCCCGACCGGGCTCTCGGGCGTATATAGGAGGGGGTTTGGGGGCCTGCAAGCGGGGCCGCTGACGGAAATGTGAGGGAGAGGTACGAAAGACCCACTAACCCCGGGCGGAACCCCTCAGCGCTTGGCCTGCCAGCTGATCGAGGCGCGCTTGCGGGTGTAGAACTCGCCCATCAGCCCGATCATCAGCAGCGCGATCGACAGGTAGAGCGGATAGCTGACCGAGGTGAAATGCGGGTTGTAGTTGATGAAGGTGTAGCCGCGCGCCTGGTCGATGGAATGGAACAGCGGGTTCCACGAAAACATCGCCAGCATGGTCGAAGGCAGGGTGTTGGCCAGGAACATCTTGCCCGAGGCGATCATGTTGGCGCGCGCGTAGACGGTCGAGGCGATGCCCACGAAACCCGGGAACCAGGGTTTCACCGCCAGGAACACCAGCCCGATCGTCACGCCCGAGAACCACGCCAGCAGCAGCATCCCCATGGCGCCGATGGGATCGTGGATATGGATCGGCGTCACCGCGGCGTGGTAGATGAACATCACGAAGACCATCGACAGGACCTGGATATAGAGTGATCCCAGCGCCGCGGCCGCGATGGCGATGATCGTGTTCATCGGCGCGTGCTGCATCATGGGCGAGGCCGGCCCCTCGGCCCCCACCACCGCGCCCAGCGCCTTGGTATGGGTCATGAACAGGAAGATCCCGGACATGATATAGAGCAGGAAATCGCCGCGCACCGCGTTGGTGCGCAGCCCCAGCACGGTGAACATCACGTAGAAGGCCATCACGAAAATGGCCGCCTGCAGCATGTTCAGCAGCAGCCCGATCAACGCGTTGCCGTGGTTTCTGCGGATATTGCGCACGGTGGCGTGGTAGATGAGCGTCAAGAGCTCAAATGCCCCGCCCACATGGGTCTTGGGTTTGCTGGGTTCAAACATGCTCGACCACCGCTGCACCGCGCGGGCGGCGCGGCTTGCTGTTCTTGTCCTGCGCGACCATAAGGGAATTGCGGAATCCTGACAATGTGCCGCCGTCGCGGGTGGCGCATTGCGTGCACATGAGGAGACAGGAATTGGACCACCAGGAACTCGCGCGGGTGTTGCGCCGCACCGCCTTGGAGGCCGGGGCCAGGATCATGGAGATCTACGAGGCCGATGATTTCGAGGTGCGTTCGAAATCCGACGAGAGCCCCGTGACCGAGGCCGACGAGGCCGCCGACGCGCTGATCTGGGCCGCGCTGAAAGAGGCCTTCCCGGAGGTGCTGATCGTGACCGAGGAACAGGCCCACAGCCACGCCGAAACGGCCGAGAATTTCCTGATCGTCGACCCGCTGGACGGGACCAAGGAATTCGTCAGGCGCCGGGGCGAGTTCACGGTGAACATCGCCTATGTCGAAAACGGCGTTCCGGTGCGCGGCGTGGTCTACGCGCCCGCCAAGGGGCGGCTGTTCTACACCCGCGCCGACGGCTCGGCGGTCGAGGAGAGCGGCGCGCTCGACCCTGAAACGGTGGGCGAGGTCAGGCCGATCCATGTCTCCACCCCCGACAATGGCGCGCTGATGGTCGTGGCCTCGCAATCACACCGCGACCGGGCCACCGACGACTACATCGCCAAATACAGCGTCAGGGACATGACCAGCGCCGGCTCGTCGCTCAAATTCTGCCTTGTGGCCACCGGCGAGGCCGATCTCTACCCGCGGCTGGGCCCCACCATGGAGTGGGACACCGCCGCCGGCCATGCGGTGCTGCTGGGCGCGGGCGGCCATGTGATCCGCTTCGACGATCACAGCGAGCTGACCTATGGCAAGCCCGGCTACAGAAACCCGTTCTTCATCGCCTACGCCCCCGGCGTCGAACTGAAGGAGGCCTGATGCCCGCGCTGATCGTCATCCCCGCCCGCTATGCCTCGACCCGCTACCCGGGCAAGCCGCTCGTGGGCCTGAAAGGGGCCGGCGGGCAGGAAAAGAGCCTGATCCAGAGATCCTGGGAGGCGGCCATGGCCGTGCCCGGCGGCCATCGCGTGGTGGTGGCCACCGATGATGATCGCATCGCCCGCGCCGCGCGGGATTTCGGCGCCGAGGTGGTGATGACCTCGGAAAGCTGCGCCAACGGCACCGAACGCTGCGCCGAGGCATTCGACGCGCTGGGCGGGGGCTATGACATCGTGGTCAACCTGCAGGGCGACGCGCCGCTGACGCCCTCGTGGTTCGTCGAGGAGTTGATCGGGGGGCTGGAGGCCGACCCAGTCCCCCTGCAGACCCCTATCGACTGGGTCTTTGCCGGCGGCGACGCCTTTTACGGACCCAAGTCGGTGGTGGAAGCCGTGGCCTGCGGCAAGGAGGCTGCCGAAAGCATCCACCGCTTCATCAACGGCCTGGACCTGACCGAAGGCCGGGAAAAAGAGTGGGAGTTTGTCAAGCCCGAGGTGAGCGGTGAGGTCAACAAGCCGCGCACAACGGTTCGCTGCCTGGATCCCGAAGCCCGGGAGTGCAATTTTCTGGAGGTCTCTTTCGGTTTCAACGAAGAAGAGGCCAAAACGGAAGCCCAGCGCTGCCTCAAATGCGGACTCTGTTCAGAGTGCTATCAGTGCGTGGACGCCTGTCTGGCCAACGCGGTCAACCACGACATGGTGGCCGAAGAGAAAACCATCAACGTGGGGGCCATCATTCTGGCACCGGGGTTCACACCCTTCGATCCCACGGCCCACAAGACCTATCCCTATGCCACGCACCCCAACGTGGTGACCAGCCTGGAATTCGAGCGCATGCTCTCGGCCACCGGCCCCACCATAGGGCATTTGCAAAAGGCCAGCAATGGCGAGGAGCCGGCCAAGATCGCCTGGATCCAGTGCGTGGGTTCGCGCTCCCAGCATCCCGGCGCCGCCACCTATTGCTCATCGGCCTGCTGCTCCATCGCCATCAAGCAGGCCATGCTGGCCCGCGAGCACGCCCACGGCGATCTCGACGCCGCAATCTTCTATATCGACATGCGCACCCAGGGCAAAAACGCCGAGCGCTACTATAACCGGGCCAAGGACCTGGGGGTGCGCTTCATCAAGTCCCGGGTGGGCTCCCTGGACCCCGAGCCGGACGGCAATTCGCTGCGTTTGCGCTACACCGTGCCTCCCGGCGACTTGCGCGAGGAGAACTTCGACCTGGTGGTGCTTTCAGTGGGCACCGCGGTGGGCCCCGAGCAGCTGCAGCTGGCCTCCGAGCTGGGTCTCCGCATGGACCAGCGCGGCTATCCCGAGTTCAGCGCGTTCGCGCCGGTGGTCACCTCCAAGCCGGGCGTGTTCTCGGGCGGTTGTTTCCGCGGCCCCAAGGACATTCCCACCTCGGTCAACAATGCCAGCGCCGCCGCCGGCCTGGCCGGCGCCATTCTGGCCCCGGTCCGCAACACCCTGGTGGAAGAGGAAAAGCCGCCCGAGATGCGGGAAGTGGCGGGCGACCAGACCCGCATCGGCGTGTTTGTCTGCCAGTGCGGCTCCAACATAGCCGGGGTGGTGGATTGCCCGCGCGTGGCCGAGGGCGCGGCCGGGCTGAACAACGTGGCCCACGTGGAAGAATACCGTTTCGCCTGCTCCCAGGACGCCCAGGAGCAAATGGCCAAGGTTATTGAGGAGAAAAACCTCAACCGGGTGGTGGTGGCCGCCTGCACTCCGCGCACACACGAGCCCCTGTTCCAGCAGACCTTGGAAGAGGCCGGGCTCAACAAATACCTTTTCGAGATGGCCAACATCCGCAACCAGTGCTCCTGGGTGCACAGCGACGATCCAGAGGC
>ENA-ORCU01000395-ORCU01000395.1-marine-metagenome-genome-assembly--contig:-NODE-395-length-16952-cov-3.203674_pt1 | contig 16952 bp, 18 predicted proteins | sample MGYA00248631_ERZ508512 | MGnify/ENA primary metagenome ERZ508512 (study PRJEB26183, sample SAMN06268844) | marine metagenome | isolation source: Tt an P1 anaerobic enrichment on pine from sediment taken...
TCGAAAAGGTCCTCGAAATAGAACGACTATTCCTGTGGCTTTTCGCTTTCAGATCGAACGAATCTGACCTAAATATGCGCGCCATTTGGAACAAAACATTTTTTCCGCGGCCCTTATGTAGCAACCCACAGGTGGACTTGATGGGGGCCGTTCGTTTTCGGCACCTGTGGACTTTCGGTAAACGCAAAAACCGGCAGTGATGGAGATATCGATTCAAGAAAATTGCCGTCATGGGTGCGGGTGGCATGGGTGGCTGGCTGGGTGCAAAGCTCGCAGTGTCCGGAAATGACGTGCGTTTTATCGCGCGCGGCGCCCATCTTGAGGCCCTGCGGGCGAACGGACTCAGGGTTAGCGGCGCCGACTCCATTCATCTCACAAAGGTCATTGCCACCGATCGGCCGGAAGAGATCGGCACCGTGGACGTCGTATTGTTCTGCGTTAAGCTCTACGACACCGAGTCGGCGGCAAGCGCGCTGGCGCCGCTGCTCGGGCCGGAAACTTTCGTCGTAACCATCCAGAACGGTGTCGAGAGCGCCGGCAGAATTTCATCGATCACAATCCACCGCATGGCAAATCGTCCCTGCTCGTCGATCTTGAGCGCGGCCGGCGACTGGAATTGGAAAGCCTTTCCGGCGCGGTGGCCCGACTCGGCAGACAGGCAGGCGTCCCGACTCCGGTTCATGCCACGGTTTACGCGGCGTTGAAACCGTTCATCGACGGGGCGTTCGAACCATGAGCTTGCCAAAGGGTTTCAATCAGGGCGCAACTTCAGGACACAATTCTTTGCGCAGCTTTCTGGCAATGAGATTTTTTTGAAGCTCATTGGTTCCACCGGCATAAAGAGACAGAAGGCCTTCCCGCATCCATCGCTCGATTGGGTAGTCTGTCAGATATCCGCGTCCACCAATAATCTTCATGGCGGCAAGGGATATTTCCTGTTGCATTTCAGATGCGAAAACTTTGGCGCCACAAATTTCAACCGTTGGTGTTGCCCCTGATGCCAGGAGGTCAATTGCGTTTTTCAGAAGTAAATCAGCAGCCTTGATTTTAATGGCCATGTCAGCAACCTGATGATTGATCAATTGCAAGTCATAAAGCGGCTGGCCTTGAATAGTGCGTTTTTGAGTGTATCCATAAAGGTATTCCAACATCCTCCGAGAAAGACCTACACAGGACGCGGCAACCATGAGACGCTCCACAGCGCCGGCAAGAGTCATAATACCCCATCCATGTCCCGGTTCCCCGATGACGGCATCCATTGGAAGTTCTATTGAATCAAGAGAAATCGTACAACTCGCAAATCCGTTCGTTGCTATTTTTTGCTGCGGGACGATATTTACCCCGCTTAAACTGCTGGGGACCAGAAACAATGACAGGCTATCATGCAGCGGTTCATTCCGGTTGATGCGGGCAACAATTAAAATGTAATCGGCAATGGCGGCCCCTGTCGCAAAATATTTTTCACCATTCAGCACCCAACAATCATCTGTTCGCGTAGCTGTTGTTTGTATATTCTGAATATCGGACCCGGCATTCCGCTCCGTCAGACTGAAGGATGTAAAACGTTCTCCCCTGATTACAGCCTGTCCAATTTCCTTTTGTCTGTCGTTCCCGAATGTAGTTAACAACGTGGAACAAACACAATTAACGGCCACCATGTTACTGATAACACTTGAATAGCCACTTATGACTTTCCCGATTTCCAATAGTGTCCGCAAATTTTCTGTATCTTTGAATATGTTGGCATATTCAAGCCATCCGTTTCCTGCAAAATCCCTGTAAACGGAAACCGCCAGCTCATGATCGTTTTCCAAATCACGGATTACTTCATCTGTAAATTTTCTTGCACACCACTCCTTTACTGCCGTTGCCAAATCATCAGTCATTTCAATTCTCCTTTTGATCCTCTTATTTAACGCCCCTTTTACTCGCGTTTTTCAGTAAAGTCCGAAGAACTTTTTTGGCAACTTCCATATCTTCTGAATCAACGCCGGCAAAGGCTTCCTTTTCCATAGCGTCCACCGCGCTCAAAACGCTAGTACGGACCGAGCTTCCTTTTTCCGTTAAATTGGCTTTTTGCGCCCTTCTGTCATCGGGTACATTCGTGCGAAAAACCAAGCCGTCGCGCTCCATACGATCAACCAACCCGGTTATTGTCGATGGTTCAAGACCGGCGCAACGTCCCAGTTCGGATAACTTCATTCCGTCTTCGCTTCCGAACTTGCTGAGCATTTCATCCATTCCTTCATTGGCCCACAAACACATCAAAGCGCCCAAATAGGATGGTTTAATTTCGGTGAGCTTATTTTTGGCCAGCATTTTCTTGAAAATGGCTGTAATCGTCAGCGACGCTCTCGTGATCAGGAAAAAGGGGCAATCTTCAGGGGGTAAGCAGTTCATGATATCCTCTTGTTTCAACTCACATCTTACTGTATTGAACTTTTTGATATCAGATATTACGATATCAAAATATTTGCAAGCAAAAAAATTAGCCGCTTCACTGGTGCACGGCTAATTTTTCTTTCAAAAGAAATTCCGCTGAATGATAATGACGGCCATGCCGATAAGCATAGATACGAATAGATTACCGGTTCGATAGGCGCATAAGCCTGTAGCCGCTGCCGCTAAAACGCCGATTCCTCCGGAAGCCAGAATGCCGGGCGTAACCAGCGACAGCAATATGGTCCCCGGAAGCGCGTCAAAAAACCGCTTGAACCCGCCCTTATCAGGCAATTTTTCGGAAAGAAGCAAACCGCCGGCCCTGAGTGCGTATGTCACCACCGCGGCAAGCCCGATTGCCAGCCCGATCTTCACATCTCCGCTAATCATCATTTTTCAGGCCCTTCCGCATGGGATTATGGAAAACTGCCATTAAGGCGCCGCTGACGCCGCCGGACAAAACGTACCATTTGCCAGGGATCCAGTGTTCGGTGACAGCAGCCACAATTGCTGCCACCAGCCATGGGAGGATATCTTTTGCCCCTCTGAAAAGGCTGACGGCGAGTGCGGTAAAAACTGCAATAAAGGCAAAATCCAAGGCATAGGCTTCCGGATTCGTAACGGCATTTCCCAGCGTATGGCCCAGCATGGTTCCAAAACACCAAATGGTCACCAGGCAAATGCCTCCACCAAAAAGAAATCCCGTAGTGGCCTTACCGTTGCGGTGAGCGGCCATGGTCACGGCCCAGTTTTCATCCGCCACCAGGTGCATCACACCCAGTTTGTGCCAGATGGAGGTGTTTTTAAAAACCGGCTTCAGTGACGCCCCGATGAGCAGATAACGCAGATTGATCATGAGGACAGCAGCGGTCATCTCAACAATCGGCAGCGGCGGCGTCCACATGTCCACCATCACGAACTGGGCGGAACCCGCAAAAATCGACAGGTTCATCATCAACAGGGTCGACCAGGATATGCTTTTCTGGGCCGCCAGAACGCCCAGGACACTGCCGTAAACGCCTACGCTGGCGGCTACCGGCAGGTTGGCAATCATACCGGCGCGAACGGATTGGGTCATTGCTGTGTTCCTTACATGAAAGCTTTTATTCCATTTTAAAAAAAGAACTATAACCGAAAAAAAGGTTATTGAACTATTCTGACGTTTCACCCCCACCCGGCCTCCCCCATCAAGGGGGAGGAGAAAAATGCGTCCATCCCCTGGTGGCATGTCCGCCGTAGCGGTTGCCGCGAAGGATGGGGAGGGATTGAGGGAGGGGGTAAAATCAGACGCTCCTTTTTATTGATTATAGGACCCTTCAGATATGAAGTGAAAGGCTTTCCAAAAGACGCCAGGCAGCATGTGGTCGTGACGCGATAACGAAATACCCTACCGAAAGGAGCCCTAATTCCTTCATGCCGGAAATTGGATGGAAATGTCAAATTGAAAGGCCGGGGTATCCCCTTAACAATTTGTTTTATAACGCTTTTTCAAGGTCGGTGCGTCAAAGTCCCCATGTCTGGGTTGATCACTAGGCAAACAGATAATACACATTATTACAATGTATATCTTTAAGGAGATCAATTATGCAAGTTTCAAAATGGGGTAACAGTCTGGCAATTCGGTTACCCGCCTCAGTGGTCAAAGCACTGGAATTGCATGAAGGCGACGAGATTGAAGTATTGATTGCAGATGAACGAGTCTTTCAAGTGAGGAAAAAACCCGGCAAACAGGCCATCCTTGAACGGTTGCGGAAGTTTCGGGGAAAACTTCCCGCCGATTTCAAATTTGACCGGGACGATGCAAATGTCCGAGACTAAAGCGTTTATCGACACCAATGTTCTACTTTATCTCTTGTCGACTGACACCGATAAAGCCGATCGAGCCGAGGCAGTTGTACGAGCGGGCGGTCTGATCAGTGTGCAGGTCCTGAACGAAATGGCCAACGTGGCGCGTCGTAGGCTTGCCATGTCATGGATGGAAATCAATGAACTGCTATCGCTGATTCGGTCGATGTGTCCGACTGAGCCGTTGACCCTCGAAACCCTCGACAGGGGGAGGCTTGTTGCCGAGCGTTACAGGCTTGGCGTTTATGATGCGATGATCGTGGCCGCAGCCCTTCTCGGAGGATGCGAAACCATGTACTCCGAGGATATGCAGGACGGTCTGCTGATCGATGATCAACTTCGCATCTGCAATTTATTTACCATTCAGGCATCTTCTGAAGACTGATTGGGAAAATACTCATTAACCCCAGACTATCGCAGACCTGTCCCGTCGTCTCGTCCCGCCGAAGCTTGTCATTGACCGTAGACGGAAGCTTGCCTTTGTTGGAAGACGGACCGACGCAGATAAAAAAACGGCATTTCGACACCTTTTCGCGAAATGCCAGTGTCTTTTTATCCGGCCAGGGTCCGCAGGATAAACGTCTGCGTCAATACGCGTCTGTCTGCGGTTAATTTGAAACTTCAATAAACAGGATGCCATGAGCGTATGTAAAACCGGTGCGATCCGACGCGCAGCGGCGCAGCGCGCTGTGCCCCCACAATCATGGCAATAGTGGATACGTTCAACTGAAAAGCATACAGGAAGATGTAGGAATAGCGAAAGGATGCTCTACCTGCCATATTAAGTCTGCCATAAGTTGCAGGTATTGGATCATTTTTCATCCATCCGATGGAGACTGCCCTGCCCCATCTCTTTTGGGCGCTGTCTCGTTGTCAGATAAATCGAATGCTTCTCTCATCATCTCGCTGACAGGGATGAAAAGAAAATAGTCAATGGAAGCTTGGGACATCTGAAAAATTTAGTGTATTGGCGATCTCGGTATCAATTATGAAATGTAAAGATAACTACCCGTCGCATTTCCTTCAAATGATGTCCCTTATCAGCGTGTATAAAATCGAACCGTTCCAACACCTTTGGCAATGGTTTCCGCCCTTTGGTTAACCATTTCAATATCACATTCGATCAATTTATTATTATTCTCGATAATTTCTTTTTTGACCACTCCCGTGCAGGTCAGGGTATCACCTGGAATGGCACTGCGAACCACTTTCCATTCCAGTCGTTGAACATCGCCGACGTCTTTGATCCACTGGTCCAGAAATTGAGCTAAAAAATTCCCTATCAGAGCTCTCTGGACGACTACATCCGGCAACCCTTCACTTATGGCTCTCTCGCGGCTATAGTGGATAGCATGCCGGTTCCATGTAATGGCGCTGAACATAAAAATCTGTTTGAGGTCGGGTTTTTTCACAAACTTGCCTAATTTCGTGCCCATCGCCACACTATCTTCAACATGCAAACAGTTTTCCATGATCGACCCACTTTATATTCGTTTAATGAAAGTGGCTGTCTCTTTGGCCGCCAATTCATTGTTCTGATTGTAGAAACAGGTCTCATGCACAATAAAGTACAGGAGGCCACTTTTACCCTGTTTGGTATAGAGGTCCTTGATCTTGGCTTTGACCACTATTGTATCTCCAGGTTTGAATCGGATGTAATTTTCAAAAACACTTCCCCCGCCCACCATTCTTTTGGCCGGTATGGGGACATCGGCCTCCACCGGCGATCCGTCTGGCGGGAGTTGTTCGGGGGAAACATCTTCAAACGCAACGGAATGGCAGAATAATGGTGGAGCGACAATCGATTCGAACCGGGTTGTCTTTGCATATACCTCATCGTAATAGAGGGGGTTGGGATCGCCTATAGCCTGAGCAAATCGCCTGATGTCTTTTTTAGTGACCACATATTTCCGCTGTTTTTCCACCCCGATCAGCTTGAGGGCTTCGCGCGATATTTCATTTTCCATAATTTATCTCACAATTCCGAATTACGCTTTTCTCTCCATTAAAATCCCATCATTTTCGAAGGCAGCCACAAAATGATCTGAGGAAAAATAATGACCAACGCCAAACCAATCACATCTAAAATCATGAACGGTGCTGCGCCATAAAGAATGTCCTTCAGGCTGATATTCGATGGAGCGATTCCTTTCAGAATATACAGATTGAGCCCCAAAGGGGGTGTAATCTGAGACAGCTCTGTATTGACAACGAACATAACGCCAAACCATATGGGGTCGAAACCAATGGCTTTGATAATAGGAACAAAAATGGGAATCGTAACTAAAAGAATCCCGGCCGGATCCATGATGCAGCCCAGAAAGATCAAGATAAGGTTGATGCCTATGAGGATTAGATACGGATTGGTCGATTGGGCTACAAGCCATTCAGCCAACTGTTGAGGAAGTTGAAGATAGGAAAGCACATACCCGAAAAGAGTTGCCGCCACCAGAATCCATCCAATGAAGCAAGTGATGCGGCATGTGCTCATGAAAGCACCTTTAATGGCCACCCAGCTAAGTCGCCGATAGACAAACCCGATCAACAAGGCAAAAAAACATCCGACACCGGCGATCTCAGCCGGAGTGGCGATCCCCAGATAAATAGAGACAAGCATGGCGGCAGCGAGAAAAAGAATCGCCCATACTTTGGATAAGGATTTCCACCGATCGCGCCAAGTTACTTCCAGCAAACGCGGGGCAAGCTGTGGGTTGATTATGCAGCGTGTGATGATAAGGACAATAAACATTGCACTCATCATCAGACCCGGTACAACACCTCCCATAAAAAGCTGACCAATGGACTCCTCGACCAGGGTGCCATAAATAATCATATAGATACTGGGGGGTATCAGGGCTCCCAATGCACCACCAGCGGCGATGGAACCACAGGTTAAGCGTTTGTCGTAGCCTCGCTCAAGCATTTCCGGTACGGCAATGCGCCCCACGGCCGCGGCCGTTGCCGTACTGGCTCCCGATACAGCGGCAAACAAAGTACAGGTCAACTGGCTTGCGACAGCCAAACCGCCTGGTAGCCGTCCTGTCCATTTGGAGAGCATGTCATAGGCGTCCTGGCTGACGCCGGAATGCAGGACGATTTCCGCCATGAAAATAAAAAGTGGAATGGCGGCCAATGCAAAATTATTAATCTGCCCAAAAGCGGTTGTTGAAAATAGAATTAACTGTCTCGGGCCTAAAAAAATCAGAATCAGGGTTAATGAAAGAGCTCCCAGACTGAAGGCGATGGGAACGCCCAGCATAATTAAAAAGAGGAGACTTGCTATAATCAGAGGTAATAATATCCACCATTCCATCAATGTTCAGCTCCAGACGCTTGATAAGCTTCACCTTTGCCCATGAGAAATCGAATATTTGTCAGGCTGCGGGTTAAGATGCACAGAATCACCAATACGGCTCCCAACGGAACAAGCACCTGAAACGGAAATAGGGGCCACCGAACTCCTCCGGAGGAGACTTCGCCGTAAATTAGCGACTCATAGGCCAGCCTCCAGCCTTCCCAGACCAGCATGCTGCAGTAGTATATGCAGACCAAATCGATGAAGATATCCAGCCATGCCTTGGACCGTCCGGTAATGCGTGCATAGAAAAAATCGGCTCGCACGTGGCCATCGATAATGGTGGTATAGCCGGATCCGAGATAAACCATGCCGACGAGCAAAAAGGCATTGAGGTCAACGGACCAATCGGTCGGTGAATTAAAAAAATACCGCCCGGCAACTTCACGGATAATGGCTATCATCATGATAAAAGACAGGGAACCGGCAATCCAGCCTGTCTGCTTCGAAAGCCATTCCATACACTTGACATATCTGTCCAGAAGGCTTGATTTACTTGCGTTGTCCACTTCAGATCCTTCCGTCATCAACAAAAAGCAGGGGCAGGAGGGAGGCCTCTGTGATACGTCCCTCCTGCCCGGCTGGAGCTATTTATTCTGTTTAAACCTGTCCTGGATCAACTTGGCGACCTCTTTTGCCTCAGCGCCGATTCCCTGCTTTTCGCACTGCTCGACATACCAATTCCACACAGGATCAGCTGCAGCATACATTTTTTCAGCTTCTTGTGGCGGCAGAACAAAAAACTCGACACCGTGCTCTTTTGCTTCTTCGATGATCGGACCGGTCTGTTCCTCCTCGTAGATCCGGATCCATTTTTCCCAAAGTTCCCGTGATCGAGACTCTGTTAAAATGAGTTGCTGCAACTCGTCGGGTAATTTGTTCCAAGCCTTTTCGTTCATCCATAAAAATCCAACGGCATAACCAATCAACGGTGGGTTGACCACCTGATCCGCCACTTCCCACAAGCGGTATTGCTTAAGACTGTAAGTTGTCATCAGACCGGCGTCGACAACGCCTTTTTGCATCGCCTGATAGTATTCCCCGCCGACCGTCATGACCGGAGACCCACCGATCAGTTTGATGGTAATGGAAGCCGAGCCACCGGCGCTTCTGATTTTCATTCCATTGAAATCTTCAAATTTGCGAATCTTCTTCGATTTTTTGGCAACCTGAAAATTATAGGGAGCAACCGGCGTACAGGTAATGTATTTTACACGCGCGATTTTGGTATAGGCATTGTCCATGATCTCGGCCACACGGCCCTGGGTGGCCAATTCCCAGCAGTCTTCCCATGACCGAAAATTCGACGGCATCTGCTGCCAGTCTCCGATAGCAATTTTACCATCATAGTACGTTGGGTAGGCCATCAGCAAATCGATCGCCCCTCTTGTCAAAGCGGTCATGGCCTCTTTCTTACCAACCGGTTCACCACCGTAGTGTCGCTCGAAACGGATACGTCCGTTCGATTTGCTTTCGATACGATCCAGAATATCGTCTACAATCAGAAACCGCATGTGCCCTTTGGGGTAGACACTCTCGTAAATCAGTTTAAATTCGGCATCCGCTGCATGAGCCGGATAATTCGCTGTTATCACCAAGGTCATCGCAAAGATCAAAAAAATGGTCAGTTTCTTCATTTCCCCCTCCCCTTATCATGGTACTTTTGCTATTGGTTGTTCTTCAGATACTACTATCCACACCAACCTAAAGCGTTTAAGTTTTCTCCCTTGCTTACCTGTTTCTCAGGTTCATGGACAATGGCTTATGTATCGCAGGATATCGCAACGCCTTGCTTAAATAGCGTATCGATTTCCGATTGGCTGTAGCCCAGTTCACACAGCACCTCGGCCGTGTGTTGCCCCAAAAAAGGCGAAGGGGTGTAAATGTCCGGCATTAGGCCGTTTTCATTTATGGGAGTCTTCACTTGGGTGACCTGTCCAAACTCAGGGTGTTTCCTGCTCGACAGCACATTCTTTTGACACACGTGAGGGTCCCTGACGACTTGACTGATGTCCAAAACTGGGCCGCATGGCAAACCGGCATCCCTGAGTTTTTCAACCAGATGGTCCCGTTCTAGGTCAACAAGGGCGACCTCAATCAACTTGGTCAATTGGTTTCGGTTTTTCACCCTGTCAGCGTTGGTCGCATAACGTGGATCTTCTAAAAGGTGCTCGATTTTCAATAGTCTGCAAAGCGCTTTCCAGAATCTTTCCGTTGATGCGCCGATAAACACGTAGCCGTTTTTGCATTTAAAAACCTGGTATGGTGAAAAAGCGGCAAGGGCAGAACCGATGCGACCGGGAAGTTCTCCCGACATGGAATAACGAGCAATCAAGGGTGACATCCAAGACAAGGCCGTATCCAACAAACTCACGTCGATGTGTTTCCCCATGCCCGTCTGCTGGCGATCGATCAGCGCTTTCAAAACGCCAATCACCGTATACATGCCTGCCCCCATATCGATCCACGAAGCGCCTATACGCACCGGTGGGCCGTCAGGCATGCCAGTACACATCATAATTCCGCACATAGCTTGTGCTACAACGTCGTATCCAGGCAACTGGTGATAAGGGCCTTCTTGACCGAAACCGGAGATAGAACAGTAAATGATTCGAGGGTTTAATTCTTTGACCGCATTATATCCCAGTCCGAGTTTATCCATGGTCCCCGGAGTGAAACTTTCCAGAAAAACGTCTGAGCGTTCAATAAGTTTCCTTACTACCGTTTTCCCCTCTGGTTTCTTGACATCAATGGAAATTCCGCGTTTATTGCGATTAACGGCAGCATTATACGCCCCTCCCAGCAACGGCCGAAAATGATCACCATGTGGATGCTCGAGTTTTACGACCTTCGCCCCCATATCGGCGAGAATCATTCCCGTGGTGGGACCGGCGATGGCATGGCTCATGTCGAGTACGGTAATTTCGCTAAAATTTGTTACCATTATCCGTCCTCTAATCTAAATCTGTTAGGCATCTCAATTCACTTGACGAACGATTGTCGTTTTTCGGGGGGAAGCCTGAGTTATTTTTTCATATTCCCTGCTCTCTTTTTAATTTCAATCGGCATCGGCATACAAATAGATTGCCGGTGAAGAGCAAACGCAATTTATAGAGCCAATAAACATTCAGCGCTGACAGGGTTCGACAGAAACAGTCTTCAAGACATAGTGACAATAATGCAATTATTAGAATAAATGTCAATCAAAAAATTAAGCCAAGTTAATAATTTTGATTAAGCCGGGTTAATTTTTAAATTTAATAAGATATATCGATCGAATCCATTCCCATAAAAGAAACAATCAGCCTTTTTGAAATACCCAATATTTCGGCCGTAATGCACAATGTATCTCACGTATTATGGGTCCCAAGAATTTGACAATCTTTTCCGGAAAGCATATAAAATTATGCCAAAACTTGTTCGAAAGGAACTCCTTCAGGTGCTAAATCGACAAAAGGCCAGCGCTGAATATATCCAGCAACTTCTATCCAGAAGCCCCATGCCACGCAATCAGGTGGCGGCCCTTTCTGGGCTCACCAACACCTACATTCGAGATCTGGAAAAAGGAGTTGTCGTAAACGTCGCGCGCGAAAAGCTGATATCGCTTGCCGTCGCATTTAATCTTGATCTCATCGAAACAGATCGGATGCTCAATGTTTTTGACAGAGCATCGTTAACGGTAGATGACATCCCTATTTTTATTCAGACGACAGTAAAAGGACACATTACGTCGGCATTATTACCAGTGAGAGATCGATATTCACTGGATCTGATGATGCTCTCAACTGAACGGATACCTGGACGTCATGTACTGGTCAGCACAGAGCCCACAGTTAGCCTGAGGGCGGAGGGGCACAGAAAATATTCCGAAAGACTATTGTCTTCAATGCATCCGATTTACAACGATCTTGTGGAGTCCATTGGCCGGAAAAGACGAGAGGCCGTGGAGGCGAATCTTGCCTCTCATAGGGTTGAACAGTATATCTGCCACAATTGCCTTAAAGACTATATGCGGAACTGCAGCGACCCTATTGAAAAGCAGTGGCGGATCAAACACATCGCAAACATAATCGATTTTGTGGAGCGGTTTCCAAATTGGCATTTCTATTTGGTTGAGTCCTGCCCGACCTTTACGTTCGTGCTCAAGACTCCTGATCCGGAAACCGGCGAAAAAGACAAATTCCTGATGACCAGCCTCCCACCGCATCGGTTTCAAGGCAAGCGGACCGGCAAATTGACCGGTTTTGCAACGGACAATCAAGTAATTATAAATAACTTTAAAGACGAGATCGAAGGAATACAAAAGGCTGTCATTAAAAAATATATAGACAAAAAAAAGTTAATTGATTTTCTGATTAATGTCCAAAACAGTTAGGAGCAAAATTGCAAATAAACTCTTAACCCGGCAAGTTAGTTATGATCAGCCTGCCGGATATAAACCCCAGCGTCTATTCTGCTCTGATTCCATCGCTTTTGGGGCGCCGCCTCGTTGTTAGACAAATCAAATACTTCTCTCAACATCTCGCTGACAGGGATAAGTTCGATCACCATCGACACCTGAAAGATTCACGATTTAACATCTAATAATAAACAGTTATGATATGATACCGAGTCTTTCTTTCCTGAGGGAGGGGATCTTTCACGCTACGTCAGAACAGTCAGCATCACCGGAAGCGTCACCATGGAAATCATTGTCTGAAATGTGATTATCTGAGCCATGAGCCGATAGTTACCACCCATCTGACGGGCAAGGATGAACGACGAGACGGAAACCGGGATCGCCGTATAAATCACCGCTGTCCGCAACGCGAGTTCATCGCCGCCGAAAAGTATACAAAGGCCGGCCGCTAGAGACGGCAGGACAAGCAGATGCAGTACTGAAGATGCGGCCAACGAACGTTTGCCTCCGTCGATCTTCTGAAACCGCAACCCTGCCCCGGTAGCCAGAAGTCCCAAGGGGAGCGCGGCCCGTCCGAGAATGTCGAGCAGGTCATTGAGCACCCGTGGCAGGGACAAATCTAATATGTTTGCGCACATTCCGATCAGGCAGGCAGCTACGAGCGGGTTCTTCACCAACGCCAGCACGACCTTCCTGGAACCACCTTCGTTACCGTAACCATGTCGCAGCAATACCAGCACGCAAATCACATTGATGACCGGAATCATGCTCATCATGGCCATTGCGGATAACGTCATCCAGTCTGGACCGAGCAGAGCAGCGGCAATAGAAATGCCGACGTATGTATTGGTCCGAAACGCGCCCTGAAAAAGCGACGTATATGAAGGCCCGTCCAGTTTGAGCATCGGCCAGACAAGGCGTGTCAGCAAGGCCACGAAAAGCACAGCAAACAATAGCGCTCCAGCCAAAGGCAATCCATCGACCTGAATTTTCCTTTCGGAAATACCATGAATCAGAAGCGCGGGCAGCAGAACGAAATAGGTCAGCCTTTCTGAAACGGGCCAGAATCCGTCACCGGGAAAATTGATTCGGCGCAATCCAAGCCCTACGAAAATGAGAGCAAAAATCGGTGCAATGGCGTAAAAAATGGGCAACATTACTTATCGGTACTACAAAGCATCGCTTCTGTCCAAATCAAAAAAAGGGAAACCGAAAATTCGGCATTTCACACGAGGACCGCGGATCAGTCGGGTTTAATGGGTACACCGATAAAATTATGACTTTCTAATCCTCTACAAGCTATTGTTACTCGGATCTGGCGATCTTCTCACCACGTCTCACAGAAATACTCACCGATGGCTGCGATACACCCAGCTTTCGGGAAAGTTCCGCGGCACTGAAACCCAGCTTTTTAGGAACTAGGCATTTTCCTGACATAAAATAGATTTGCAGCGATTTTGAAACAAATGCCCATGTCGTTTATGCCGACGATTATACGAGACCGCATAGCCGGTTAACAGCCGCCCCATTACCCGGTTCCCCCCGGGGGGGGGAAATTGCCAAGGCTGATTACAGGGTAATACATATCGTCCTAAAAATTCGGACAGGGTGGATTTTAAAAGGAACGCTTCCTTTTTTTGTTGACAATTTACAATTTTCTGTTAACAATTCAGCACTCAATCTGGGTGGGATTCTCCCACAGTTCGATATTGATTAAAGTAAATCTTTTTACGAAACCAACCAAGAAATCAAAATCAAGGAGGATTAAAAGATGACTTATACCCGAAATCCGATTTGCGGAAACTTTGGTAAAATATTGCCGATCCAGTTACCTTCAGAAGAAGATCTGATTACCAGCCTGAAGAAAGCATGCGCCGATCAGGGTATTCGCTATGGAACGATTCTGTCTACGGTTGGCAGCGTGCGCAAACTGACCATCGAAGGTGTGATACTCACCGACCACGGTCCGGATTTTGGACCGCCGACGGTTGTTGAGGGCTGTCTGCAGGTCGTTAGCCTTGAGGGGTTCATCTATGATTCGGAAGAAGGCGAAACGACGCAGCATATCCACGGCGTGTTTGCCGACACGGAAGGCAATATCTACGGCGGCCATGTGATTGAAGGCGAAACGATTATTGATCACAGGTTTGTAACGGTAATAGCTGAAATCACCGGACTCAAGATGACTGAAAGACTGCATCAGGATAGTGGGCATCTGGTAATGGACGTCGAACCGATTAAGTAATAAGCTATCATGAAGCTACTTCTTGAAGTGATATGATTCGCTTTTTAAATCACGATTTACCCCGCTAAACGATATAGATTCTTCCTCCAAAAAAATCTCGAGATGGAGTGGAGGAAGAATCTATCCTGCGCCCCACCCGAATAAACAGACTCACCCGACCGTGCTTCCTTCCTAAAACGCTTCAGCTGAAAACGAAAACCACGCATTCCTCCCCAACACCTCGTTTTATTCAAACCACCGGAGTGATGCCATTTGGTTCCTGTCCGTGCCACGGTACAGCATCCAGCCGCCATAATTTTTGATGCAACGACAAGCCGCCGCTGTAAAAGCACAAATGCAACTGGCCGAAGTCGACCAGCTGCATTTATAGAAAGACTCGGTTCAAAGTTGGCCCCAAAAAAAATGACCGGGCAACAAAAGAAGACCTTGCCGAAACAAAGTAGAAAAATACCCTTCTATCGAATCAAGTGGCCGGAATCAAACAAATTCGCCTTTTGGATTACCAACCACCTGGACATTTCAAGGTTGTTTGCCGCTTTCTTACCTGATTTTTTTAATTGGCCAATCCAGCAAATTGTTCTGCTGACGCGACACGTTTAGTTCCATTCATGAAGTAGTTAACGAGCCTGTTTTTAGGTTGCCGGCAATATCGGTTAATGAAATACTCGAGCCCGCCCGGGTAGTAAATCATCACCACAATCAGCAGCACACCGTATAGCAGCAGGTTCAACCCCGGCAGATGGGACAAAGACGAGCGAACCAGTTCCATGGTAAAAATGAAGGGAAAGGCCGCTGCCACAGCACCCCACAAGCTTCCCCTCCCCCCGATGTAAACCACTACCAGCACTTCCACGGTCTTGGAGGTATGCATCATGTCCGGGGTGAGAATCCCGTAATAGTGGGCGTAAAATCCCCCGAGAAGGCCGGCCAGGCCGCAGGACATAACGAAATTGATCAGCCGGTAAAATACCGGGTTGATCCCCGAGGTACGTGCCGCCTCCATGTTCTGGCCGATCGCCATGAACGCCAGCCCCATCTTACCGCGGGTACACCGCCGGCAGATAATGTAAACGGCTACCATCAAACCAAGGCACAGGTAGTAATAGGGCAAATTGGATGCTGTTTCAAACAGACGATCCACCCGCATGCCCAGCGGCCCCCGGGTCAGCCATACCATCTTGGTTGCCAGCCCCATGAGAGCCAGACCGAAAAACCATGCCAAGCATGCGGCGAATATACCTCTGAGCCGCAAAGTGACCATACCGATAATTAATCCGATCATGGCCGCTGCCAGTCCGCCCATGATCATCCCCAGCCACGGGTTCAAGCCAATCCGTTGGGCCAGAATGGCAGAGGTGTAACCGCCAAGTCCCATGATGGCGGCGTATCCGAAATTGACGATATTGATGAATCCGGCCGTAAAGTCAAAGGCCACGGCAAGAGATGCCGTAAATGCAGCACTGATCAACCATCGAATCAGATATTCATGGTTGAAGGGTGGGATGAACGGCAGCACGAAGAGCACCGCCAGTGCGGTCAGTCCGGCCGGGGTAAAACACGTCAGGTCTAGCAACCTGTTAACAGGATTGGTTTTGTCCATGAAGCCTCCTCTATTTATCCAGGATACCGCGCACTTCCGAACCGAATATGCCGCTGGGTTTAAAAATCAGAATCATGATAATCAGGGCCGAGGGCACCACAAAATCCCAGCCGGAACCGATATATTCTACGGTCAACACTTTTAAAAGGGCCACGATAAAAGCCCCAATCACCGTTCCGAGCACGTTGCCCAGACCGGCCAGGATCACTACGAACCAAGCCATAAATAAGGGCTCCAGCCCCACCGACGGGTAGGACGGGTACATGAACAGCAAACTGGCTCCGGCAATAGCCGCCAGGGCGCAGGACAGGGCCATGGTCAGCAGCATAATTCCCTTTAAGCCGATGCCAACCATCATGGCACCGTTTTCGTCCTGGGATACGGCCCGGATGGCTCGCCCTGTGCGAGTGTAAGTCATGAAGAACCACACCGCCGCCACAACTAGGGTCGCAAGCACAAAGGCCATAACGCGATCCCGGGAAATAAAAACGTCCATAATTGAAATGGGTCTTCCGGCCCAGTAGCGGGTGATTCCCTTAAATTCGTTTCCAAAAAACAGCTGGTGGCCGTTGATCAATATAATGGACAATCCCACGGTGAGCAGAAAAGAGTTCATCACCCAGTTTTCCCGGCTGCGTTTTCGAAGCGGAGCGAAAACAATCACTTCCGAGACAACCCCTGCCAACGCGCCCACGATCATGGCCGCCAGGATAGTGATAAGCGGTCCCAGAAGGGCCAGTACCGAATCGGGGTTTATCTTGATGTAGTTGTTAATGGGCGTGAATACGTAATAGGCCGTCAAGGTGCCGATCATGAAGTATTCACCGTGGGCAAACATGGCGATATTCATAACGCCGAACACCAGCGCCAGCCCCATGGCCACCAGGGCCAGCATTCCTCCTGTGGCCACTGTATTGACCGCCACGTAGGGGCCCCGGTCAATGACGGCCAGGACGGCAACGGCCACGGTCAGCATCACTGTGATCCCGGCTGTTGACCCACCCCACTTTAAAATTTGTTTCCAGATGCGTGTTTCTATCTGTTGAACCATGAGCTCTTCCTTTCCGTA
>ENA-ORCU01000397-ORCU01000397.1-marine-metagenome-genome-assembly--contig:-NODE-397-length-16929-cov-3.294090_pt1 | contig 16929 bp, 13 predicted proteins | sample MGYA00248631_ERZ508512 | MGnify/ENA primary metagenome ERZ508512 (study PRJEB26183, sample SAMN06268844) | marine metagenome | isolation source: Tt an P1 anaerobic enrichment on pine from sediment taken...
GGGCGCGGGCCGGTGCGGGCGGTGACCGTGGATCACGGCCTGCGCCCCGAGGCCGCGCGCGAGGCCGCCTTCGTGGGCGAGGTCTGCGCCGGGCTCGGCGTGCCGCATGACATCCTGCGCTGGCGCTGGGACGGGCAGGGCAACCTGCAGGACCGCGCCCGCCGCGCCCGCCGCCGGCTGATCGCGGGCTGGGCCGCGCCCCTGGGCATCACCCATGTGGCGCTGGGCCACACCGCCGACGACCAGGCAGAGACCTTCCTGATGCGGCTGGCGCGCGAGGCCGGCGTCGACGGTCTGTCGGGCATGGCGGCCGAGACCGTGTCGCAGGGGCTGACCTGGCTGCGGCCGCTGCTGGGCCATGGCCGCGCAGAGCTGCGCGGCTATCTGCGCACGCGGGGGCTGGCCTGGGTCGAGGACCCCTCCAACGAGGACCCCCATTATGAGCGGGTCAGGGCGCGGCGCGCGCTGGCGGCGCTGGCGCCGCTGGGGATCGAGGCGGGCACGCTGGCCCGGGTTTCGGCGCAGCTGGCCGAGTCGCGCGCGGCGCTTGAGGCTCAGGTCGCGGCGCTGGTCGGGGCCAATGCGCGGATCGAGGCGGGAGATGTCTTGATCGAAAACGCCGCGCTGGCAGTCGCGCCCGTGGAGATCCGGCGCCGGGTCCTGTCGCACGCGCTGCGCTTCGTGGCCTCTGCCGAATACGGGCCCCGCCGGGCGGCGCTGGCGCGGCTGCTGGACGACATCGCCGCCGCGCGCCGGGCGACCGTTCATGGCTGCCTTGTGCAGCCGGGAAAGAGGCAGGTCAGAATCACCCGCGAATTCAATGCCCTGGCCGAGATCCACGCCCGCGCGCCCGGCGTCTGGGACGGGCGCTGGCGGCTGGAGGGGCCGGAAAGGGAAGGGCTGGAGATCCGCGCGCTGGGGCCCGGGGGCCTCGCCCAATGCCCCGATCCGCGCGCCTGCGGGCTGCCGCGGGCCACGCTTCTGGCCTCGCCGGCGGTCTGGGACGGGGATCATTTGGTGGCCGCGCCGCTGGCCGGGTTGGGCGGAAACTGGCGCGCGGAAATTTTTGCACCCCAAAACAGCCCGTTTGCACGTATCATATCGCATTGAACCTCTGGGCTGGATGCCTATTTTAAGGCAAAGGCCGCGCAACGGCGCGTCCGCCGCAATCCAAGGAGAACACATTGGGCAACGCGAGAAACATCGCCTTCTGGGTCGTGCTCTTTCTTTTGATCCTGGCCTTGTTCAACCTCTTCAGCGGGGGTCCGTCGACCATGTCGTCGCGCGAGATCACCTATTCGGAGTTCCTCGACAGCGTCGAGTCGGGCGAGGTGGCGCAGGTCACGCTGGACGGTGAACGCGCCCTGGTGCGCGCCAATGACGGGTCGACCTATAGCACGATCATCCCCGGCGGCACCGATGTGACCGACCGGCTGATCGCAAAGGATGTTCAGGTCAAGGCTGAGCCGCAGGAGCAGAACGGCCTGCTGGCCTATATCGGCACGCTGCTGCCCTTCCTGATCCTGATCGGCATCTGGATCTTCCTGATGAACCGCATGCAGGGCGGCGGCCGCGGCGGCGCGATGGGCTTTGGCAAGTCCAAGGCCAAGCTGCTGACCGAGAAGCAGGGCCGCGTCACCTTTGACGACGTGGCCGGCATCGACGAGGCCAAGGAAGAGCTGGAAGAGATCGTGGAGTTTCTGCGCAACCCGCAGAAATTCTCGCGCCTCGGCGGCAAGATTCCCAAGGGCGCGCTGCTGGTGGGCCCTCCGGGCACCGGTAAGACGCTGCTGGCGCGCGCCATCGCGGGCGAGGCCGGCGTGCCGTTCTTCACCATCTCCGGTTCGGATTTCGTGGAGATGTTCGTGGGTGTCGGCGCGTCGCGCGTGCGCGACATGTTCGAACAGGCCAAGAAGAACGCCCCCTGCATCGTCTTCATCGACGAGATCGACGCCGTGGGCCGCTCGCGTGGCGTGGGCTATGGCGGCGGCAATGACGAGCGCGAGCAGACGCTGAACCAGCTGCTGGTCGAGATGGACGGTTTCGAGGCCAACGAGGGCATCATCATCGTGGCCGCCACCAACCGCCCCGACGTTCTGGACCCCGCGCTGCTGCGCCCGGGCCGCTTTGACCGTCAGGTGCAGGTGCCCAACCCCGACATCAAGGGCCGCGAAAAGATCCTGGGCGTGCATGCCCGCAAGGTGCCGCTGGGCCCCGACGTGGACCTGCGCATCATCGCGCGCGGCACGCCGGGCTTCTCGGGCGCGGACCTGGCCAACCTGGTGAACGAGGCGGCGCTGATGGCCGCGCGTGTCGGCCGGCGCTTCGTCACGATGGAGGATTTCGAGAACGCCAAGGACAAGGTCATGATGGGCGCCGAGCGCCGTTCCATGGTCATGACCGAGGACGAGAAGAAGCTGACCGCCTATCACGAGGCTGGCCATGCCATCGTCGGCCTGAACGTGCCGCAGCATGACCCGGTGCACAAGGCGACCATCATCCCGCGCGGCCGCGCGCTGGGCCTGGTGCTGTCGCTGCCCGAGCGCGACCAGCTTTCGGTGACCTACACCAAGTACAGGTCCAAGATCGCCATGGCGATGGGCGGCAAGGTCGCCGAAGAGCTGAAATTCGGCAAGGACAACGTCACCTCGGGCGCGGCCAGCGACATCCAGCAGGTGTCCAAGATCGCCCGTGCGATGGTCACGCAGTTCGGCTTCTCCGATGCGCTGGGCAATATCGACTATGCCAATGAGCAGCAATCCTATCTGGGCAGCTACCAGGGGCAGTCGAATATCTCGCCCGAGACGCAGGAGAAGATCGACGAGGAGCTCCGCAAGCTGGGCGAGGAAGGCTACGAGACCGCCAAGCGCATCCTGACCGAGAGAAACGATGAATGGGAGCGGCTGGCGCAGGGCCTGCTGGAATACGAGACCCTGACCGGCAGCGAGATCACCAAGGTGATCAACGGCGAACCGCTGAACCGCGGCGACGACGACGAGACGCCCCCGGCCAGCGGCAGCGCGCCCTCGGTCACGGCGATCCCGAAAACCAAGCCGCGGGCCAAGCCCGACGGCGGGATCGAGCCCGAACCCTCGGCCTGATCCGCTGATCTGAAAACCGAACGCCGCCCGGCCCCGTGCCCGGGCGGCGTTTTTCTTTTTGCCATGGCGGAGGGCCTGGAGATCAGGTCTTCATGGGGCGCCATCCGGTCCGTCCGGGGCGCCTGCATCGCGCCCCGCGCCCGCCCCCCGCGCCCCAGGGCCGCGTGCAGTCCTCTGCCGCCAAGGCCGCCACGCCGGGCCTTTTCCTTTGCCAAAGCCCCATCTTCCGGCTTGTGCCCGCGCGCGCCCGCGGGCAGGCTGCGTCCTGAAAAAGGAGGTGCCATGCCCGCCCTGAAACCCACTGATTTCACCGCAAAGATCACCTGGCTTGGCCGGGTGGCCGACCGGGAAAGCTCGCTCATGGCCGAGCCGCTCGAGGAAATGGAGCTGAGTTTCGCCGGTCTCGCCGGCGAGGCGCATGGCGGGCTGACGCGCCCCTCGTGCTCGCGCGTGGTGGCGCAGCACCCCCGCGGCACCGAGATCCGCAACAGCCGCCAGATCTCCATCCTCAGCGCCGAGGAACTCGCCGGGATCGCGGCGGAGATGGGCGTGGAGCAGCTGGACCCTGCCTGGCTGGGCGCCTCGGTGGTTGTCGAGGGGATCCCGGATTTCACCCATCTGCCGCCCGCGTCGCGCCTGCAGGGGCCGGATGGGGTGACGCTGGTGATCGACATGGAAAACCGACCCTGCAACCTGCCCGCCCGCGTGGTCGAGCAGCACCTGCCGGGCAGCGGGCGCGGCTTCAAGGCCGCGGCGAAGGGCCGGCGGGGCGTGACCGCCTGGGTCGAGCGTCCGGGCGTGCTGCGCCCCGGCGACGTGCTGCGCCTGCACATCCCCGATCAGCCTGCCTGGGCGCATATCGAGGCCGCCCGGAACGGTTGACCGCCTTTCGGCGACGCGGTTTCCCGTGGCAAACCCCTCAGGACGGTTCCGGGGCCGGAAATGTCGGAAAAACCCCTGTGCGGCGTCCCCTTCGCCGCTATAGGCAGAGAAAGAAAGACCTGCGCAAGCCGAGGAGTGCCGCATGCCCCCAAAGACCGATATCGAGATCGCCCGCGAAGCCAAGAAACAGCCGATCCAGGAGATCGGCGCCAAGCTGGGCATTCCCTCCGAGCATCTGGTGCCCTACGGCCATGACAAGGCCAAGGTCAGCGAGGATTTCATCAGCTCCGTCAAATCCCGCGAGGATGGCAAGCTGATCCTGGTGACGGCCATCAACCCCACGCCCGCGGGCGAGGGCAAGACCACCACCACGGTGGGGCTGGGCGACGGGCTGAACCGGATCGGGAAGAAGGCCGCCATCTGCATTCGCGAGGCCAGCCTCGGCCCCTGCTTCGGCATGAAGGGGGGCGCGGCCGGTGGCGGCCATGCCCAGGTGGTGCCGATGGAGGACATGAACCTCCATTTCACCGGCGATTTCCACGCCATCACCTCGGCGCATAACCTGCTGGCGGCGATGATCGACAACCATATCTACTGGGGCAACGAGCTGGGCATCGACGAGCGCCGGGTGGCCTGGCGCCGGGTGATGGACATGAACGACCGCGCGCTGCGCGACATCGTGACAGGCCTTGGCGGCGTGGCCAACGGCTTCTCCCGCCAGACCGGGTTCGACATCACCGTGGCCTCCGAGGTGATGGCGATCCTGTGCCTGGCCACGGATCTTCAGGACCTGCAGAGGCGGCTGGGCGACATCATCGTGGCCTACCGGCGCGACCGCAGCCCGATCTACTGCCGCGACTTGCATGCCGACGGGGCCATGACCGTGCTGCTGAAGGACGCGATGCAGCCGAACCTGGTGCAGACGCTGGAAAACAACCCCGCCTTCGTGCATGGCGGCCCCTTCGCCAATATCGCCCATGGCTGCAACTCGGTCGTGGCCACCGCCACGGCGCTGAAACTGGCCGATTACGTGGTGACCGAGGCGGGCTTCGGCGCCGATCTGGGGGCCGAGAAATTCATGAATATCAAGTGCCGCAAGGCGGGGCTGGCGCCCTCGGCCGTGGTGATCGTGGCCACCGTGCGCGCGATGAAGATGAATGGCGGCGTGGCCAAGGCCGATCTGGGCCAGGAGAACGTGGAGGCCGTCAGGGCCGGCTGCCCGAACCTCGGCCGGCATATCGAGAACGTCAAATCCTTTGGCGTGCCGGTGGTGGTGGCGATCAACCATTTCGTTTCCGACACTGAGGCCGAGGTGCAGGCGGTCAAGGATTACGTCTCGGCGATGGGATCGGAGGCGATCCTGTGCAGGCACTGGGAGAAGGGATCGGACGGGATCACCGAGCTTGCCACCCGTGTGGCCGAGATCGCCGAGGCCAACACGGCCAATTTCGCGCCGCTCTATCCCGACGACATGGGCCTGTTCGAGAAGATCGAGACCATCGCCACCCGCATCTACCGCGCCAACGAGGTGCTGGCCGACAAGAAGATCCGCGACCAGCTCCGCGCCTGGGAGGAGGCGGGCTACGGCGACCTGCCGGTCTGCATGGCCAAGACGCAGTACTCCTTCTCGACCGACCCGAATCTGCGCGGCGCGCCAACCGGACACGGCGTACCCATCCGCGAGGTGCGGCTGAGCGCCGGGGCAGGTTTCATCGTGGTTATCTGCGGCGAGATCATGACCATGCCTGGCCTGCCGCGCAGGCCCTCGGCCGAGGCGATCATGCTGAATGACCTTGGCCAGATCGAAGGACTGTTTTAAGGGGAAACCGCCGGGCCGGGCATCGAGCCCGGCCCGGCGGTGATGCCTCCGGCGGGGATATTTCGGGCCAGAAGAAAGGGACGCGCGCGACATGACGGCAGAGATCATCGACGGAAAGGCCTTTGCGGCGACCGTTCGGGCCAGGGTGGCCGAGCAGGTGGCGCGCCTGAAGGACGCGCATGGCATCACCCCGGGCCTGGCGGTGGTTCTGGTCGGCGAGGACCCGGCGAGCCAGGTCTATGTGCGCAACAAGGGCAGGCAGACGCTCGAGGCCGGAATGGCCTCATTCGAACACAGGCTGCCCGCCGAGACCTCCGAGGCGGAGCTGCTGGCGCTGGTCGGGAAGCTGAACGCCGATCCGGAAGTTCACGGGATTCTGGTGCAGTTGCCGCTGCCGCCTCACCTGGATTCCGATCTGGTGATCAACGCGATCGACCCGGCCAAGGATGTGGACGGCTTTCACATTTCGAACGTCGGCCTGCTGGCCACGGGGCAGAAGGCGATGGTGCCCTGCACGCCCCTTGGCTGCCTGATGCTGCTGCGCGACCATCACGGCTCGCTGTCGGGGATGGAGGCGGTGGTGCTGGGGCGCTCCAACATCGTGGGCAAGCCCATGGCGCAGCTTCTGCTGCGCGACAGCTGCACGGTGACGGTGGCGCATTCGCGCAGCCGCGATATCGAGGCGGTCTGCCGCCGCGCCGATATCCTGGTGGCCGCGGTGGGCCGGCCCGGGATGGTCGGGGCCGACTGGATCAAGCCCGGCGCCACGGTGATCGACGTGGGCATCAACCGCGTTCCCGCCCCGGAAAAGGGGGAGGGCAGGACGCGGCTGGTGGGCGATGTGGATTTCGCCGCCGCGCGCGAGGTCGCGGGGGCGATCACGCCGGTGCCCGGCGGGGTGGGGCCGATGACCATCGCCTGCCTCTTGGCCAATACGCTCACCGCCTGCTGCCGGGCCCACGACCTGCCAGAGCCAGAGGGGCTGACGGCGTAGATGCAGCCCAACTTCACCCGCGCCTGGGGGGCAGCGCTTGCCCCGGCACGGGCGCCTGATCAGACCTTGCATTCCGACGGGAGATGAAAATGACCAAGTACTGCCTGACAGTGACCTGCCAATCGACGCGCGGCATCGTCGCCGGGATTTCTGGCTATCTGGCCGAAAACGGCTGCAACATCACCGACAGCTCGCAGTTCGATGATGCCCAGACCGGCAGTTTCTTCATGCGCGTCAGCTTCGACAGCGAGACGGGCACCACGCTCGATGCGCTGTCCGAAGGGTTCGCCGAGCGGGCCGAGGCGTTCGGCATGTCCTATGCCTTCCATGACGAAGCGGAGAAGATGAAGGTGATCATCATGGTCTCGCGCTTCGGCCACTGCCTGAACGACCTTCTGTACCGTTGGCGCATCGGCGCGCTGCCGATCGACATCGTGGCGGTGATCTCGAACCACATGGACTACCAAAAGGTCGTGGTGAACCACGACATTCCCTTCCACTGCATCAAGGTGACCAAGGACAACAAGTCCCAGGCCGAGGCCCAGCTGATGGGGGTGGTCGAGGACACCGGGGCCGAGCTGATCGTGCTGGCCCGCTACATGCAGGTGCTGTCGGACGAGCTGTGCCAGAAGATGTCGGGCAGGATCATCAACATCCACCACTCGTTCCTGCCCAGCTTCAAGGGGGCCAACCCCTACAAGCAGGCCTTTGAACGGGGGGTGAAGCTGATCGGCGCGACCTCGCATTACGTGACCGCCGATCTCGACGAAGGTCCGATCATCGAGCAGGACATCGTGCGCATCACCCACGCCCAGAGCCCCGATGACTATGTCAGCCTGGGCCGCGACGTGGAAAGCCAGGTGCTTGCCCGCGCGATCCATGCGCACATCCACCGCCGGGTCTTCCTGAACGGCAACAAGACGGTGGTGTTCCCGGCGTCGCCCGGCTCTTACGCCTCCGAGCGGATGGGCTGAGGCCCCGCGCGGCAGGGGGATCTCCCCCTGCTGCCACACCGGATCTGGATTCTTCCCCAAACGGCGCGCTATTCTGGGCCAGCTCCTCCTGGGCCAGATCGAAGGAAGACCACCGTGCCCGTTTTACCCGCTCGCAGCGTTGCCAATTCCCTGTCCGAAGCCGTCGTTGGCACCACGGTGCAATATGTCATCGACACCCTGACCAAGCGGATCGTTTCGCAGGAATACGGCAGGGACGAGCGGCTGCCCTCCGAGCGGCAGCTGGCCCAGGACCTCGGTGTTGCGCGCAATACCGTGCGCGAGGCGCTGGACCAGCTGGAAGAACGCGGCATGATTCGGCGGCGGGCCGGGTCGGGCTCTTTCGTCACCTATGATCCGAACGGGGCCGCCGAAGCGCAGGCGCCGGTCGCGGCCGAGACGGGGCCGCTGCAATTGCAGGTGGTGCGCGGCATTCTCGAACCCGAGATGGTGCGCCTGGCGATCATCAATATGCCGCCGCGGCAGATCGAGGCCCTGGGCGAGACGCTCTCGCAGATGGAGGCGGTCCAGACCGATGCGGCGGCCTTCGTGAGGCTGGAAGAGGAATTCCACCGCCAGATCGCCGCGGGGACGGGCAACCCTCTGCTTGTCGCCTGCTACAACCTGGTGATCGACGCGCGCCGGCAATCCTTCCGCGCGGCGATGTACCGGCGCCATCTGACCCCGATGCGAATCGCCGCGTATCAGAGGGGATACAATGCGCTTTTCAACGCCATTGCCGCGCGGGACATCGAGGCGGCCACGGAGTTCATCAAGCTGGCGCTGATCGAAGACCAGAAGCTTCTCACGCAGGAGGACTGACGCGCCCGCCGCTGCGCGACGCAAGGCGCTGGTGCCACATTTGGCCCAGCTCTTCGAGATGGCGTTGCAGCAGCTGGCCGTTGCGCTCGAGCCAGTCAAGGACCGAGCCGAACTCCATGATGCGCGCCCGTCCCTGGCGGATCGCCACCACCGGCCAGTCGCCGACCAGCGCGTTGTCGATCCCGAAAATCTCTTCGCCCCACCAGCGCGCCGGGCCGAAGGCATGGGTCATCTGCCGGCCCCGTTTCATCGCGGCCAGCACGGAGACCGGCTCCGTCGTGTCGGCGATCTGGACCGCGTTGTGCCACAGGTCGAGCACCGATGCGTATTCCCAGCTGACCGCGCTCCATTCGCCGGGAAAACGCGCGTTGTAGGCATCGAAAAAGGCGTTGGGCCGGCGAAAGAAAAACGCCATGTCGGCCAGCTTCGGATCATCGAAATCGGGGAACTGGAACGTGTATCGTTCCATGAAATCGGGCGAGGTGCGCGCGATCATTCGCGGGTAATTGTCGGCGGTGCAGGCCAGGATCTGGCCGCCGAAGCCCTGGGCGTAGGCGGCCTCGGTCAATGCCTGCATCATCGGCGGCGCCGATGAGCACCAGCAAAGGACATCGGGCTTTTCGGCCAGCATCGCGGCGACGATGGCCCCTGCCTCCGTCGTGTCCGGCGCATAGCGGATCTCCTTGACGACCTGATGCCCCGTCGTTTCGAAGGCGGCGCGGTAGACGGCCAGTGAAGGGAGGCCCAGGCTGTCGGTCTGGCTGCAGACAGACACCCGGCGCGCCTGGGGCTGCGTTCTGGCCAGCCAGTTGACGCCGGTGACATTGAACAGCGGATGAACCTCGGCCGGGGCGATCAGGTAAGGCGTATCCGGAGAAAGGTCGGAGGGCAGAAGCGTTGCGACCAGAACGCGCCGCTCCATGAGGTAGTGCAGCACCGGGGCGAAGCTGTCGCCGCCCAGCGTCAGGATCAGCCTGACGCGCTGGCGTTCGACCATTTCGCGGGCGGCCTCGAGGGTGGCCACGGGGTCGGGCGCGGTGTCATGCGCGATGACCTCGACCCGGTGGCGTTTCCCTGCCACCATCAGGCCCCCCCGGTCGTTGATCCAGTCGGTCCAGATCCGGCAGCCGTCGAGCCCCGGGCGCCCCCAATATTCCTCGTTTCCAGACAGTGGCACCAGAAAGCCGATTCGAATCGGGGCCCGGTTTTTCGCGCCAAGGCGGGGGAGTGAACCAGTTACGGCAAGCCGCTGTGCGAAAGAAGATGTGCTCATATTTTCATCTATATCCCTTTTGCGACTGCGTGAAACGCTCAAAAACGCGGAAACTGCATATTCCTGACAGGAAAAATAATTGATCCGAGGGGTGATTCGGTTGGTTACTGGTTCATGCCGAAGGAACCAGTTGGCTCAATTGGTCCAGACCGAAAAAAGGGGAGTCGAACATGAGCAAACGCGTGGCCATCATCGGGGCGGGCCCTTCTGGGCTGGCGCAACTGCGGGCGTTCCAGTCTGCCGCCCAGGACGGTGCCGAGATTCCCGAGATCGTCTGCTTCGAGAAACAGGCAAACTGGGGCGGGCTCTGGAACTACACGTGGCGGACCGGCGTCGACGAGAACGGCGAGCCGGTGCATTGTTCGATGTACCGCTACCTCTGGACCAACGGCCCGAAAGAGGGGCTGGAATTCGCGGATTACTCTTTCGAGGAGCATTTCGGAAAGCAGATCGCCTCCTATCCGCCGCGGGCCGTGATGTTCGACTATATCGAGGGCCGCGTGCTGAAGGCGGGCGTTCGCGACTGGATCCGTTTCAGCAGCGTCGTGCGCTGGGTCGAGTATGACAGGGTGGCCGATGATTTCACCGTCACCGTCCACGACATGGCGAATGATCACGTCTACAAGGAACGCTTCGATCACGTCATCTGCGCCTCGGGCCATTTCTCCAGCCCGAACGTTCCCGAATATCCCGGCTTCGAGAATTTCAACGGCCGCATCATTCATGCCCATGACTTCCGCGACGCGCGCGAATTCTCGGGCAAGGATGTGCTGCTTCTGGGGTCGTCCTACTCGGCCGAGGATATCGGCTCGCAATGCTGGAAATACGGCGCCAGGTCGATCACGACCTCCTACCGGTCAGCCCCGATGGGCTTCGACTGGCCCGACAACTGGGATGAGAAGCCGGCGCTCGAAAAGGTCGAGGGAAAGACCGCCCATTTCAAGGACGGCAGCACGAAGGATGTGGACGCGATCATCCTGTGCACGGGCTACAAGCACCATTTCCCCTTCCTGCCCGACGATCTGCGGCTCAGGACCGCGAACCGCCTGGCGACGGCCGATCTCTACAAGGGCGTGGTCTATGTCCACAATCCGAAGATGTTCTATCTGGGCATGCAGGACCAGTGGTTCACCTTCAACATGTTCGACGCCCAGGCCTGGTATGTGCGCGACATCATCCTCGGCAGGATCGAGCTGCCCGGCGACAAGCAGGTGATGATGGCCGATGTGGCCGAGCGCGAGGCGCGCGAAGAGGCCTCGGACGATGCGAAATACGCCATCATCTACCAGGGCGACTACGTCAAGGAACTGATCGCCGAGACGGATTATCCCAGCTTCGATGTCGACGGCGCCTGCGAGGCCTTCTTCAAATGGAAGAAGCACAAGACCGAAGACATCATGGGCTTCCGCAACCACAGCTTCAAATCCGTCATCACCGGCACGATGGCGCCCGTCCACCACACGCCGTGGAAGGACGCGCTGGACGACTCGTTGGAGGTCTATCTGCAGAACTGAGCGAAGGGCCCTTTCTCTGCGGGTCCTTCGCCGGGTCCGCCCCACTTTTCGGACGACACGATGCTGCAACCGCCCCCCGAATGCCTGTTTCGCCCCGGCCCGCCGCGCCCGACGCGCGCGCGCCGCGCGGCCGGGTTCGAGCTGGCCCCCTCGATGGAGCGCCATGTCGTTCCGGGCGCCGGGGCGATCGTGCTGGGCATCGGGCCGGGAGACAGGCTGGAGATCGTCAACGACGAAGGCGGCCAGCGCTGCGAGCTTCTGGCCGCGCATGCGGACGGGCGGCTCGATCCGGGCGTGCTGGGCGGGCGGGCCGACCGCCCCGCCGAGGGGCTTCTCGCGTTGTTGGGCTCGGCCGAGCCGAGCCTGCAGCGCCTGCGCCGGGCGCTTGCCATGCGGGGGATCGATCCGGCCGGGGCGCGCGCCATCGGCCTGTTCGGGGCGACGAGCCCTGCAGGCGAAGCCGTGGCCTTCGGCGTGCAGTCCGAGGGCGGGGCGATCATCGCCGCGCCCGGCGGACCGATGGATTTCGAGGTCCAGGATACGGCGACGCCTCTGACCGTCCGCCTGACGCGGGCCTGCCCGCGGCCGGCGGACCGGTTCGCTCTGCCCGACCCGCTGGCCGAGCCCCTGCTCGATCTGCGGGTGAAATCAGCCACCGCCGAGGCATATGTCGTGAAGGCGGGCGAGTTCCTCCAGATCATCGACGTGGAGGGGCGCCAATGCACCGATTTCCAGTGCTTCGATGCCCGGAAGCTCGACCGCGGCATCGCCCATCCCCTGGATGTGACCACCACCCGCACGCTGCAGCATCACGCCTATCCGATGCCCGGCCTGCACGGGAGATATTTCGATCAGGACATGACGCCCCTGGTCGAGGTGGTCCAGGACACATGCGGACGCCATGATGCCTTCGCGATGGCCTGCACGGCGAAATACTACGACGACATAGGCTATCCGGGCCATGCGAACTGCACCGAGAATTTCAACGGCGCCCTGGCGCCCTACGGCGTGCCCGGCCGTCCCGGCTGGATGGCCGCCAACTTCTTCTTCAACACGGGCATCGACGCGCATGGCGTGATGTATGCCGATGAACCCTGGTCGCGCCCGGGCGACTATGTGCTGCTGCGGGCGCTGACCGACATCGTCTGCGTGTCCTCCGCCTGCCCGGACGACACCTCGCCCTCCAACGGCTGGCAGCCGACCGACATCCATGTGCGCAGCTATGGCGCCGAAGAGCGCTTCCAGCGCGCCTCGGCCTGGCGTGCCACCCCTGACGCGGAGCCGATCATGACGCGCGAGACAGCCTTCCATGGGAATTTTTCGGCCCTGACGCGGGATTTCGTGGACTACAAGGGTTTCTGGCTGCCCAACGGCTTCCCCGGGACCGACCCGGTGGGAAGCTACTGGGCCTGCCGCGAGGGCGTGGTGGTCATGGACCTCAGCGCGCTCCGGAAGTTCGAAGTCACCGGCCCCGATGCCGAGGCGCTGCTGAACTGGGTGCTGACCCGCAATGTCGAAAAGCTGGAGGTGGGTCAGGTCGTCTATTCGGCCATGTGCTATCCGCATGGCGGCATGATCGACGACGGCACGCTGTTCCGCCTCGGCGATCAGAATTTCCGCTGGATCGGCGGCTCGGACGAGGGCGGGGTCTGGATGCGCGAACAGGCCGAGGAACTGGGTCTCAACGTGTTGATCCGCTCTTCCACCGACCAGATGCACAACCTTGCGGTCCAGGGGCCGGACTCACGCGATCTCATGACGGGCATCATCTGGACGCCGCCGCACCAGCCGGCGCTGGCCGAACTGGGCTGGTTCCGTTTCACGGTGGGGCGCATCGGCGGGCCCACCGGCGCGCCGGTGGTGGTCTCGCGCACCGGCTATACCGGCGAGCTGGGCTACGAGCTGTTCTGCCATCCGAAGGATGGCGACGCCGTGTTCAAGGCCGTCTGGTCGGCGGGGGAGCCGCTGGGCATCCGGCCCATGGGGCTGGCGGGGCTGGACCTGGTGCGCATCGAGGCCGGGCTGGTCTTTGCCGATTACGAGTTCTGCGACCAGACCGACCCTTTCGAGGCCGGCATCGGCTTCACCGTGCCGCTGAAATCGAAAACCGCCGATTTCGTGGGGCGCGAGGCGCTGATACGGCGCAAGCAGGCACCGGCGCGCAGGCTGGTGGGGCTCGACATCGACGGGCAGGAGCCGGTGGGCCACGGCGACTGCATCCGCGTCGGCCGCGCGCAGGTGGGCGAGATCACCTCCGCCATGCGCTCGCCGCGGCTGGGCCGGATGATCGCGCTGGCCCGCATCGACGTGGCCTACGCCGACCCCGGCACCGCGGTCGAGGTCGGCCGGCTTGACGGGCATCTCAAACGGATCACGGCGCGGGTCGTTCCCTTCCCGCACTACGACCCGAAGAAGGAACGCCCCCGGTCCTGAGGCCGGGGCGAACAAGAAGAAAACTCAGGGGAAACACCTCTTATGTACCAACAAGGAGCAATGAAGTGGAACAGGACCTTGCAACCCTCGCCGCGACAGTCGCGGAGTTGAAGGCGAAGGCGGATGCCACCGGCACCACCTTCTCCGAAACCTTCTACTACCTCACGATCCCGATCATGGTGCTGATCCATGTCGGGTTCCTGGCCTATGAAATGGGTGCCTCGCGGTCGAAAAACGCGTTGGCCTCGGGCATCAAGAACATCTTGGCCTTCGCCCTGATCGTGCCCTTCTTCTACTATGTCGGCTGGTGGATCTACTGGGCCTTCCCGACCGGGCTGACCCTGTCCGAGGGCGCGATGGGGATCTCGGGCCTGGCCTATGCCAACGAGGTCGCCAGCCCCACCAGCCAGTATATGGGGCCGAACCTGGATGACCGGGCGTCGGGCGTCTTCTGGGGGGCCTTCGTGCTCTTCGCGGCCACCACCGCCTCGATCCTGTCGGGCGGCGTGATCGAACGCATCAAGCTGACCGGCTTCATCGTGCTGGCCGTGGTGCTGGGCGCCTTCGTCTGGATCCTGGCCGCGGCCTGGGGCTGGCATGCCGACGGCTGGCTGGTCTCCAAGTTCGGCTACCACGATTTCGGCGCGGCCGGTGTCGTTCACATGATCGCGGGCTTCTTCGCGCTTGGCGTGCTGATCAACCTCGGGCCGCGGATCGGCAAGTTCAACCCCGATGGCAGCGCCAATGCCATTCCCGGCCACTCCATGCCGATGACCCTGATCGGCCTGATGCTGATCATCGCCGGCTTCTGGGGCTTCCTGATGGGCTGCGTGATCGTGCCGGGTGAGGCCTGGTCGTGGTCGGCCTCGATCGAGAACTCGATCTACGGCACCCCGATGACCATTTCGGGCATGACCTTCAACATCCTGATGGGCTTTGCCGGCGGCATCATCGGCGCCTGGATGGTAACCCGCGATCCGTTCTGGATGATGTCGGGCGCGCTTGGCGGGATCATCTCCTGCGCTGCGGGCATCGATCTGTGGTGGCCGCCGCTGGCCTTCGTGATCGGCTTCATCGGCTCCTCGATGATGCCCTTCGTTTCCAGCTTCATCGAGAAGATGAAGATCGACGACGCGGTGGGTGCCTTCGCCGTGCATGGCTTCCTGGGGCTTTGGGGCGTCATCGTCGTCGGCATTGTCGGCACCGGCTACCCGGCGTTCTTCGGCGAGGCCGACGTTGTCGAGATCTCGTTTACGGGCCAGCTGGTCGGCGCGGTTGTCATGGCGGTCCTGGGCTTTGTGCCGGGCTATGGCGTGTCGCTGCTGCTGAAGGTCATGGGCCTGCTGCGCGTGCCCGAGGCCGCCGAGATCGTCGGGCTCGACAAAACCAAGGTGCCGGCCTCGGCCTATCCCGAGGCGCTGCACCCCTCCGTGTCGCCGGCGGAATAACAACCACCCTCACTCCAACGAAAGGAAAGACCAATGAATTCTCCTGTTACGGCTGGAACCTGGGATGGTTTCGAAGGCGCCTATTACACCGGGCTGGGCAGCACCGAACTGCCCTGGCTGATCGCCACCATGATCCTGCTGGCCATCGCCATCTGGATGGGCGCACGCCACGAGCACGAGGCCTACGAGGCCGTCGAAGAGAAAGAGGGCTGACCGCCCCGGTGCGGGGGGCGGCGCGCGCCGCCCCCCGCATTCTGCGACAACGCAATTCCCATTCAGGAAGGATGACGAAGAAATGACCGCATCTTGGAGGTTTTCGGCCCTGGCCGAGCGGCACCGCGCGCTGGGGTCCGATCTGGAAGACTGGAGCGGCATGGGCACCGCCTGGAGCTATGACAAGGACCAGATCGAGGAATACCTGGCGATCCGCACCAAGGCCGGCGTGATGGACGTATCGGGGCTGAAGAAGGTGCATGTCAACGGGCCGCATGCCAGCCATGTGATCGACCGCGCCGTCACCCGCGACATCGAGAAACTCAAGCCGGGCCGGTCGACCTATGCCTGCATGCTGAACGATCGGGGCAAGTTCATCGACGACTGCGTGGTCTACCGCATGGGGCCGCACAGCTTCATGGTGGTGCACGGCTCCGGCCAGGGGCACGAGCAGCTGACCGCCGCCGCCTCGGGCCGCAATGTCTCGGTCCTGTTCGACGACGACCTGCACGACATCTCGCTGCAAGGGCCGCTGGCGGTGGATTTCCTCGAGAAACACGTCCCCGGCATTCGCGACGTGGCCTATTTCAGCCATATCCGGGAGGCCCAGCAGACGGTTTCCACACCGGAGGAGCGGACGCCATGAATTACCGTGTATCCCACCGGACGCGCTACGCCTATAGCGAGCCGGTCAGCCTCTGCCACAACGAGCTGCGTCTGGTCCCCCGGGCCCTGCCGCACCAGCAGGTGGCCCAGGTGGATATCGCAGTGACGCCGCCGCCGTCGGCCCTTCGGGAGCGGAAGGACTTTTTCGGCAACCGGGTCTGCTATTTTTCAGTGCAGCAGCCCCATGACCTGCTGAGCGTGACAGTGACGAGCGTCGTGCGCGTGATCGAACCGGCGGACGCCGGCAGTCCGGTGCCGGAAGGCCCGGCGTGGGAGGCGGCGCGGGATCGCTTCCGGAGCCCCGGGGACCCCGATACGCTGGAGGCATCCCAGTTCGTGTTCCATTCGCCGCTGGTGTCGGCATCGGGGGACCTGGCAGACTATGCCGCCCCGTCGTTTCCGGCGGGGCGCCCCCTCCTCGCCGCGGCCCGGGACCTGATGAACCGGATTTTCCATGATTTTGCTTTCCGGCCGGGGTTTACCACCGTATCGACGCCGCTTGAGGAGGTGCTGAAGCACCGCAGCGGCGTCTGCCAGGATTTTGCGCACCTGGCCATCGGCTGCTTCCGCTCGCTGGGGCTGGCGGCACGGTACGTGAGCGGGTACATCGAAACCCTGCCCCCCCCCGGCCGGGAAAAGCTCCAGGGGGCGGACGTCTCCCATGCCTGGTTTGCGGTCTTTGCACCGGGGCTCGGGTGGTTCGACTTCGATCCCACCAACAACCTGACGCCCGGCGGGCAGCACATCGTCACGGCATGGGGCCGGGATTTTT
>ENA-ORCU01000398-ORCU01000398.1-marine-metagenome-genome-assembly--contig:-NODE-398-length-16916-cov-3.047687_pt1 | contig 16916 bp, 9 predicted proteins | sample MGYA00248631_ERZ508512 | MGnify/ENA primary metagenome ERZ508512 (study PRJEB26183, sample SAMN06268844) | marine metagenome | isolation source: Tt an P1 anaerobic enrichment on pine from sediment taken...
TGAACCTACTTTGTTCAACATCATCCTTTACGCCGTGATGCCGGTTTTAATAATCGTGTTTTATATCTACTATCGCCGTAAAAAACGGAAGGAAAATCAAAATCAAAAACCGGAGAAATAGCGCTTAAAATAGCAAACACGCGTCATTCCGAACTTGGTTCGGGATCTGTTGGCGGACGGCACCATCAAATGACTGACAACACAAGCCCGATGCTTGCCATCAAGGTCAAATGATTCACAGCACGAGTTAGAGAAACCAGGATTTATCCAAACCAGAACAACAGCAGCGTCATTCCGAACTTGTTTCGGAATCTGTTGGCCAAATGCGCCGAAGACAGTGGACCGCTTTTTGAGCCTTCCGTTCCGCTAATCTCAGGGTGTAAATTCAAAAAAAAATTAATTCACCCAAGGGGGTAGGGATTTTTGCTGTCCGGTGTATTGATAATGAAGGGGTACCCATTTAATAAACAGTTTCGTGACCTCATGAAAGAAAAAATACATCCATATTTAGAAGGCAAACTTCCGGAAAAAGAGCAGGCGGAATTACTGGAGTGGCTTCGGGAAGAAGAGCACAAACGGATTTTTGATTTGGAAAAAGCCCGGTGGTGGAAAGAAAACAAATTGAGCCGCCATGGACGAACATCCGACCAGGGACAAGTTCGCCTTCGTGAACGCTTAAAGGAAAAGCAGCAACTGAGACGGTCGGCTCGTTTGCTGAACTGGTACCGGTACGCGGCCATTGCGTTATTGGTGATTGGCTTGTCAGGAGGGCTATTTGTGTACAATAACTATTTCAATGCTGCACTTCAGCTTACCGAAATTCACACCGAACTGGGGCAGATGTCAACGGTAACCATGCCCGATGGAAGCAAAATCTGGGTCAATGCAGATACCAGGTTAATTTACAATAACCAGTACGGAATCCAAAACCGGACGATCCAGGTTCGGGGCGAAGCTTATTTTGAAGTGGCCAAAAATCAGAAAAATCCGTTCATTGTCGATTTGGGAGCCCTGAAAGTAAAAGTGACCGGCACCCGGTTTGGCGTTTCCAATTACGAAGATCTGAATGAAGTGAACGTGGTATTGGAAGAGGGGAGTGTACAGATTCAATCAGCAGCTGATGAATTCATCACCAGATTGAAGCCTGAGGAGCTGGCTATTTTCAATAAAAAGACAAAGAACATTCAGAAGATGATCGTTAATCCGGCTGATTACACATCGTGGAGGGACGGTATATTGAATATTTTCGAGTTGCCACTCGATCAACTGGCAGTCAAATTGGGGCGGAGATATAACCAGAAATTTGAAGTGGATCCGTTGGTGAAAGATCTCCCGTATACCTTTAATATTGAAGATGAATCGCTGGCGGAAATACTTCACCTGATTGAGCGTATTTCACCGGTCGATGCCGAACAAAATGGGGAACTAATAAAACTGAAATATATGCGAAACTAAGAACTAAAAAAAACAGGAAAGTGCGGGAACACTTTCCTGAGGCTTAATGATGTCATCGGGAAATGACAAATTTTTGAAACCTTTTAATTCGAAACAAAACTATGAAAAAAAATTTAGGAATCTGGGGATTCTTGTCCCCATTTGTAAAATCTCAAACGGGAAGAATTATGCGACTAACGTTTCTCTTTCTTCTGTTTGGACTCATGCAGGTCACTGCAAGTTCATACAGTCAAAACACGAAGCTGAATCTCGAACTTCAAAACGTAGAAGTTCGTGAAGTGATGCAGGCCATTGAAAACCAAAGTAAGTATCGGTTTGCTTACAGTTCGGAATTCATTGATCTGGATCGAAAAGTAGATCTTTCCTTGCAGGACAAAAGTATTGACCAAACACTGAAGGCTTTGTTTGAAGGGTCGGGAATTACCTATGAGGTGTCGGACCGCCTCATCATGCTTTATGGCAAAACCGACCTTTTGAATGCCCAACAAAATGTTACCATTAAGGGCGAGGTTACCGATGCCTCTGGCGCTCCGCTTCCCGGCGTTACTGTTTTGATCAAAGGAACTACCCAGGGGACCATTACCGATTTTGATGGAAACTACACGATTTCAAATGTTCCCGCTTCCGGAACTTTGGTTTTTTCGTTTGTGGGGATGAAGAGTCAGGAGATTTTGGTTGGCAATCAAACCACGATCAATGTCGTATTGGCTCAGGATGCCATTGGAATTGAGGAAGTGGTGGCTGTTGGATATGGAACCATGACTAAGCGAGATCTGACTGCTTCGATAAGTTCAATTGAGAGTGAAGATATTGTTGAACGAACCGCTGCATTTAATGTCATGGAGAGCATGGCAGGAAAAGTTGCTGGTGTAAGAAATGTGTCGTTTTCAGGAAAACCCGGAGGCGCATCTTCATTAAGAATACGTGGAATGGGATCAATAAACGCTGACAGTAATCCAATTTATGTGATGGACGGCGTGGTAGGCGTAGACCCGCAGATTATCAATCCCGAGAATATTGAAAGCATTGATGTGTTGAAAGATGCTGCAGCCACGGCGATGTATGGTGCACAGGGTTCGAATGGGGTGGTTATAATTACAACCAAAACTGGAAAAAACGATGAAGGCTCTGTAACATACAATGGTAAACTGGGGATCGGATTTCTTAATCGCAAGATAGATCTTCTGGATGCAGAAGGTTTTATGGAGACCCAGAAGCGGGCCTATGCCTACAGTGGGAAAGTGATGCCACATCTGCAGAATCCAATGGAGAATCTTTTTTATTATTCTAAAGACAATTCCGGAAATTATATAAGAGATGATCAAGGTTATTTGATTGCTTCTCCCAAATATGATACCGACTGGCAGGATGCTATAACCCAAAACGCAATTACCAATAACCACGCCCTTTCTTTTTCGTCGGGCAATGAAAAGACATCTGTTTATGCAAGTATAGGTTTTCAGGATTATCAGGGATTGGTTAAATATACCTATTCGGAACGTTTCACAGGAACGGTGAATGTGCAAAGTGATATTAAGGAATGGCTGAATATACAAGCGGTTGTTACCGCCGGCTCGCATGAACGAAATGATATGGAAGGCGGGTTTGGTCAGGGGCCCGTTCGAAATATGATTGAGATGCCACCGATCGTACCGGTGAAATATGAAGATGGGATCTGGGGGCGTAAGAATGACTATCCGCTGGGAGAGACCGCTGAAAATCCAATTCTTTTGCTGCGGGAACAGAAAAGACTCTACGAAGAAAACTTCTCGGTATTCAATTTAATAACAACCTTTAAATTGAGTGAAAACCTGAATTTCACGGCAAAGGGCGATATGCAAACCACAAACGCAAGAAATATCAGCTATGCCAGAGCGGGTTTGCTGGATGTTAGTGAAACGAACAACGGATATGCAGATATTTACAATCAAATAAGAAAAAGGTGGTCAACTGAAGATTATTTCACCTACAGCAATGGTTTTTTCGATGATAAACTGCAATCACAGTTTGTGCTGGGAACCAGCTGGTATTACTATCGTTCTGAGAGTGCTTCCGCTGGTTCTGAAGATTACTTTGATGACTATTTTGAATATTATAATCTCGGTGCCGGTACCACCTATCATCAGCCATCATCGGGCATGACTCAGAATACAATTAGTTCATTTTATTTTAGAATGAATCACAGTTTCAAGGATAAGTACCTGCTCGGTTTTACATTTCGGGCTGATGGCGCGTCCAATTTTGGAGACAACAATAAATATGGATATTTCCCATCAGCATCAGCCGCCTGGCGTATTTCTGAAGAATATTTCTTTGACCCGGTCAAGCGTATCATTAATAATATGAAACTGAGATTAAGCTATGGCGCAGTGGGAAATGCTTCAATCCCAAACTACAGAACGATCTCCTCGTACAACAACAATTCAACGGTTTTTAATAAGACGCTGCAACCTTATGTTGTTCTTGGAAATCTTGGAAATGAAGACCTGAAGTGGGAAACATCAAAACAGCTAAATGTTGGACTGGATCTTGGTTTTTACAACAACCGGATTGAATTGCTGATGGATTATTATTACAAATCAACACAAGATCTTTTGTTTTCAAAACAAGTGCCATACTTAACAGGATATTCAAATACCTGGACTAATCTTGGTGAGATCGTGAATACAGGATTTGAGCTGACGCTTTCTTCCCGTAATCTTGTCCGGCGAAATTTTACCTGGTCAACCGACTTCATTTTCTCTACCAACAAATTAATCGTTGAAGATATTAATGGAGAAACCATCCAAACGGGGAACAATACGATTGCCAGGGAAGGCGAAGAATGGGCTTCTTATTTTGTTTTTAACAGGCTGGGCACATGGGGGCTCGATGAAGTCAGGGAAGCTGCGATTTATGGTAAGAAACCCGGAGATATAAAATACGAAGACGTTGATGGAGATGGCGTTATTAATGATAACGACCGTAAGATAATGGGGAATGGATTGCCCAAAGGCGACATGAATATGGTTAATCATTTCCGATATAAAGGATTATCGCTTATGGTTGATTTGAACTATCGCTATGGTGCCAGAAACATGGGCATATCTACCACCATGTTGGAAAACCGGCAAATTTACGGAAACTCTTTAGCTTCAGTTCTTGATGCCTGGAGACCAGAAAATCAGAACTCTATGATTGCTGCCGTACGACTTCCCTCCGATGTTTATTTTGGAGAGAACGAAAAAGATAGCCGAATGCTCTACAATGCCGATTTTCTCAGGGTTCGAAACATTTCGCTAACTTACAATTTTGGGTCAAATATCTTAAACAAGATTAGTCTGATCAAACGCCTCGCAATTGGCGTCAATGTTGAAAATGCCCATGTATTTACCAATTATCCGGGATTTGATCCCGAAATAGGTGCTTTTTCTACGGACACAGGTCAGGGTATTGATTTTTATTCTTATCCGAGACCCACCACTGTTTCAGCGAATCTTAAAGTTACATTTTGAAAATAAGTAAGTTATGAAAAAATATATCTCAAAAATAAGTTGGTTGGTAGCTTTATTGGTTACCTTTTCTTCATGCGAGAAATTCCTTGAAGAAGAACCGAAAACATTTTTATCACCTGATTTTTACTTTCAGTCAGAAGCCCAGATAAATGCTGCAGTAAATGGTATTTATACTTTTTTGGATGATCGGTTTTCAGGTATGATTGAGCTTGGATCGCAGACTTATCTGTTTTTAGAATATTTACCAGGATACGGTGTCAGACCTTATTCAGGTAGCTTTGATGCATTAAATCAGGCGATAAATCTAAACCTCAGGGAAGACAATGCCTATGTAGAAGCGATTTGGGAAACGAACTACAAGGCAATTGAAAATTGCAACAGTGTTATTGAAGGAATACAAGGTGTTTCACCCGAAATCATTAATGAAAATACGAAAAACAGACTTTGGGGTGAGGTGTATTTTCATCGTGCTTATAATTATTTCAACCTGGTCAGACTATTTGGCGAGGTTCCGTTGAAACTTGCCAGTACCAAAAACCTTTCTGATGTAACACAGGAATTATCTTCAATCGATGCGGTTTATACTCAAATTGAAAAAGACCTTTTAACGGCGGATTCCTTGATGGTAAACAATTCCTGGGCAAGTGTTGAAGGTCGCGTTGCCAAAGGTGCCGTTAAATCCCTTTTGGCTAAAGTGTATCTGACGATGGCCGGATATCCCTTACAAAAAGGCAATGAATATTATCAAAAGGCGCTTGATCAAGCCAAATCAGTTGTGGCAAGCAATCAGTTTTACCTGTTTGACAGTTATGCGGCTCAAAGAAATCCGGCCAATGAAAATACCGGCGAGTATATTTGGATGATTCAGCGCCAAAGTCAATATGCTGGTTCCCCTGTGCATTCCAATATGTTACCTTATCCCGAGCCGGAAGAACCGATTTCGGCTGCAGGCGCTTACGGTGGCGCATTAGCTCCGGCACAAGCTTTTTATGATTCCTATGCAGAAGGAGACAGGAGGACGGAAGAAAAAGGATACTACTACACAGAACATGAAGCGTTAGGCGATCCGGGGACCATTGTTGACCTTGGACGTCCTCATATTTATAAGTTTTGGGATGAAGCCGCTTCTGTATCAGGTAATTCCGGTAAAAATTACCCGCTGTTAACCTATGCTGACGTGTTGTTAACGCTGGCGGAAGCCAAAGCGCAAATTGATGGTGGTTCTACAAATAATGCGGAAGCTATTGATGCTTACTACCAGGTAAGGGGAAGGGCGAATCCTGATGAAGGTATGCCAACGCTGCTCTCTGTAAACGACGTGTTGAAGGAACGTTTTTGGGAGATTTGTTTTGAAGGACAAACCTGGTTTGATATGCTGAGGACAAGAAGGGCATTTAATGTAACAACTGGCGATATCGTCAATATGATTGGTTATACCGCGCCCCTTCATCCTGAAGGTCATCCATTTGAAGAAGCAGATTTGCTCTTCCCATATCCTTTGAGAGAAAAGCGGTTAAACCCAAATCTGGTAAGGAATTAATCTTTTTAATTCTAGTAGTAAAATGAATATCAGATTGTTTCAAAAGAAAGAGTTCAGAATAAAGGAAAGGAGCGGTTATTTAATGAAATCATTAATGATACAGATGATTCTCTTAGGTTCAGTCCTGTCGATGCCAACATCCTGTGATGAGAAAGATGACGGTACGAATGTCAGACCTAATGAGTTTGGAGAACATGGAGGTGCTGTGTTGACCATTGATTATTCGTCCAATGCAGACACGGTATTCTTTTCATGGGAACTCATCAATGATGAAATAGATTTTGATTATTATCAGATTTCTCAAGATCACTCGGGCAATTTTGTTGAGGTTGATAAAAAGGAAAATAACAGCTTTTTGACTCATATTCCATATAATGAGTTGGTGCCAATTTCCATTTCCCTGATCAGCGGCGGAGCATCGGTAGAAACAATAAATACCAATGTTGAAATAAATGGTTTGGATACGGTTTTTGCCAGTACCTTGGTTCCTGATCGTGGCAGTGTTACCGGTGGAGACGGTACGTATTCCATTGCATTGCCGGATGGCCGGTCAATATTTTTGATGGGCGATTCTTACATTGGTCCAGTTACCAATGGAGCACGTTCCATGTCTGACCACATGTTTCGAAATACCTACATCGTTTATGATGACGGTGGGGTCAGTGCCATGTATGGAGTTAACGGAGAACAATCTTCTGCTGCGGTACCTCCCGGGGTAACCAATGAACATCAGAAATGGTACTGGCCGGGACATGGTTTTGTGAAAGATAACAAATTGTACATCTTTCAAACACTCATGTACCAGGGAGAAGCAGGGATGTGGGGATTTAGGTATGAAACCACAGATATATTGCAATATGGTTTGCCGAATATTGAACTCGAAAAAACAACACGTATCCCGTTTGAGGGCTCAACCGATATTCATTATGGAATGGCTGCATTAAACGATGGTGATTACATTTATATCTATGCCCAAAAAGACGTGGATAACGGATGGGATCCTGTCGCTGACGCGTTAGTCGCAAGAACTACAATTGACGATCTTTATACAAACTGGGAGTATTTTGATGGCTCAGGCTGGAGTTCAAATCCGGATGATGCTGTAAAAATGCTAGGATTGTCGAGTGTGGCCATATCTTCACAGTTTAACGTTTTTAAGTTAAATGGCAAATATGTTCTGCTTACCCAGGAGAAGCAGTTTAATTCAGGAGAAATCTACACGTTCATCTCCGACAGTCCTCAAGGTCCCTGGTACAATAAACAGCTTGTTTATGAAATTCAGGAAAAGGATCAGCCCGGATTGTTTACTTACAATGCAATGGCACATCCGCAATTTGAAAAGGATGGTATGATACTGATAAGCTACAATGTCAACAATGAAGATTTCATTGAGCAGCATGAGGATGTATCAACTTACCGTCCCCGGTTTGTGTGGATAGAAATTGCCAATATATTAGAGAATTAGAACTTATAAATGCAGAGATGAGAAGCAAAAATTTAAAACATTCAATTATGAAAAACTATAAATTATATATTCCAACATTGTTGATTGCTTTATTCTTCTTCGGTTGTGAGGAAGAAATATCCAATCAGATGTCTGCCGATTTTCCACAAGATTATGACATCGAATATGAAATCAGACAGGTCATGCAATATGACCCCTTGAATATTAACGGGATTGATATTTCTGAAAAACTGGATTTTTTCAGCACGGTAAGGTTTACCTTGAATTATACCGGTGGTGAAATAACGAGTTTAAGCTATTCAAACGGTGATGTACCATTTTCGCCCTTCGGTTTTGAAGCGGATTCACAAATTGACGCTGAATGTGAGCTTAACTACGATGTGTTACCCAATGAACTCCGTATTAAAGGTACTGAGAACGTTGTGGCCTATTTCCAAAATGGCGAATTTATTATGCCATTCCAACTGGATTGCGGGTCAATAAGTTATAGGTTTACGTTCGCTGATGTTGAATAAGTCTAATCTTTTAAAGAATTGAAAAATGAAAAACTTAAATAAATATAGAAATTGGTTGGCTATACTTATTTTGCCCCTTATCGTGACTTTGTGTATGACGATTGAGAGTATCACTCATCCGGCTGATCCCCAGGTGAACAGCGAAATTGAAATTGACGTTAAAATCAAACTGGAACCGGAGAATGATGATAATACGAAATTGATATTTGCGGTATTAGCTCCGCAAAGCTGGAATATTGCGGAAAATGCCGTATTGAATTATACAACAACAGGATACACTAAAGGAGATGTTGTTAATGAACCTTTGACCCTGGTGGCTGAATCGGCAGTGGAACCGACAACCGCATTGCCGTGGTCTGCTGCTATACAAAGTGAATTTGGTTTAATGGGTAATTTAGGACCGGTAGAATGGGTTGTATTTGAATCTCAAACCACATTTATTATTACAGATGAAGACGAAACACTGATTAATGCAGATGTGGATATCAGGCTGACTACCGGAAGTCAAAACATTAAACTATTTATGGGATACTTCTTCTGTGGAAAAAACAGAGGTTTTCACGAGGAGTATTTCACCGAAAATGCGAAGTCAAAAGTATTGACTGTATCCGGAGGTTCAAATGCGTTAATAGATTATACTACAGTAAGTTTAGTTTCAACTTTGCCTGCCAGTTATGGCTGGGGCGACATTTTTTCAATAAACTTTCAAACTGAAGCAGGCCCGGTAGAGACTGAGCTTAAAGGCGCCGACAAAGTTTATATGTATGGGAAAGCAATGTTTGCCAATGGCACTGATTCTGTTGTTGTTGATGTTATAAGCGACAAAACACTCATGGAGAAGATTGGCGAAACAACCTGGCAGAAGTATATCTATCCCAAAGATTTTTTTGGTTTACCCAATGATGTTGTGATCGAGGAAGCTTATTTCCATTTCACAAATGAGGATCAAAGTATCATAGTTAAAGATCCTTCGGGAGGCGACTTTTTGATAACCGAAACATGCAATTAAAGGCAAAGTAGTCTAGACCAGTTTTTACCTAGCGAGAGGATGGCGCTGCAAGCCTGTTATCCAGTGTTCGGGTGCCATCCTTTCAAAAGTTCATAAAACAGGAAAACAAGTTGTAATTCTACTGGCCTTTCAAAATACGATACCCAACAACCTGGGGCGTCTTTTCTTTTGGCAACTTTTTTTTCAATAAAGGACTAGGTTGGTAGAGACTCATGTCGTACAGTCACTTATTTTCGCAAGGTGTTGCTGACTTCGATAGTCAACATTAACTTATTGTTTGTTAAAAATGAATTTCAAAAAACTCATATTACTCGTAGTTGGGTGTGTGCTTTTTGTTTATGCGAATACCCAACCTTCCGTTAATCAATTTAAAAAAGGCGACCGCGTTGTATTTGTAGGTAACAGTATCACGCACGGAGGTCATTACCATTCTTTTATTTGGCTCTATTACATGACCCGTTTTCCGGAACAACCGATTCAGATTATAAACGCCGGGATCGGAGGTGAAACGACATGGGATATAAAAAAACGAATGGAGGATGATGTTTTCAGAAGAAACCCCACTGATATCGTACTGACATTTGGTATGAATGATACCGGCTACAATATTTTCTGGGAAAAGAATGCCTCCGAACTGGCTGAGCAGCAAATTAAAAAGTCGTTTGAAAGTTACAAGGAAATTGAAAGTCGCTTGCAGGATGCAGAAGGAGTTAATATTGTCCTTCTCGGGGGGGCGCCTTATGATCAAACTTCCAAAATGAATGATTTTATCCTGCCAAAGAAGAATGATGCATTGTTAAAAATCAACAGTTTTCAGCAGGCTTCGGCAAAGGAGAAAGATTGGGGGTTTGTAGACTTTAACCGTCCCATGATGGAAATCAACAAACGTGAACAGGAAAAGGATTCAACATTTTCGTTGTGCGGTGTTGATCGTATTCATCCGGATAATGATGGTCAAATGGTGATGGCTTACCTTTTTTTGAAAGCACAGGGACTAGCCGGAAAAAAAATTGCTGAGATTAATATTGATGTGTTAAAGAAAGAAACAACCCTTACAGAAAACTGTAAAGTCTCAGACCTGAGAAAAAACGGAAACTCATTGGAATTTAAATATCTGGCCCATGCACTGCCTTACCCGCTTGATACGGTTCCGCGGCACGGTTGGGGCAATAAAAGATCGCAACGAGATGCGGTTGAACTGGTTCCGTTTATCAAAGAATTCAACCAGGAGGTTTTGAGAATTACAAATCTCGAAAAGGGAAATTATCTTCTGAAGATTGATCAAGAGCCAATTGCAAAATTTTCGTCAGTGGATTTAGAAGCAGGAATAAACATGGCCTTGCTGACCAACACGCCTCAATATCAACAAGCTGTAAAAATTATGTTTTTAAACGAAGAGCGTTTCGAGCTTGAAAAACGGCTCCGTGATTACTATTGGCTGGAGTATTCGTTTTTACGAAAAAAAGGTTTGCTATTTGCCGACAATCAAGAAGCGATGGACACAATCAAATCCTACCTGCCGAATGACATTTTTCTCAGAGCAAGCTATGATAACTTTACCAAAGCGCGTTATCCTGAAATCCGCGAAGTCTGGAAAAACTATATGGATGAGATTGTAGAAACCATTTATGAGATGAATAAGCCTTTAGAACACAAGTTGGAACTGATCAAAGTGAGCCAATAAAAGAATAGCAAACCATGCTCGTTGATTTTATCGCCTTTGTGGTGATTGAGAGAGGCATTCGATCTTTCTGGAACAAAAGAATTCATTACAAGCCGATTCAAAACAAATTTCGAAAATTAAACTTAGACGAAAATGATACACAGACTATTTCACACATTATTTCTTTTGCTGCTTGGGCTGAATTTATATGCTGGCCCCGACAACATTGCGCCAAAAGCGACAACAACAGCATCAACAAGTCTAAACGAAAATTTTAGTGCAAAAAATATTACTGATGGACTCATCGGGATTCCCGAAATTGGCGAGTGGGCGTGTGAAGGTGTCACTACAAGCTGGGGCTATGTGCGTTTTCCCTGGATACAGTTAACCTGGACTGAACCTCAGGTAATTGATAAAGTGGTGCTGTATGATAGTCCTTCGATGGAGGAACACATTGCCGGCGGGAAATTGATTTTCAGTGATGGCAGTGTTGTTTGGGTGAATCAGATACCTAACGATGGAACAGCAAAAGCAGTTTCATTTACTCCTAAGACCGTTGAATGGGTAAAATTTATGACGACTGACGGTAAGGGGAAAGACCTTGGATTTTCGGAGATTGAAGTTTTTCCGGCATTTCCCCAGTTACCTGATTTTGTCTCAAAGGTGGATCCGTTTATTGAAACCAACCGGGGCCGTTATTTCTTTTTTGTTCCGGGAGCATTACCCTTTGGAATGGTAGGAACAGCACCAATGACTCGAAACAAGAATCAAAACGGGGGTGGTTATAATTACAATGAGACAGAGATTTTAAGTTTTCCGCAAATACATACCTGGATGATTTCGGGAATTGAGATAATGCCAACTACCTCTGATGTTGATCCGCGTTTGGGAAGACAAGGTTGGAAGTCTAAATTTTCGCACGATGATGAAATTGCTCAACCCGGTTACCAGCGTGTTTATCTGCGTGACCACAAAACCTGGGTTGAGCTAACAGCAACAGAAAGAGTAACGTTTCACCGCTTTAGGTTTGTGGAAAATATGAAAGCGCAAATCCTAACAAATCTTGGAGGATATGTGGGAAACAGTGCTATGGAAGATGCTTCGGTTAAAAAAGTAAACAACCACGAGTTTGTGGGCTCGTTTAATTCGACAGACCGGTTTTGGGGAGGACCAAAAAATGTATCGATCTATTTTGTAGCCCGGTTTGATAAACCATTTACTGAACTTAATGGCTGGACAGGTGACGAGCTGTTTAGCAACATTACTGAAATTGATGGAGATGACACCGGAGTAGCGGCAATGTTCGATGTAAAAGCGGGCGACGAGTTGCAAATGAAGATTGCAGTTTCGTACACTTCCATCGAAAATGCCAGGGAAAACCTGGAAGTTGAATGCAGCGATTGGGATTTTGATGCTGTACGAAATGAATCCCGCGATGTTTGGAACGAAATACTTGGGAAAATAAAGGTGGAGGGCGGCACGCGCAATCAACAAGTAAAATTTTACACAGACTTATGGCACGTTTTGGCGGGGCGCCAAAAAATAAACGATGTAAACGGTGATTATCCCGATCGCACATCAGGCAAGAGGGATGGAACATTTACAGATGCTGACTTGATAATCAGAACGCTGCCCAAAGACGAAAATGGTAACCTGAAATTCAACATGTACAATACCGATGCACTTTGGCTTACCCAATGGAACCTGAATGTTTTATGGGGTATTGCGTGGCCGGAATTGCTGGACGAGATGAGTGCTTCGATGATTCAATATGCCGAAAATGGTTATTTGTTGCCGCGGGGTCCATGCGGTGGTGGCTACTCCTACATTATGACCAGCAGTCCGGCAACCAACATGATTGCAAGTGCCTTTATGAAGAATGTACTCACCAAAAAAGACTCGGAAAAGGCATTTGAAATGGTAAAGCAAAATCTGCTACCCGGTGGTATGCTTGGTGATAGTGATGATATTGAGTTTTATACAAAAAACGGTTTCTGGCCCGAAAATGCAGGTATTACCGTCGAAGCGGTTTTTCAGGATTTTGCAGCAGCTCAAATGGCTCAAAAACTGGGCAAGAAGAAAGATTATAAATTTTTTACCGATCGATCAGGTGGCTGGAAAAAACTATTTGATCCACAACAAAAATTACTGTTTCCCAAAGATAAAAACGGAAACTTTATGCACAACGATCCGCTTTCCGGTGCAGGCTGGGTCGAAGCCAATGCCTGGCAGGCAACCTGGGCGGTTTCGCACGATATTCCCGGATTGGCTAAAATGATGGGAGGGAATGATACTCTTTGTACCAAACTCAATCATGCGTTTGAGATGGCCGAGCCCAGCGATTTTGTGTTTGCATACAACGATGGCTATGTGAGTTATGCCAATCAACCGGGGTGTTCCAATGCCCATGTTTTTAACTACGCCGGTAAACCCTGGCTGACACAATACTGGGTGCGTAAAGTAAAAGAACAGGCTTACGGGGGCACAACTCCCGACCTTGGCTACGGCGGTCACGATGAAGACCAGGGACAAATGGGTGGAGTCAGCGCCCTGATGGCCATCGGACTTTTCAATTTGCAGGGAAATGTAAATACCGAACCGGTTTATGATATCACCAGTCCAATATTTGATAAGATTACTATCGAACTGGATCAACGGTATTATTCAGGGAAGACTTTTGTAATTGAAACAGAGAATAATTCGAAAGAGAATATGTATATCCAGGAGGCATTTTTAAACGGTAGTCCATTGAATACCTTCTGGTTCAATCATGAAGATTTTGCCAAGGGAGGAAAATTAAGACTTATTTTGGGTGATAATCCCAATAAAAAATGGGGAGTAAATAATTCGAAGCATTGAAGAATTTTTTCATTATCGTTCTGATATTTTAAATGGATGAATATTCAATTATTTTTCTAAAAATAACCACATGAAACGAGTCCCGGGCACTCGGGACGAGTTCCATACTATACAACTAAAAACAAACAATTTTAACAGGATGAATAAAATTAGAAATCTCATATTAATTACATTGATATTCGTTGTCGGTGCGTGTCAAAATAAAAAGCTGGATAAAACAGAAAAAAAAGAACTGAAAGTAACAGTTGATGAACATTTCAATCAGTTGTTTCACAGGAATTCGGGCGGAACAACAGGAGCAGACGGCGCCATCTCGGTCCCCTTTCCGGATGGAAGTTCTGTTTTTATGATGGGCGACAGTTTTCTGGGTGAAGTAAAGAACAACCAGAGAGACACGACAACCAAAATGATAAACAACACATTTATCGTAGTAAATCCCGAACAAACCAATACCAAGACTTTGTTTCAGGGAGAATACGATGACCCATATTCGCTTGTGATCCCGGAAAATGACCCTGGAAAATTTTACTGGCCGGGACATGGTTTTGTTCGCGACAGTGTGTTTCATTTTTTTATGTCGAGATTCTGGATTCCCGGAACAGGAATGTGGGGATTTGAATTCCTGAATACAGACTATTTCCGGTATTCTTGGCCGGAGTTTGAAAAGATTTCTGTGGAACCTTTCGAATACACGCTTCAAAATAATGTTCACTGGGGACATGCCGTATTTGACGAAGGCAACTACATTTATATTTATGGTAGCCGTGCTGAAGAAGACAATATTTGTAAAGCTCATGTATGCCGCACAACTTTAACCGGTGAAAATACACTCGATTTTAAGGATGTGGAGTTTTTTGATGGTTCATCATGGACTTCGGATCCATTAGCAACCAACCCGATGAAAGGCATCACCAGTAATATTTCCGAACAGTTTTCAGTTTTCAAGTACAATAATACGTACGTATTACTATCGCAGCAACGCGGTATCGGGGCAGGTGAAATTTATACCTATACCTCCGAAAATCCGTTTGGCCCATGGGAAAATAGACAGATGATTTATCGCACAGCAGAATACAATGAAGACAGCGATATCATTACCTACAATGCCATGGCACATCCGCAGTATATTAAAGATCATGAGTTGCTGATAAGTTATAATGTCAACTCGTTAAAACCATCACAGATATTTGAAAATGTAGATTATTATCGTCCGGTATTTCTGCGCGTACCCATGGAGATGATATTGAAAGAATAGAAGTGAAAAAATGAAAACGGACTGAAAAGTGAAATACCGGTTTTGGTTACTGCTGACAATCATATTCATGGATATTTTCTGGGTTTTACCTATCTTCTTGCTCGTCGTTTTTAACGAAGGGTTGACTGTTTTGATCTCCGGTGCTAATTTGATTTATGTATCGGAAGCTCTTCGGAGACCTTTTCCATAGGTAGTTTATTTATTGCCAGTTTTTTATACAAAACTGAAACCCGGTGGCCCAATAAGAATACCAATATTGCTAGAGAGTCTGGCGATTTAATAAAAGAGCTTTGTCCTGCTACAGCGAAAAGGAATTTCGGAATATATTTGCTTGGCTTCCACTTCTGTGTTTGTGAACCAAGCTCCTTTCGTCCATACCAAGACCCAATCTTCCGGGTATCTTCTGTGTTACTTCTGCGTATCTTCCGTGTATTTAAACATAGAAGATACATAGAATATACGTTCAAATTTCTTAGTTAATAGGACTAAGAAACGGTGTTGGTTACAGCAAACTGCATCGGGTAGCCGGGCAGAATCCAGCCGGGCATTTGGGGGCTTGCCCGGCGGTGTTCGTGACTTGTTGAATTTTTCCTTGATTCGGTTTTCCGATTACCCATAGAACCGTATGCTCTTTTTTTTCTAAATTGCAGGCATTGTGCTATACCATGATTGACCAATCTTTATATAAAGGTCTCAGAAACGGAGATCCGTCGAGTTACGATGTGTTGTACTCGTTGGCGACCGCTCGATTAAAGAATTACTGCAAAATTTTCATCAAAGATCAGGTGTTGGTTGAGGATCTGGTTCAGAATGCCTGTGTAAAGCTTTGGGAAATACGAATGCATATTAAGCCGGATCGGTCGGTGGAAAGCCTGTCAAACCTAAACCAATAAACCATGAAGAAAATTTCAACATCGTTGTTAGCTGTCTTATTGCTGGTAGTCAGCATCGGATGTGGTATAAATGAAACTGGTCCGGTGGACAAAGATGCATCCAAACCCAACATTTTATTTCTTTTTGCCGACGATCAGCGAGCCGATGCACTGGGCTGCTCAGGGAATACGTATATCAAAACGCCAAATATCGATAAGTTGGCTGAAAGCGGGGTTCGGTTTATAAACAGCTATGTGATGGGGGGCCATCATGGGGCTATTTGTGCTCCAAGCCGTGCCATGCTCATGAGTGGCAAAAGTTTGTTTCATGTGTACGATGTTTTGGATGGAGTGACAACCATGCCCATGCATTTTGCTGCGAACGGCTATGAAACCTTCGGAACCGGGAAGTGGCACAATGGGGCGGCAAGCTTCGAAGCTTCCTTTCAAAACGGGAAAAATGTGATGCTTGGTGGGATGAGTGACCATTTCAACGTACCTTGTCGTGAGTTGATCGACGGGAAGCTTTCTGAGCCTGAACTGAAAGGGTTCTCAACCGACCTCTTTATTGATGCGGCTATCGGGTTTATTAATGATTTTGCTACCGGGGACAAACAAAATCCGTTTTTTTGTTATGTGGCTTTTACTGCCCCACATGATCCACGTTCGCCAAGGGAAGACTACATCGGTATGTATTCGGATGAAAGTATACCTTTGCCGGGTAATTTCAAGCCCTATCATCCATTTGCATTTGACAACATGAAGATTCGGGATGAGAATTTGGCACCG
>ENA-ORCU01000401-ORCU01000401.1-marine-metagenome-genome-assembly--contig:-NODE-401-length-16794-cov-2.872645_pt1 | contig 16794 bp, 11 predicted proteins | sample MGYA00248631_ERZ508512 | MGnify/ENA primary metagenome ERZ508512 (study PRJEB26183, sample SAMN06268844) | marine metagenome | isolation source: Tt an P1 anaerobic enrichment on pine from sediment taken...
CGAGTTCGAATCGAAACGCTTTCCGGCCAAAGGGATACAGTTCGACCAGAAACACATCCGGTCGTTCGACCCGGAACAATTCCAAAAGCTGCTGCTTTCGCTGGGCTTGAACCGCCTCCAGAGACCGCCCCGGCTCAACTGGGAACAGCCGGGAAAATTCGCTGTCCATCATCAGGCCGGGCAGCCGGACTTCCCGGATGTGGTCCGCAAGCGGCGTTTCAACCGGCTCCCCCCCGGTCACCAGGATCACCTCGTGACCGGCCAGGGCCCGGCTGATCTCAAGGCTTCGGAAAAGATGGCCAATGCCCAGCACATGCTGGCAGTATTGAATAATTTTCATCGGTACAATCAGCCGTTAACACGTTCAGACAAGTAATAGCCGCATGAAACCTGAATCACGAATTGAAGCCCTTTATGATCATGTAAAAAGCAAGCAACCTGTTTGGCTGTTCCCAATCGCTATCGGGGTTCACCTGACAGATCCAGCAAATTGGCGGCCTCCATCCATAAATCCCGCCAGTCTGCCGCTACCCGGTGAAGATGACGGGAGCGAAGCCATCGCGGTTCGGTGGGTAGAAACTGTCGCCCGGCCAGATGATACATCAAGCACTTGACCACCCCTTCATGGGTAACCACCAGAACGGTTTCCCCCGGCCAGCGGACAGTGGCGTCCGCCAGCGCATCGCAGATCCGCCCGAGCATCTCAAGGCGGCTCTCTCCACCCGGCGGCCGGAAAGCCCACCCGGCGGCTTCCTGTTCGGCGACCTGACCGGGATCCTCCCGGCGGAGACGGGAGATAATCTTGCCGGTCCACGCCCCCCAGTCCTGCTCCCGAAGCCTGGGATCGGTTTCAATGGCAAGGTTAAGCCGGGCGTTGATCCGCTCTGCCGTATCCCGAGCCCGGGACAGATCGCTTGCCAGAATTCGATCCCAGGCAAACGGCTCCAGCAGTCGGCCCCACCGGCAGGCCTCCGACTCCCCTTCCGGGGCCAAAGCAGTATCTTGCTGCCCCTGGATCCGCTTTTCGAGATTCCACAGGGTCCGTGCATGTCGAATCAAACCAAAGCGGGTGGTCATCCGGCCCTCCGGCACGGGACGATATCCCGGGCGGCTGCAGAGCCCCCGCTTTCCCGTGCGATCTGTACGAGTTTTTTTTCCACCGCACTGTAATTCCGGTTCAAATCGTGATGGACTCGGACATGCTGCCGGGCGGCATCTCCCATCCGGCGCCGGCGGACCGGATCGCCCAGCAGACTGTCAACGGCACCGGCAAATGCATCGCCATCAAACAGCGGCACCAGAAGGCCGGTTTTGCCATGCTGCACCACCTCCGGAATCCCGCCATTTTCAAAAGCCACCACCGGCAGCCCGCAGGACTGAGCCTCGAGAAACACCATTCCAAGCGATTCTCTGATTCCCGGAAACACAAACAGATCGCCGGCACTGTAAAACTGATAAAGCTGCTCCCGGGGAATTTTCCCCACAAAGCGGAAACGCCCCGGAATCTCGGTTTCGGCCAGATGCCTCAACCGCCCCCCTTCCCGCCCGTCACCGGCGATGACAAGAAAAAACGGTTTGTTACGCCGGTAAAGCCGGCCGCAGGTCCGAATCACCCACTCCAGCCCCCGGGACTTGACGCCGGGTCGAAACATGGCAGCGGTCAAAATGACCGGGTTGTGGTCAACAGCCCAGTCCCGGCGCAGCGTCGAGCGCGCCTGCGGATCAAAGGTAAAATCCTCCGGATAAATTCCGGGAGTGACATACGTGATCCGGCTATCGGGAAGCAGACGCCGCAGGTTCACCCAATCGTCCCGCCGATTGGTAAAAACCTGCCGGGCCTTGCTCAGCGCCGCCCGGTTCAGCATAAATCCGGCCCAGGTCCGGGGATCCCGCCGCCGTTTGGTGGAGTAAATCCCCTGGAAAATCACGTAAGGAATCCCCCCCTGGCGGGCCGCCCACGGTCCGAGTAGATCCGGGGCCTTGTAGTAACTGTGGTAAGTGAGCCACAGATCGCCGCCCTTCTGCCGGATACGACGGATCGCCCGCAGTCCGTCGACAGCGGCCCGCAGCCACTGCCAGGGTTTCCAGTAAATCCAGCGGGCCCGCAGCCGGCTCGCCGTCTGCACTCCATGCCCGCGGCGGGAAAGGTAGTCGACCAGGCCGGTGGCAATCACCAGATCCCCCGAGGGATTGATATGCCCGAGGGGTTTGAAAGGAGCGTAAAACCAGATGCGCATGGTAAGGGGCTGCGGATCACTCAAGATGAAGCCTTCACGGTTGTTGGCACACAGCTCAGGAACATTGTAACTAATTAAATTCGCGTTCCTCAGTTGACGGCGGCCCCGATACCGGCCTGCCGATAGATGTCGGCCAGATCCATTACCAGTTTGGTGTTGTCAAAATGCCGGGTAACCCGCTGCCTTGCCTCGTCAACGACCGTCCGGCGAAGTCCGCCATCGGTCAGCAGGCGAATCATGGCCTTGGCCAGCGCCTCGGGTTGCTCCGGTTCGACCATCAGACCGGTCCGGCCGTCGTCGATTATTTCGGGAATGGCTGACAGCCGGGTGGCTACCACCGGCACGCCCATGGCCATACTCTCGGCGAACACATTGGGAATTCCGTCACGATCGCCATTTTCCGCCTGGCGGCAGCCGAGGACGAACAGATCCGCTCGCCGATACTGCTCCAGCACCACATCATGGGGCTGGGTGCCCAGCCATTCGGTGTCATCGGTCAGCCCCAGCTGGTCGATGAGCCCCAGAATCGCGTCACGGTCATCCCCGTCGCCGATCAGGACGTGGCGGAAATGAATCCCCCGATCCTTGAGAATCCGGAGGGCGTTATAAACCGTAGGAAGACCTTTTTTCTCGGCCATACGCGCCACGGTTAAAATCCGGTAGGGCGGCTCGGGCGGGGCGGATCCGTTTCCACCGGCGAACAGGCTGATATCGATGCCGTGATATACCCGGTGAATCGGGGTCGATGCGCCATCGGCCAGGGCAGCAAGATGCGATCGGTTGTACTCGGTGCAGGTCACCACGAATTTTGCTTTACCGATCTTTTCCCGAAGCTGTCTGGGATCCGAAGTATAGATATCCTTGGCATGAGCGGTGAAGCTGAACTCCAGCCCGCTCAACAGACTGGCAAACATGGCGACCGAGGTTGGTGAGTGGGCAAAATGGGCATGGAAATGCGTTACGCCGCTTTTTGGCAGCAGACGATTCACCAGATAGCCGGCTTGAAACAGATGCTTGATGGTTGCCGATTTCCGCGTGCGGCGAAACCTCCGGACCGCCAGCTCTAAAGCCTGTCGATAATGCCGGGGCCGCTTCGCAGCGAGTTTCGCATTGTAAAAAAGAAATTTGGGCAGCGGGGCCAGCAGTGTCTGGGGCAAATAGTCCACCGGCGCCTGAATGGCCTTTACGCTCCGATGGGAAAACGTCTCCCTCGGGTGCCGCATGGAAAAAATGTGAATGGAAAATCCCAGTCGCTCAAGAAGCAGGATCTCGTTGGAAATAAAGGTCTCTGAAATCCGTGGGTATCCTTTCAGAATCATACCCAGGACAGGTGGATGGGTTGACATCATGATCGGCAGTTCCTGTAGTGTTTGAGTCGCTCGCGGATGACGTCGATACCGCTCAGCCGGAACCGGGAAATCGCCTCCCGGTACGGTCGGGGATTTTCGAGCATGGAAAAGACCTTGGCCCGAAGCCGGCCGGGGGAAAGATCGTTCCACGGCAGGTAATCAACCAGTTTGTGTTCACTGAATATCCGGGCGCGTATGAGCTGCTCCTTCCGCGGGGTGTCCCGTGGAATCAGCAGAGACAAGGTGCCCTGGGAAATAATTTCGCATACGGTGTTGTAGCCCCCCATGCAGATGACCAGATCCGCGGCCGCCATCAGTTTTTCCATACGGCTGAAAAAATTATAGGCCACGGCATCCAGGCCACGGGCCCGGGAGGTAATTGACTCACGGCCCTTTTTGGGCATGAACGGGCCGGTGATCAACACGCTTTTAAAGGGGATGGGCCTGCTCTCCTTTTCGAGCATGGTCAGAAAGCTGTCCATCACCGCGTACCCGTCACCACCGCCGCCGGTAGTAACGACCACCAGTTTCTCGCCGGCTTTCAGGCCAAGTTCTTCCCGAATGCCTTGAACGGATTTACGGCCAGGGGTTTTCCGGGCAATATAACCGGTAAAGTGAACCTTGTTCTTTATGGATTCGGGAATGGCGTATTCACGGATCGGATCATAAAACTCACGATTGCCATACACCCAGATCTCACTGTAGAGGTTCTCGAGAACCGGGTAGACATTTTTCTCAGTCCAGTCGCGCCGGACCGTATCGGCATCGTCCATGATATCCCGCAGGCCATAAATGGTGCGGCTTTTGGGCAGGCATCGTCGAATCCATTGCAGGGTTGGCAACACCTCCCGCTTGAGCCCCAGCGGCTCCTTGTCGACAATAAACAGATGCGGCTGAAACGTCTTTGCCGTGGCGGTAATGATGTTCCGCCGGATAGCCAGCGCGTGAAGCGGATTGATCTTGATGGACAGCGGCAGATACTCATCGTTGGTTTTTTTGATCATCCCGGGAATCCGGATGAAATCGATCTGCCGGGGAAACACGAATCGACCGGCAATCGGCGATCCGGTGAGTATCAATATATTGACGTTGACATCCCGCAACTGAGAGGCAATAGCCATGGTCCGGCGAATGTGGCCAAGGCCATAGGTGTCGTGGGAATACATCAATATTTTGTAGGTGGAATTTCGACCCATCCGATTTTTCAGATCCTTCGGCCGCGCCCCGGGAAATAGGATTTATTTAATTGCAAGAAATTGTAATTAATTAAATTCGCGTTCCTCAGTGTGTTTCATTCTTCCATATGGACAGCAGCCGGCAACCGGCCCGGCAGCATCTGCTGTCGGAATGTCACCGATGCGGCATAGCTACGCCCCGTCACTTACAGCGAGAAAAGTATTCAAGATCCTGTTATTATTCAATATAAAAAGCCAACTGCGCTAATATTTCCCAGAAAAAAACACCGCTTGAATACGGAGGCAATGCGGTCCGAAACCGCCAGGCCAGGATTTCGTCATTTTATCAATTAATTGCGAACGACTTGACAGAGCGCGCAAACCGAAACGAACAGATGGCAAGGGTAAGAGATCAAATACTAAGTCATTGAAAATATAATTACACCCGGTCATTTAAGTCAACAACAGTTACTCCCGGCGGCTTCCGTATCCACGATTACCCGGCCATCGGCCCGAACCCGATTAAACCGGACAGAAAGGGTGCGCACACCGACCCCATGATTCCGCAACTGACCGGCAGTAAACATCTCCGCACTGATGGGAAGCGCGGCCGGGTTGGCATTTAACCAGTTCTCCGCGTAATCGTGAATATCCGCCAGTTTGTTGAAATAGTGGTCCATATCCTGTGGGTTTCCAACGGCAAACCGGTCGTTGCACCCGTCGAACTGGTGAAAATCCGGAACGTACAGATAACTCAAATCCAGCGATTTCACGTCGGGCAGCGGATTGAGATACAAGACATCAGGCCGGCATCGAATAATGCAGTCATACCGAATGCCCGTTTTCCGTTCGTATTCCTCCCGCAGCCGGTTGACCATTTTGAGTCCAAAAAGCTGCTGCAGATACGCCTGCACGCCGGCTTTGAGCCGGCAGGTTTTCCCGTCCACCAGGCGCCTTTCATCTATCGGCCGATCCCTTTCCACCTCGAGAACCGCAGGGTTGAGCAGATTTGCAAGATGACTGAATTCGTCATCCGGCACGTACATGAAGATATCCGCATCGCCCAGCCGATCCAGCAGGTTTTCCCGGATGTTCCGGAACGTCCGGTCCAGGGCGCGGCACTGTCCGGAGATGCATACCGCAATTTTCCCTGAGCCGGACACGGAACATCGCCGGTGGGCAGCACCGCCATTCGGCATCTGCCGAAAACGCACCAGCGGATGGCGGATATCAAAATGCGTGTCGATAAATGACTCGGAAACCGTGTAGGATCGATCCTTTTTTCGCGGCGTATCGGGAAGCGGTTCGGGGCTGTTCGGATTGTCAATCCGGATGGTCTGTTTCAAGTCGGATCGAAGCGCTCCCAGCAGAAACGTTGTGGGAATCCACCAGTATTTCTTCCGGATCGGATAGCCCTGGCGCGCCTGGTTCTCGGTGCGGATGACATTGAACTGAATCCGGTAGGGATTGTAGAGAACCGCCGTAAGATGGTTGATAATGTGCTGGGAGTAAAGCCAGGATTCGGCATCAAATCCGGTATAATACGGCAGCAGGGCAGACAGGGTTTCCCGGTGAAAGGCGTTGATGATGGCATCGTAATTGTAACCGAGATTGACCTCGCTTTCCGGCTCGACATGCTGCCAGTCGTACCGGGTGTAGCCGACGGCCGGCTCCCACTCGGTCAGATAGCGCTCAAATGTTCGAAACGGATTGCCGGTCAGCGGAACATTCAACCGGCGGGCCAGCTGCCGATCTTCGGTCACCCGGCAGTCACCGTCCATGAATATATAGTAGAGATATTCCCATCCGTTTTGACGCTGCCGACCGAGGGCCTCGGCCAGCAGACGATTTCGCCCCTCATTCCACGAACTTTCCGGGTAGAATATGGAACTCGGAAAGTCAGCCGGCCGCTTCCACGTCAGCAAAATAATATCATTATCATCGCCCGGAAGCTCAGGGTACGGCATGGTGTCGTCGGATTGGACGAGGTAGACGAATTTTTTCATGATTATTCACGTTTTTCGGCAGCAAAGCGGATGGTGGAACAGCTTAATCGCAATGAGAAGTAACTGCGGCACATGAAAATAAAAACCCAAATCTCAAGCATCAAATCTCAAACAAATCCCAAAATACAATATCAAAAGCCCAAATAAGCCTTTAAAACCGGACACTTGGTCCACAATGGAGCGTAAAGCGAGATAAGACTTTGTTTATCATTTTGATTTTTCCAGTATCGAGGAAAATATCTTTTTCAATTCAGTTGCCTCCTGTATTAAGCTCTGGGCATCATCAGCGTTCTTTAAATTGTTCGTCTCATGAATCAGCCTGAGCCAATAGGCACTTTCTTTTGCTTCTTTTCGACTTATTTTCATCCTCATCAAAAAATCTTTTTTGCTTAATGATTCGTTCGCTTCTCTGTAGTTTGCGCCGACTGATCCTGACGCTCTTACCAATTGTTTGCCATCCTCAATGCATATAATTGTTCTTGGCAGTGTTTTTATAAAAAGCCTGACGGCTTTAGCGAATTGAAAGGTCCTTTCCTCAAGATCATAAGGTTTGGAATTTAGAATTTTGGTCATTGTAATTTATTTGTGATTTGTGTTTTGTGTATTAGGATTTTTTTGGTAGCTCCCGTTCACACCAACGGCTCACCGAAACCGTTCCACATCCTCCAGCCAGGCTCGAAGCAGTTCCAGCTCTTCTGCCCTTACAATTCCCGATCGGTGAAGCGCATCATAGGCGACTTTCAAATTCTCAGATACGGCATACCGGGGCCGGACCGCCTCCGATACAACATCTGCAACCTTCTCCGAATAGAGATAAACGGGGATTTCCGACTCAAAATCCGCCATGGAATCATGATCGTTGCGGCGCTGTACCACCGTGGCCCGGGTAAATCCCACCCGAAATCCGGCCTGCCACATAATCGGCTGAGCAACCAGCCCTCGAAGGATGTCCGTAAAACGAAAGGTTACATACGCCGGAAGATAAAGCAGCGGAAAAAGCTCCCGGCAGATGGCGGTATTCTGGGAATTAAACGGCGACACGCAGCCCCGCTCCAGGACGATCGGCTCCCGATCACTGAACATTACCGGCCTGGCGGCAGTCAGCCGAAAAACGGCGTCCACATCCGGTTCGCCGTCAACCAGCCCCTGCCAGACCCCGACTGTTATTCGTTTGCGGGTCAGGGGGATGGCATCGGGAAAACTTTCCGGATCCAGCACCCGGCTTAAGGGAAATCCCCTGGGCCAGACGTTCTGATCCGAAAAAAAGCGGTAGACGTTGACAAATCCTCTCCCCTGCCCGGTAACTGGAAAAACCCCTTCAAAGGCTGGAAAGCTCCAGTCCGACAGCGGAATATTATCATCATCGGTGTCGACAATAACATTCGCTCCACCAGCCATTGCCTCAAGGTACCCCATCATCTTGCGGGCATAGTGATTCCAGGGAAGTCTGGATGAAATCGCATAATCCGATGCTTCCTGATCATCAGGAGAAAGATACCTTACGGAATCACAGGCCCAGTCAATCGGCGTTTTCCGATCTCCCACGACAATGAGGCGCCAATCCTTTTGCCGGGCGAATTTCCGCACTGCATCGGTCGGCGGGAATATAGATGTGATTACGATAGCCTGCTTCATAAGGTACGTGGCTTGGGACTTTCAAGGGTTCACACAAAAAAAAAACGACTCACAGCACCCCAAAAATGTGGCTCAAAGACACCGGTGTGTCAAGCCCAAAACCCTCGTGCCCAGCGCCGGGTTGAGCCCCGGGAAATTGGCTGCGGGGCTGCTGGCAAATCCATCCGACTCACCGTCCAAACGCATCCACTCGATCGAATGGTTGCTTGACAGCTTCGCCATACCCAACCTATGGTAGTTAAAAACGCCCGATCCATCACCCCGCACATTAATGGCAGCAATTCGACTGCAAACCCGACCAAACGCAACAACGCCCTCTTTTGTCTGCTCCACCTCTTCCAGCCAGCGGGTATCATTCACGGATCGACAGCCGCCATTAAGCAGCGGAAAAAACCGCGATCGAAATCCGATCCCTATTTATAAAGGTAGCCGTCGTGCCGCATCGTCATGAAAAAAAGCTGCTTGAAAAAGCGATTCGCAAAACGGTCACCCTCCTTGAAAAAAAGTATCCCGGCAGGGAGGTGGTGCTGTTGACCGATAGAGAGGAACTGGCGTGCACTGCCTGCCGGCAGATTCGGGAACCGGCTGAACTTGACCGTCCGGTCGACCAAATCATCCTGATTCCCTACTTTGCAAATGATGAAGATTATGCCGAAGCGCTCTCAGAAATTAAAAAAATTGGGGCGGCATTCTATGCCCTTCCCCTGTATCATCCGGCTGCATCCTACCGGCATCGGGACCGGCTGGCAGAAACCGCACTCCGTCGCGTTGAACGGGACGTGCTGATCCATGGTCTGAAGCACTTTGACGAAAACGATTTCCAGAATCTCATGCAGGCCATCGAAATCACACGGGAAATTGAGGGAGATTACCTTGAAATCGGCGTATTTACAGGCACCAGCGGTCTTGCCGCACTTTATTACATGGAGGCGGCCGGCATATACCGACGCAGTTATTTTATGGATACCTTCGAGGGGTTTACCTATCCCGAAGCGCTGGAAAGCATGGACCTTCACTGGAGAGGCGGCCATCGACTCTCCGGGCCCGAGGCGAACCTGAAACGGGTCAGCGACCTGTTCAGCCGGTTCAGCCTCCCTGTGCGGATAATCCGGGGAAACATCTGTCGGGTCCCCCTGCCCGAGGCCATTCAGGCCATTGCGGTCTGCAATGTTGATGTAGACCTCTACGATGCAGTGAGCGCGGCCCTGCAAAAGGTTGCCCCCTGTATCAGCCGGCACGGAATCATCGTTGCCGAAGATTCAGGGCACACCCCCGCACTGGGCGGAGCGCTTCTTGCCACCCGTGAGTTCTTGCAATCACCAGCGGGCAAAGCCTTTATCCCTGTTTATCTGGAGTCCGGCCAAACCTTTCTCATCAAAAAATAGACGCCAACCGCGCTGGCCCTGGCGACCGCCGCAAAACACCTTGACTAATCAAAACGGGCGCCGTAATAGAAATTGGTTGCCCGTTAGGTGGTGGGCGGTGCCCACCCTACCCTCAGCGACCTCCGACATGGGAGGACTCGAGCCGGGTACAACAACGAATGACAGGCGTGTAGGGTGGGCACCGCCCACCATTTTTTACGCACGGGGAACGGAGATTTCTTGATTGAGCAGGGTGTGCGCCGGATTTGGGTTCATTTTCAAGGCAATCCGTCCGGTATTTTTTAACACAAGGACACGGGAATAAACAAAGCTTCATGCTCCTTGTGTCCTTACGGGCAGGCATAAAATCGCCTATGTGAACACCATCGAATCTTAAGCTATCACTGCCGGGATCACATCCTGCCGACCGCATAACGCACTTGAGGGACGCCATGGAATTTGAAACAGTAATCGGGCTTGAAGTCCATGCCCAGCTGAAAACCAGGACCAAAATTTTCTGCGGTTGCTCCACCGAATTCGGAGCACCGCCCAACACGCATACCTGCCCGGTCTGCCTGGGGATGCCCGGCGTTCTGCCGGTGCTGAATAAAAAAGTGGTGGAATACAGCCTGCTCATGGCCCTGGCCACAAACTGCAAAATCGACCGGATGAGCCGATTCGCCCGGAAAAACTACTTCTATCCGGATCTGCCCAAGGGTTACCAGATCTCGCAGTACGAACTGCCCATTGCCCAGCACGGTTATATCGACATCGATGTGGACGGCATTCAGAAGCGGATCGGAATCACCCGGATTCACATGGAAGAGGACGCCGGCAAACTGACTCACGATTCGACCCGGCCGGTGAGCTTTGTCGACTATAACCGAACCGGTGTGCCGCTGATGGAAATTGTCAGTGAACCGGACCTCCGCTCGCCGGAAGAAGCCGGGGCCTATCTGAGAAAACTTCGGTCCATTGTCCGGTATATCGGTGTCAGCGATGGCAATCTCGAGGAGGGTAGTTTCCGGTGCGATGCCAACGTATCGATTCGTCCCAAGGGAAGCGACACGCTTGGCACCCGCACTGAGCTGAAAAACCTGAACTCCTTTAAGTTCGTTGAGAAAGCGCTTCATTACGAAATCCTGCGCCAGAAGGAACTGATCGCAGACGGCGGTGAGGTGGTTCAGGAAACCCGATTGTACGATTCGGTCAAAAACCGCACCTTTTCCATGCGCGGAAAAGAAGAGGCCCATGATTACCGGTACTTTCCTGACCCGGACCTTCTCCCGCTGGTGGTCGATGACAAGTGGATCGAAACGACCCGCGCCACCCTGCCCGAGCTTCCGGACACCAAAAAGCAGCGCTTTATAGCCGACTATGGCCTGCCCGATGCGGATGCTGAATTTCTGACTTCCAGCCGTGAACTGGCCGACTATTTCGAGGCGTGCCTGGCCATCTATCCCAACGCCAAACCCGCCTGCAACTGGATCATGGGCTCCCTTATGGCTCTGCTCCATGCCAACGGCAAGGGCATCGAGGAATCGCCTGTTTCCCCGGAAGAGCTGACCGGATTGCTTCAACTCATCGACGACGGGGTAATCAGTGGCAAGATTGCCAAGACGGTCTTTGACGAAATGGCCGCCAGCGGCAAGCCGGCCAGAGCGATCGTTGAGGAAAAGGGACTGGTCCAGGTCAGTGATACCAGTGCCATCGAAAAGATCGTGGATCAGGTCATGGCTGACAATCCGAATCTGGTGGAGGATTACCGGGGAGGAAAAGACAAGGTCTTCGGCTTTTTTGTCGGCCAGGTCATGCGGGCCACCCGGGGAAAAGCCAATCCCAAAGTGGTCAACGAGGTGCTCCGGAGCAAACTGGAGGGATGAGATTCAGGTGCAGGGATTTATCATTAGCCTTCACTATCTTCGTCCTCAAAACAATTTCCTGAAAAATCTATAGTTGCGGCATGTAGGTCGGGTTGAGGAACGAAACCCGACATAAAGCGTTACAACTTCTGCAACCACCGCCAATAGTTGGCAACACGCCAACCAATAATAGGAAACCATTCTGTTTCCACCAAAATTTGTTGGGTTTCGTTCCTCAACCCAACCTGCGAAACAAAAAACCCGGAAGGATCGATATCCTTCCGGGTTTACTTGTCTCAGCTTACGCTAAACGGTGTGTCCGAAGCACTCCTTAGAAGGAGATGGACAGACGGGTACCGACTTCGATCGGATCGTCGTCACCGGTGGCATCATCGGCAAACAGGTAAGCGCCGACCACATCGAGGTTCAGGCCTTCCACCAGCTGGTAGGTGACCTTCAGGTCAACTTCGGTACCCAGTTTGTCGTCGCCGGCTGCGTTGTCTTCTGCCAGAGCAGCATACCAGACGTCAAAGGTGAGGGACAGTTTGTCCATGGGCTTGAGGGTGGCACCGAGGTTACCGGCATAAATGTTGCTGACCTTGTCAGCCGGAGAGCCGTTGGAGACCTGGGTGTCAAAAATGCCGTAACCCATGATTTCCGCCCAGTAATAGGACTCGCCGGAATATTGAACCCAGTTGTCCAGATCGGTGTCGGTATCGCCAGCGGCAAAATTCGAGTCGTCATCACCGGAGGCATAGAAAAACTGGCCGTGAACAGCAGCCGGTCCGATATTGGCATCGCCGCCCAGGGCAACGATCCAGCCTTTCAGGTCCAGATCTTCGCCGGCAATAGCAGGAATCGGAAAATTTTTGGATACTTTCGCCGTACCGGCCTGCATGGCACCGGTGAACCAGAAAGAAGCAAAATCAAAGCTCGCATCGGCGTTCAGGCCGAACACATGGGCGTTTATGTTGCTCAGAGACCCTTCGGGGAAACCGCCCAGTGCCAGATCACGTCCTTCACGGGAATGAATGTAGTTCCAGGTCGGCATGATCTTGATATCTTTGCTCAGGTAGACCAGCGGTGCCACGGTGTAGGAGTCGATATCACCCTTGTTCAGATCACTAGGATCGACCGGCTGATTCGTGTCGTAACCTTCCTTGATTCTCAGCCAGGAAAAGGGCAGGTAAATGCCGTCGGCCAGCTTCCAGATGATCTTCACACCGGAGGCATCGTCATCGATGGTGAAGCCGCGGTTCAACACAAAATTCTGAATACCCAGTTTGACGTTGACCGGCCCCTGATTCCAGTCGACATAGGAGTTCTTGATCTCAAAGACCTTGCCGTCGGCGCCAATGTCACCCAGGTCATCATCGCCCCACACGGCGTCGAACTCGAACTTGTTGATAAACGCCAGGTTGTCGTTGATCTTGGCGGTGTAAAACAGACGGGTACGGGTATCAACCTGGCTCAGGTCACCGGACTCATCGCGGTTGTCGCCGGAAAACTGCTGCTGGGTGTACGCGCGGGTTCGCCAGTAGCCACCAAAAATGTTCTCCAAAGCTGCGGCCGGCATGGCCAGCGCAACGACCAGCAGAGCTGCCAGTGCGATCACTGAAAATCTTTTCATCCGTTTTTCTCCTTAACATTCGATAGAAACCCAATAATCAATTTTCCTGGTCATCCAAATAGCTGAATCCTCCACCTTTGTGCAGACGATTCGTCTTCCCGATCTCACCTCCTTTCCCGACGGGGTATCGCTGTACCCGCGCCCTGTTGTGTGCCTGCTTCGACACTTCTCGAAAAATGAACAACGTTTATTTAAAAAATAATTGGATACCTGTTATCAGGATAAAAAGATAATGTCAATACATTTATCTACTGCAAAAAAAAGACAACTAACTGATTCGATTTAGAAATTTTAACAAGCTTTGTTCACCTATATCATGTGGAAACCAACATATACGGTAATTAAATGACATCAGGGCAGATTATGCATTGCAGCAAATCGAAAAATACCAGGTAAATACCTTGTCTATTCGCCGCAATTAGGGATAAAGCGAATCACCAACCGAATGTCTTCGGCAATGGATCGAGGATCCAGGCGATCTTTTTTTTGTGAAGTTATCGGCATCGGGGAACGAGCCACTACCATCATTTGTTGTTGTCAGTGGCTCGCATTCGGCAGGCAACAAAGGGGGGAAAGTCAGCAACTATCTGATTTTCATATAAAAAAAATTAGAGTGGTTATCAGGCGCCCAATTTCCGTTTCAGCTGCAGCAAATCCAGATTGGCGGGGATGAACATCAGTCCTCTTCTTACAGTGTCTCTGGCTTTTTCCAGGAATCCGCCCCGGACATAAATCGCTGCCTCCAACCGATAGGGCTCGGCAAAGGCCGGATGTTTTCTCTGCAACTGTTTAAGAATCCGAACGGCGTTCCGGTCCTGACCACTTGACAACATGTTGCTGACCATCATCATGCCGGCAGCATAATAGTGCTCGGATGAAATGTCGGAAAAGACGCGACGGTTGTATTCATCCATGGCCGCCACGTCGTTTTGTTCGAAAGCCTGCTGGGCCTTGTTGACATTGTGCTCCGTATTTCTAGCGGATATGGCGGCCAGTTCCGTTTCCATCCGGGAAAACGGAATGCCGGGCAGAATGCTTTGGATCGACTGGCGGGGATCTCCCGGAATTTTTCGTCGAAGTGTATCAATCAGGGTTGTCAGGCTCAGGTCAAACCCCTCGGTGGGCATGTGATGCTCAATCCATACATTGTCATCCGTGTTGACCACAGACGGATTGGCAGCCAGATAGCCATCGATCTGAGCCCCACCGCCTTCATAGAATAAAACCAGGTTAAATGGTGTCCGGATATCGATGGCTTCAAAATCACGGAAAACCGCCTCTTCGAAAAACCGGCTCTCAAATTCCTTCCAGGGAACCCGGATCGGATCCGCAGACGCCAGAACAATTGATTCGCCGAAGCACGAAAACAGGGCAGTATGGGGGAACACCCGGTGAAGTGTACCCAGTATGGCATTGTAGGATCGAAGGGATATGGAGCTCAGGGGAATCCACTGACAGAAAATCCCGCCGGATTTCAGACGGGAGCGGGCCAGTTTGTAAAAATCCTCGGAGTAAAGATTGCCGGCACCGGCCACAAAGGGGTGAATCGGATCGGCGGTAATGACATCGTACAGATCATCGTTGTACGTGAGCTGACTGCGCCCGTCTTCGGTGATAAGCCGGGTTCTCGGGTCATCAAGCGGCCGGTTGTTGATATAGTCAAAATACCGGGCGGCTTCGATAACGCCGGGCTCAATTTCAAAAATATCCAGTCGCTCAAGCTGGGGATATTGCAGCAGAGCGCCGGAGGTAATTCCGGTACCAAATCCGATGACAGCGGCACGGGTGTTATGTCTCGCAAACAGCATGGGCAGATGCCCCAGGAAATGAAGGTGAATCCGGCCATGAAACTCAGTTGTGGCCACCCAGTGCCCGGAAAGATGAAGGGTGAGATTGCCGTCTTCGAACGTATTGGCCATCACCGCCACGGTGTTGTTGATTCCCTCCCGGACAAACAGCAACCGGCCGGGGGTGACCGATTGCTTTTTATCGGCGATATGCCTTTCAAAATGATCCGTAAACATCTCCGCATACACGCCGATGTTATACACGAGCTGATCCCTTCCGGGCAGGGTCAGCAGCATAATGCCGGCAGTAACTGCAACGCCTGCGGATTGCACAAGTTTTCTGGAGATGCCCACGCCGGGGGACGTGGCCAGCACCACAAGTGCGAGAATCATGGTCAACCCGCATGCCAGGAGCAGACACGGGTGAACCCCGATTCTCGGAATCAGCCAGAAACCGGTAAGCAGGCAGCCCGCCACGCCGCCGAGCGTGTTCAGAAAATAAAGCCTTCCGACCGAGGACTCCATATGGCGTTCAGCGCTGCGACCGGCGGCATCGTTATATGCCCGGATCACAACCGGAAACAGCATTCCCATCAGCACGGTTGCAGGCAACACCAGCAGGGCAGCCACAACACCCTGGACCAGCAAATTCCAGATGGAGAAGACCTGCTGATGCACCGCCAGCGTCAGCCTGGCATACCAGACGGGAAGATGATTGACATAAAAAAGCACACCCAGCGCGACCAGGCCCATCCCCCAGAGCAGTATTCCCATAAGCTGCCGGGCGCCGGTTACCGTCAGTGCCCAGCGGGAGCCGACGAGGCTCCCCAGACCGATGCCGGCCAGATAAACGGCCAGCATGATGGAAAACGCGTGAACCGATGGTCCGATAACCTGAACCAGCAGTCGAAACCAGCAGATCTCAAGGCTGAGGGCCACCATTCCTGAAATCAGAAACACCGAACCGATTACCACCGAGCTGCTCCAGAACCCTGAAGCGGGTTGACGCGTTCCGAATCTCGTTTTTCCTGCCTTCCGGTTTTTCTCAGAATCCGAGAGACGATGGGATTCACCCCGCTTCAGGTTCAAATGGATCCCAAAGGCAATGGCGGCGATCACCAGATCGATCACCCCGGTAATAATGCAGGTCTTCAGGATACCGAATGCGGGGATCAGAAAAAATCCCGACATCAGGGTGCCGGCAAATGCGCCAACTGTGTTTATCCCGTAAAAAAGCCCGGCTGCCGACGCAAAGCGGCCTTTTCCTTCGCCATAGGTAGCACCGACCACAATGGGCAGTGTCATCCCCATGAGCGTTACCGGCACCATCATCAGTCCGAACACCACCAGAAACCGGGCGAACATGAACAGGCCGCCGCTGAAGCTCAAGGTGTTGTACAGCAGTGAGAACAGCGGCAGGGTGGATCGGAAAAGCGGCACGGAGACAAGGCCGCACACACCGATGCCAATCTGGAGAATGGCATAGGCGCGAAGCGATGCCCTCTCCCACCGGTAAAACCGGGCAACCAGCATGGCCCCCAGACCGAGTCCGGCCATAAAGGCGGTCACAACGGTTGTAGAGGCGTACAGATCCACCCCAAGTAAGTACGACAACTCTTTGGACCAGGCCACTTCAAGGGACAGACTGGTGGCCCCACTGCCCAGAAAACAAAGTGCCAGCAGGAGATTGTTGCGGGAAAGTTTCATATTTATAGCGGTTGCTCAGTCGGTGCTGAAATTAACTGATGG
>ENA-ORCU01000405-ORCU01000405.1-marine-metagenome-genome-assembly--contig:-NODE-405-length-16728-cov-3.168098_pt1 | contig 16728 bp, 14 predicted proteins | sample MGYA00248631_ERZ508512 | MGnify/ENA primary metagenome ERZ508512 (study PRJEB26183, sample SAMN06268844) | marine metagenome | isolation source: Tt an P1 anaerobic enrichment on pine from sediment taken...
CCCGCTGGCCGATCTGGAGCCCTCGGGCCGCGCCCGCGCGCAGCGCCTGGCGCTCTCTACCCTGCGCCATCTCGGCCGGGCCGATGCGGTTCTCAAGCCGCTGATGCGCAGGCACCCGCCCGAGGACGTGCGCCTGGTGCTGCGGCTGGCGGTGGTCGAGATGCTGGAAGAGGGCGCAGCCCCCCATGGCGTGGTCAGCTCGGCGGTGGATCTCTTGCGCCTGCACCGCCAGACAAGCCCGCTTGCGGGGCTGGCCAATGCCGTGCTGCGCAGGGTCGGCGAAATGCCGCGCGAGGAATGGGAGGCCCTGCCGCCCAGCCGCATGCCGGGCTGGCTGCGCGGCCGGCTGGAGAGCAGGCTGGGCCGCGCCGGCGTGCTGGCGCTGGAGGCCGCGCATGCGGCGGGCGCACCGCTGGACCTGACCCCGAAGGATGGCGATGCCGGGGCGCTGGCCGCCCGCCTGGGGGGCGTGGCCCTGCCCACCGGCAGCGTGCGGCTGGAGGCCTCGGTTCAGGTCTCGGCCCTGCCGGGATTCGAGGAGGGCGACTGGTGGGTGCAGGATGCCGCCGCCGCGATGCCCGCCCGAATCCTCGCCCCGAAGGAAGGCGAGCGCATCGCCGATCTCTGCGCCGCGCCCGGCGGCAAGACCATGCAGCTCGCCGCTGCCGGGGCAGAGGTGACCGCGCTCGATATCTCCAGGCCGCGGCTGAAGCGGCTGGAGGAAAACCTCGCCCGCACCGGGCTGAGTGCCGAGGTCGTGGCCGCCGATCTGCTGACCTGGCAGCCTGAAGCCTTCGACGCGATCCTGCTGGACGCGCCCTGTTCGGCCACCGGCACCATCCGCCGCCACCCCGACCTGCCCTTCGCCAAGACGGGCCAGGAGATCAAGCCGCTCTTCGCCCTTCAGGCGCAGATGCTGGACCACGCGCTGGGCCTGCTGAAGCCCGGCGGGCGGCTGGTGTTCTGCACCTGCTCGCTGCTGCCCGAGGAGGGCGAGGATCAGCTCAGGGCGGTGCTGGAACGGCGCGGCGACATCGCCGTTGACCGGCAGGCGCTCGACCGCCCCGGCATCGAGGATGAGTGGCGCGACGAGTTGGGAGGGCTGCGCCTGCGCCCCGATTTCTGGGCCGATCGCGGCGGCATGGACGGGTTCTACATCTTCGCCCTGCGCAAAACGGGCTGACACCGCGCCCCCCCGGCGGTATGGTCGCGCCCAAGGCAGACCCCGCGCGAGAGCAGACCCGACAGATGGCAGGCGCCCCCCGACAGCAAAGCTCGCATGCCCGGCGCCGCGGCTGGATGAACCGGCTGCATGCCTGGCTCAGCACTCTGGCGCGGCCCGCCACCGGCTTCGTCTCGCAGCCCGAGCCGCGCACCATCGGCAGCTTCGCCCGCGGCAAGCAGCTGATCGGCGGCAATTTCCTTTTCGCCGGCTACCTGGTCGAGGCGCCCGGCACCGCGATCTGGGACCTCCCCATGCCCGCGCCCGCCTTCGAGGAGGAACTGCACGGTTTCACCTGGCTCGACGATCTGGCCGCGGTGGGCGATCACGCCGCGCGCAGCCGCGCGCAGGGCTGGACCACGGAGTGGATCGCGCGTCACGGCCGCGGGCTTGGCCCCGGCTGGTCGCCCGACCTGACGGGGCGGCGCATGATCCGCTGGATCAACCACGCGCTTTTCCTGCTGGCCGGCCAGGACAAGGCCCGTTCCGAGGCCTATTTCCGGTCGCTCGCGCAGCAGACGATCTTCCTCAGCCGCCGCTGGAAGGCCGCCGCCCCCGGCCTGCCGCGCTTCGAGGCGCTGACCGGGCTGATCTATGCCGGGCTGACGCTGGAGGGGATGGACCGCCACGTCGTCCCCGCCACCAAGGCGCTGGCCCGCGAATGCCGCCAGCAGATCGATGCCGAGGGCGGCATCCCCACCCGCAACCCCGAGGAGCTGCTGGAGGTCTTCACCCTGCTCACCTGGGCGGCCTCGGCGCTGTCGGAATCGGGGCGGGTGGCGGCCAAGGACCATGTCCACGCGATCGAGCGCATCGCCCCCACCCTGCGCGCCCTGCGCCATGCCGATGGCGGGCTGGCGCGGTTTCACGGCGGCGGGCGCGGGATCGAGGGGCGGCTCGACCAGGCGCTGGCCGCCTCGGGGGTGCGGGCCACGGCCAATACGGGGCTGGCGATGGGCTTTGCGCGGCTTTCGGCCGGGCGCACCAGCGTGATCGTGGATGCCTCGGCCCCGCCGGAAGTGACGGTGTCGCACAATGCCCATGCCTCGACGCTGGCCCTTGAGCTGACCTCCGGGCGCCGCCCGGTGGTGGTCAATTGCGGCTCGGGGGTGAGTTTCGGGGAGGAATGGCGCCTCGCCGGCCGCGCCACGCAGAGCCATTCCACCCTCGCCATCGAGGGATATTCCTCGGCCCGGCTGGGCGCCAAGCGGTTCATGGGTGCGCACCAGCGCGGGCTTCTGGTCGATGCCCCGGGCGAGGTGGGCGTGCAGCGGGGCGCCGACCAGGGCGGCACCAGCCTCACCGCCTGGCACGACGGCTACGCCCGCACTCACGGCTTGATCCATGCCCGGCGTCTGGATCTCAGCTTCGACGGGCGGGCCCTGGCGGGCGAGGACACGCTGGGGGCGTTTTCGGAGGCCCACAAGGCGACCTTCGACAAGGCGATGGACCGGGTGAAGCTGCAGGGCGTTCCCTATGCGATCCGCTTCCACCTCTACCCCGATGTCGACGCCGAGATCGACATGGGCGGCGCCGCGGTCTCGCTGGCGCTGAAGTCGGGCGAGATCTGGGTGTTCCGCCATGACGGCCACGCGCAGCTCCACCTCGAACCCAGCGTCTATCTGGAAAAAGGCCGGCTGAAACCGCGCCCCACCAAGCAGATCGTGCTGTCGTCGCGGGTGGTGGATTATGCCGCACAATTGAACTGGACCCTTGCAAAAGCGCAGGAAACCCCGCAAGGGCTGCGCGATCTCGTGATGGATGAAGAGCCCGGCCTGCCGGGCTGAGCGATAAGACAGGATGAGCCAATGACCGATCTCGTGCCGCTGCGCCGCGCGCTGCTTTCCGTTTCCGACAAGACCGGGCTGGTGGACCTGGGCAAGGCCCTGGCCGCCCGCGGGGTGGAGCTGCTGTCGACCGGCGGCACCGCGCAGGCGCTGCGCGACGCGGGCCTCGACGTGCGCGACGTGGCCGAGGTGACGGGCTTCCCCGAGATGATGGACGGCCGGGTCAAGACGCTGCACCCGATGGTGCATGGCGGCCTGCTGGCGCTGCGCGACAATCCCGCCCATGCCGAGGCCATGTCCGAGCACGGCATCGAGCCGATCGACCTGCTGGTGGTCAACCTCTACCCGTTCGAGGCCACCGTGGCCAAGGGCGCCGACTACGGCACCTGCATCGAGAACATAGATATCGGCGGCCCGGCGATGATCCGCGCCGCGGCCAAGAACCACGCCTTCGTCAACGTGGTGGTGGACGTGCAGGACTACGACGCCCTGCTGGCCGAGCTGGAAGCCAATGGCGGCGAGACCAGCTATGCCTTCCGTCAGAACCTGGCCCTGACCGCCTATTCGCGCACCGCCGCCTATGACGCCGCCGTCTCCGCCTGGATGGCCGGCGCCCTGAACGAGGAGGCCCCGCGCCGCCGCGCCATCGCAGGCCAGCTCGCCCAGACTCTGCGTTATGGCGAGAACCCGCACCAGAAGGCCGCCTTCTACACCGACGGCTCGAACCGCCCCGGCGTGGCCACCGCCGTGCAGCACCAGGGCAAGGAACTCAGCTACAACAACATCAACGACACCGACGCGGCCTTCGAGCTGGTGGCCGAGTTCGACCCGGCCGAAGCCGCAGCCTGCGCCATCATCAAGCACGCCAACCCCTGCGGCGTGGCCCGCGGCGCGACGCAGCTGGAGGCCTACAAGGCGGCGTTCGACTGCGACCGCACCTCGGCCTTTGGCGGCATCGTCGCCTTCAACCAGCCGCTGGAGGCGGAAACGGCGGAGGAGATCACCAACATCTTCACCGAAGTGGTGATCGCGCCCGGGGCGTCGGAGGAGGCAAAGAGTATTTTTGCCAAGAAGAAGAACCTGCGCCTGCTAACCACCGACGGCCTGCCCGACGTGATGGCCGGCGGCCTGACCGTGCGCCAGGTCGCGGGCGGCTTCTTGGTGCAGGACAAGGACAACGGCTTCGTCGGGCTCGACGACCTGAAGGTGGTGACCAAGAAGGCCCCGACCGAGGAACAGATGCGCGATCTGCTCTTCGCCTGGAAGGTGGCCAAGCACGTCAAGTCGAACGCCATCGTCTATGTCAAGGATCAGGCGACCGTGGGCGTGGGCGCGGGCCAGATGAGCCGGGTCGATTCGGCCCTCATCGCCGCCAAGAAGGCCGAGCGCATGGCCGAGGCGCTGGGCCTGCCCCAGCCGCTGACCATCGGCTCGGCGGTGGCCTCGGATGCGTTCTTCCCCTTCCCCGACGGGCTCTTGGAGGCCGCGGCGGCGGGGGCCACCTGCGTGATCCAGCCCGGCGGCTCGATGCGCGACGACGAGGTGATCGCCGCGGCCGACGAGGCGGGGCTGGCCATGGTCTTCACCGGCATGCGCCATTTCCGGCACTGAGGCGGGCATGCGGCGGCTGTCATACTGGGCCTTCGCGGTCTTCGTGCTGGACCAGGCCACGAAACTGGCCGTGGTCTACGGGCTCGACCTGCGCGCACGGGGCGAGGTCGAGCTGCTGCCGCCGTTCCTGAATTTCCGCATGGCCTGGAACCGGGGCGTGAATTTCGGCCTGCTCTCCAACGGGGCCGAGATCATGCGCTGGGTGCTGGTGGCCGTGGCGGTGGCGATCAGCCTCTGGGTCGTCTGGTGGGTGCGGCGCGAGGGCGCCCGCCCGCTGGCGCAGGTCTCGGCCGGGCTCCTGGTGGGCGGCGCGCTGGGAAATGCGCTGGACCGCCTGCACTGGGGCGCGGTGGCGGATTTCCTCAACATGTCCTGCTGCGGCATCGACAACCCGTTTTCCTTCAACGTGGCCGATATCGCCATCTTCGTCGGCGCGCTCGGGCTCATCGCCTTCACCGGCGGGAAGAAGACCCCGTGACGCGCCCCGTGCCTTGCGTTAAAGAGGGCAGGACTGGGCTAGGGAGGCGTGAATGCGGTCCGCGCGCGTGCTGATTGTGATCTCGATGCTGGCAGGGCTGGGCCTGTCGGCCTGCTCGCGCAACAAGGAGCCCGAGCTGATGAACATCCGGGCCAACCGCGGCACGCCGGATGAGTTCCTGATCCTGCCCAACAAGCCGCTGGAGATGCCCGAGGACCTCGCCAGCCTGCCCGAGCCCACGCCGGGCGGCAGGAACCGGGTGGACCCCTCGCCGCATGAAGACGCCGTGGCCGCGCTGGGCGGCAACCCCGCGCGCCTGGCGGCAAGCGGCGTGGCGCGCGCCGATGGCGGGCTGATCGCGCATGCCACGCGCTTCGGCGTGGCGCCGGGCATCCGCCAGACGCTGGCCGCCGAGGACCTGGAGTATCGCCGCCGCAACGACGGCCGTTTGCTGGAACGCTGGTTCAACGTGAACATCTATTTCAAGGCCTACCGCAAGCAGTCGCTCGACCAGCATGCCGAGCTGTGGCGCTGGCGTCAGGCCGGGGTGCGCACCGTGGGCGCGCCGCCCGAGGGCGTGACCGCCGAAGATCAGTGAGCCCCGCTCACAACCGCGTCACCCCGGGTTGATCCCGCGCCGCTTTGGCGTAGCTTCAGGCCACGCCTATCTCACGGAGGACCCCCGATGCTGCGCCGCCTAGGACTTTGTCTGATCCTTGCCCTTGCCGCCGCGCTGCCGGCCCGGGCCGACGAGGTCACCAGCTTCGCCCTCGACAACGGCATGGAGGTGGTGGTGATCGAGGATCACCGCGCCCCGGTCGTGGTCCACATGGTCTGGTACCGGGTGGGCGCCGCGGATGAGCCTGCCGGCCATTCCGGCATCGCGCATTTCCTCGAACACCTGATGTTCAAGGGGACCGACGCCTTCCCCGCGGGCAGGTTCTCGGATCTGGTTGAGGCCAATGGCGGGTCGGACAACGCCTTCACCTCCTGGGACTACACCTCCTATTTCCAGCGCGTCGCCGCCGACCGGCTGGACCTGATGATGGAGATGGAGGCCGACCGCATGACCGGCCTGAAACTGTCGCAGGACGACGTGCAGACCGAGCGCAACGTGATCCTCGAGGAGCGCAACCAGCGCACCGAGAACAGCGCCGGCGCGCTGTTTGGTGAGCAGCGCCGCGCCGCGCAATACATGAACCACCCCTATGGCGTGCCGATCATCGGCTGGAAGCACGAGGTGCAGCAGCTTTCGCGCGAGGATGCGCTGGGCTTCTACAAGACCTTCTACGCGCCCAACAACGCGATCCTCGTGGTCGCCGGCGACGTGGACCCCGAAGAGGTGCGCGCGCTGGCCGGGAAATATTACGGGCCGATCCCCGCCAACCCCGATCTGGCGCCCCGCGCCCGCCCGCAGGAGCCGCCCCAGCGGGCCGAGCGGCGGCTTGTCTTCTCCGACCCGCGCGTGGGGCAGCCTTACGTGATGCGCACCTATCTCGCCCCCGAGCGCGACCCCGGCGACCAGCGCGAGGCCGCGGCGCTCAGCTACCTGGCCGAGCTCTTGGGCGGCGAGGGGGCGACCTCGTTCCTGGGCACCAGGCTGACCTTCGACACCCAGACCGCGCTCTATGCCTCGGCCTTCTACGACGGGCTGGCGCTGGACGACACCACCTTCGGCCTCATCGTCGTGCCCGCCGAAGGCGTCAGCCTGCAGCAGGCCGAGGATGCGCTGGACGCCGCCCTGGCCGAGTTCATGGAACAGGGCGTGGACGAAGAGCTCTTCGCCAGCCTCAAGATGCAGCGCCGCGCCGCCGATATCTATGCCCGCGACAACATCCAGGGCCTCGCCCGCCGCTATGGCGAGGCGCTGGCCGTGGGGATGTCGGTCGAGGACGTGCAGGACTGGCCGGAAATCCTGCAGCAGGTCACGCCCGAGGACGTGATGGCCGCCGCCCGCCGCCTGTTCGACCGCGACCGCGCCGTCACCGGCTGGCTGATGCGCGAAGAACCGCAGGAGGTCAGCCAATGACCCGCATCCTCCATGCCCTGATCCTGACCCTGCTGACCTCCCTGCCCCTGCGCGCCGGGATCGAGATCCAGGAGGTCACCTCGCCCGGCGGCATCGACGCCTGGCTGGTGGAGAGCCACGAGATCCCCATGCTCGCGCTGGAGATCCGCTTCCGCGGCGGCGCCAGCCTTGATGCCCCGGGCAAGCGCGGCGCGATCAACCTGATGACCGGGCTGCTGGAAGAGGGCGCCGGCGACATGGACGCCCGCGCCTTTGCCGCCGCCCGCGACGCGCTGGCCGCCGATATCGGCTTTGACGTGGGGGCGGATACGCTTTCGGTCTCTGTCCGCACGCTGACCGAGAACCGGCCCGAGGTGATGGGCCTGCTGCGCCTCGCCCTGCATGAGCCGCGCTTCGACGACGACGCGGTCGAGCGGGTCCGCAACCAGGTGCTGTCGATCATCCGCTCCGACGAGAAGGACCCCGACACCATCGCCACGCGGACCTTCGACCGGCTGGCCTTTGGCGACCATCCCTACGCCAGCTCGATCAACGGCACGCCCGACAGCGTGGCGGCGCTGACCCGCGACGACCTGATCGAGGCCAAGGCCCGCGTCATGGCGCGCGACCGGCTGGTGGTCTCGGCCGTGGGCGACATTACCGCCGAGGAGCTGGGCACGGTGCTGGACGACCTGTTCGAGGGTCTGCCGGAGACCGGCGCGCCAATGCCCCCGCAGGCCGACTTCGCGCTGACAGGTGGCGTCACGGTCGTGCCCTTCGATACGCCGCAGGCGGTCGCCGTGTTCGGCCAGAAGGGGCTGAAGCGCGACGATCCCGATTTCATCACCGCCTATGTGCTGAACCAGGTTCTGGGCGCGGGCGGCTTCACCTCGCGCCTGATGACCGAGGTGCGGGAAAAGCGCGGCCTGACCTATGGCGTCTATTCCTATCTCTACCCGATGGATTACGCGGCGCTGATGCTGGGGCAGGTGGCCTCGGCCAACAACCGCGTGGCCGAGGCGATCGAGGTGATCCGGGCCGAATGGCAAAAGGCCGCCACCGAGGGGCTGACCCAGGAGGAACTGGACGCGGTCAAGACCTACCTCACCGGCGCCTACCCCTTGCGCTTTGACGGCAACGGGCCGATCGCAAGCATCCTGACGGGCATGCAGCTCGACGGTCTGTCGCCCGATTACGTCAAGACCCGCAACGCCATGATCGAGGCCGTGACGCTGGAGGATATCCGCCGCGTGGCGGGCGAATTGCTGGAGCCCGAGGCGCTGCATTTCGTGGTGGTGGGCCAGCCGAAGGGGCTGGACAGCACCCACTAGCCCCCCTGTTCGAATCGGGCTTGAGCGTGCTAATCCTAGTAGGATGAACACGCCCAGCCCCAATATAAGCGCAGATCGGCCGGTCATCCGGCAGCTCGACGAGGCCGCGATCAACCGCATCGCCGCCGGCGAGGTGGTCGAGCGCCCGGCCTCGGCGGTCAAGGAGCTGGTGGAGAATGCGCTCGACGCTGGCGCGCGGCGGATCGAGGTCACGTTTGCCGATGGCGGCAAGACCCTGATCCGGGTGCGCGACGACGGGCACGGCATGGCACCCGAGGACCTGCCGCTGGCGCTGTCGCGCCACGCGACCTCCAAGATCGACGGCTCCGACCTGCTGGACATCCACAGCTTCGGCTTCCGGGGCGAGGCGCTGCCGTCGCTGGGCGCGGTGGGGCGGCTGACCATCACGTCGCGCGCGGGCGGCGAGGCGGCGCAGATCACCGTGGCGGGCGGGCAGCAGAGCGCGGTGAAGCCCGCCGCGCTGAGCCAGGGCACGGTGGTCGAACTGCGCGATCTCTTCTACGCCACGCCCGCGCGGCTGAAATTCCTGCGCTCCGACCGGGCCGAGACCCAGGCGATCACCGATGTGATCAAGCGTCTGGCCATGGCCGAGCCCTTCGTCAGCTTCACCCTGCGCGATGTCTCGGGCGGGGGCGAGGGGCGCGTCACCTTCCGCGCCGATGCCGAGACGGGCGATTTGTTCGACGCGCTGTACGGCCGGCTGGCGCGCATCCTGGGCGGCGATTTCGCCGAAAACGCCCTGCCCATCGACGCCACCCGCGAGGGGCTGAGCCTGACCGGCTATGCCGCCCTGCCCACCTATTCGCGCGGCTCTTCGGTGGCGCAATATCTCTTCGTCAACGGGCGGCCCGTGAAGGACAGGATGCTGATCGGCGCCTTGCGCGGGGCCTATGCCGATTTCCTGAGCCGCGACCGGCACCCGGCCGCGGTGCTGTTCCTCGAATGCGACCCGCACCTGGTGGACGTGAACGTCCACCCCGCCAAGGCCGAGGTCCGGTTCCGGGACCCGGGGCTGGCGCGCGGGCTGATCGTCTCGGCCCTGCGCCACGCGCTGGCCGAGGCCGGGCACCGGGCGTCCACCACCGTTGCGGGCGCGACGCTGGGCGCCATGCGGCCCGAACCGTCGGGCCCCGCCCGCGTCTACCAGATGGACCGCCCCTCGCCCGGCGCGCTGGCCTCCGCCTACAGGGCGCAGCCCCCCCTGGCGCCAGAGCGCTCTGGCCTTGGCCCCTCCGTTCCTCCGTCGCCCGAGACGCCCGGTTTCGCCGAGGCGGTCATGCCCTCGGCCCGGGTCGAGGAGATGCCGGAGGCGGCGGCAGACGATCTGCCGCTGGGCGCCGCCCGCGCACAGGTGCACGAGAACTACATCATCGCCCAGACCGCCGACGGCATCGTCATCGTCGACCAGCACGCCGCGCATGAGCGGCTGGTCTACGAGAGGCTCAAGCGCCAGATGGCCGGGAGCGGCGTCGCCAGCCAGGCCCTGCTGATCCCCGAGATCGTGGAGATGTCGGAGGGCGATTGCGCCCGGCTGATGGAGCATGCCGACAACCTCGCCCGGCTCGGCCTCGTGCTGGAGCCCTTCGGCGGCGGCGCGGTGGCGGTGCGCGAGACCCCGGCCATCCTGGGCGAGATCAACGCCGGCGCCCTGCTGCGCGACATTCTCGACGAACTGGACGATCTGGGCGAGAGCCAGATCGTGCAGGAAAAGGTAGAGGCCATCCTCAGCCGCGTCGCCTGCCACGGCTCCATCCGCTCCGGCCGCCGGATGCGCGGCGACGAGATGAACGCGCTTTTGCGCGAGATGGAGGCGACGCCGCATTCCGGCCAGTGCAACCACGGCCGCCCCACCTATGTGGAACTGAAACTCTCTGACATCGAAAGGCTGTTCGGGCGCACATGATCGAGATTTCCGGGCACGCTTATGCGCTGAACGATCCGCTGGTTCTGGCCGCCCTCGCCGCGGCGGGGCTGTTGCTGCTGGTGGTGATCCTGCTGGTCGTCACCCTGCGGCGCGCGGGCCGCTCGGCCGCCGCCGCCGAGCCGCTGATCTACCAGATGAACCAGCTCGGCCAGCGGGTGCAGATGCTCTCGGACGGCCAGCAGCAGCTTTCCGGCGGCCTGACCCATGTGTCCGAGGCGCAGGCCGCCAGCCAGACCAACATGCTGAAGCTGATGGAAAACCGCCTGCAACAGGTGACCGAGCAGATGAACCAGAACCTGCACGGCTCGGCCCGGCGCACGGCGCAGTCGCTGGGCGAGTTGCAGCAGCGGCTGCAAACCATCGACAAGGCGCAGGCCAATATCGAGAAACTGTCGGGCGACGTGCTCAGCCTGCAGGACATCCTGTCCAACAAGCAGACCCGCGGCGCCTTTGGCGAGATCCAGCTCAACGACATCGTGTCCAAGGCGCTGCCGTCCGACAGCTACTCGCTGCAGGCGACGCTGTCGAACGGGCGGCGGGCGGACTGCCTGATCCACCTGCCCAACCCGCCGGGCCCGATCGTGGTCGACAGCAAGTTCCCGCTGGAGGCTTACGAGGCGCTGCGCCGCGCCTCGACGCAGAACGAGCTGAACGAGGCCGCGCGGATGCTGCGCAGCTCGGTCCGGGGTCATATCCGGGCCATTTCCGAGCGCTACATCATCGAGGGCGAAACCGCCGACGGCGCGCTGATGTTCCTGCCGTCGGAGGCCGTCTATGCCGAGCTTCACGCCAATTTCCCCGAGCTGGTGCGCGAAGGCTTCGCCGCGCGGGTCTGGATCGTTTCGCCCACCACCTGCATGGCCACGCTGAACACCATGCGCGCGATCCTGAAAGACGCCCGCATGCGCCAGCAGGCCGGCGCCATCCGCAAGGAGCTGGCCATGCTCTATGCCGATGTGGACCGGCTGGGCACGCGGGTGGAAAACCTCGACCGGCATTTCCACCAGGCCTCCAAGGACATTTCCGAGATCAAGATCTCGGCGGAAAAGGCCGGGCGGCGCGCCAAGCGGCTGGACAATTTCGATTTCGAGGAACTGGCGCCCGAGGCAGAGGACCGCGTGGTGCCCCTGCCCAAGCCCAAGGGCTGAGCCCCGCCTTCGCCGCCCGGCGCGATTCTTCGGAGAAAAATCGGGATCCGCGCCGGCCGGTCAGATCCGCAGGAAGGGCTGCGCCAGCCTCGGCAGCAGCGATTTGAACCGCAGCGGCGCATCGGTGGCGGCAAGGCAGATGCAATCCTCGCCCGCCTCGGCCACGGGGGTGTGCTCCAGCTCCTCGCTCGCGACCTCGATATCGCCGGGGCCGAAGCGCCCCTCCTCGTCGCGGAAGGCCCCTTGCAGGACCAGCGTCATCTCCAGCCCCCTGTGACCGTGATCGGGCACGGACATACCCGCAGGGATATGGAGCAGCCGCGCGCTGGCCGCGGGAGAGGTGGGCAGGATCGCCTGCCGCACGCCGGTGCCGAAACCGCGCCACTTCACCGCTTCCAGATCGCCGCCCACATAGTCCTGCAGCGGGGCGGGGAAGAGGCCGGGCCGGCGCGCGGGTCTCGGCGTCGCCGCAGGCTGCGCCGCGATCCGTGCCAGGGTCGCCGCGAAACTGTCCTCGGCCAGCGCCGCCGCGGCGCCCGTGTCCTCCAGCACCGCGCCGCCCAGCGCCTCGAAGCTGCCCAGCCGGGCCCGGCACTCGTCGCAAAGCGAGACATGCGCGGCCACCACCAGGTTGAACGCCTCGGGCAGCGTGCCCGCGGCGTATCCCATCAGCAGGGCGTCGGTCAGGTGATGCGTGATCTTCTTCATGGCAGTCACTTCATTGTGTGGCGCAGGCGGTCCAGCGCCAGTCGGATGCGCGACTTGATCGTGCCCAGCGGCAGGCCGGTCTCGGCGGCGATTTCGCTGTGGCTGAGCTCGCCGAAATAGGCTTTCTCGATCAGGTGGCGCTGTTTCTCGGGCAGGGCGGCCAGCGCGGAGGCGAGCTGTTCGCTTTCCTGTTGCAGGCCCACCAGGTCGGCGGGGCCGGGGTCGGGTTCGGGGCCCCAGGGCAGGTCCTCGGGCTCGGGGCGGCGCTCCTTGCGCAGCAGGTCGATCCGGCGGTTGCGCGCGATGGTGAAGACCCAGGTCGCCACGCTGGCGCGGGCGGGGTCGAAGAGATGCGCCTTCTGCCACAGCGTGGCCATCACGTCCTGGGCGCATTCCTCGGCCATGTCGGGCGCGGCGCCGGACTTGATGAGGAAGGCCTTCACGCGCGGGGCGAAATGGGTGAAGAGCGCCCGGAACGCCTCTTGATCCGCGTTGTCGCGGATGCGCCGGACCATCTCGATCCAATCTGTGTCAGCCGACATGCGCTGCGCTCCCGCCGCCTCGTCGCGGTGCCGGGGCCTGGCCCGACGGGGGACAGCATAGGGATGCTCGCCCAGGGGCGCATCTGAAATCTCTGCAAGGCCGGTGTCGCTCAACATGCCTGTCCTACGCGGGCGGGGCGCGGTCGGATCAAAGGTTTTTCTGTGATCCGCCCGCGTGCCGCATCCGTAGGACCGGGAAACGCGACACAGGATGCAGGAGCCCGCCCATGCCTTTCGATCCCCCCACCCCCGCCCCCCGGCGCATCGCCGTGATCGGCGGCGGCATTTCCGGCATGGCGGCCGCGCGCCTGCTGGGCCGCCGCCACCGGGTGGTGCTGTTCGAGGCGGCGCCCCGGCTGGGCGGGCATGCGCGCACCGTGCTGGCGGGCAGGCGCGGCGACAGGGCGGTCGATACCGGCTTCATCGTGTTCAACCGCGCCAACTACCCCCACCTGACCGCGCTGTTCGACGAGCTGGACGTGCCGGTGGTGAAGAGCGACATGAGCTTCGGCGCCTCCTTCGATGGCGGGCGGTTCGAATACGGGCTGCGCAACCTGCGCGCGGTCTTCGCGCAGAAGCGCAACCTCGCCAATCCGCGCTTCGTGGCGATGCTGCGCGACGTGGTGCGGTTCAACGCCCGCGCGCTGGAGGCCGCGCGCGACCCCAGCCTGACCATTGGCGGGATGCTGGAGCGGCTGGGCACCGGCGCGTGGTTCCGCGACCGCTACATCCTGCCGCTTTCGGGCGCGATCTGGTCCACGCCCTGCGCCCGGATCATGGATTTCCCCGCCCGCGCGTTGGTGCGGTTCTTCGACAACCACGCGCTGCTCAGCCATACCGGCCAGCACCAGTGGTACACGGTGCAGGGCGGCTCGGTCGAATATGTGAACCGGCTGCAGGCGGCGCTTGCGGCGCAGGGGGTCGAGCTGCGCCTCGGTGCCGCGGTCCAGGCCGTGCGCCGCTCCGGCATCGGGCCGGAGGTCAGGGCCCTTGGCGGCGAATGGGAGCCTTTCGACGAGCTGGTCTTCGCCACCCATTCCGACGACACGCTGGCCCTTCTGGCCGATGCCTCGCCGCAGGAGCGGGCGGCGCTGTCGGCGGTGCGCTACCAGCCGAACGAGGCGGTGCTGCATGCCGATGCCGCGCTGATGCCCCGCCGCCGCGCCGCCTGGGCAAGCTGGGTCTATACCGAGGAGCGCGGCAAGGCGGGCGAGCGGATCGACCTGACCTACTGGATGAACTCGCTGCAGCCGATCCCGCCGGACGATCCGATGTTCGTCACCCTCAACACCACCCGCCCCATCCGGGAAGAGCTGATCTATGACAGCGTGACCTTCCGCCACCCGGTCTACGACCACGCCGCGCTGCAGGCGCAGGACAGGATCCGCGCCCTGAACGGCGCGCGCGGCACCTGGTTCTGCGGGGCCTGGATGCGCAACGGCTTCCACGAGGACGGGTTCGCCAGCGCCGTGGAGGTGGCCGAGGCGATGACCCGCCAGCAGGACCGAGCGGCGGCGGCATGAGCGGCGCGGTCGAGCATATCCGGGGCGTGACCTTTCACGGGCGGCGCGGCGCGGTGCGCCATGCCTTCCGCTACGGCGTGGACTACGTGCTGCTCGATGCCGAGGAAAAGGCGCCCCGCGCCCCGCGGCTCTTTTCCCGCAACGCGCGCAACCTGTTTTCCGTGCACGACCGCGACCACGGCGGCCCGCGCGGCGCCGGGCGCGGGGCGGGCTGGGTGCGCGCATTGCTGGCCGAGCACGGCCTCGACAAGGCGGACGGGCCGGTCCGCCTGCTGACCCAGCCGCGGGTGCTGGGGATGGCGTTCAACCCGGTCAGCTTCTGGCTCTGCCATGGCGCGGATGGCTCCTTGCGGGCGGTGATCGCCGAGGTGAACAACACCTTCGGCGACCGGCACAATTACCTCTGCGCCCATCCCGACCAGCGCCCGATTGGCCCCAGCGACCGGCTGCGGGCGCTGAAGGTGTTCCATGTCTCGCCCTTCCAGCCGATCGCGGGCGGCTACAGCTTCCGCTTCGACATCGGCGCGCAAAGGCTGGGCATCTGGATCGACTACGCCGACCGAGCGGAGGGGCTCTACGCCACCCTCACCGGGCCGCGCAGGCCGCTGACCAACCGCTCCATCCTGAGCGCCTGCCTGCGCCGCCCGCTTGGCGCGGCGCGGGTGCTGGGGCTGATCCACTGGCAGGCGTTGCGGCTGGCCCTGAAAGGCGCGCGCTACCGCGCCCACACCCCGCCCCCCGCGCAGGAGGTGACGCGATGAGTGATCTGCTGATTTTCCTGGCCGGGATGGGGGTGGTGCTGGCCGCCGTCGCGCTGCACAGCCGGTTGTGGGGGTTCACCGGCCAAAGACCTGCGGATTATGCCGCCACCGCCCCCGCGTTCGACCTGCGAAAACACCTTTCGGGCCCTCTGCTCTGCGAGGGCGTGATCTATGGCCCCACCGGCCGGGTCACCTCGCGATTCGTGGCGGACATGCATGCCAGCTGGCAGGGCGATACGGGCACCCTGACCGAGGTGTTTCGCTACGACAGCGGGGCGATGCAAACGCGCCGCTGGGTGCTGACGCTGGGCAACGACGGCACCATCAGGGCCGCGGCCCCCGACGTGGTGGGCACGGGGCAGGGGCGGCAGGCCGGGGCGGCGGTGCGGCTGAAATACCGCATCCGCCTGCCCGAGGATGCAGGGGGCCATGTGCTGGACGCGGTGGACTGGATGTACCTGACCGGGAACGGCACGATCATCAATCGCAGCCAGTTCCGCAAACACGGGATCAAGGTGGCCGAGCTGGTCGCCACCATGCGCCGCAAGGAGGCCGCGTGAGGGACTGGGCCGGGAAACGCTACTGGCTGGTGGGCGCCTCCGAGGGGCTGGGCCGGGCGCTGGCCGAAAAGATGAGCCGCGCCGGCGTCGAGCTGGTGCTGAGCGCGCGCAATGCCGGGCGGCTGCAGGAGCTGGCGGGCAGCCTGCCGGGCTGGGCGGCGGCGGTGCCGGTGGACGTCTCCGACAGCGCCTCGGTCGGCGCCGCGCGCGAAAAGGCGGGCGAGATCGACGGCGTGGTGATCCTCTCGGGCGTCTACTGGCCGATGGCCGCGCAGGACTGGCGCGCCGATCAGGTCGAGGCGATGTGCGACACCAACTTCACCGGCACGGCGCGCGTTCTGGGAAGCGTGGTGCCGGGTTTTACTGCGCGCGATGCGGGCCATATCGTGCTCACCGGCAGCTTGGCGGGCTTCCGGGGCCTGCCCGGCGCCACCGGCTATGCCGCCTCCAAGGCGGGCGTGATGGCCATGGCCGAAGGGCTCCATGCCGATCTGCGCAAGAGGGGGGTGGAGGTGCAGCTGGTCAATCCCGGCTTCGTGCGCACGCGCCTGACCGACAGGAACGATTTTGCCATGCCTTTCCTCATGGAGCCCGACGCGGCGGCCCAACTGATCTTCGACCACATGAGCACGGGAGGCTTCGCGCGCAGCTTCCCCGCGCCCTTTTCCTGGCTGTTCCGCCTGGGGGCGTTTCTGCCGGACGGGCTCTATTACCGCATCTTCGCCTAAGCCCCTTGTCTCTGCCCGCCGAAAAGGGGACAAGTGAATCAGTCAGGACGGGAGGCGAAACATATGGAAATCAGCCTGAGGAAAGTTGTCCACATCATCTATCAGGCCCGCGAGCAGAGCGTGGGCGAGGCCGAACTGCGTGCCTTTATCGAGGCGCTGAACGAGGATGAAAAGGCCAACCTCGTCGCCCTGACCTGGATCGGGCGCGAAACCTTCGATCCCGACGACTGGGAAGAGGCGGTGGAAACCGCCCGGGCCGAGGCCAGCACCCCCACCGCGGATTACCTGCTGGGCACGCCGCTGTTCAGCGATTACCTCGAGGACGGCCTGGAAAAGCTGGGAATCTCCCCCACCGACGAGGAAGAGGAGTTCCTCT
>ENA-ORCU01000406-ORCU01000406.1-marine-metagenome-genome-assembly--contig:-NODE-406-length-16684-cov-2.781899_pt1 | contig 16684 bp, 14 predicted proteins | sample MGYA00248631_ERZ508512 | MGnify/ENA primary metagenome ERZ508512 (study PRJEB26183, sample SAMN06268844) | marine metagenome | isolation source: Tt an P1 anaerobic enrichment on pine from sediment taken...
GGCGAATCGCCTCTTCCGAATATCCAAGCTCGACCTGCTGGAATGTCAGACGCCGGCGGGTGATGCCAAGCAGCGGCATCTCGGGGCGTCTGATGGTCATTTTGGTGACGGCCGTATCCTCCAGACACTCCATGCGTCCCCGGCGGACCGGCACCGGCGGCATCTTGGGCTGGGGCAGGCCGGAGAAATAGCGGTCAACTGCTTCGGCGGCCCGCTTGCCGCCGCCAATGGCTTCCACCACGGTAGCCGGCCCGGAAACCGCGTCACCAACGGCAAAAACCCCCTCCATGGAGGTCTCCATGCTGACCGTGTTGGTCTGGATGGTATTGCGACGGGTCCATTTCAGCCCGGGCATCGTGGCGACCAGTTTCTCACTGTCAACTTTCTGGCCGATGGCCGGAATGATGATGTCCGCCTCGATGGTAAAGTCCGATCCCTCGATGGGTACCGGTGACAGACGATCGCTTCCCTCCCGGGCCACCAACCGGGCGCGCAGGCATTTAAGGCCGGTCACCCGTCCGTTTTGCCCCTTCACCTCGATGGGGATGGTGAGAAAATTGAGGTTGACCGACTCCTGTTCGGCATGGAGCACCTCTTCTTCGTCCGCCGGCATCTCGGCGCGGGTCCGGCGGTAAGCGATGGTCACCTCCTCACATCCGAGCCGGATGCAGGTCCGGGCGGCGTCAATGGCCACATTGCCACCGCCGATAATGGCGGCTTTTTTCCCCTGGATGTCCCGGTTGCCCAGGGCCACCTGTTTGAGAAATTCGATGGATTCCAGTACCTGGGGATAGTCTTTTTCACCGGGAATACCCATGGCATAGGCCGTGTGGCAGCCGATGGCCAGGACAAACGCCTCGATGCCTTCCTCCCGGAGCTGCTCGAAGGTAACATCCCGGCCAAACCGCGTATTGAACTGGAACTCCACGCCCAGTTCGCGAATCATTTTGACCTCCCGGTCGATGACTGCCATGGGAAGGCGGTAGCGGGGAATGCCCACCATCATCATGCCGCCGGCCAGGGGCAGGGACTCGACAACGCGAACCTGATAGCCGCTAAGGGCCAGGTAATAGGCCGCTGTCAGACCGCCGGGGCCGGCACCGATCACACAGACCTTGCGGTTTTTATCGGGCGCTTTCTCCGGGTTGGTGTACCGGCCGTCGGAAAGCGCTTTTTCAGCGGCATAGGCTTTCAACGATTTGATGGAAACCGGTGAGTCGATTCGACCCCGGACACACATGAACTCGCAGGGCCGCGTGCAGACCAGACCGCAGATCCAGGGAAACGGGTTGTCCCGCCGGATCACATCGATGGCCTCCGCGTCCCTGCCCATGCCGATAAGGGTCACATAGGTGGGCACATCGATTCCGGCCGGACAGGTCATCTGGCACGGGGCCGGGGTGAGTTTGACGCAGGCGCCGGTGGCGCAGTTGTGGGTATCCACATGGCTGGTGAACACTTCGCCGTGGTCCTCTATGGCCTTAAGCACCGCAGAGCCTGTCTGGCGGCAATCGTCGTTGTGGCCGTCGTGGACCAGTTTGCGGGCCAGTGAATCGATCGTCGAAAGGTGGCGGTCACCGGCACGGCCCCAGGCCACATCCCGCAATAGATCCCTGATCTCCTCGGCCCGGCGCCGGCTTCTGGGATGAACAAGACGGCCGGCACGGATGGTATGATCCAGCCGGTTGTACAGGTCGTTGACCGGGCAGGTTGCTTCGGGCATGGGGGTACTCCTGGGTTTTAGTTCCGAGTTCCGAGTTCCGGGTTCCGGGTTCCGGGTTTCGGGTTTCAGGTGCCGGGTGTCGGGTATCGGGTTCAAAGTTCATCGTTCAAAGTTTCGTGCTCGTGCCCAGCCAAGCGGTGCTCGTAATCGACCAGGCCAGGCGGTCCACCGCGGGTTTCGAGTTCTGAGTTCTAAGTTCCGGGTTCAAAGTTCAAAATTTCGTGCTCGTGCTCGTGCTCAGCGAAGCGGTGCTCGTAATCGATCAGGTCAGGCGGTCCACCGCGGGTTTCGGGTTCAATGGTTGTTGATCCGTGGGGCCGGGGCAGTCGATGGTTGGGGCACAGCGCGCTGTGCCCGGGTTTTTGCCTTCGGAATTCGACGTTGAGTGATCCGCATTCCGGGGGGCGTGGTCCATTGCGACCATCAGCCGGTAACCATCGACCATCGCCTTACTGCTGATCCAGCGCTGCCACCAGTTCCGCGTGTCGTCTCCGTTTGACCTGGACCATCTCCTCGGTGTTGCCGAAATCCAGGCAGTGGGTGGTGCAGACGGTGACACAGGCCGGCTTGAGCCCCTGGTCGACCCGGTCCATGCAAAAGTCGCATTTGACCGCCTTGCCGGTCTCCGGATTCCACTGGGGGGCGCCCCACGGGCAGGCGGTAATGCATGCTTTGCATCCGACGCACAGAGCACTGTCGATAAAGACGATGCCATCTTTGCTCCGGCGCTGCATGGCCCCGGTGGGGCAGGCCGCCACGCACCACGGATTCTCGCAGTGAAAACACGGCATGAACACGTAGGCGGCCTTGGGAAGCCCGTTGACCATTTTGGGCCCCACCGTGATGATCTGGCTGATTCGGGGCCCCACGGGCAGGTTTTTGTTGCTTTTGCATTGAACGGTGCATGTGTGGCATCCGATGCACTTTTTTGTATCCTGAAACAGATAGTACTTGCTCATTCGATTCCTCCGGGCGGGTCTCCGCGGGTTAAGCCGGGTTAACGGTGACAAAGGTGTCATGAAGTCCGGGGCTGCCGCCCACGTTGTCGGTTATATTTTCCTGAAGGACGCTGTCGGAAACACCCATGTTATAGCACCGGGTCGCTGTCCGTGCCTCATGGCCGAATCCGTGGAGCATGAATACCGCCTCGGGGTGAATCAGATCGGTGACATGGGACCGGATGCGGCCCGATCCTACTGATGATGCCACCTCCACGTATTGACCGTTCGTGATACCGAGTTCGGCGGCCCTTGACGTATTGATCCAGAGCACGTTCTCGGGGGTCAGCTCGGACAGATACGGGTTGTTCTGGGTCGATACGTGGGTATGGGTGGCGATCCGGCCCACCACCAGGCGGAACTGGTCGGTGGGCGGGCCTGAAACCGGCTCGTAGTCGGGAAAGGAGGGAAATCCTGCATCCTCCAGAAGTGATGACTTGAACTCGATTTTTCCCGAGGGGGTCTTCAGTTTGAGCCCGTCCTTGCGATCCCAGAAAATCGGGCCGCTGCCGTAGGAGACAAAACCCCTGGCTTCGAAATCCTCCAGGGAAAATCCGGTCCCGTCCAGCTGCCATCGGACCAGTTCCTCCATACTTTCATAGGGAAAGTACTGGCCGATGCCGATCCGCTCGCCGGTCTGCTTGATGATCATGGATGCCTCGCGGGTATCGTATCGCGGCGCTACGGCCTGACGCCTCAAGAGCATCTGGGGTTTGAGACTGTTGGCCTGCATGACGCCATCGGTCCGCTCCAGGTAGGTCGACTCGGGAAGGATCACGTCGGCATACCAGGCCAGATCGCTGAAGTTGATGTCGATGGCCACAATAAGATCCAGCTTTTCCAGCGCCTTTTTCATCAGGTTGGTGTCCGGGATTGATTTCAGCGGGTCCAACCGGTTGATGATCAGTGCTTTGACCGGGTAGGGGTCTTCGTTCAGGATGGCGTAAGGCAGCATCTGGGCCACGCCGTGGTTGGGATCCGGCAGCGGAAAATCAGGGGTTCCCACCTTGTCAAATCGCGGCACGTCGGCTTTGGGCAGGTCCTGTTCGGTGAGCTTCCGGGCCGGTTTGCCGCCGGCCGCTCCGGCGCCTTTTTTGAAAAAGACCCCTCCCTTGACCTCGATGGCCCCCATCAGGGTATTGAGAATCAGTATGGAGCGGCGCAGATAGATTTCGTTGGCGTGGTGGGCGCCCCGGTAGCCGTAGTGGAAAATGACCGAGGGCTTGTCCCGGCTGATTTCACGGGCAAGGGCCACGATCTCATGAGCGGGGATGCCGGTTTCCGTTTCAGCCCACTGGGGGGTAAAGGGACGGACGAAATCCTGAAGTTCAGCCAGTCCCTCCACCCAGCGGTCGACAAATTCGGCGTCAAAAAGCCGCTCGTTCAGGATGACGTGGATCAGTGCATAGTTGAGCGCCAGGTCGGTTCCCGGGCGGATCATCCAGTACCGGTTCGCCTTGGTGGCGGTTACCGTCACCCGCGGGTCGATGTAGGTGAGCTTGGCGCCGTTTTCAATAGCTGCTGTGAGGTTGTTGACCTCCTTGACGGACACCGCTTCGAAAATATTCCGGCCGTAGAGCACAATGTGGCGGGTATTTTTATAATCCATGGCCATCTGGCCGTCGACGATTCCAAACAGGCTTCGGCAGGCCGTGTTGACCGAACCTTTGCACAGGGCGTCGTGGGTGAAATGGTTTGGTGATTTGATGGCTTTCATGAAGGTTTTACTGACATGGGTGGCCAGGTTCATCCGCTCACCGAAGGCCACGGCATGGCCGCCATAGTTGTCGATGACCCCCCGCAGTTTGTCGGCCACATAGTCAAGGGCCTCGTCCCATGTCGCTCGTCGCCACTCGCCGGCACCGCGTTTGCCGGTTCGAATCAACGGTGCCTGCAGACGTTCCGAGTCGTATTGAAGGGCAGTGCCGGCCGCTCCTTTTGGGCAGAGGCTTCCTTCCATGCCGGCGACCAGCGGATTGCCCTCGATCCATTCCACATGGCCGTCTTTGACCAGGACCTTGATCGGGCACCGTACCGAGCACATGAAACACAGGGTATATACTTCTTTTTGCATTCCTAACCTCCAGATGAAAAGTTCGTCCGCCACTGGGTCAATGGGGGCGGCTTTTGTTCGTTCGGATTTAAGCAAATCCTGTGCCGGGTTATTTTTCGGACCGAACCTGTCACTTTCCCGGCGTGCACTTTCTGAAAATTATTAAAATTCATAAGTCGCATAGCCGGATTTTCACTGGAACCTGCATCGGAAAATTCGAATTGAGAACATGCGGTGCAGTTTTTTTATTGCACTGCAAGAAAATTTTAACGATCATCTAAATTGTTAGAAATGTTGGTTATTTTTAATGCGGTGAAAAGGTGCAAAAAAAAAAATGCACCCAACCGGGGCCTGCTGCCGGGTGATTCGGCTGGCCGGGGAACCTGACAGGCCTGATCGTTTTGAGCAAGTACTTGAAATGAATTGTTATTTTAAAATTTTGAGGCGAAAAGGCCGCTCGTGAGATCCGATTGGCTTCGATGGCACAGGCCTTGCTTGGCTTGCTGCCGAAACAAATAATTTTCACCGGCACGCATCGGTGGCGGCGCAGACGCGTTGTCTGATCCGGATTCCCGGAGAAAATTGCCGGACAGGAGAAATGGTGATGGAGAACACAATGCGCTCACCCTCAGATCGATTTCATGTCATCGGACAGGCGGCTTACGGCGTTTTTATCGGTGTCGTGGGGACGGTGATTCTGGTGCTTTTTTTATCGGGGATCATGTCCCTGGATACGTTATTGGCCGTGATTCCCTGGATTGTCGGGTTCAACGCGGCCGTAGGCGGCTACACGCTGGTGGAGCGGCTCACCGGCCGTTTATCCAGAGAGCGGCTATGGGGGGCGGCAGCGGGTCTTGCCGTATCGGCGTTATCCGCCGTGGTTATCAATCTGGCCGCGGTGCGGTATACCGGCGGCTGTATTCTATATTCAGCGGACCTGGGGATTTTGCTGCCACTTGGCGCAGGACTCGGGTGGCTCGGCGCCGTGCTCTCCGGCAAGTACCGCGCGCTCAGACGATCCTGAGCCGTTTTGCCGAATTCAGTGGGCTTTTTTTAAGAGACTGTTTGAAAATCGATGAATGGACTGCAAATTCAGGCACGGGGAGCAAATCGCCGCCGATTTTTTGGCCATTTCCCCCCGCGTTTGACCATCGAGGACCCATTCCCTGATTTTTAAACAGTCTCTGAGACGGGCAGGGCAGGAGCCCTGCAGACTCACAATAATTTAATTAATTTTTTTTAACGGAAAAGGAGATGGACTGTGAAGAAAGTAGTGGTTTCAGCATTTCTGATCCCCATGGTCGTCGTTTTACTGGCGTCGGCCGGAGTGTGCAGCACCACGGCATCACTCAGCGCAGCGACCTACAAAGCCGGTGATTCGGTTACCATTCAGGGAACCATTGAGCCCGGGCAGGATCTGTACCTGAATATCGCCGCCCAGAAGACGTTTGCCACCAAGGATACCGATGGGGTTCATGAAACCAAGCGGTTGGCCAAGGAAGCTAAAAAGAGGGGATTTACCGACCAGACCACTATCCCCTTTATGTACTATATGCTGACGTCCAATCCGGCCAAGTTCGGTAAGGTTACGGAAAAGAAGTTCGGCGGCCCTTCGTTTTTTACCCAGAACGGCGCGCGTGGTCTCTATAAAACCACCATGTTCAAGCTGAGCAAATTTGACGCTCTGGACGATGAGGCCAAATCGGTTCTGGGCCCGATCCAGACCAAAGATCAGTGGAATTTTTACAAGTTCGCCCATGAGAGCAATTACGGCATCAACACCATCACCAAGGAAAAGACCCAGGTGGGCAAGGTCGTCATTTTCTCCCGCAGCGTTCTGGGTGACTACGCCAAGACCGGCAACTACTGGGACAAGGGAACCTCGATTTCCCTGGATAAATCCACCGGAAAATATACGGCCACCTTCAAGACCTTCCGGCACACCCCCCCGGATACCAAATTTGATGTTTACGTCAACGGCGCCAAGGCCGGCAGCTACAGCGTGGACGCCAACGGTTTCTGGCTCGGACTGGGCTGGCGCTATATGAATCCGCTGTGGATCATCATCGGCGCGATTCTCGTGGGTACCTACTTCTCCATGATCGGGGCTGCCGGCGGCATGCTGATGGCAGCTTTCCAGGTGATGGTCGTTCAGACCGCCGGTCCCCTGGGCCTCAATGCGGCCAACGTGCTGCGTCCCTCCAACATGGCTCTGACCCTCTTCTCTCCGCTGGGTTCCTTTTATCGCTTTGCGGTTGTCGAGCGTCGCGTGGCCTGGCCGGTAGGCCTCTCCTTCGGTGCCGGCATTTTTATCGGCTCCATCTGGCTGGGTAAATACGCGGTTCAGTATTTCCCCATGAAGACCTACAAGGAATGGCTCGCTATCCTGGTTGTACTCATGGGTATCAAGACCCTCCAGGAGCTCTCTCCCAAGGCCATGGAGAAGCGCAAAAGCATCAAAAAAATGGTGCAGAAGTTCAATGCCGCCGTTGCCAAGGCCAAGTCTGAAGGGACAGCCGTGGAGATGGGCAGCATCGAGCCGATCAAAAGCAGCCTCACCGATTACCGGTTCAAGTTCTGGGGTGAGTCCTTTACCATCAACCCGCTGCTGTTCGGCATCCTGGGAATCGGCATTGGCGTGGTTTCCCGATCCTTTGGTATCGGCGGTGGTTTTCTGCTGGTGCCGGCCATGACCACCCTGGGCGGGCTGCCCATGTACGTGGCTGTGCCGATCTCCCTGATTGGAACCTGTTTCTCCAGTGTGGGTGCATTTCTTGGCTACCTGATGAATGGTTACCTGCCGGATATGTGGCTGGCCATCAGCATCATCATCGGTGGATTTGCCGGCGGTATGCTGGGCAGCCGGGCACAGAAACTGTTCAGTGAAATTCAGCTGAAGTGGGTGCTGGCATTCACCATGTTTTTCCTGTTTTTCCGGTTCTTCAAAATCGAGATCTGGATTTAAGGCGGCCTTCAGCCAGTAGTGAACAGCTAATGGCAGCACAATGAAACAGAAGGCACCCGGCGCGGGAAAATCGATGGTCCCGCGCCGCAAGCTCTGCAACACACCCGGACCGGGGAAGACCGGATTTCCGGCCCCCCGGTCCGGGTCATTTGGGAAAAGAGACTGAAAAATGGATGCGTTTATGGATGCCCTGTGGCTGAAAATCGTTGTCGGCGTTGATGTCGGCGCACAGATTCTCGACCATATTTTTGCGCCGGTGAATGCACTGGGGCCGGTCGTGGCCATTGCCGTTATCGCCCTGGTGACGCTGCTGATTGCCAAGGGGCTCTCCCGGGTCTATACCACCCGCCGATACGAGGAACTTCGTCGTGAGTTCCAGCACTGGTTTTCGATCCGGGAAGAAGCCCTGAAAAGCGATGATCCGGAAAAGGGCAAGCTGCTGGCCAAAAATATCGACAAGGACCGGCTGAATAAGGTGTACTATGATTATTTCTTTGAAGGGTTGCTCAAGAACCTCATCACCACCTATCTGCCGGTATTTTTAATGCTGGCCTATGTGAACGAGGCCTACAAGCCGGCCAATCTGCTCAGCAATTTCGGACGGGAGTACATCTTTAAGCTGGGCGAGCAGAACGGCGAACCGATTTTGATCGGGTCGGTTTTCTGGTTTGTCGTCATCCTGTTTGCCGGATATCTTATGCTCGGCGCAGCCCGGCATGTAATTGCCCGGCGACGGGCGGTTTGAGTTCCGGGTTCCGGGTTTTGAGTTCCGGGTTCCGGGTTCCGGGTTCCGAGTTCCGGGTTTCGGGTTTCGGGTTTCGGGTTCCGGGTTTCGGGTTCTGAGTTCAAAGTTTTTAAGGGGGTGGTCCGCTTTCTGATTAGAGCTGATTGATTCCGGCTGAAAGCCGGTTGATTCACCCGTTCAGCCGCAATTTCCCATTTCTGCGATCGATTTTCCCACCAAAAAATTTGCAATTTTATCCCTGCCGCTGTCAGCCAATGCGTCCTTTGCATTTGGATTCTGTATTTTTTCTGTGATATAAGCCGGCTCATGATGGCTATTTTATATCGCATTATACGCTGTGTCGCCGCGGCGACTGTGGTGCTGCTGCCCGCGCCGGCCCTGGCAACCCAGGGGCACGGGGGCATTGAAGGGGTCTACGTCCATCAGTTCGGCCATATCTTTTTTATTGTGGCGATGGGAATCCTGATTTTCTGGCTGCGGGAGCGCCGGCTGACCGAAAAAAGCGGTTGGCGGTACATTCAGTACACAGCCTTTTTTTTCATTCTCTGGAATCTGGATGCGGCGCTGGTTCACTTTCTGGATGACCAGACCCACCTTATCCGCGTAACCCGTATCGACTCCTGGCACATTGATATTACGGCCGAAAGCGGGCCACCCTGGCTGGCGGTGGTGTATTATTGTGCCAAGCTGGATCATCTGCTCTGCGTGCCGGCACTCTGGTGCCTGTATACCGGGCTCAAACGGCTGCTGGCCGAAACTGCAGCCGGCGGGGAGGGCGGATCGTGATATTGCCCTACATTCCCATATGGACCGTTGATTTTATCGGCGCGATCCTGATGATTGTTTTCGGCTTTCTTTGCCTGAAAATGATCTGGCAGTTAAAGAACCGGCAGCCGGACAACGTGATCTGGACTTACCTGTTGTGGTTTTGCCTGGGAATGGCTGTGTTTGCCATCTCCCGTTCTGCCGGGCACATCCTCAAGCAGCTGTTTATTCTGTCCGGAAACAGCGGGCTGTGGGCCTCGATCCGGCCGTTTTCGGGAGCGGTCAACACCATGACATTTGTCATGGTGGCCTCGATTACTCTTTTTTTCGAACGGGTGTGGAAAATCCACCAGATCGATTTAAAGGATAAACAGGCGCTGGAACAGGCCCACGGTGAGCTGCTGTACCTGAACCAGAATCTTGAAAAACTGGTGGCCGATCGTACCGAGGCGCTTGCCGTATCCGAGCACAAGTACAGGCGGATCTTTGAAAATTCCCGGGACATGATCCTTGTGGTGACCAATGAAGGGTACATTGTGGATCTCAATCCGCTGGGGTGTGAAATGCTCGGGTATACGGATGCCGATATCACGGCGCTGGATTTGCGGTTTCAGGACTTTTTTGTTCACCAGGACGACTGGACGTCGGTTCTTCGCTCCGTAGAGTCACAGGGGTTTGTGCTCAACGCCGAAGTGGAACTGAAGCGTATTGACGGCAGCCATATGCAGTCGCTGGTTACCGGAAGCCTGGACCGGGGGCTCCGCTGCGAGGAGGCCACGATTCATTTCCTTATCAAGGACATTGAAGCCATCCGGCACATGGAAAAGCAGATGGCCCAGGCCGACAAGCTGGCGTCGATCGGGCAGCTCTCCGCCGGTATCGCTCACGAAATCAATAACCCTCTGGGGATTATCCTGGGATATACCCAGCTGCTGATTCGGGGGGAGGATCAGGACACCGAGCGGCACGAGGATCTTCGAACCATTGAAAAACATGTGAAAAACTGCAAGGCCATTGTTGAGGATCTGCTGAATTTCGCCCGGAGTTCCGCACCGAAAAAAGAACGCATCCGGATCAATCGGGTCATCGAGGAGGTGGTCGAGTTTTTCAGACACCACGGCGATGTCAGCGGCATCGATATCCGTCGGGTTTTTGACCCGGCGGTGCCACCGATGCTCCTCGATGAGAAGAAGATCAAGCAGGTCCTGATCAATTTTCTAATGAACGCCCGGCATGCCGTGGGCGATGCCGGTATCATCCGGCTGTCCACGCGCTGGGATTCGGAGGCCGGACGGGTCCTCATTACTGTGGCTGATAACGGATACGGTATTGATAAAAAGAATCTCTCGCGCATCTTCGATCCCTTTTTCACCACCAAGCCAACCGGTGAGGGTACCGGGCTCGGGCTTTCGGTGAGCTATGGGATTATCATTAATCACGGGGGTGATATCTCGGTGAGCAGCAAGTCCGGCAAGGGAACTGTCTTTACCATCATCCTGCCTGTGGAATCCCCGGCTGAAGAGGCAAATTGATGAAGCGAACCCTTTTGATCGTGGACGATGAACAGGATATGCTCCAGCTTCTGAGGCGCAGCCTGGAACCGGACCTGGCCTGCCGCGTGGAGACGGCCGCATCCGGTGCGAAGGCTCTGGATATCCTGAAGCGGCAGCATGTGGATCTGGTGCTGGCAGATATCAAAATGCAGGGTATGAGCGGGCTGGAACTGCTGGCGGCCATCAAAAGCGAGAGCCCGGACCAGACGGTGATCATGATGACCGCTTTCGGCAAGATTGAAATCGCCGTGGAGGCCATTAAAAACGGGGCCTACGATTTTATCACCAAGCCCTTTGACCATGACACCCTGGTGCTTCGGCTGGAAAAGGCCCTGGAACGAAGCCGTTTGCTGCAGGAAAATCAGCGGCTTCAGGATGAATGCCGGACCTACCAGGGATTTCAGGATATGGTGGGCGACAGCCGGGTGATGAAACGGGTCTACGAGACGATCCGGATGGTGGCCAAAACCGACCATACCGTCCTGGTCACCGGTGAGTCGGGAACCGGAAAGGAACTTGCCGCCCGGGCGATTCACAATCTTTCCCCGCGTAGCAAGGGCCCCTTTGTGGCCGTCAACTGCCCGACGGTGCCGGAAAACATTTTGGAGAGTGAACTGTTCGGCTACCGGAAAGGGGCTTTCACCCACGCCAGCCAGAATAGGATCGGTCTGTTCCAGGAGGCCCACCGGGGCACCATCTGTCTGGATGAGATCGGGGATGTCAGCCCGGCCATTCAGACCAAACTGCTGCGGGTACTTCAGGAAAAAACCATCAAGCCCCTTGGCGATACCAAGACCGTGGCTGTGGATGTGCGCATTGTGGCTTCAACAAACCAGGATCTCAGAGAGAAAATCCGGCGGGGCGAATTCCGGGAGGATTTTTTCTACCGGCTGAACGTCCTGCCGGTTCCCCTGCCGCCACTGAGAGAACACCCGGAGGATATTCCGCTCATCGCCAGTTATCTTCTGGAAAAGCATTGCGCCAAGCTGAACAAACCCGCGAAGAAAATTTCCCCTGAGCTGATGGATATTCTCGTGGCGCGGCCCTGGGAAGGAAACGTGCGGGAACTGGAAAATATCGTTACCCGTGGACTCCTGTTTTCCACAACCGACGAGATTCTCCCCCGGGATGCCGGCCTGACGGAAGATAATCCAACGACATGTATTGTCGATCAGAGTTTTCATGACCTTCCCTACAAAGCGGCCAAGGAAGAGACGTTGACGCGTTTCAACAACAGCTATATCCGCAACCTGCTTACATCAAGCCAAGGCAACGTCACCCAGGCGGCGAAACGCTGTGGCATGGAGCGGCAGGCCCTTCAGCAGATCATGCGCCGCTATGGCATCAAGGCGGATGAGTTTCGTGAAAGTTGATGGTTGATGGTTGATGGTCGGTGGTTGGTGGTCAATGGTGGGGGGGCATTGGGAATCCCTCAAAGAAAATCGATTTTATTCGGCAGGCGGCCATTCATGTGAACCGAAAAATACGGAATGTAACCGATGGACGGCGCTTTTTTATCTCAACCATCAACTATCGACCATCCACCATCTAGCTATGCTTGTGCGCCGATGAGCCGTAGGGGTGGGCGTGCACATGCTGGTGGACGTGAATCTCGGCGTCGGTGAGTATCCGGCCGTTTTCCATGGCAAAGACCGTGTTGGTAACCTGATTGACAAAATCGAGTTCGTGCGAAATCAAAATAAATGACAGGTCAAGGCGGGTCAACGTGTGGGTGAGGATTTCCCGGGTGCGATCGTCCAGGCCGTTGGTTGGCTCGTCCAGCAGCAGGACTTCCGGCTCCATGGCCAGTACCGTGGCCAGGGCGACCAGACGTTTTTCGCCGCCGGACAGCTTGTAGGTGATCCGGTCCTCAAAGCCTTTCAAACCCAGGTAATCCAGTGTGCTTCGGGCTGATGCCATGGCCTCTTCCCGGGATTTTCCCAGATTCAGGGGCCCGAAGGCCACATCCTCAAGGACCGTGGGTGAGAACAGCTGGTCGTCGGAGTCCTGGAACAGGAGGCCGATTTTTCTGCGGACGAAGCGGAAGTCGTCTTCGGTGGTGCAGGGGCGGCCGATAATTTCGAGTCTGCCGCCGGTCGGCTTCAGCAATCCCATGATGGTTTGAAACAGTGTGGTCTTTCCGCTGCCATTGGCTCCCAGCAGACCCACCCGGTCGCCGCGGTAGAATTTCAGGCTGACCCCATTCAGAACGGGCTGCCCGCCCGGGTAGCTGAAATGAATGTCCTCCAGATTGATGATCAGGTCCCGATTACCCACTCCCATACTCCCAATGCCAGAACAACCAGTGCAGCTGCCGTCAGGACGGCAGCATCCCGACCGGTAAATTTAAATTCTCTGAGACTGTACAGCCGGCCGTTAAATCCCCGGCACACCATCGCGCGGTGCACCCGATCGGCACGGTCAACGCTTCGGACAAGGAGCATTCCCACCATGTAGCTGAAGGTCCGATAGGTGTGCCAGTTGGTCCCCGGGCGAAAATTTCGGATTTTAAGCGAATTCGCCATGCGAAGGTATTCACGGTATAGCACATGAATGTATCGGTAGGTAAATAAAAAGAGGTGGACGAATTTTTGGGGGATTCCCAGTTCATGCATGGCATGGCCCAGGGTAAAGACCGGTGTCGAGGTGACCAGCACGATCAGGGCCATCATGATGGCGTTGGATTTAACGGTGAGCCTGGCCGCATAGAGCACACCCTCCCGGGTCACGGTAAACGGGCCGATTGATTGAATCGACTCTCCCGGGTAGGTTAAGGGGAGAAACAGCCACAGGAACAACATGAGCAGGTTGACCGGAGTCAGCCGACGGATCACGTCCGATGCCGTTACCCGGGCCACAACCATCAGACCGGCACCCAGCGCCAGCGCCATCAGCAGTACCGGAAATCGGTTCGCAACAGCCGTGATCACAGAAAATGCGACTGTGGCAACCAGCTTGACCCGGGGATCCAGGGATTCCAGGGGGGATTTGATCGATGTGGCATCGAGAAGCATGAGCGCTTAACCTGCTTTCTTTCGATTGGCAACATAAAGCCCCACACCCACCAGCCCCATAATGTACCCGATTCCACTGATGACGTCGGTCAGGCGAGGTCCGGTTTCCCGTGAATCCACCAGTAACTGGAACAGCGGGGCCAGTTTCCGGTCCAGCGCTTCATCGACAATGGCCCGGATTTCCGCTTCGCTGATCCCGGATGCCGGCGCGGGCAGACCCTGAGATGCCGATAAGGGTTGGTGCTTTTTTTCAAGGGGGGCACGCCGGGCGTCCCGGGGAGCAGATGCTGCTTTGCTTGTGGATGTGAGCGGAAGAAACCACTCCGCCCGGTGCCCGGACGAGGCATCCAGGACCACGTTGATCGCCTGAACCTCGGGTTTGCTGAATTGGAACCGGCCGTTTTGATCCGTTTTTCCCTCAAGAAGCGGTTGCCCGGCGGCGTCGAAGACCCGGATTGTGGCGCCAACCGCCTTTTTTCCCCCGCTGAATTTACTCTGAGTGTGGACCTGATCGCCCTCAACCCAGGCAAAGACGGTAACCTTGTGCGCCAGGGCGGGAAGTGAACCGAAAACCAGCACGCCTATCAGGATCAGGGTCGCCGGAATCATCCGGTGGCTCCGGTGGGTTTGACGCTGGCTTTGCTGCTCAGGATGATCCATGAATTCCCTCCAGAAGTTCGGGGCGGACCCGGCTGAGAAACAGCGCGCAGGCCGCTGTCAATCCCCCTTCGATGAACATGACCGGGATGTGGGCGGCGATCAGGGCCTGAGCGGCCGGCAGGAATGCTTCTCCCACCAGATACAGGCAGAGGCCGACAAGGAGACCGGTTATCAGGACGGCCAGAAATCCGGTAAGAAACGCGCAACTCATAAAAACCCGGCGGTCTCGGCCGGCTCGGACGCCCCGACCGAACAGGTAATGGCACAGGACGGCCGGCAGCGCCATGGTCAGCGTGTTGACCCCCAGCGTGGTGAGTCCGCCGAATTGAAACAGAATCGCCTGCAGCGCCGTTCCGACCAGAATTGCGGGAAATGCCATCCACCCCAATAGCAGCCCCAGAAGGCCGTTGAGTACCAGATGGGCGGACGCCGGTCCAATGGGTACGTGGATCAGGGAAGCCACGAAAAAGGCCGCTGACAACATCCCGACTGTCGGAATCTGGTCCTGTTTCATTTGTCGCAGTCCGATGCCCACCCCGCCTGCGGCCAGTATGGCGCCGCCGGCGAGGATCGCCGGGGTCAGAACACCTTCGGAGATGTGCATATGCCGGGTTCCATCTGCTTATTTATATGGTTGTCCGCTTGATTCAAATCATGGCGCCATTCATTCGAAAAATGGCTTACGACAGAAGGTTTCGGGTGTCGGGTTTCAGGAATTTGATACCGAACACCGACACCTGAAACCTGATGTCAACTATAAACCGCAATTGCATTACTGCCGGGTCTGAAAGTCGTTGAAATATACCCAGATAACGGCGCCAAGTTCCACATCTTTCTCTTCGCCGTTTTGCTTAAGTTTGTAATCCGCCGTGTTCAGGGCCGCAAACCCCCACCATCCGGATTTGGGTGCCACATAGGAAAATACGCCGTTGCCGTCGGCTTTGATCGTCTGGGTGACCATGTAATCGGTGGGCGCCTCGAGGCGGTTGTCGGCGTTGAAGTATTCGACTTCCACTTCTGAAAAAGGAACCGGCCGGCCGTCCATTTTCACCGTTCCCTGGAACAGATTGCCGGCATACAGGCCATAGGGCTTGGAGAGCGGAACAATTTCCGTTTTGAGGCCGATTTCCTCATCCCAACCCTCATCATCGCCAAAGGCCGTGACCACCGTTTTGGTGTAGTGAACGATAAAGCAGTCCTCCGCCGGTTCCCAGTAGGGTGTTGGCTCCATGTAGAACATGTATACCCCCGGCCGTTTGATCGGGTAATCGATTTCCCAGGCCTGATGCTCCATAATTGTGGCCGGTTTCAGGCCGGACAGCAAATCCATGTCGTTTCCGTTGGCGCGGACCCCGAATCGACGGGGCTTGACCAGCTCCATTCCAGCCAGCTCAAAGGGATGGGAAAAGCTCAGTGCCAGATGAACGGTCCGGTTGTCCTGCTGCATGACCATTGAATCCGATGGGATGACCATACCGTAGTGGGCAAATGCCGTACCGGAAAAAATCAGGGCCGCAAAAATGAAACCGACTGCAATAACGCTTCTTTTCATGGTGACCTCCAGGCAAAAAAAAACCACGAACAGCCCGCATCTTCGTGACGCGATTGCCTTCGTGGCCCGATTTCAGTGTCGTCTGCTGGTAACTGTATCGCCGGCAGACTTCGGTCCGCCATTTTGACCTGCCTCCTATCAGAAAGATCCGGCGGGTGTCAACAGGGGGATCGATATTTTTTAAGAGGTGCTACAAGATCTGGGGCCATGACAGTGAACCGGATAGCCTCAGAGCCTGCTTGAAGACCGATTAATTTGTCTTCGCTTTAACCCCCTGGTTTTCAAGCAGGCTTTTATCCCGGATTTCGATTCCCCGGGTATCTTTCCGGTTTGCCGTGGGCCGGATGGTGTCGGGGATGCGCATGGATGTCAGTCATCGAAAATGGATCGCAGGTTTTCACGATGATCCACGAGATAAAGCGGTTGCCCCTGCCGCCCTACCGCTTCTATGAGTGAAGGCAGGCTGTCCCTATCGAGCCGGATGATACGGAAATAGACATTGCGAAATCCCTCGGGGGCATCTTCTCCGGAGCTGAGGATACTGGTTGTCTGTCCGCCGAATGTACGGATGATATTGCGGATGGACCTGATTTCACCCGGCTGATCCTTTAGCCGGACCGCCAGTTGGATACCTTTTTTTCCAAGGCCCGTGACCG
>ENA-ORCU01000408-ORCU01000408.1-marine-metagenome-genome-assembly--contig:-NODE-408-length-16633-cov-3.149009_pt1 | contig 16633 bp, 18 predicted proteins | sample MGYA00248631_ERZ508512 | MGnify/ENA primary metagenome ERZ508512 (study PRJEB26183, sample SAMN06268844) | marine metagenome | isolation source: Tt an P1 anaerobic enrichment on pine from sediment taken...
CAAAGGCGCCTATCATGCGGCGGCCGTATACCGGGAGGTGTTTCGCGGTGAAGGCCAGGGGATCGAATCCCTGCCGGAATTACAACAGTCCCCGGCCCTTGCCCGACGTATAACGGCCGATCTGGCAGCATATCATCCCATGGTATCCGCTGAAAAAACCGAAGGTGAATTGACCAAGTTTGTCACCCGGCTCGGTGATGGCCTGGAAATCGAATCAGTCGTGATCCCCATGTACAAGCGGCTGACAGTCTGTGTCTCATCACAGGTGGGATGCCGGATGGGATGCACGTTCTGCGAAACCGCTCAACTCGGCCTGCAGAGAAACCTCACCGTCGCCGAAATCGTTGGGCAGGTAATCACCGCCAGGAAGCGATTCGGCCGGGAGGTTCGAAACGTGGTTTTCATGGGCATGGGCGAGCCGTTTGATAATTTTGAAAATCTGATTCAGGCCATCCGGGTGCTCAGCGACCAGCGGGGACTCGACATTGCACCCCGCTACATCACCGTGTCCACTGTGGGCCGAGTCGACGGCATTCGAAAGCTGGCCGCCGCCAATCTGCCGAACCTGAACCTAGCGGTTTCACTCAACGCATCAAACGATGATATACGATCCCGGATTATGCCGGTAAACCTGGCCATGCCCATGGCAACCCTGCGGGAAGCGCTGATGGATTTCCCATTAAAACCGTCAGCAGCCCTTTTCATCGAGTACGTTTTGATCAAAGGCGTCAACGATTCCCGGAAACATGCCAAAGAGCTCGCCGATTACCTTCGTCCGCTACCGGCCAAGCTGAACCTCATCGGTTACAATCCCCGGACCGACTCACCGTTTGTCCCGCCAGAGGAGGAGGACATTTACCGGTTCCGGGACTGGCTGATCGAAGAAAAAGTATTTGTGCGGCTTCGATCCCCCAAAGGACGATCGGTGATGGCAGCCTGCGGACAGCTGGGTAACAGGGAACTGAAGGGAAAAAAACCGATAGTGGCCGGTTGATGGTTGAAAGGCGCAAAAAATTCCTTGCGACCCGGCAGCAGACGGGGTAACTCGGAAACGAAATTTCTGATCCCAGGGTAGAGGCACAGCGTGCTGTGCCCATTCGGTAAATAGCGAGATCACCACACAATTCAAACGTTGAACTCGTTTAAAAGTGTACTGTACTTACAGTTATCCACAATCGACCACCAACCATCGTACCAAAGGAGATTTCATGAAACGGATGGGATTGGCCGCTATTATGGCGGTTCTACTGCTGACGAGCGGCTGTCTGATTGAAAGCAGTCCGGTGTACTATGTTCTTTTTGAAGAAAAGCCGGATCTCGATGACCAACTGGTCTATGCCAGAGGAATCCAGATCGGCCGCATTATGTCCGATGCCCTGGGCGAAAGTGACGTTGTGGAAGTCAAAGTGTCCATAACCAAAAAATACAGCGACCGAATCAAGGAGAACGTGGTGTTCGTGGTTGACGATGGCAAACTGGAACTGGACGCCATCGGCGAGACCGGCGCGCCGCTCCCGGAGAACTCCAGAATCCTTGGTTTCGAATCCACCACCGCTCTTGCCTGGTTTAAAACAAAAAACAAATTCAAGGAAATTTCCGACCAGGCATCGAACAAGCTTGATGAGCTGTATCGGAAGATGAAGGAGTAGGGTTCCGGATTCTGAGTTCCGAGTTCCGGGTTCCGGGTTCCGGATTCAAAGTTCGAGGTTCAAAGAAAGGACAATCCGGACACCTGCACCTATCCGATTGTCACGGTCTCGTCCTGTAGGAGCGGTTTTAACCGCGATCTCTCAGCGATTCAGCGGCTAATCCGAAGCCGGTGAAGTCACCGGCGACGGGCAGTTGCCCACTGTCGCCGGACACTGAGAATACCTGGAGGCAGAGGGCTTCCAATCATCGACAAAAGCGATGCTGGCCGACGAAAGCACCACGATCACCGATCCGATATTGTGCACCAGCGCGCCCATGACCGGCGACAGCAGTCCGCTGCCGCCGGCCAGAACCGAAATCAGGTTGAAACCGAGTCCAAAGGCGATGTTGACCTTGATTGTCCGCACCATGCGCCGGCTGAGTTTGATCAGAAAAGGCAGTCTGGAGAGATCGTCATTCATCAGGGCGATATCTGCCGTCTCAAGGGCCACATCGGTGCCTTTGGCGCCCATGGCAATACCCACATCGGATGCGGCCAGGGCCGGCGCGTCATTGATGCCGTCGCCGACATAAATGGTTCGTTCTTCAGCCGCCTGAAAATTGCGGATGATTTCAAGCTTATCCTTTGGTTTAAGCCGGGCCCAGGTTTCGCTGGCGCCCACCTGCCGCCCAACCCGCTCCACAGCCTGTGCGTGATCACCGGACAGAATGCCGACTGTAGTCATTCCGGTTGCTTTGAGTTCCTCAATTGCATCCGGAGCATCGGGCCTTACCTGGTCGGTCACACTGATAATGCCGATGGCCTTTTCCGCTTCAAAGACCACCAGCGGTGTGGCGCCCTCTTCCTTCAACCCGGCCATGGCCGCCTCAAGCGCGGGATCCAGAGACGACGGGCTGCCGTTCATGCCCGACCGGCCGACAGCCACGGATCGGCCGTTCACACATGCACTGACACCGTCCCCTACACGGGTCTGGTGATTCTCTGCCCCGTTGACGGAAATCCCATCCATATCCGCCGCGCTCAGCACAGCGCGGGCAAGTGGATGGGAACTGCCGGCTTCCGCGCAGGCGGCCTGGGTGAGCACATGTTTTTCGGTCTGACCCGCAGCCGGAACAACACAGTTGACCTGCGGCTCTCCCCGGGTCAGTGTGCCGGTTTTATCGAACAGCACCGCCCTGGCTGCCCCGACCCGCTCGATGTAATGCCCACCCTTGATCAGCACCCCCGATCGGGCGGCACGGCTGATAGTGGCCACAATAGCTGTGGGAGCGGCCAGTATCAGGGCACAGGGACAGCCGACAATCAGCACGGTCACCCCCCGGCTCAACTCACCGGTCAGCCCCCAAGCCACTGCCGCGCAGGCCAGAATAAAGGGGGTAAACCAGCGGGCATAGCGATCGATCAGGGCCACGGATTGCGGTTTATGAGCCTCGGCGTCCGAAACCAGCTGAATCACCTTGCCAAGGGTGGAGTCTTTGCCCACACGGGTCGCCCGGATGCGGAGCACCCCGCTCTGATTGAGCGTGCCGCTGAATACCGGGTGCCCTTCCAACTTTTCGCAGGGAATCGGTTCACCGGTAATGGATGATTCGTCAACCGCCGACTGACCGCTGATTACCTCACCATCCACGGGCACGCGTTCACCCGGCTTGATGACCAGCACATCGCCCACCCGGATTCGATCAACTGATTTAACCACCTCACCGTGTTCTGTCACCAGTGTTGCATTTTTCGGGGTAATCCGAATCAGGGCGCGAATTGCCCGCCGGGCAGACTCACCGGTGGCTTCCTCGATCAGTGCGCCGACAACCATGACAAAGCTGACAATGGCTGCGCTTAAAAACTCGCCGCTGACCAGGCTGGCGATAATGGCCAGGCTGACCAGTTCATCGACATTCACCTTTCGTTCCAAAAGCCCGCTGATTGCACCCCAGATGATAGGGACCCCATTGATTCCAACGGACCCCAGAATCAACACGAGCCCCATCGTGGAATGCTCCCCGCTGCCATGGTCGATCAACCACCCGATCAGGGCCAGAAGGCCGGCCACCCCGGCCTTGAAAAAATCCTTCCAGTTGAGCAGATCTTTGTAGGTCCCGAGATTTGAAAATCTTCCAATCATGATTCACAAAAGTTACTTTTTAAGTTGGGGGCAGGACATTTTGTCGGAGTCGGAGCAGGAATCGGGATTAGTGGAATTGCAGGCGCATGACGTACCGCAGCACCCCCCTTCGCCCCTGAACAGCTTGTACAGGTGCCTCACAGTAAAACCCAGCGCTACCGCGACGATTGCATAAACAATCAGATTTTCCATTGGTTACCTCCCCAGCAGTCCCAGGGTTGTTCCGGTCTGGTAAATTGCCGTGGCCAGCAAAAATGCGACGATGGTATTGAAAATCATTGAAAACAGGCCCCATTTCCAGGATCCGGCTTCCCTGGCAATACAGATTACCGAAACAAAACACGGGGCATAAAACATGATGAATACGATCATGGAAAGGGCCAGCAGAGGACTCCACATCGGGGAGGCCGTCAGGGTCTCGGACAGCGAAGCACTCGCTTCAGGATCGACATCCCCCAGTGAGTAAGCCGTCCCAAGGGTGGATACCACCACCTCCTTGGCGGCAAAACCACCCAACAGGGCAATATTGATGCGCCAGTCAAATCCGGCCAGGCGGGTCACCGTTTCCATGGCTGTACCGATGCGACCGGCAGCGGAATGTTTGAGACGGGTTTCCGCTTCCTGGTAATCCACCGCGGCAAGCTTTTTATTGAGATTTTGGGCAGCTTCAGAAAGCGCCGACGATTCGGCGGCAATGGTCATTTCATTGATGACCGAGGCATCGTAAGAAGCGCGAATGGCGTCGCGCTCCGCATCAAAGCCCTGCCGGGTCGATTCCGGCAGACCGGGGAACGTCATCATCGCCCACAGCAGGACAGAAATACCCAGAATTACCGTCCCGGCCTTTTGAATATATTGCCAGGTGCGCTCCCAGGTGTGGATCATCAACCCTTTGAATGTCGGAAACCGATACGGCGGCAACTCCATGACAAACGGCGTGGCCGGTCCTTTTAACACGGTTACGCGCAGCAGTTTGGCGATCAGAAGCGCGCCGGCCCAGGACACCAGGGTAAAGATAAACATCAACCGGGCCTGATTGGCGGCAAAAAACGCACCGATCAACAGTGCCATCACCGGCAGCTTGGCCCCGCAATTCATAAAGGGCACCGTAAGCAGGGTGGCCAAACGCTCTCGCGGTGCTTTCAGGGTCCGGGTTGCCATCACGCCGGGTACGGCACAACCACCGGCTATACCGCCGGAAACGATGTAGGCCATCACCGAGCTGCCGTGCAGACCGAACATGCTGAAAACCCGATCGAGCATAAAGGCAACACGGGCCAGATACCCCGAATCCTCCAGGATCGAGATGCCGAAAAACATGAACATAATCAACGGTACAAACCCGAGCACACCGCCAACCCCGTCGATTATTCCTGAAACGATCAGGGATTTGAGAAGACCATCGGGCAGAGAGGCTGATACCAGACTGCCCAGCCCGTCAAATATTGCCCCAAACCATGCCACCGGCAATTCACTGTAGGTAAAGGTAAAGTGGTACAGCCCCATCAGCACGCAGAGCATGATCACCGGCCCCAGGAACCGATGGGTAAGTACCTTGTCGATACGATCCGATGTATAGAGCCGATCCCGGTCATGGTGACGTTTGATTACCCCCTGCCGCATGATGGAACTGATGAATCCATACCGGTGATCGGCAATGAGAGCTTCAGGATAGGTATCGAGGGTGTTCATAACGTGCTCGGCGACATCCTCAACCATGGCCTCGAGACGGTCAGCGGTTTCTCGGTCAGCCTTCCGCCCGTGGGACAGGATCTGCTCGTCTTTTTCGAGATACTTTAGAGCGACCCATCGGGGGGCATATGTATCGGTGAGAAATCCGGTCTCCCGGACAACCTTTTCCATCCGGTAAAGTGCCCGGTCGACATCTTCCCCATAGGAAATTTCAAGCGGTTTGACGATTCGCTTCTCCTGAACGATGGTCGAGGCGGTCTCGGTGAGCTCGATTTTCCCCTTACCGTTTCGTGCAACCGTGGGAACGACCGGGACCCCCAGCAACCGGGAGAGTTTCCCCACATTGATTTCAAGCCCTCGACTCTTGGCCACATCGATCATATTCAGAGCGATACAGACCGGAATACCCAACTCCAGAAACTGAACCGTAAGGTACAGGTTGCGCTCCAGATTGGAAGCATCCACGATATTGATGACCACTTCCGGAGACTCGTTCACGAGAAAATCCCGGGCTACAACCTCTTCGACCGAGTATGCAGTTAGGGAATATGTTCCGGGCAGATCCACGATGTGCATTGTGAAACCGTTGTGTTGGAACACACCTTCTTTTTTTTCAACCGTCACGCCGGGATAATTACCCACGTGCTGACGGGCACCGGTCAACCCGTTAAACAGGGTGGTTTTGCCGGCATTGGGGTTTCCCGCCAGCGCCACGTTAATGTCCATGGCTCAATCAACCTCCACTTCAATAAAATCGGCTTCATTATTCCGCAGTGTGAGTTTGAACCCCATGACTTTGAGGGCAACCGGGTCGTACAATGGTGCTCGCCCCTGGACCTGGATCTCCGTACCCGGCACCAGCCCCATATCCCGAAGCCTGCGCCCGAGTTCTCCTCCGGCTTTAATGGCGGATATGGTTCCGGACTGGTTGTCCCTCATCTGCCTCATAATCAGTCTTGCCATTCGCTAACCTCCACAAACAGAATACATATGTATTTCAAAACGGATGAAGTTAGGTAAACCAAACTTTTTTTCGTGTCAAGCATAATATCTTGATAAAATACCTTAGTTAAGGTTGACTTATGAAGTCGGCCGGGGTACCCAAATGCCGAGCATTTAAGAGAGCCTGTTCAACGGTCGAGAAGTCACCCGGATTGCCCTCAGGAGGTAACGTGAGCCAAAAAAAACTGGAACTCTCCGAGAGCCTTGAGGATTACCTCGAGATCATCCTGGACCTGGAAACCATGCACAAAGTTGCCCGCCCCAAAGACATTGCCGAAAAAATGGGTGTTCAACGCGGTACCGTCACCGGGGCGCTCAAAGCGCTTGAAAAACGAAATTTGATCAATTACGAGCCGTACAGTCTGATAACGCTCACTCGAACCGGTGCCCGAATTGCCCGGGAACTGGCCCGGCGACATGCTGTGTTGAAAGATTTCCTCGACCGGGTGCTTCAGATTGATCCGGAAACGGCTGACGCCATTGCGTGCCGCATGGAACATGCCATGGATAAGCACTCGTTCGACAAATTCGTCCGATTTCTCGATTTCCTGGATAACTGCCCCCGCACCGGTCCTGACTGGATCGAATCGTTTGTTACCTATTGCGCCAGTCTGGAGCGAAATCCGGACGTTTGCAGAGAGTGTCTGGATCGATGTATGGATCGCCATCGGGCGGTAAAGTGATTTTCGGATTCCCCGTTCCTATCACTGGGTTCAAGGTTCCAGGTTCAAAATTATAGGTAACGATGTAGAGGCACAGCGTGCTGTGCCTCTCCGGGGTAAGACCGGGATCCAGCACACGATCGACTGAAGTCGCGCCCCCATCCTGCAACAGCAATTAACCGCGCCCCCTGTAGACCTGAAAGAGATTCCGGAAAAACAGCTTGTCGTTCAGGACACTGCTTTCCTCACGCATAACCCCTTGATTGAAATACGGCAGTCCGGACCGTTCAGCGGTTGGGGACGCAACATGGCGCCGATTTAAATTCATAATCTAACCATCTCACGTTAGAGCTGTGTGTGGCCGGAATCGGGAATTGAGAATCGGCAAATGGAAAAGTCCCTCAAGAGGTCCATTTGAAACGCCTGAGGGCAAATGATTGGAAAATGCGGATTGTATGTCTTTCCTTCCCCTGATCCATGCTGAACGTCAGGGGAAGGTATGGTGTGGGTGCAAGGGGTCAGTTGGTGCTGATTTTAAGGTTGTCCACAACCCGAACGGTTCCGGGTGTTGTCCGGGCAATATTGATGATCCGGTCTTTCTGCTCGCTGGCGCCCACAATTCCGGAAAGAGTAACCACGCCTCGATCCACGTCCACATCGATATTCAGGGACCGGATACCCGGTTCGGCAACCAGGCCTGACTTGATCCGACTGAATATGACAGTGTCATCAAGATTGTCACCAATGCTCTTTTCTCCAACCTGGAGGTTGTTTTTAACCGTCCGGACGCCGGGCACGGAGCGAGCGATCTGAATTGCCCGCCGGGCCTCCTCATCGGTATCCACCACGCCCGAGAGGATCACCTCTCGCTGATAGGTATCGACATCGATTCGACTGCCGCTGACGCTGGCATCCTCAAGCAGTTTGTATTTGACCTGAGTATTAAGACTGGCATCATCCCACATATCGCCCACAGTGCGTTCTTCGGTACCTACCACATAACCGCCGGTCGCCCCGGCACCAACCAGTGCAGCCCCGCAACCTGCCAGAATTCCGGGCAACAGCACGCCAAGCAGAATCAGAGCGAATTTCTTCATATTCAGCCTCCCTGGTAAATTCGAAATCCAAATCCTCTTTCGTGATCATTTGCCTTGGACGGTAACAATTCCAACGTTTCCGATGAAAATATCGAAAATATCACAGACACGCTCAGCATCAGTAAATCAATCACTTTCAGCAATATTCCGGTCTGAAAACCATGTATTGTCTGGCTGTATAATTAACTATCTATCTACCATGTATTGCGCAGGAAGCAATATAGAATTTTCAAGCAGGCTCTTGAATATCACTCTCCGGCGATAGGTCCTGTCCGGCCATGGTCTCCAGGCAATCGGCGGCCAGCGCCCTCAGATAATCATCGACAGCCCGATGCAGGGTCAGGGTTGCAAGGACAGCGCAATGCCGGTGATCCTCCGGCAACCCCTCAACTGCGGCACGGATAGCCGGCACATCAACATCCAGCACCCGATCGGCGGTATTGCCCATAGCCAGATCGGCAGCAGCTTTTAAACAGAGATGGCTGTATGTGCATCCATCGGCCCTGCAGGCGGTGCCAGTCACCCGGCCATCCTCAAATGACAGGCCAAGGGCCATGGTATCGCCGCAACGCCCGGTCACCCGCGCCGTTCCACTCATGTTGTTCAATCGACGCCGCTGCAACCATTCAACCCCGGCCCATCCGCCAAGGGCCAGTACAACCAATCCCAAACCTATCAGAAACGCTTCCATTTACAGCAACCCCTGGTCCCTCAGCACCGCCATCGATCGACGCCCCATGGTAGTCACCTGGGTCAGGGCATGGGTCAGGTGAAAACTGGCCTCCCCCGGCACACCCGAGTCAATCATAACCCGGGCCATATCGATATCCTTTTCCAGATTCATCCACTCGGCATCACAGGTCAGTTTCCTGCAAAGAAGCGCTTCAAAACCCACCCGCTCGACAAGACCGCGGACAACCTTCAGTGCACCCCGTTTTTCCATCTCGGGTAATCCCATCAATCCGTCCACGGCCTGGGACGCCCATATAAGACCGGATTTGATCTTATCGCACTGAGAATACACATTGATGGCCGTTTTAATGTCCATTCACGATCTCCACTTTCAGGCAACGCAATCAGGCCACTTCCCCCGACTGAACCGATACCCTTGAAAAAATCTGCCCCCATAGCTGGGACAGAAGCATACCGGAGAGCATCATTGCGCAGCCGATCGCCCCCCTTGCGGTGAGCACTTCGCCAAGAAGCAGCCACCCGCCAATAGCAGCGAATACAGCTTCCAGGCTTAAAATAATGGCGGCATGGGCCGAGTGAGCATGCTGCTGGGCCACCACCTGCAGAGTATAGGCCACCCCAACCGACAACAGCCCTCCGTAGAGAATCGGAACAGCGGCCTGAACGATTCCGCCCCAGGTAATCTTCTCAATTATCACGGCCGTAATCAGGCTGAGTACCGAGCAGGCGGCGAATTGCCCCACAGAAAGCTTCAAGGGATCGATACGACGCGAGAGCCAGCCGATGATCAGCACGTGACCGGCCCAGAAGAAGGCACCGATCAGCTCGAGAAAATCGCCGAACGCAATAGTAAAATGTTCGGTGATGCTGAGAAAATACATCCCCCAGGCTGCCAGGATGGCCCCCACCCATGTCCCGGTATCGGGACGCTGTCGCCAGAACAATCCCATAATCGGAACGATGACCACATACAGCCCGGTGATAAATCCGGCGTTTCCCGCCGTGGTGTAGACCAGCCCCACCTGCTGAAGGGATGCTCCGATAAACAGCGCCAGACCAGCCAGTCCGCTGCCAGCCACCAGGGTTTTCATATCGGTCGCCGGCCGCCTGCGGGTGGCGGTATTCTGCCGTTCAAGAAAGACTATAAGGGGCAGAAGGGAAAGGCTGCCGAGGGCGAACCGAATACCGTTATAGGTAAACGGGCCGACAAAATCCATCCCCACCCGCTGAGCGACAAAAGCGAACCCCCAGATGCAGGCGGTAAGCATCAGCAGAGCGTTCGATCTCACGGTTTGTGAATTCATGGTGGTCCTGTTCAGTTTTGAAAAAAAAATGGGCATCACAGACGGTTTAAAAAAACGCGACAATACCCGGGGGAAATCACCAAGTCAAGGCGATAGCCAGTTGGATGCCGGAACGAAAAAAGAAAGCGCTGGCATTTCCGCCGGGCTTATCCGCTGGGTCCTGCATTGTTAAGGAACGCGAATTTAATTAATTACAATTTCTTGCAGTTAAATAAATTCGCGTTCCTAAGGGTGAGCAGCCAGGCCCAGCAGATACCCCAGAAAAGCCGCGGCATCCTCAGCCACAAAATCAACAGCGGTTCGCCGGGCGATTTCCGGATCTGACTTGAAGATGGGCCCCCCGACCACCAACCGGGTGCCTTCAGGCAGATTATGCCCGACAGTCCCCAACTCCTCCTCCGAATCAAACTGGAGCACTGTCATTCCCAGAATAAGCGGTTGATGCTTTTGGCATCCGGCGATAATGGCTTCCGATTTCTGGAGAAGTCCCAGCGGATGGACCTTAAGCCCTGCCGCCTCCGAAACCCGGTGAATCAGCTGCAGGCCAAACCCCATGGCGTCGTCCAGGGTTGCAGTAACCATTACCGGAGGGATTTTCCAGAGCCCCGGAATGCCGCGCTCCTCCCGCCAGGTTTTCAGCTCGTCTGCCGCCTGCTCAAAACCGGACCGTGAGGGGCTGCCGTTTTCCCGCCAGAGATCCAGGTATTGGTTAATCTGTTCTTGAAAACGCTCCACAGTATCTGCCATATCGTCAACTCCGGTTTCACGGCTGTCCCGCCATCTTTTTCATCGATTATCAAGCCACCCGGTCAACAGGCTCATCATCCGGCCGGATGCCCAGACGCGTCAGGGTTTCAGGCCTCGGACAACCGCCCTCATCCCATCCCATAACCCGGTAGAACTCCAGCAGCATGGGCTCCATCCAGTCCGGCGGCTGTGCAGGATTGTTTCCGGATATGTATTCCCGGCTGAAAAACATCCGGGGCAGCCGATCGTCCTCGCCCCGTGCGCCGTGACGGATGTTGAACAACCGCTCCAGGTTCATGATGCGCTCGCCGATTTGAAACAGCAACCCGGCATCCCACGGTTGACCGGTGACAGCTGTTGCCAGCTCGGCTTCATTTTCCAGATCAAAGTCACCGATCAGCGACAATGCGGGAACCTTGCACAGCCCAAGACAGTCCAGAACGATATTGACCAGACTGGCCCGTCTGACCAGGGGGGCTTTGCCGAAAATGGAGGTGATGTCCACCGCCATCGGTGTGCCGAATTCATGCGAGGCTTTTTCAGCTGACCAGCCGTATTCCAGGGAAGCATATACGTTGTTGTAATCCCCTCCACGATTGGATACGGCGTACCCCAGAGCTGTTCCCATAATGTTGTAGGGGTGGTAGGCTGACAGTTCCAGACCTTTGACATGGGGTGCCAGATCTTCAGCACCTTTGCCGATAATCTCGGCTGCCCGGCGAACGCCAAGGGCCAGAACCGACCCCAGCCCCTGACGAGCCGCGATCTGGCGAATCAGGGTTTCCATGGCATCGCCGTTTCCCCAACTCAGGTCCAAACCGCCTGTATCGACGATCGTCAGAATCTTCCGGTCAAACAGGTCCATGGCAAAAGCGATGGCGTTGCCAGTGGAAATACTGTCGATTCCCAGCCGTGAGCACAGGTTGTCCACATAAACCAGGGCCTCCAGATCGGCCAGGCCGCACTTGGATCCCAGATTGACCATCGGCTCAAACTCAGGGCGGGTGGCAGGCACCCCGGCAAACCTCGGATGGTCAAAACGCAATTCCGCCTTGCACTTCACCGGGCAGCGATAGCAGCCCCGCGCCCGGATCACATTGGAACGAAGGCGCGTACCGTCAATCTCATCAACAGCCTCGAACCGGTTTTGCCGATAATTCCGTGTGGCGAGAATGCCCATATCATCCGCCCATTTGACATAGCCTGCTCCACCATAGGTAGAAAAAAACCGGGCGTGCGACGATCGCCGGATTTGACGGATGTAGTGTTTCATGGCCGTGCGCTGATAGGCGGGCTGATCCATGGCCCGGCGGTTGCGGCCGCTGATCACCACCGCTTTGAGCATTTTTGCGCCCATCACCGCACCCAGACCGGTCCGTCCCGCCGCATGATCCAAATCAGTCAGGATACAGGCATAGCGCACCCGTTTCTCTCCGCCCGGGCCGATAACGAATAACTCCGCCGTTTCATTTCCATGCTGATTACGCAGTCGAACCAGGGTCTCCCAGGCATCCAGCCCCCAGAGCGTCCTGGCATCCATGATCCGAATCGAATCACCGTCGATCAGCAGATATGACGGCTGATCGCAGGCTCCTCGCAGAATCAGGGTCTGGAGGCCGCTGGTCCGCATGGCATTTCCGAGCCCTCCGCCCACATTGGAACTTCCCAAAAGACCGGTCAGAGGAGAAAGCGCGTTGAAATGAACGCGGGAAGAGGCCGGTGCGATTGTACCGGTCAGCAGCCCGCAGGATACAATTAACGGATTATCCGGCCCCAGCGGGTCAGTGCCTTTGCGGACGTCATCATATAGCATACGGACATTGAACCCCCGTCCACACAATACGCGTTGCATCCATTCGCCGGGATAGGGTCTGAACCGCCATGATTTCCGGGTAAGGTCAACCTCCAGAACCCGGCCTGTATATGATCGTCTGGTCAATCCAATTCACTCCTGAAACGTAGCACCATCCATGAATCAATATCTGCCAGCAGAAATGCGACACTCGGCTAATTTCCACTTTCAATTTGAAATTAACACAGGATTGCGGTGTTAACATGTACTTGCAGTCAACTGCTCATTTTGTGAAACACGTCATAACACGATGCCATAAAAGAATGCCAGAGGCCTGTCAAGGCCCGCATAACTGTCAAATTTCAATTGAATTATCAGGGAAGGCATTATACAAATTTTCATTTTGACCACCAACCGCACCAGGGCTGCGTTTTTCGCAACCGGGCTGAAGCGGTTCAAGCAGGGAGATACAATCATGTACGATTTGAAAGAAAATGACATTCTGACCCGAGTCACAAAATACAACCTGATTCGGGATAACCGGATGCTTCACATCGATGTGCATGAATGCCTTGCCGGCAACCTTGCCGGAAAATTCGTGGCTGTTCCGAACCTGATCAACATCATAGCCAGGCACGAATTTCAGGGCGCCGCTGACACCGAAGAAGAAGCCCTTCAGGACTGTCTTGAAAAAATCAGAGACGTTCCGTTTGAAGCACTTTTCCCGAAAAAAGAGGGGCAGCAACCATGAAAACCACGGTAAACAGTCGACAGGTCCTCAGCCGTTTCCACGTGTTCGAACTGCTGTCTGAAAATATAACCCTGTCTAACGGTGTCACCACGGATATTCAATATCTGCTGCATCCCGGTGCAGCGGCCATTATTCCATTTGTCGAACCTGACCGCATCATCATGATCCGGCAATACCGCCACGCTGTCGGCGGTTTTATATGGGAAATCCCGGCCGGCACGCGCAACCCGGAGGAAACGACGCTGGCCTGCGCTCAACGGGAGTTGGTTGAAGAGACGGGATTTTCCGCCGAAACATGGCACCCCCTGGGAACGATCACTCCCGTGCCGGCCTACTCTGATGAACGCATCGATATTTTCATGGCCACGGATCTCTCCCCGGCCAGCCAGAACCTTGATGCAGACGAAGTTCTCGATGTTCACCAGGTCCCCTTTTCAGAGGCACTTGACATGGTGAACCAAGGTAAAATACAGGATGCAAAAACCATATCCAGCCTGTTTTTTGCCGACCAGTGGCTGAAACGTTGATGTCTTATTCCACAACTCGGGAATGCGGGAAGACGTTGCATTCCATAACAAGGGAACGCGAATTTAATTAATTACAATTTCTTGCAATTAAATAAATCCTCGTTCCTAAGCGGAGGATGAACCATGGTTGATCTCAGTGAAATTGTAGCCACCCGGAAACACATCGCCATTCGACTTCTGTTTTCCATTCTGTTTCTCTTTGTGTTCGGCATACTGGAAACTATCATCTGGCTAATTGTATTGTTCCAGTACATCATGCTGTTCATCACCCGCAAACCCAACCTGCCGGTGCGAAATTTCTCCAACCAGCTGATCACCTACGCTTACCGGGTCATGCGGTATCTCACCCTGAACGAAAACACCCGCCCGTTTCCGTTCAATGATTTTCCCGCAGCGATCGATCCACCCGAAGACCCGGTTACGTTTCAGTAATCGCACCCGCGGCTGATCACCCGATGGCAACTTGCAATTGTTCATCCAGTAAAAAATGACCACGCCGGATATAGGGGCACAGCCTGCTGTGCCCCTGCAATACCGCCACCCGTGATGACCGGCGCATTGACTTGCCCGCACCATATCGGACATATCATGCCAGCATCAGTTCCTGCACCAGCATTGAACGATGAACCCGAGACCCGAATTGGCAGTTGCATCGCCTAAAAATCGCGGTTAAAACCACTCTTACAGGATGAGGTCGCAACATCAGCCAGTTGATGGTGCCAAGCCTCAGCCTTGAACCCGGAACCCCGGAACCCGAAACCCGAAACTCGGAACTCGGAACCCGAAACCCGGAACTCGGAACCCGAAACCCGGAACTCGGAACCCGAAACCCGGAAATAACAATGTCCCCTGCCACCGTAAATTTCCTGTCATACAAGGATTCCGTGCCGAAAGTCCTTGATGCAACACGTGCGGCAACGGTGCTTGCCGGTCAGCGGGCGGTGATGATCAAACCGAATCTGGTCAACGCATCGCCTCACCCGGTAACCACCCCGGCCGACTGCTGCGAGGCAATTATCCGCTATGTCCGCGAATCAGGCGATGCCGACATTATCGTGGCCGAGGGCTGCGGAGACGCGACACTTGATACCGGGGAAATCTTTTCCCGCCTCGGCTACACCCGCATGGCCAAACGAATGGGCGTCCGGCTGGTGGACCTGAACAACGAACCGCTCACCCGGCTCGAAAACCCAGCCTGCCGCATATTTCCGGAAATATTCCTTCCGGAATGTGCGTTTACCCACTTTATCATTTCGGTTCCTGTACTGAAGGCCCACTCGCTTGCGGAGATCACCGGCACCCTGAAGAACATGATCGGTCTGGCACCGCCCGCTTACTACTCGGGACAGTATGGAAACTGGAAAAAAGCCGCCTTTCACGGCAGCATGCATGAGGCCATCCTGGATCTCAACCGATACCGGACGCCGGACCTGTCCCTGATGGACGCGTCCGTCGGGCTGGCCGAATATCACCTCGGCGGAGCCCGGTGCAATCCGCCGGTTGGAAAACTGCTGGCCGGCTTTGATTCGCAACTGCTGGATCGCCAGGCCGCATCGCTTCTCGGAATGGATTGGCGATCCATACCGCACCTGAGAGTCTCTCTGAAAACAGAGTAAACTGCCGACAGGATTCTCATACCCGCAGGTCGTCTAAGAACCTGATTTTCTGTCCGCTGGCGCCCTGCGCCTGATGCTCATTTCTTTACTCAACTCATCAATCATGATATAGACAATGGCACCAAAAAACTTATTATTAGAATAAACATTATTTATTGATTCATTTTTTCATAGTAATGAATCTTGCCGGTTCAGTTAACTGCATGTACACCCGATACAGGCTGTATTCTGATTTCTTTTTAAAAAGGCAGGTGCCTTATGAATAATGATACAAAAGGAAAACATCCGGCGCCCAAACGACCCGGCAGGCCCAAGGCAGCCGAACTTAGAGGCCGGCAGTCGGTACGGGCGACCTTTAAACTGACTGAAAAGGCCATCGATGCACTCAGCATTGTCTCGGTTCACCTGGGAGTCAAACAGAAGTCTCTGTTTGAACATCTGCTGGAGGATATCGAAGCGCTGGAAGTAATAGCCCAGGGGCTCTCCGACGATTCGTTTAAAAAACTCAACCGCGTCCAGAAAACGTTTGTGCTTAGCCGAAACACATTGAGTCTCCTTGAAACCACGTCATCCCTTTTCAATACGCCGCGGGACGCACTGGTCGAATATTCCATTCAGAGACTTCTGCCGGTTATTGAGGAAGAACGGAAAAAGCATCACCATCGGAAAGAACTCGTCAAGGATATTGCCGCCTTTCTGAACATTGGGAAGCAGATCCTTGACCGGGCCGGCGAGGTTCTCGATGAGGAGGATCCGGTTTACGATCGGCTCAGGGGAATTATAGCCGCATGCGATAACGCATACAGGGATATCGCCACCTATGTGGATCGGGGAGACATCATTGAAGATTTTTAGTTTCGAGATTCAAATATTCTTCATCACATAGCGATAGCGCCACCGCCGGCCCCTCAGCGGAGAGCGGGTTCACGCAGGAAAGCGCATTCCGAGTTTTCCGGTACGGTTAAAAAAAGCCTGGC
>ENA-ORCU01000409-ORCU01000409.1-marine-metagenome-genome-assembly--contig:-NODE-409-length-16623-cov-2.688928_pt1 | contig 16623 bp, 12 predicted proteins | sample MGYA00248631_ERZ508512 | MGnify/ENA primary metagenome ERZ508512 (study PRJEB26183, sample SAMN06268844) | marine metagenome | isolation source: Tt an P1 anaerobic enrichment on pine from sediment taken...
CCTGTCGGATTTCGAGGGCAGCGGGGTGTCCTACTGCGTCAGTTGCGACGGTTTTTTTTTCCGCAACCGGAAGGTAATGGTGATCGGAGAAGGCATTTTTGCCGCCAACCAGGCCCTTGAACTGCTGCAATATACCCCACGGGTCTCTATCTGCACCCAGGGAAAACCCCCGGATATATCGGCCGAGTTTCTGGAAAAACTCGGTGCGGCAAAAATTCCCCTTTCGGAAAACCGGATTGTCCGGCTCGCAGGCGAGGGCGAGCTGACCGGGGTGATCTATGATAATGAGGACCGGGAGGCCGTGGACGGGCTTTTCATTGCCATGGGGCAGGCGTCTTCATCGGATTTTGCTTACAGCCTCGGTCTGGTGCGAAACGGTAACTTTATTCAGGTGGACCCCATGCAGCAGACCAATCTCCCGGGGATTTTCGCCGCCGGGGATTGTGTAGGGAAATTTCTCCAGATCAGCGTTGCCGTCGGTGAAGGGGCCCTGGCGGCAAAATCGGCAATCAGTTATGTGAAAAACCAGTGCCCGGGGCACGACAATCAGTAAAGACAGGTCTTGAAATATAACCGGAAACACCCGCACAAGGATCGGCTATTCTATCATGACATTTGATGACATTATCAGTGGTCTGCTTACGGATCTTGAACCGCTTCGCTTCTCCGAGCCGGTAACCCACGTTTACAATCCATTGATTTATGCCCGCTCGGCCCATGATTTGTACATCCGGCGCTATGGCTGGGGGCCAAAGGAAGTGATTCTGCTGGGAATGAATCCCGGACCCTGGGGTATGGCCCAGACGGGTGTGCCGTTCGGTGAGGTGGAGGCGGTCAAAAACTGGCTGCGGATCCAGGCGCCTGTCGACCAGCCGGCGGTCATTCATCCCAAGCGCCCGATCGAGGGGTTTTCCTGCCGGCGAAGTGAGGTGAGCGGGCGGCGGCTCTGGGGGTGGGCAAGGGAAACCTTTGGTACACCGGAGAAGTTTTTTTCCCGGTTTTTTGTGGCCAATTACTGCCCGCTGATTTTCATGGAGGAAAGCGGGCGAAACCGGACCCCTAACACCATTCCGGTGGGCCAGCGCCGTCCGCTCCTGGCAGCTTGCGATCAGGCGCTGAAACACCTGGTTGATCTGCTCGATCCCCGATACGTTATTGGCATCGGGGCTTTTGCCGCTGATCGTGCCCGTACGGCGCTCAATGGCACCGGTGTGTCGGTTGGAAAAATAACCCATCCCAGTCCGGCCAATCCCCGCGCCAACCGGGGCTGGCAGCAGCTGGTGGAAGCCGAATTTAACGCCATGGGAATACGCTGGTAAAAAAAGCGAACAGCTGTGGTTTGCGACTCCATGCGGTTCAGATTTTGACCACCATCACGGCGGCTTTTTCAAGGGCCCGCACCAGATTGACGCTGATATCCCCCAGCACGAATTCTTCTGATTTGGATTTTTTGCGGCGACCGATTACCACCATGTCGAACGTTTTTTTTCGGTACTGATCAATGATGCCGTCGGTGATGGTCGTATACTCATCGGTGATCAGCCGGATGGAAATCCGGTCGGGATCAAATCCGTTTTCCACCAAGCGATTCTTGGCCTTTTCAAGGACGCTTTTCAATCGCGCCGGCGCTTCCCGGATGTACTCCTCGCCCATCAGCTTCTCTCCGGCGGATGGTTTCCTAAATACATGAAGCAAAGTGATGTCCAGCCGATCCCTGGAAAGGGGAAGGTGGCACAGGAAGTCCACCACGGCCTGGGAACTCCTCGAATCTTTCAATGCCACGAGTATCGAATGTTTCACGGTCGTTCCCCTTGTTGTGCTGCAGGCAGGCGATGGCCGTCTGTCCTGTCTACGGCTGCCCCAATTGGTGAGGTCAATATCGGATTAACCGATCAAAGGTCGGTACGCAGGCACCTTGTCATATCCGCGATGATCTCCTCGACCCGCTCGTAGTAAATGGTGGCATCCAGTGAAAAATGCATCAGAATGTCATTGAGCGCTGTCGGCACGTAGGGATAGAGTTTTTTGACATTCATCAATCGGGAACGGTTCAGGATCGAAAAATCGCCGAGGCTGAGACGCTGAATCAAATCCCCATAATCGGCCGTATCGTGTTTGATCATGTAGTAATTGTGGAAGCCTCTGCCCGCAGCGTAGAGCAGAATGTTTCCCAGTCCGAAAATATCCAGAGCAAACGGGTTTTCGGTCGCCTCGAAATCATAATCGAAGTCGATCCACACGTACCGGTTGTTGTGAGGGGGGACGATCAGATGATCGTTTCGAATATCTCCGTGTTTGAATCCCCGGTCGTGCAGCAGTCGAATCGCCTCGAAGGCCTCGATCAGATAACTCAGAATTTGCGGAAAAAACGAAAAAAAATATTTTTTATGCGGCATCCGGTAGGTGTCAATGTGATTGAAAAAATTCGGCCCGCGCACAATGTCCAGAATTCGAAGCGTGTTTCCCTTGAAGTCCTTGCAGGAGACACCCTGCATAAACGCCGGATGTCCCCGGACGAAATCCAGAATGTCGCTCTCTTTGTCCGGATCCCGGAAACACCGGATTTTCACCCCGCCCAGCGAGGTTTCAAACGACTCGAAGAATGACAGCTTGATGATTTTTTTCTCACCAGTCTCTGTATCTCCCACCCGTTTCACCCAGAATTTGGGATCCTCGATGCCGAATCGCCGCTCCCGCTCATGGCCCATCACCGTGTAGCGCTTTCCGCCCACGTTGATCTCATCGCCATAGTCAATCGCAAAAAAATCGGTCGTATCCGTAAAAACGCGATTGCCCATGCTCCATCACAATCCGTCGAGCAGCCTGAGGGGAAGGGTCTCCATGGCATGCTTGACTTTTTCCAGAAAATTGATCAGTCCGTTGTTTTCGATCGCCAGACCCAGGTGGTCGGCTAAAACGGAAAACGAGTCGAGATCATCCTCGTGCAGGTCCCAGCGGTCGCTGTGGTAGATCCGGATCACACCAAGGGGAGCTTTGCGGAAAGTAATCGGCACCGAGAGCATCGAGGCGATCCCTTCCCGCCGCGCCGCTTCCCGGTATTGAACCCGTGGATCGTCCTGCATGTTTTCGATGAACACCGGCGTGCCGGTGACAAAGGCCGAGTAGCGGTCATCAGCCATCACCGGACCTTTGTCGAGATACTCGTCGCTCACCCCGCAACTGCTCACCCGGAACAGCTGCTTCTCCCGCTCGTCAAACAGCATGATACTGCACCCCTTGACCTCGAACGATTGGCAGATGCGTTCGGCAATATGCCCCATCAACAGGTTCAGATCATCGTAGGTGGATATGGCATGGCTGAGAATTTTAAATTCCCGTAAAAAAATTCGTCGAATGGGCTGCTGGGACATATCCATTGCTCCTCGCACATCCCGGATGCGCATTTCAAAGGACTTGCGACAACCTGCCCGATGAATGAGTTATCGGTTTTGAAGTGGACTACCAGGTACGATTAACAGGCAGGGCGATCAGCGTCATGGTGAGTCAGGTGCAGGTTCTGATTCGCGAAAAAAGCTTGGAGAACGGGAGCAGCAGGCCAGGGCAGGGGAGGGTTCTTTATCATATACCAACAATAAAACGTTGAAAAAAACAGGTCAAATGAATTGCGGATTTTAAATTGCGTCGAACAGGCAGTAACCGTTCACAGGGAAAGCGTTTCAATATACCTTGATCGGTTACAAGTTCCAAATTCAAAGATTCGAAATCCGAAATTTCATATTCCCTCAATTCTTGGCGACCGGCAGGATCTGTTTTGCCTGTTCGGGGTGCAAATGGTGCAGCAGATCGCGGGTCGCTTTGCGAACGCTCGGGGACGGATCGGCTGTCATGGCCCGGATAATCGGTTCGTAGCTGATTAATATGTCGGCGCTGACCTCGCACAACTCCTCGAGTGCCAGCACCCGGATTCGGGCTTCGGTGTCGGAAAAACAACGAATATAGGTGGTGATATAATCTTTGACATCGATTACCGAACCAAGCAGGAGCAGGGCATCAAATCGCATCGATGCATCGTCGTGATCCAGATACTTCAGATATACCTCGGCCACCTCTTCGCGCCGTGAATAAAACCGCCACAGGTTGTAGAGAATGCAGGTTTTCTGCTCCATGGGACCGTGTTCCAAGCGATCGAGCATCAGACCGAGAATCCGCTCATCGTCGAGATTCGCCAGTGCATTGACAGCAGCCTGCTGCACATCGATGTCCGAGTCATACAAGAGTTCGACCAGCGGCAGGGCTGCCCGGTGATTGCCCTCCCAGCCCAGAGCAAAGGCTGCATGCAGGCGAATCAGCGGATCTGTGTTTCCCAGATCGATCAGCAACTGGCGGGTCAGTGGCTCGGGGTCAGTCAGAAATGAAGCGGTTACGCTGAGCTGAATCGAAGCCGCCTGCCGGATATCATCCGCCTCATTCCGGTCGATCATGATTCGATACAGGGGCCAGATCACATCCATGGTGGATACCCCGCCGAGCAGCAGGATAATCTGCTGTTTCAGATTTCCATCAGCGTGGGGAAAGGCACGCAGCACAACCGGCAGGGCTGTCTCCAGTTCATCCAGAAAAACCTCCGGTGACCGGGCAAATGCGGCAGTCTTGGCCAGTATCCGGTCCCGTGGAACAAACGGTATGATTTTCGATTTTTTCATCACCGATAGCCTGTCCGACGTTTGGTTGCGTCGTTAAATTGCCGGAGAATAAATTTTTTCCCGAAATCCGGGTGAGCATAATATTGTCTGGCGTGATTGAGAATCGACTGGCGAAGATCTTGAAACACCTCGTCTTTTTTTTCATCTTCAACAAAATTCCGCTCGCGGACCTGTTCAAATATCGCCGTATTTCCCAGAATATCGTTTAATTTTTCCCGGGAAACATCGGAAGTGTCGTCACCGGTCGGCAGTGCCATCTCCACCGGCACCTCGATCCGGGCGATCAGCTTCAGCTGATGGCGGTCGGCGGCGATTTTCCGGGATCCATCAAAGAGTTTCAATTGAAGATTATTCTCAAGATCAATGGTTTCAATCAGCTTCTCAGCCATTTCCTGTTTCCTTTACGTAACCTGGACAAGCCAGGAGGGAATTTTTAGCGTCATAAACACGGACACAAATAAAAATGGTGGACGTTTCCAGGCCATTCTCCAGATCAGAAGAGCTCAAGTTGCCGCGGACCATCGGGTTTTCTGACCCGAACCTTCTGGCGTTCATGGTGTTTGAGTCGAGTGTCAATATCGGCCACAAACGGCGAGAGGTTTCGTTCAACCTGTCGACCGAATACCAGTCGCTTCCGCGCATGAGTCAGATACAGCCGTCGCTCGGCACGTGTCATGCCCACATAAAAGAGCCGCCGCTCCTCCGAATCATCGGCAGGAGCGTCTTCACGGCGCCGGTAGGGGATCAGATCGTTTTCGCAGCCAGCGATAAAGACCACGGGAAACTCAAGTCCTTTGGCGGCATGAAGCGTCATCAGGGTGACCCGCTCTGACCGGTCTACATACAGGTCGGTGTCGGTTTGAAGGGTCAGGGCCGTAAAAAAATCCCGAACCGCTCCGTTGTGAGATCCGGCCACGGTGAGCAGGCGATTGAGCACCGATTCGGTTTCCGGCGTCTCCCGGATGGTGGCACCGATGGCGGTTTTATCCACCAGTTCCTTCAACTGCCGGTCCAGGGGCAGGTTGCTGATCAGCTCCCGGCATTCGCTCAACCGGACCAGAAAATCCCGGAACTGAATATGGCCGGCCCGTTTGATCCCCGGCAAATCGGCCCGGCTTGCTTCACTCAGTGCCCGATCCAGTGAAAAGCGATGCTTATACCCCCAATTTTTAAAAACATCAAAAGCTGTTTTCGTCAGGCCGGGGGTGAAAACCTGACGGATTTTTTCCAGATCCGCATAGTTTGTCGATCCATTGACCAGCTTCAGCAGAGCGATCAGCTCACAGATGCCGTCCTGCTGGTACTGGGCTTCTTTGCTGGCAATCTGAATGGGAATGCCGGCCTTGCCGAAGGCTTCGGCAAACACGTCCGCCTGACGGCCGGTTCGAAACAGCACGGCAAAATCCGAAAATCCCAGCGAATGGGTGTCTCCGGATGGATCGACCGTATCGAAATCCATGCTGTGAAATCCGGTTCCGCCGATCAGCCGTTCAATGGTGCGCCCGACGGCGACGGCCTCGGCCTTCTCGGATGCCGATTCAATGATGGTGATGGTTTTCTCGCCGTCAATACCCGAGTAAAGATGCATGTCTGCAGCCGCCGAGCCGTCCGCGCCATCTATCCGGATGCGATGATTGCAGATAACCTGATCCGATGCATCCTGCACCGTCTGGGTGGAGCGATAGTTTCGCGTCAGATGAATCCGTCTGGCGTCGGGGTAATCCGACATAAATCGGCTGAAATAGGTTACATCCGATCCCCGAAACCCGTAGATGGATTGATCCGGATCGCCGATCACGCAGATATTACCGGGGGGTTGATCCGAGGGGACAAGGGCCCGGATCATTCGATACTGGCTGTGGTTCAGATCCTGGTATTCATCTACGAACAGGTACCGAAACCGGTCCTGCCAGAACTGCCGAAACGATTCATCGGTTTCCAGCCGGCGAACCACCTCGGCCAGAAGATCCTCAAAATCCCGGAGGCCCTGAATTGCCAGCAGTTCCTGATACGCCCGGTAAACCCTTGGGAATACACGGCAATCCGCTTCGGCAACCGCACTGAGGTTATCGTCGGGGGCCAGGATCAGCTGTTTGGCGTTGACGATCCACTCCAATAGGGTGGATGGCGAAACCGTGATATCGATGTCGGTTGATTCAAGGCTGTTGACGGCATCGGAGACCAGTGTCTGTCGGTCCCAATCATCGATGAGCTGCACCGGATGCTCCGGGTCGCTGTCATGAATCATCCGGAGGCAAATGGCATGAAATGTTCCCACCGCAGGCATGGCGCACGGGTTGCTGATCAGGGCGTTCAGCCGGTCGGTCATCTCCCGTGCGGCTTTATTGGTGAAGGTGACGGCCAGAATCTGCTCCGGGGGAACCGTCCGGTTTTCTATCAGATAGGCAATGCGATGAGTCAGGGTGCGGGTTTTGCCCGTGCCGGGACCGGCAACGATGATCAGCGGCCCAGCGCCGTGTGTTACCGCCTGGCGCTGATCAGGGTTCAATCCGCCCAAAAGCGCGGATTCTTCGAAATCCGTTTGGGCTGGACACGGCTGGGGGGGCTCCGGCACCCGATCCGGAGGGGGCGTGGCCGGCGCTGATAAAGCGGTTTTGAGATCTGAGCGGGTCGCCGGCTGGCAATTCAGCGTTGCAGCGGATGGACCGAACAGAGAGCGCTGCCCCAGCAATTCTTCCCGCTCGGCATCGCTGAAAATGTTGACCCGACCGAATTCGCCGTCAAACCCCGGTGAAATATTGATGTCCCCCCGCCGCATGCGGTCCACGGCCTCGGCCAGCAGGGGAATCCGAGCGGTACTGATGGTGTCGATGGGAAGACCGTGAAGAATCTCAAATTCGCTGCCCAGGGTCTGAAGTGCCTGGTCGTAGTGGCTGCCAACCGTTTTGGTGCCGGGTCCTTTTCGAAGGATCTCCGCGAGAATGTCGACCAGAGGAATCAGGCTGATGTAAGGATGGCGCCGTTCGGGCCCCCTGCCGCGTGGCCGGTCGGCCAGTTCCTCCACCCGGTACAGCACGCCGAGGGTCAGCTTTCCGCCGCATTCCGGGCAGATTCCCCCGAGCTTTCGGCTCTCCTCGGGCAACAGCCGCACGTTGCATTTCCGGTGACCGTCCGCGTGGTATTTTCCCTCCTCCGGGTAAAACTCGAAGGTTCCCAGAAATTGCTCGGGATCACCGGTTTCCATCGCCGACCGGATGGAGAAATAGTCCAGCTGTGTGTCAAAGCGGTTGGCCTCCCGACCCAGTTTCATGGTTGAATGGGCGTCCGAATTGCTGACCAGGGTCAATCCGTCCAGATTCGACACCCGCCAGTTCATCTCCGGATCGGAACTCAAACCGGTTTCCACCGCGAAAATGTGGCTGCTCAGATCCTCAAAGCACTCCTCGATGCTGTCAAAGCCCGATTTGGATCCGAACATGGAAAACCACGGCGTCCAGATATGGGCCGGAATTAAAAATCCATCCTCGGAGGTTTCCAGCAGAATTTCCAGCAGATCGCGGGCATCCAGACCGAGAATGGGGCGTCCGTCGGATTGGATGTTGCCGATCTGATCGAGTCGGGCGCTAAACCGTGCGACGGAATCAAGATCCGGCAGAAAAACAAGGTTGTGGTTCTTTCGGGTTCGTCCGTTTTTTTTGTAGATGCTGCTGATCTCAGCGTTGAGCATGAATCGTACCGGTCCCCTGCAGCGTCGGGGCACTTGTTCGTCGCACTGAGCGGCCAGATCCGGATGGAGCCGGAAAAGGCCGTTTTCAGCCGGCACGAGTTTTTCCCTGGCCTGGGAAAACCAGCCGGGATGGGTGATATCACCGGTTCCCAGCACGGTAATGCCTTTGAGCTGGGCCGCGATGTAAAGGTTTTCAAAATTCAGGTGCCGGGAGGTGGCTCGGGAATAATGGGAATGAATGTGCAGGTCCGCGATAAATTTCATAAACCACTCTGGGAGAAAGATCCGCTCCAGGATACGCTGTTTTTTTAAAAGGCCCTGTGTTTCGCCGGTCGCGGCAATCATAGCGAAAGGCCAATCGATCATCAACCCGAATTATCGATGCGTTTACCTGCGGGGAATTTGGGTCACCGGCTTTTCGTTCAAAACGATAAAGAGAATCCTCTTGGAACGTATAACATGTTTGAATTACTGCTTATTATGAATTTGAAAAAAGGCTTGTACCGCGGTCAAAAAACGTTATAATGAATCGTTTGAATACTTCAGCTCGCCCACCTGGTCTCAACTCGATTTGTCTGGGTACGCAGTTCATTTTACGGAGAATAATATAGCCATGGGGCTTTTATCTACATCGGTCAGTATCACAAGGTACAAGGTTGAAGGAAAGATTGAGGGACCGGTTCTGGAAGTCGTTGCTGACGGGTTGAAACGAAACACCATCAATGAAATCGACAATGAATCGTTTGACAAGGCGGTCGGCTGGACGTCCCTGGAGGATCCGTTCGCTCCGAATTTTGACGGGTCGTCGTTTTCCATTGGCACGCACATGGTGTTTTCTCTGCGCATCGATAAAAAGAGCATACCGTCAAAGGTTTTGCAGAAACATTTCAAACTGGCCGTTGCCAAGCGACTGGCCGAAAGCGGGCGGGAGTTCTTGTCCCGAAACGAAAAGACCATGCTCAAGGAGCATGTTAAAAACACCCTCAGCCTGCGCATTCCGGCGACACCGAACATGTATGATGTGATCTGGAACTACGAGGGCGGCACGCTGCTGTTTTTCTCAAATCAAAAAGCGGCCAACGAGGAGCTGGAAACCCTGTTTTCCAAATCGTTCAAACTCTCGCTCATTCGGCTCTTTCCATACACCATGGCGGATCTGACCGCCGGTCTCGGGGAACCCGAGAAGGATGTGCTGGCTAAACTGACGCCCACCAAATTCACGGAGTGATCCCAATGCTCGATGTCTCGATTTCCTACAACCGCTACAAATTTCTGGGCGATGAGTTTTTAACCTGGCTGTGGTATGCCATCGAAAATGAGCCCGAGGCGATCAAAAACGCTGACAACGAGGTGTATGTGCTGGAGGTGGGCAATCGCATTGTCCTGGAAAACCGCCTTGGGGAGGATTCTGTGGAGTCGATCACCATCAAAGGGGATGATGCCGGACTGGAAGAGGGGAGGCTGGCTCTTCGAAAAGGAGCGGTGGTCACCGAGATCAATCTGGTGTACCGCTCCGGCGATGAAGAGTGGCGATTCTCCCTCAAGGGCGAGAGCCTGAGTTTCAGCGGTCTGCGCCCGCCTGAAACCCAGCCGATCGAATCCAAGGATGATCTGGAGGGCGCTGTTCTGGAAAAGGCGTTTTTGTACGAAAAAGTGCTGGTTCTCCTGGACGAGATATTCAACCGGTTCATCAGGTTCAGGGTCCACAACCAATGGCAGGGGGAGATGGTGCCCCGTATCCGGCAATGGATTTCGGCCTGATCCGGCAGGCATTCACCGCTCACCCAACCCCTGCTGAATCCCGGTTTTAGTATTGATATTTTATTGATAATTTAATAGATTGCCGTGGCGGTCCTGTTTTTGCATCATCGTTTTTCACGTGGAACGGCCACCGGTTTCAACGCATGTTGGAACAGTGCTTGGATTCGGTCTCATTTTCCAACCTGAACCAAGGGATACGGGTCATGAAATTTTCCGTCAAAAAGAGCGATATTCTCGATGTGCTGTCAAAAGTGCAGGGGATTACCGGACGAAAAAGCAACCTGGCGATTACCACCTCGGTGCTGATCCGGGTATCGGACTCCAGACTTCAACTGGTGGCGACCGATCTGGAGACCGGTTTTGAGGGAGAGTACCCGGCCGTTGTGGAATCCGAGGGAACCGTTGCGATCAACTCCAGGAAACTGTTTGAGATCGTGCGGGATTTTCCCAGTGACGATATCCTGTTGGATGAGGTGGACAATCACTGGGTAAAAATCGGAAACGAGAACGTTGAATATCACATCATGGGTATGAATCCCGATGATTTTCCGGACATTCCGTTTATTGAAGAGGTCGAGTTTTATGAATTCGATTCTCTGGCCCTGAAAAAAATGATCGAGAAGACCTCCGTTATCGTTGGCGCCACCGATGATAAACGGGCCCATATCGTTGGCAATTTTCTTGAGCGGGTCGATGATGGGGGAACCTGCGCGGTGCGGATGGTTTCCACTGACGGCAGTCGTCTTGCCACGGTGGATATAGCCTATGATAGCGGTGAACAGCCACCATTTGCCCCCGGTATCCTCGTTCCCAAAAAAGGGCTCACCGATGTGGGAAAATTCCTGAGCACTGAGGGAACCGTCAAGCTTGGCCTGAAAGACAACAAGCTTATATTCAAGAAAAAGACCGAAACCATCATCATTCGACTGCTTGAAGGCGATTTTCCCGATTACCGGGGTATCGTTGTGCGGGATGAATCCGGCCATCACCTGAAACTGGACAAGTCAATGTTTCTGATGATGCTCAAGCGGATGTCCATTCTCTCCTCGGAGGACTACCGGGGGGTAATTTTCAATTTTGCCGATGACAAACTTGTCATCAATTCTACCAACCCCGATATCGGTGAATCCAAAGAAGACATGGATATCGATTTTACCGGGGAACCCATTCAGGTGGCATTCAATCCGAAATTTTTTATCGATTCGCTGCATGTGATCGAAGACGACGTCATCATTTTGGATATTATCGATGAAGAACGGCCCTGCCTGGTCATGGGGGAAACCGATCAAAGCTACCTTAGCGTGATCATGCCGATGAGAATCTGATGGAACATAATTACGATGCCAGCAGTATAGACGTTTTGGAAGGACTCGGGCCGGTTCGGCTGCGTCCTTCCATGTATATTGGTAACGTCGATGTGGAAGGGCTTCACCACCTGGTGTACGAGGTGGTGGACAACAGCATCGACGAGGCCATGGCCGGGTTCTGCAGCCGGATTGAGGTGACCATTCACACCGATAACAGCATCAGTGTGGTCGATGACGGCCGGGGGATTCCGGTCGGCATCCATAAGACCGAAAATGTCCCGGCGGTTGAAGTGGTCATGACCAAACTGCATGCCGGGGGAAAGTTCAACAATGATACCTACAAGGTATCCGGCGGCCTCCATGGCGTTGGTATTTCCGTTGTCAACGCACTGTCGAGTTTTCTCGAGGTGGAAATTTACCAGAACGGTAAAATCTATTATCAGACCTATGAGAAAGGCCTGAAGACCCGGGAACTTGAGATCATTGGAGAAACGGAAAAGCGGGGAACCAAAGTCCATTTTCAGCCCGATGCAGGCATTTTCAATACCGATGAGTACACCTATGAGATATTAAGCCGGCGGCTGCGCGAACTGGCGTTTTTAAACCGCGGTGTCCGGATCTGCCTGGAGGATGAGCGGTCCGATGACAAGGATGAATTTTTTTACGAAGGCGGTATTGTCTCTTTTGTCACTTACTTGAACAAGCATCGAACCCCGCTGCATGATCCGATCTATATCACCGGCGTGAAAAATGATGTCCAGATCGAAATCGCCATCCAGTATAATGATACGTTTACCGAGAAAATTTTTTCATTTGCCAATAATATCAATACGGTGGAAGGGGGCTTTCATCTGATCGGCTTCAAGGCCGCCCTGACCCGGTCCATCAACCAGTATGTGACCAACGGGAATCTGCCCAAATCGATGCAGGCCAAAATCAGTGGCGATGATATCCGCGAGGGACTGACCGCCATCGTGAGCGTACGCATCAAATCGCCCCAGTTCGAAGGACAGACCAAAACCAAACTGGGCAACAGCGAGGTCAAGGGGCTGGTCGAATCCCTAGTCAATGAAAAACTGGCCGTGTATCTCGAGGAGAACCCGGCCGTTGCCCGCAAAATTCTCGAAAAGGCCGTTGATGCAGCCCGGGCAAGGGATGCGGCCAAACGGGCCCGTGACCTGGCCCGCAAACAGGGCGCTCTTATTGATTCCACGCTCCCCGGCAAACTGGCCGAATGCCAGGTCTCCGAGCCTGCCGAGCGGGAATTGTTCCTGGTAGAGGGTGACTCGGCCGGCGGTAGCGCCAAACAGGGACGGGACCGGAAATTTCAGGCGATTTTACCCCTGAAGGGTAAGATCCTCAATGTCGAAAAGGCCCGGTTCGATAAAATTCTCCGGAGCGAGGAAATCAAGAATATCATCACGGCCCTTGGAACCGGTGTCGGTCAGGAAGAATATAACCTGGATAACATCCGCTATCACAAGGTGATTATCATGACAGACGCGGATGTGGACGGCTCCCATATCCGCACGCTGCTGCTGACCTTTTTTTACCGACAGATGCCCGATCTAGTCGAGCGCGGTTTTCTGTACATTGCCCAGCCGCCGCTGTTTCGGGTTGGCAAGGGAAAAAATGCACTATACCTGAAAGACGAGGGGCAACTCAGTGACCACGTTCTCAGGCGTGTCTGCCAGAACAAAGTCGTCCGGCTTGATGGTGCGGATGGCGGGGACCGAATTCTCGCCGAGGATGAACTGTATGCGGCTGTCAGTAATCTTTCCCGTTATTTCAGTGCTCTTTTCGCGCTGGAACATCGGGGGATCGACCCGAACCTGATCGAATACCTGATTCATTACGGGGTAGAAGATAAAAGTTTCCTTCAGGATCGGCAAAAAATGGACGCATTGAGAAACGCCCTCATCGAAAAGGAATTTCAGGTCGGCCCGCTGCTCTGGAGCGAGGAGCGGAATGTCCACGAACTGGTTGTCACCCCGGCGACCGGGGCGGAGACCACAGAGGTTTTTCAGAAACTCACCGGAAGTGAACCAAAAACCGTAAAAATCGGCCGGGGGCTTTTGCATTCGTCGAATTACCAGAAATGCCTGGCGCTATCCGGCAAACTGGGAATTTTCACCCGGCCGCCATTTTCTGTGTTTCCCCCGGACAAACCCCAGGATGCCACGGTTTTTGAAGACAAGCGCCAGATGCTCGAATTTCTTATCGAAGAGGGAAAAAAAGGGCTGGCAATCCAGCGGTACAAAGGCCTTGGTGAGATGAACCCGGACCAGTTGTGGGAAACCACCATGCAACCGGATAAACGAACCCTGCTGCAGGTCAAAATCGAGGATGCGGTGGATACGGATGAAATATTCACCATCCTGATGGGCGAGGAAGTGGAACCCAGGCGGGAGTTCATTCAAAACAATGCCCTGGAAGTGAGTATGCTGGATATTTAGGTCCGTGTCAGGGCAGGGGGTGCCGGCCAACCGTTCAACGATTTTTTACGGAGCCAGTTACTTCACTGGTATTCGGGGGCAATACAAAAAGGTTGAGCAGTCGATATAACTGTTCAACCTTTTTTTTCCATCAGGAGATAGGGCAACAAATCGTCTGGCGAAACCGGGGCAGATTTTAATTGACGGCGTCTTTGAGCGCTTTTCCCGGAACGAACTTGGGGGTTTTGCTGGCGGCGATATCGATCTCTTCACCCGTCTGGGGGTTGCGACCTTTCCGTGCTTTCCGCTCCGTTACCTTAAACGAACCGAACCCGACCAGAGAAACGGTATCGTTGCTTGCCAGAGCATCGGTGATGGTCGCAATAACACAATCCACCGCTGCCTGAGCCTCTTTTTTGGTACTGACAACCTTGGCCACCTCGTTGATCAAGTCACCTTTGTTCATGCGTTCGTCTCCTTTTTTTGACTATTTTATGATTTAATTACTGAAGCTTATACACAAAATATATTGATATTGTCAAAGAAAAAAATGCCCGAAACCGCTTATTTACGCTGTTTTTGCAGGTTTTGTCACTTTTCTACCCTATCGGGGAATAAAATCCGCCCGTTTAATGGGATATTTCCCATAACACCTGAAACTCCTTTAGCTGAGCGGTTTTCGGACTTCCCGGGCGGAATCGAATGCGTTTATCATCTGCCTGACAGTGGCATCGAGAACTCAGACTGAATGGGGCTGCTGAGGGGAAGAGTAATCCATTTTTTCAGATATTGTCCAGAGATCTTTGCAGCGATGGCGCAGAAACGGTCGGATCGGTATAAACCGCCGGGTCTTTGAAAAATGTCATGAAATCCGGTGTATTATGATTATTATACAATATATGGAAACGTTGAGGTTGGAATATACGATATATAGTGCTATAAAGAGTGGATGATTGTCAAAGACCACTCAAAGGAGCTGACGTTATATGAGCCTCACACCCAATGCGTTAACGGTTTTGCAGAAGCGATATTTTGCCCCGGGAGAGACCTGGGAGCAACTGTGCCAACGTGTGGCCCAGAAAATTGCCGGTGATGAACGTGATCCCGATCAGCGAATCCGGTGGGGTGAAACCTATCAACGTATCATGCAGGATCTGGATTTTCTGCCCAACAGCCCGACCCTGAGAAATTTCGGTCGAAACAACGGGTGTGGAAGCGCCTGTTTCGTGCTGCCCATTGACGACACCCGGCGAAGTATCTTCAAGGCGCTGGCCGATGCGGTGGACGTTCAGGCTTATGGCGGGGGGACCGGTATGAGCTTCTCCCGGCTCCGGCCCAAGGGGAGCCGCATCAGCACCACCGGTGGAACCGCTTCCGGGCCGGTTTCGTTCATGGGCATATTCGATTTTACGATCGGGGATATTATCAAACAGGGCGGTACCCGTCACGGGGCCAATATGGGGATTCTCCGGGTCGATCATCCGGACATCGAGGAGTTTATCACCGCTAAAACCCAGGAAGGGGTACTGAAGAATTTCAACCTGTCGGTCGGTGTGCCCGACAGTTTCATGGAAGCTGTGGAAGCGGACGCGGATTACAATCTTACCTTTGGCGGCAAGGTTTTCACCACGGTTCCGGCCCGCTCCCTGTGGGATAAAATCATCGACGGGGCCTGGCGCAACGGAGAGCCGGGGATAGTGTTTCTGGATACCATCAACCGGCACAATCCGCTTGAGCCCGCAGGGGAGATCGAAGCCACCAATCCCTGCGGTGAACAACCGCTATTGCCCTACAGTTCCTGCAACCTGGGATCCATCAATCTGTCCCGGATGACAACCGGTGACTGGGTTGACGGCAATGCACGGATTGACTGGGAAAAACTCCGGACAATTGTTCAGGTATCGGTTCGATTCCTCGACTCGGTCATATCGGTCAACAATTTTCCCATCCCGGAGATCGCCGATACCGCTAGCAGGACCCGGCAAATCGGCCTAGGGATCATGGGGTTTGCCGATTTGTGCATCAAGCTTCATATCCGTTACGGCGCTCCGGAATCAATCGATCTGGTCAAGGAGATCATGTCCTTTATCTACGATACGGCCAATGATGTGTCCGTGAAACTGGGTGCGGAAAAAGGGGTCGCTCCGGTTTTTGAGGAATTCACCCTGTCGGTGCCCCCGCGGCGGAACGGCACCCTGACCACCGTGGCGCCAACCGGGACTCTGTCGGTGATTGCCAACTGCAGTTCCGGCTGTGAACCTCATTTTGCGCTGAATTACACCAAGGAGTGTCTGGATGGGGAAAAACTTGACATGATGCCCCGGGTCCTCAGGCAGTGGTATGAACGAAAGGGTGCAGGGCCGCTTCCCGATTTTTTTGTCACCACCAACGATGTATCGGTTGATGAACATATCCGGGTTCAGGCGGCGTTTCAGGTCAGCGGGGTTGATTCGGGGGTGTCAAAGACCATCAACGCCCCCAACGAAACCACCCGCAAGCAGGTATCGGAATCGTTTTTCCAGGCATGGAAGAGCGGATGCAAGGGGATCACCTTTTACCGGGATGGCTCCCGGGAGGTTCAGGCGCTCTATACCAGTGACTCCAGCGCCACGGCGCCCGTTGATCCGGCACGCTTGAAACGCGGCCAGCTCAAATCCCGCCCCCGGGCGACTACCGGCCCGAGTTTGAAAATGAAGACCGCCTGCGGAAAGCTGTATGTGGACCCGCATTTTGACCGGGACAGCGCTGTGGAGGTATTTATCCGTACG
>ENA-ORCU01000413-ORCU01000413.1-marine-metagenome-genome-assembly--contig:-NODE-413-length-16459-cov-2.856855_pt1 | contig 16459 bp, 15 predicted proteins | sample MGYA00248631_ERZ508512 | MGnify/ENA primary metagenome ERZ508512 (study PRJEB26183, sample SAMN06268844) | marine metagenome | isolation source: Tt an P1 anaerobic enrichment on pine from sediment taken...
TCACAGGCAGTTTATGCTTTCGAAGGTGGTTTGCCTGGGATTGGAACGCTTTTTAAGTCACTTTGTTGAAGGTGTTAAAATTAAGTGGCCCAACGACATTTATGTGGGCGACCGGAAAATCTGTGGGATTTTGATTGAGAATGCCATTATGAGCGGTCAAATCAGCCAGTCGATTGTTGGCGTTGGCTTGAATATCAATCAAACCCGGTTTTTTTCCGACGCGCCCAACCCGGTTTCACTGAAAATGCTGACCGGAAACGACTACGCGTTGGACGATTTGGTCACCGATTTATTAAAGGAAATAGATCTTTTCTATGGGCAATTGACTGTTGGAAATTTCGATTTGCTGGATCTCGAATTTCAGCAAAAGTTGTATCGTCTCGCAGAGTGGCATCCGTTTCAGGATGAGCATCACCATTACACCGGGAAAATCATTGGCGTGAATGACATTGGGCAGTTGAAAATAGAGGAGCGTGATGGCCCCATCCACGAATATCATTTCAAAGAAGTGGCTTATTTGTAAATGAATGTTTAGTATTCATTTCTTATCTTTAAAATTCTAAACGAAAAGAATTTATGAAAGCACTTGTCCTTGAGAAATACAATCAATTTGAATTTAAAGAAGTGGAGATGCCTGAGATGGAGCCGGATGAAGTTTTGGTCAAGGTGAAGGCTGTGGGCATTTGTGGAAGCGATGTGCATGGCATGGATGGGAGTACCGGACGGCGCCAGCCTCCTTTGATTATGGGGCACGAAGCGTCGGGCGAAATTACGGCTGTTGGAAGCGCTGTCCGTAGTTGGGAACCCGGCGACCGGGTAACTTTTGATTCGACGATTTATCGGCTCGACGACTGGTACACCCGCCAGGGAAGTTATAATTTAAGTGATAACCGGGTGGTGCTCGGTGTTTCATGCGATGACTACCGACGCCATGGTGCCTTTGCTGAGTATGTGGCTGTGCCGCAACATATTTTGTATCGCTTGCCCGAAAACGTGAGTTTCACGCAAGCCGCGATGGTTGAGCCCGTGGCTGTTGCATTGCATGCGCTTTCGCTGGGAAAACCAAACGTGAATGATTCAGCGGTCGTGGTCGGAGCAGGAATGATTGGCTTGTTCGTTATTCAACTGTTGAAAGTGGCCGGGTGTCGTCAAATCATTGCGATCGATTTGGATGAGGATAAGTTGGCCCTGTCAGCTAAACTTGGAGCAACACACTGCTTCAACAGTCAACAACCAGACTTGAACCGGCAAATTTTAGAACTGACCAATGCTCGTGGAGCTGATCAAGCTTACGAAGCGGTAGGCATCACTGAAACCGTAAAGCTGGCTATAGACAATGTTCGTAAAGGAGGAACGGTGACCTTGCTGGGCAATCTCTCTCCTCAAATTGAGTTTCCGCTTCAGTCGGTGGTTACCCGTCAAATCAAGATACAGGGGAGTTGTGCCATTTGTGGCGAATATCCTGCGGTGCTCGACTTGATTGCTGCCGGGAAAGTTGATGTTGAGGCGTTGGTAAGTGCTGAAGCCCCTTTGTCGGAAGGCGCTGATTGGTTCACACGGCTCTATAAGAAAGAAAAAGGCTTGGTAAAAGTGATTCTGAAACCCTAGATAATCTCTGTCGGAGATCAATTCCTGCTCTGAATAAATCAGAAAAGGCTAAAATATAGAATTTCAAAAATACAGAAATGAAAAAAATACGTACAGCCATCGTTGGTCCGGGCAAAGTAGCCCACTTACATGCACAAGGGCTGAAAACATCTTCTAGCTCAGAGTTTGTGGCGGTATGCGGACGAACACTTTCCAAAGCACAGGCCTTTTCCAGTCAGTATGGTGTGAAGGCCTACGATGATTTGGAGCAGATGATTGTTGAGGAGCGCGTGGAGGCTTTGTTGGTCTGTACGCCGCATCCTTACCATCGTGATTCGGTTGTTCGGGCTGCCCGGCTCGGCGTTCATTGTTTAATTGAAAAACCCCTGGCCAGTACCTTGGAAGACTGCGATGCCATGTTGGCGGCCGCGAAAGAAAATCAGGTGACACTTGGCGTCATTAGTCAGCGCCGGTTTTACGAACCGATTCAACGAATGCGAAAAGCCATTTGTGATGGTAAAATTGGGCTACCGGCATTGGGGCATATCATCCTATTGGGGTGGCGCGACGAAGCCTACTACAACAGCGATCCCTGGCGTGGCCGTTGGGACACTGAAGGGGGTGGAGTGTTGGTTAACCAGGCGCCGCACCAGTTGGATCTTTTTCAGTGGTTGATGGGTGATATTGAGCAGGTTTATGCCCTTACCCGCAACCTGAACCATCCCTACATCGAGGTAGAAGATACTGCTGTGGCCGTGGTTCAGTTTAAAGGTGGTGGGATTGGAAATATCATTCTCAGCAATTCGCAGAAACCAGGCATTTATGGTAAAATTCATATTCATGGACAAAATGGTGCTTCGGTGGGGGCGCAAACCGAAGGCGGTGCCATGTTTATTGCCGGACAGTCGTCGGTGCTGGAGCCGCCGGTCAACGACATTTGGACCGTACCGGGCGAGGAATCCTTGCTCGAACAATGGAAAAAGGAAGACAGCGAATTTTTCAACACCATTGATGCCGCCGCCCATTACATTGGCTTGCAGATTGAAGATTTTCTTCAAGCTTTGATTGATGGGCGTCCTCCCCTGGTTACCGGCGAAGAGGGGCGCAAAACCGTTGAGCTTTTTACGGCCATTTACCGCTCCAACCGGGACAATCTACCGATTCAGTTTCCATTAAAGCCAGAAAACGGAAATGATATGGATGGCCGGTTAATTAGATGAAATTCATTTAGATTAGAAACTGCAAACCAAACAAACCGATAAAACATGAATGAAATTCTCCTCCTTGCTGGAATTGCTTTTGCCATTCTCCTCTTGTTGTTCTTGGTGTTGAAGCTAAAAATCCATGCTTTTATTTCCTTGTTGATTGTGAGTATTGTCGTAGGCGTCGTTACCGGAATGGATTTTTCGGGAATCATTAAAAGCATGCAGGACGGCATGGGGAATACCTTGGGCTTTGTTGCCACGGTGGTTGGCCTGGGCGCTATTTTCGGGCAAATGCTCGAAGCGTCTGGAGGAGCGGAGTCGATAGCCAAATATTTGTTGAAAACTTTCGGTGAAAAGCGCGCTTCCTGGGCCTTGGTGTTAACCGGCTTTATCGTGGCCATCCCGGTTTTTTTGGATGTTGGATTTATTATTTTGATTCCCATTATTTATGAGTTGACAAAACAAGCCAGGCGTTCTATTTTGTATTATGCCATTCCATTGCTGGCCGGGCTGGCTGTCACTCATGCCTTTATACCACCGACTCCGGGGCCGGTGGCTGTGGCTGAAATTCTGGATGTTCAATTGGGCTGGATTATTATTATGGGATTTATTGTTGGGCTACCAACCGCGATTATTGCCGGGCCAATCTTTGGTAAATACATCAGTAAGAAAATTCATATAGCAGCACCTGATTATTTTGCAGAAAAGGAGTCGGGGCCTGTTCAGGAGGGACTCCCATCGTTTCGGACAATCATTTTAATTATTGCTTTGCCGTTGCTGCTGATTGTATTGAATTCAGTTGCCGAAGTGCTGTACGACAATGGCGTTTTGCAGAATGAGGCCATTCATCAAACCGTTGGTTTGTTGGGGCATCCATTTACCGCCCTAATAATCTCCACCCTGCTGGCCATGTATGTTTTGGGAATTCGTAGAGGATTCAACAAGGAGCAAATCATGACGTTGTCGAACAAAGCACTCGGGCCTGCCGGGCTGATTATTTTGGTAACCGGTGCGGGTGGCGTGTTTAAGCAAATTTTGATCGACAGCGGTGTTGGCGGCATGTTGGCCGAACGATTGGCCGAATCAGCCATGCCACCCATTGTGCTCGCCTACTTGATCGCCGTTGTTGTGCGCGTCATCCAAGGGTCAGCGACTGTTTCAATGATTACCGCGGCAGGCATCATGGCTCCGCTGATTTCAATTTTCGACCTGACTCAAATTGACAAAGCGCTGATTGTGCTGGCAATCGCAGCCGGATCAACCATCCTGTCGCACGTGAACGACAGTGGTTTTTGGCTGGTTGGTAAATATTTGGGTATGAATGAAAAGGAGACACTGCGATCATGGACCGTGATGGAGACCATTATTTCGCTTGTCGGCTTTACCTTCGTTTTGCTCCTGAGCTATCTGGTTTAAACGCGTCTTTTTTTGTAGTTAAAAATCAATTTGATATTCGAGGGTGAGGATGTTTGTCCGGCGATCCTGGTTTGGATAAGTATGTATAAGATAACCAATGGCAATATCGTGGACCTTGTTTATTTTATAGGCCATTTCGGCCATGTACCGGATCTTATTGATTTCCTTATCTTCAATTTGATGAAAGAATTCAACCCCAAGTGAAGGCTTGAATTTTGAATTTGGAATGTCGTAGTCTGACTTCAGGCGATAGCGCATGGTGGCATCGTTAAAACCTTCATCATTCCTTAATTCATCATAATTTGTGTAGCGGGTGCGCAGTTGTAGTCCAATCCGGTTGATGTCATGTTTGCCCGTCAAATCGAAAGCCACCCGATGAAAATATTCGGTGGATTTGTCATTCCGTTCGTTAATCAGATAGCGGTAGTTTCCGCCGATCTCAAGAAACTTAAACAGCTCATACTCTACACCTGTCTGGATGAAATATTCGTCCACTTCAAATTGTTCTGCAAACCGGACTTGCGGCGCCACATAGGCACTTAAACGATCAGTAATGTCTTTTTTTAGCTCAAGCGTGGTCCAGACGTTCCATTCTGTTTCATCTTGTGCCAGCGTTTGAATTGGTCCGGCGAGGAGGCTTGTCAGGCTAACGATGACAAAAGCCAGCCTGATGGAATTTTTTTGCGGCATGTTTATTTCTTTATCTGATAGCGTGAATTTTCAATGGGATCAAAAAAGATGGTAATGTTGGCTACATCCCGCAGAAAGTCAATTCGCTTGATTTCGTAGTGCTTAATTTCAATTCCGGTTCGCTGACGCAGGTCGGCTATCAATTCTTCCTCTTTCATACGATGGATATTTTCGATACGTTCGTACCTGATTTCCAGCTCATATTCTTGCCGGAGTCTCAAAATCCGTTCAAGCAAATAAAGTCCGCCAACGAGGATGCCGTTCGTGATCACCAGTTCTGAATAACTTACTTTTTTGTTGGCCAGCGCGTTAATGACTGAAATTCCAATTACCACAAACAAATAGGTCATTTCCTTAATTGGAATGGGGTCGGTTCGGTAGCGAATAATGCCGAAAATGGCAAATAGTCCTAGGGCAAAACCCAGCTCAAGTTTCACGCTTTCGAGCAGAAAACAAAGCAGAAAGACGGTGATTCCCACAGCAAAATAGCTGAAAAAGAAGTCTTTTCGTTTGCTGTTTCTGGCGTAGAGATAGCGAATGATAAGCACGAGCACAAGCCCGTTGAAGACAAATCGAATTAATAGTTCGATAAAATCTTCAACGTTGATGAGTTTGATATCGAGAAAGCGGATCGACTCAAGCCAGTCAACAATTGGTGAGGCTAATAAAACGGATGTCAGCATAGTTAGTCTGTTAGTTTGTTAAGTAGTCTTATTTTGGGCTTAAAAGCATTACGCTTTAGATTTTCTTCGCCCAATGCCCGGCCAATACAGTATTTGCTGAAACCAGTAGGACTAATTCTGTTTTGGTTTAAATAGTGATTTAAAGCCGATGAATGATTATTGCGATCTCTTTTGATTTCAATAATCGCAAGTTCATCCAGCAGCGTTGTTTGATGTTTACTTTTAAATTGAAGGTCGATGTCAATGGTGCAACGTTCGGTGAATTCTTTATCTGTCAAGGTGATTCGTCGAAACAGGTTCATTGACTTAGCGTGCAAATTGTCCGGATCAATGGGGGAATTTTGAAGGACGAATTCTCTTTCCCGGGCGTTTAGCGTTGTTTGATCCTCTCCACTTTTGATTCGACGTTTAAACGTTTTTCGTTTGTTGTTTTTGAATTTGATCTCGAAAAAACTGGTTTGCGTATCCAAGTAGGTTCTTTTGCGAACCTTGTAGCGGTTTAGTTTTCCGTTGTGGTGACTCGTGTAAAGCCGGTCATCATCGGTATCAAAATAGTGGGTTTGATACCGAAACACCCGTTCCTTGTTGATCTCCAGAACGTAGTACTGTTTTTCGATTGCCACTAAAGTCTCGGCAAGCTTTTTACGGGGGACAAGAAATTTTTGGTCTGTGCGTTCCATGAGTTTAACCTGGTCCAGGTCGTCCAGGTCAATGGCGTGTAAACGCGACACTACTTCCATGTTCATTTTCTATCTCCTTAAGATCGATTGGTTTGTCTTCTCAGTTCGAATCGTTACAAATTAAGCAGATATTAACAGATAAAAAAAGCAGAGTGATCATTTTCGCAGAAATTCTGCGGGAACCTGGTATTTTTGAAGCGCTTGTTTTTTGTTGCAAATTGACAGAGGGAATTCAGGCTTGCTCAATTGAACATGCTTCGGCTCAGTATGCTTAGCTTTTTTAGATCGGTGAATTTGGGCTTAGCGTTGGCTTTGCTGACAGCCTCTTGCAGAAACGATCGAATGAGGACTGTTAATTCATTAATTTCCAGGTCTGAAAGTAGCAATTTGATTGAGGAGTTGGCAAAAGGAACAAAAATCCGGCGTCGTGAGTTATTGCCTAAAACTTCATTTTCGAAATGATTCAAGCTTACGGTGACCAGAAAATCCAACAACTCTTTCAGTTTTTCCTTCGACCGGAAGTCCATGGCAAGATTTCCAAACTCGAGATGAATTTTCTGGCAGGAGCCACAAACAAATAGTTGGCCGTTTTCGCTAAGCTTTTTCATTTTGTCCCTCTTTCTTTTTGATTCCCTACAAAGATGCCGGGAAAAGGGATGGAGATCAATCCCAATATGTTGGGGTTTCGCTAGATTAGCTCTTCTGGGTTGATGTCTTGAATGTCAAGCAGATTGTTCATAATAGCGTAAACCGTCAGTCCGGAAATGGATTTAATCCCCAGTTTCTCAGTGATATTTTTTCGATGAGAGATAACCGTATGGATGCTGATAAAAAGTTTATCGGCAATTTCCTTATTGGCCAGCCCCAGTGCAATGAGTTTGATCACATCTTTTTCCCGGCTTGTCAATTCGCCATTGTCCTGCATCGCACTTTTGTTCTTGCCTCCCGATTGCCTGATCACCTGAATGAGTTTTTGAATCTGAAGAGGCGACGAGTAGTGATTGAGTTGGTAGTCAAATGTTTTGTTAAATGTCTCTTCCAGATTTTCAGTATAAAAACCAACCAGGTAAACTTCATTATTTCTTTTTAGTTGGTCGATAGCCTGAAGATTAAGATCGGCTTGAGCGTCCAGAATGATAATCATGGTGCTGTTGGAAATCCCGGAAAATGAACTCAAATCCTTCGCTGAGTTGAGCTGGGGGATTTCCATTTTAAAATACTCCTGCAAAATCAATGATAATCCTTTTCGGATAATTTCGGAGCGATGCACAATGAAGACGTTTTCTTTCATTTTTTCAATTCTTTTTCAAACTCAATGACTTGGGTAATCAAAATGTGGTCTTCGATTCGTGCGTGGTCATTCAAATCATTTTCGAACTGAAGTAGTGCCGTTAGAAATTCGTTCATGGCATTGTCTCCATAGTTCGGACTTAAATGACGGATAATCAGGTTTTCCAGATCGCTTAGTTTAACTTCTACGTTGGTGTGTTCATTTTCAATCACTTCAATGAACGATCCTTCGGGACTCAGTGTTTTATTTTCATATAAATTGAGGATGTACGGAAAGACTTTTTCATCTTCGAGCTTGAGGTGGAGCAGCAATTCGGCCTTGTATTTCTGATAAAAAGTATTGATCATTTTCAGGCTCGAACAGTTGTCAGGACAGCTTTCGATAACCTGGTTCAGCAGCCGTTCTATTTTTGGAAGTACATAGTTGATATAATAACGGTGTGTATTTTTCAGGTAATCGATCAGCAATATGGGAGAAAAAGATAGAAACTCCGCCTCGGGAAAATAACTTTCATCGGTATAGGTATTCACAATGGCCAGAAAGAAGTCGGTATCAATATCTTTTTCCATACAAACCTCGGCGATAGTCTTTTCCTTGAAACCCAGCCGGATACCGAATCGGTTGATTACCGGCAATAAGTTGTAGTTTCGCGTGATCAGGGAGGACATTTTATCTTCTCTTCTGAATAATTCCATGATGTTGAATTTTGCTTCTTAAGTGTAAACAGCTTTCGGGCGGTTTGGATTGATCGGTCTCAAAATAAACTGAATTCAGTTCGTCGATCCTTCAAGTTCCTTAAGTCTAACGATAAGGCAGTTTGGTGAGCATCTCAGCCAGTTGGTTGATACCTTCTTCCAGTTTATTCCCCGCCATCATCTTGATCATCATGCCCATTTCTGCATGCAAGGTCAGTTTCATTTTTGTTTGGCTTTCGCTGACAGGCAGAAGTTGAATCCAGAAGGTAATTTCGACCGGAAGGCTGCCTGAGCTTTCCAGTTTAATGGTTTTAAACGGGTCGCGATTGACAATGCGGATCTCAGACTTGCCCATCCCCCCAATGCTGAAACGACAAGAATCGCTGTCGGATTCAAAATTGGTGATTTTTATTTGTGGAACCTTTTCACTTACTTTTTGCAACAAGCCGTCGTTGATGTACTGCGAGAGGTGTTCAAAGTTCGAAAGGTAGTTGAATACAATTTCCTCATTGTGATCAATGAATTTAATTTCGCTGGTGTATTTGCTTAATGCCATAATTTTTTTTCAAAAAAAATCCCCGGAATGATATCCGGGGAGAAGGTTATCGATTGTACTAATTTACAATTATTTTCCCCAATTCGCCGGATCCTGGCGCCACTGGTTAAGCGATTCAACCTGCGACTGTTTTACTTCGCCTGACTCCAAAGCTACCTCAATTAACGTTTTGTAGCGGCTTAAAGTTGTGAGTTCAATACCGGCTTCTTCAAAGTTTTCTTTCGCTATTGGAAAGTTGTAGGTGAAAATTGCCATCATCCCTAACACATCGCCACCAAAATTCGAAATAGCTTCTGCGGCTTTCAGACTGCTCACTCCGGTTGATACCAAATCTTCAATGATGACTACTTTTTGTCCGGCCTTGAGGTCTCCTTCAATCAGGTTTTCCAATCCGTGGTCTTTGGGTTTCGCCCGAACATAAATGAATGGGAGACCAAGTTCCTGAGCCACCAGCATCCCGTGGGCAATCGCACCTGTCGCTACACCGGCTATAACTTCTGCTTCAGGATATTTTTCACGAATAAGGTTGACAAACTGATCGCGAATAAATGTCCGTGCATCGGGGTAAGATAAGATCTTTCGGTTGTCGCAGTATATTGGAGCTTTCCAGCCTGATGCCCAGGTAAATGGGTTTGAAGGTTGTATTTTTATTGTGTTTATTTGTACGAGTTTTTTCGTAACCTCTACATGGATATCTTGCATAATCTTTAATGTTTAAACTGATTTTAACGACAAATGTACAAAGTTTTTTTCAATGAGCATCAGCTGCTTTGCGGGACCGAAAAGAACAATTCACTAAATGGTAACATTGATCAATTAGTTGATATTGAGTGTTTTGGTGATTTTTTGCAGCTCTTGTTGCAGTTAGAGCGGAGTAAACATGTTGTAAAACTGATAATTGTCAGGAAACAGGAGCCCGATTTGATGTCATTGCTTAAAGATAACTTAACACAAATTCCGGCAGCTGGTGGTTTGGTCATCAATGAGCGCGGACAATTTCTGTTCATTAAACGAATGGGGCGGTGGGATCTTCCCAAGGGAAGAATCGAGGCAGGAGAAACTCCAGAAGAGGCTGCCATTCGTGAAGTGGAAGAGGAGTGTGGAGTTTCGGGGCTGACCATTAAACGAAAATTGCCTTCTACATTTCATTTGTACCGGTCGCCGTTCATTAAGGATGAAAATAACTGGGTGCTCAAGGAAACTTGTTGGTATGAAATGGGTTATTCTGGTTCTGATCCGTTGGTGCCACAAACTGAAGAGCAGATTGAGGAGGTGCGCTGGGTTGCGAAGGAAGAATTGCCTGCAGCTTGTCAAAAAACTTACGGCAACTTAAAGGACCTGCTTCGTAACTATTTGGATTGATTACGCAGCTCGAATATCCGGTTTTGTTTCAGCAGATTGAGGAAATGCTGTTCAAAACCATCGAGTGGGTTGGGTGCCGGCGATAAAGCCAATTGCCCTTTTTTACCGATCAGGTAGGCCAGCGGAAAATTGCTGACCCGGTAGGTGTCGGCTGCCTTTTCATCCACAACATAAAAGGTTCCCGGCCAGTTTTGCCGGGCGATCAATTCTTTTTTTTCAGCCTCGTCCGGTAAAATCAGGTTGGCAATGTGCAATTCATGTCCGAGTTGGCTGGCTGATTCTTTTAGTTGATCCAAATGTTGCCGGCAAATTGGGTTCGAAACCCTTGTAAAATTCAAGTAGACATATTTCCCGGTAAAATCACGCAGCTGGTGTTTTTCCCCCGAAAAGTCAGTCATGACAATAGCGGGTGCTTCGCTGCCTTGCTGAAGGTAAGTTAATTTTTCTTTCAGTCGGCGGGCAATGCCTTTGTTTTCTGATTTCCATTGGCTTTCTGCAATTTTATCCAGCAGCCGAAGCATACTTCCGGGTGAAAACTGCCCTTGAAAGTAAGCATCATGAATGGATTGCAGAATCACCAGCCGGGTGAGTGACGAGCTCCAGTTGTTTTTTGTCATCAGGAAGTTTTCAATCTCCTCCAACTTGGCTTGTGCCACGAGTCGTTTAAAATCGGCACTGTGAATTTTGCTTGCTTCAAATTCAAAATAATTAGTAAAAAGTTGCTGAAACAACTGTTTGCAGGGTGGAATAGACAAGTCGGGCTCCTGCTCAATAAAATAGTGTTGGACAAATTCGGTGGCTTGTCCCTGGTGTAGAGCAAAATCAGCAAAGGCCGCACGGTAGAGCTTATAGTGCTCGAAATAGGAATCGTCTGATTTGGGAAATTGTTCTTGCAAGTGGCTCTTCAGCGAGTCGACCGCGACTTTGGAATGTTGATGATAAATTTGGTTAAAGTAGCGGTTTTCTTGTTTTAAATAGGCCAGCTCAAATTGGGCAATTTGGCGGTTCAGTTCCTGCGCATCGCTGTTTTTCAAAACGAAGCTAATTTCATCGGTCTCGAAAAATGGGTTCCGTTTCTGACTGGGCGAAACCGGCTTCAGCGGAGGAAAGACCAACTCGTATTCTTGGCCGGGGACCAGGAACAGCGAAGCGTGGTAAGCATCAAATTCCGTAAAGGCGTAAGTCGTTTCATCCAAAGGAACGGAAGCGGAGAAGGATCCGTCTGGTGCGATACGAAATGAAGTCAGGAGCTGTTTTTTCTCAGAAATACCATCGGCGAACGAATAAAAATCAATTTGATAGCCTCGGTATTCCGGTGCTGTTCCTCTTAATGTTGCTGTTTTTTGTGCATGGACAAACAGGGAACCGCTCACCACGAAAATCGAAAAAAGAAGGAGATTTTTAAGCTTCATCTTTTTTAAATTCGGCCATATTCAATTTGTCGGGTAAAAACATGCTGGCATCGCCACCATGCAAAATAATGTCACGCACAATGGATGAATTAACCGGGGTATGCTCCGGCTTGGTCAGCAGAAAGACAGTTTCGAGTTCAGGGTGCATTTTTTTATTGACCTGAGCAATGGCACGTTCGTATTCGAAGTCGGCTGACGTGCGCAATCCCCTCAAAATATATTTTGCCTCAACGAGCTTACAAAAATCAACCGTCAGTCCTTCGTGGGTTTTAACCTCCACTTTGGGTTCATCATCGAACACCTGGTTGATCCATTTCATCCGTTTTTCCAGGGCAAAAAAGGATTGTTTATTGGTATTGAATCCAATCATGATGATCACTTTGTCAAACAATGGCAGCGCTCTGCGGACAATGCTTTCATGGCCTATTGTGAATGGATCAAACGACCCGGGAAATATGGCTACACGTTTCATAGTTGGCGTGTTTTATATTTTATCGTTCCAAATATAACGGATATTCTTTGGAATTATTCGATATACACGTCCTTATTGGCGCTCACAAATAAAATGTTGCCAAAGTCTGTATAACCTTCAAAAAACTCAAGACTTCCCTTTAGCATTTCATTTCGAAAGCCAATCAAGGTTAAATCAGCATCTTGCGAATAAGTTGAAATCACCTGTTTGCGACTGCCTTTTTCATAGGGTATCATTTCAATATTTGCAGGGCTGATTGGCAAACGTCCTTCTTTGACCAGATTTAAAAGCTGCTGGCGTTTTTCTTGTGCATCTTCTCCGTGAAAAAGGGCGAAAATCTTAATCTGTCCTTTTTTCCAATCCGGATCACCCAAAATAATGTAGCCAAGCAGTATCATCAGGTTGGCATTCTCATAATCATCCGGCCTAATCCAAATGTGAAGTTCACGTTTGTAGCCAAAGCTTTTGTATGAAGTATTTAGTATGCAGACATCAAATCCGGCCGATTCAATCATCTTATAATTGGGAAGAATTTCCTTTAAGGTGTCTGGTTCCGTGCGTGAAAACTCAAAGAGAATGAGGTTGTTTCCTTTTCCTGAGATCCCGGACAGCTGAACCACTTGTCCGATTGCCGAGGTGTAGGATGGCGAAATAATGGTGTCAAGAAAAACCCGGTTTTTACTGCCATGCGCGAGGTTGATGAGGCGCTTTAATGCATCTTTGGACGCTTTGGTTGTTTCTTCGTTCAAATACCCTTTAATGAAGTGGATGTAGGTTCCGAATCCGTATTTGTAGGAAAGCCAGCGCATGACGTCAAAGGCACTTCTGCGCTTGAACGTATCGTGCGAAATGCACACCCCAAAGGGACGCCAGCTAATCTCGCGGTCCTCCTTGTCGGCGCGTTGCGCAAAAATTTGCAACTGCCTGCTCAATTGAAAAATAACCCCCCTGAAAAGCTTGTTTAAGCCGCGTCGTTCCTTGCTGTAATAAGTGATTGCAAAGTAAATCATGGCCATAATCAAGATTGAAAAGGTGGCGTAAATGGCATTCATCTGGAACATGATCCAAAACGAAAAAACAGCCCCGGTTAGCGAGATGTACCATTTGCTTCGGAAGGTAGGCCGGTAAGCAGGATCGGCTGCAAAGTGTTCTAAAAAGGAAACCATGCAAATGGCGGCATAGGTAACCATGAAAAACATGGATATGATCTGAGCCACGAAATTGATATCGCCAACAATGATGAAAACAAAAGCGATGAGGATGGTAGCCAGCGAGCCATTAACCGGTTCGTTATCGGCCTTTTTGCCTTTGGCAAACCACTGATTAATTCGCGCTTCAGGAAAAATATTGTCGTACCCAATGGCCTGCAAGGTGCGGGGGGCAACCATGATCGAGCCCAGCGCCGAACTTAAGGAAGCAGCGGCCAGCCCAATGGGGATGATCGGTCCCCAGATGGCAATACGTTGCATGATCAGCTGGTCGGCTACCAATTCCTCGGGACTGCCGGAAACCGTGAACTTATAGGCAGCTGCAATGTAAATAAGCATACCCGCAATGGTTGCCCAGAGCGTTCCTCGCGGAATCGATTTTTTGGGGTCTTTTAAATCACCCGATAATCCCAATCCCGCGGCAAGACCGGTAAATGCAGGGAAGATGATGGTGAACACAAAAAAGAAATTCAGGTTGTTCGGGATGTGCGAGTGAAACTGAACGTCGTAAGGTTTGAGGGGCGAATCGCCAAGAAAGAAAAAAAGTAAGGAAAGCATCAGAATAAAGACCACAAGATACAGGGCTTTCATTCCTACATTGGCTCCCTTGGTTAAAATGATGATGGAAAGAATGGCCATTGCAGGAATTGAAATCCATCGCCGGTCTTCGATATTCAGATAGAATGTATCGTTGAGGTAGGTGAGCAGGGGCTCAAATGCTTCACCAAAGGCGATTACGTAGAAGGCCACGGAAATGGCTTGAGAAAAGAACAGCGCCAATCCGATGGCGCCGCCAATGTTTAACCCGAAGGAGCGTGATATGATGTAGTAGGCACCGCCGCCCTGTACCCGCTGGTTGGTAGCTATTTCGGCGACTGCCAGTGCCGTTGGGATGGTGATGATATGACCGATGATAATGATGCCGATGACACCCCAAAAACCAACCTGGCCAACTGCCCAGCCAAATCGTAAAAACAAAATCGCTCCCAATATGGTAGATAGTGCCGTAAGGAAAACTGGCATTGTGCCAAACTTAGCATTTCGGTTCGTTAGTGTTTTTGCCATGCGGAAGTTTTTAGTCAAAGATATGTTTTCGGATGAAAATTCAAAACCGGCGGCTCAGATTGCCGGACGGATTTGGATCACCACTGTTTGATTACCGATCAACTACAAAATTATTGAACAAGACTGGTCGTCCGCTTTTGCGAACAAGCACATTGGTGTCTGCAGGCCTGATCAATAAATCGTCAACCCCCATGTATTTACCCCGAATAATCAGTTGGTACCTCGCATTGGGAATCACCTCGAAAATGGTTGAAATCTGCACCCACCGCTGATACACATTGTGAGTTTGCCGGTTGTTCAATTTCATTTCCGACAGCATATTGCCGTCTTCATCCCAAACCTTTAACACTGGCTGAGGCATATCGTAGTGGTGGGTGTCAAAAGCCAGCCAGAACGAAAGTTGCGCTGCTCCGGCAGGGAGAGGAAGCTTCTGATCGAGAATTTCCATTTCGCCCCGTCGTTTAAAAAGTGCTCCTGCTCCGGTGAAAGTGTTTTTATTTGGCCAAGTTTCAAAGTCTTCATAATAAACAAAATCGCTAATTCTGTCCGTGCTGATGGCTGTTGTTTCGCTTGCAAATCGCTCGGTAAAATCTTGCACCATGCTCAGCCAGTTTAGGTGGCTTTCAATGAAAACGGATAGGGGCAGTCTGCTCATCGAAATGTATTGGTCTTCCCAAAAAACTTGCGCCTGGCCTTGCAGCCATTGTTCTTGTTCGTTGAGTTTCTGCTTGGTGCAAATCAGTAGTAAAGGCTTTTCATTCATGTCGTCGAGCCGTGTTTTGCGGATGGCCGAATCAGCCAGCAGTTGAATGCTGCTAAGTGCCTGGCTAAACGACAGGCGCGGCGAAAAGCTTTGCACCAATGGGATGCCGGTGTGATGTGAACATTTCATAGCTTCGCTCAAAGCAGTCATGCCATTTTCAAACAACAGCTTGTCACCGCAGGTGCTGGCAAATGGCAGAGATAGAATGGCCTGAAATTGTTGATAATCAACTTGCGCGTCGTCAAACCGCTTGAGGAATTCGTCATCGTTGGAAGTCAATTTGTCATTTTCATTAAACAAGCCCCGTGTGGCGCGTTCAACATTGTATTTTGATGCCATTCCCCACGAAACAAAAACAGCGATGAGCAAGAGATAGGCGGGGCGTTTGCCGTTTCGGGCCTTTAATTTTTCGAACAGTTGGAAGATAAGAGTGGCTGAATATATGGTGAAGATGTAATAGAAAATCCACGAAAATCGTCCCAGGGCGCGAAATTGCCTGACTGGTGGCAGAAGTTCAAGCAAAAAGCCAAATCCCCACTTAAAAGGAAAGCACATGGAAAAAAGAAGAATGAGTGAGCCAGTAAGGAGGTAGGGCCGAAATGCCTTGTGTTTAAAAAAGAACGACCAGTCGGGTCGGCGTTTTCGAATCCAGGCGATGGGGGCAAGCAGCGCAAGACTAATAGCGACCAAAGTTGCCGGCAGGCCCACAAAAGCGCGGCCTTCCCACTGGAAACCCAAATCGATATAGTTTGAAATAAGTTGCTTGAAGGGAAAATTGGAAGGAAGAAAAATACTAAATAAGTTGGCATGGTAAACATAGAACCCGTAGGGATTATCGGGCCGGTCGTCCACCCAGTCGGTGGCGCTCACCAAGCCCCTGACGAGCAACAACGGAACAGCAGCTACAAGGAGCAAATGGAAAACTGGCTTGATCTGTTGTTTGAGTTGCTTTCGGTTTAACCACAAATCGGATAAAAGCACACCCACTAAAAAGATAAAGTAAAAGGCCACATAGTAAGCACTAATGAATCCTCCAATTGTTCCCGACAGCACAAGCAAGCCTCCCCATAAAATTGGTTTTTCGTTTTCGCGAAAGCGTATGAGCAAATACCAAAACATAGGAATGAAGAACCAATACACCATCTCAAAATGTCCATGAATCCGGTCGAACTGCGGTGTCAGAAACCCAATGACCATTGCGGAAAAAAAAGCATACCAGGCAGGCATTTTGAAACGTCGTAAAATCAGAAACAAAAAGGGCATTCCCAATAAAAAGGAAAAAATCATCGTGAGGTTGAGTATGCCGACTCCATAATTGGCAACCGGGTAAACATGTTTGTCTACGAGTTTCAGCAGCGAGACATAAACCGGATG
>ENA-ORCU01000414-ORCU01000414.1-marine-metagenome-genome-assembly--contig:-NODE-414-length-16379-cov-4.721016_pt1 | contig 16379 bp, 27 predicted proteins | sample MGYA00248631_ERZ508512 | MGnify/ENA primary metagenome ERZ508512 (study PRJEB26183, sample SAMN06268844) | marine metagenome | isolation source: Tt an P1 anaerobic enrichment on pine from sediment taken...
CGGGCTGAAAAGGCCCTTTTCGCAGCTTTTCGTGAAATTCGGCTGATCCCGCGGCAAAGGAGGCAAATGGCGTGGGCCGGTGGACCGACAACACCCGCGGTGCGTTTCTGATGATGCTGGCCATGGCCAGCTTCACGGTCAACGATGCCTGCATCAAATCGCTGGCGGGGCATGTCCCCTTCTTCCAGGCGGTGTTTCTGCGCGGGGCGGCCACGGTGCCGATGCTGCTGCTGCTCGCCCGCGCGACGGGGGGGCTGAATTTCCGCTATGAACGCCGCGACTGGGGGCTCGTTGCGCTGCGCTCGCTGGCCGAGGTGGCGGCGGCCTATTTCTTCCTCACCGCGCTTTTCAACATGCCCATCGCAAATGCCACCGCCATCCTGATGGCGCTGCCGCTGGCGGTGACGCTGGCCGGCGCGCTGTTTCTGGGCGAAGCCGTGGGCTGGCGGCGCTGGCTGGCGATCGCGGTGGGGTTTCTGGGCGTGATGCTGATCGTGCGCCCCGGTGCCGAGGGGTTCAACGTCTACTCGGTCTACGTGCTGTTGACGGTGGCTTGCGTGACCGTGCGCGACCTCGCCGCGCGGCGGCTTTCGTCGGATGTGTGCTCGATGAGCGTGGCCGTGGTGGCCGCCGCCGCGGTGACGGTGTTCACGGGGCTGGGCAGCCTGGGCGAGAGCTGGGTCGTGCCGGGCCCGCGTGAAGCGGCGCTGTTGCTGGGCGCGGCGGTGCTGATCATCGGCGGCTATGTCTTCTCGATCATGACCATGCGGGTGGGCGAAATTGCCGTGGTCACGCCGTTCCGCTATACCGGCCTGATCTGGGCGCTGATCCTCGGGCTGCTCGTCTTCGGCGACTGGCCGAGCGGGCTGACCCTGCTGGGGGCGGGGCTGGTGGCCACCACGGGAATTTACACCCTATATCGCGAGCGCAGGGTGGAAGAGGCGCAAAGCAGCGCCTAAGTGTTGACAAGCGTCGCGACTCTCCATATACCGCGCGCACTCGGGCCACGGGGCGGCATGCCTTTTCGGTCTGAAATCAGAACTGAAGTGGTCATGATCCGGGCCTCAAGCGCTCCGATCCTCTGAATTTCCACCGCGTCGTTCCCGCGAATGAAGGGGACGCATGCGGTTTTGGTGTTTTGCAATGGGGCAAGGCACCGTCGAGAAGCGGCGTCCCGCGCTTGGGGCGAGTATTGACACAGTGCAACACGAGGAACGTGCATGCCAACGATCCAGCAGCTGATCCGCAAGCCGCGGCAGCCGAAAGTAAAGCGCCAGAAGTCCATGCATCTGCAGGCCTGCCCGCAGAAGCGTGGCGTCTGCACGCGCGTGTACACCACCACTCCGAAGAAACCGAACTCGGCAATGCGTAAGGTTGCCAAGGTCCGTCTGACCAACGGTTTCGAGGTGATCTCGTACATCCCCGGTGAAAGCCACAACCTGCAGGAGCACTCGGTGGTCCTGATCCGTGGCGGCCGTGTGAAAGACCTTCCGGGTGTCCGTTACCACATCCTGCGCGGTGTTCTGGATACCCAGGGTGTGAAAGACCGTAAGCAGCGCCGCTCGAAATACGGCGCCAAGCGTCCGAAGTAAGGAGAGACGTAGATGTCCCGTCGTCACGCTGCCGAGAAGCGCGAAGTCCTGCCCGACGCCAAGTTTGGTGACCGGGTTCTGACGAAGTTCATGAACAACCTGATGATCGACGGCAAGAAGTCCGTCGCCGAAAAGATCGTCTACAACGCGCTGGATCGCGTCGAAGGCAAGCTGAAGCGCGCCCCCGTCGAAGTGTTCCACGAAGCGCTCGACAACGTGAAGCCCTCGGTCGAGGTGCGTTCCCGCCGTGTGGGTGGTGCCACCTACCAGGTTCCGGTCGAAGTGCGCCCCGAGCGCCGCGAGGCCCTGGCCATCCGCTGGCTGATCACCGCATCGCGTGCCCGCAACGAGAACACGATGGAAGAGCGTCTGGCCGGTGAGCTGGTCGACGCCGTCAACTCCCGTGGCTCGGCCGTGAAGAAGCGCGAAGACACTCACAAGATGGCCGAGGCGAACAAAGCCTTCAGCCATTACCGCTGGTAATCCTCTAGGCCCAGGACCGAACCAATGGCACGCGAATACCCCCTCGAGAGATACCGCAACTTCGGTATCATGGCCCATATCGACGCAGGCAAGACCACCTGCTCGGAACGCATTCTGTTCTACACCGGCAAGTCCCACGCCATTGGTGAGGTGCACGATGGTGCAGCCACCATGGACTGGATGGAGCAGGAGCAGGAGCGCGGCATCACCATCACTTCGGCGGCGACCACCACCTTCTGGGAGCGCACCGAGGATGGCGCGACGGCCGACACGCCGAAGCACCGCCTGAACATCATCGACACCCCCGGCCACGTGGACTTCACCATCGAGGTGGAGCGTTCGCTGGCCGTGCTCGACGGTGCCGTTGCGGTTCTGGACGCCAACGCCGGCGTCGAGCCCCAGACCGAGACCGTCTGGCGTCAGGCCGACCGCTACAAGGTTCCGCGCATCGTGTTCGTCAACAAGATGGACAAGATCGGCGCCGACTTCTTCAACTGCGTGCACATGATCGAGGATCGCACCGGCGCGACCCCGGCCCCGATCCAGATTCCGATCGGCGCCGAGAACGAGCTGGAAGGCATCGTTGACCTGGTCACCATGGAAGAGTGGGTCTGGGCCGGCGAAGACCTGGGCGCATCCTGGGAAAAGCGCCCGATCCGCGACAGCCTGAAAGACCAGGCCGACGAATGGCGCGCCAAGCTGATCGAGACCGCCGTCGAGATGGACGACGACGCCATGGAGGCTTACCTCGAAGGCGAAGAGCCCGACGTCGCGACCCTGCGCAAGCTCATCCGCCAGGGCACGCTGGCCATCAAGTTCATCCCGGTTCTGTGTGGCTCGGCCTTCAAGAACAAGGGTGTTCAGCCGCTGCTCAACGCCGTGATCGACTATCTGCCCAGCCCGATGGACGTGGTCGACTACATGGGCTTCGCCCCGGGCGACGAGACCGAAGAGCGCAACATCGCCCGCCGTGCGGATGACGCGATGCCGTTCTCGGGCCTGGCGTTCAAGATCATGAACGACCCCTTCGTCGGTTCGCTGACCTTCACCCGGATCTACTCGGGCGTGCTGAGCAAGGGCGATTCGATCCTGAACTCGACCAAGGGCAAGCGCGAGCGCATCGGCCGTATGATGATGATGCACTCGAACAACCGCGAAGAGATCGAAGAGGCATTCGCCGGCGACATCATCGCGCTGGCCGGTCTGAAGGACACCACCACGGGCGACACGCTGTGCGACGCCAAAGAGCCGGTGGTTCTGGAAACCATGACCTTCCCCGATCCGGTGATCGAGATCGCTGTCGAGCCGAAGACCAAGGCCGACCAGGAGAAGATGTCGCAGGGCCTGGCCCGTCTGGCCGCCGAGGACCCCTCCTTCCGCGTCGAGACCGACATCGAGTCGGGTCAGACCATCATGAAGGGCATGGGCGAACTTCACCTGGACATCCTGGTTGACCGCCTGAAGCGCGAGTTCAAGGTCGAGGCCAATATCGGTGCCCCGCAGGTGGCCTACCGCGAGACCATCTCGCACGAGGCCGAGATCGACTACACCCACAAGAAACAGTCGGGTGGTTCGGGTCAGTTCGCGCGGGTCAAGATGGTGCTCGCACCGACCGAGGCCGGCGAAGGCTACAGCTTCGAATCGCTCATCGTGGGTGGTTCGGTGCCGAAGGAATACATCCCCGGCGTCGAAAAAGGCATCCAGTCGGTGATGGATTCGGGCCCGCTGGCCGGCTTCCCGGTGATCGACTTCAAGGTCAAGCTGATCGACGGTGCCTTCCACGACGTCGACTCGTCGGTCCTGGCCTTCGAGATCGCCGCCCGTGCCGCGATGCGCGAGGGCCTGAAAAAGGCCGGCGCCAAGCTGCTCGAGCCGATCATGAAGGTCGAGGTGGTGACGCCCGAGGAATACACCGGTGGCATCATCGGCGACCTGACCTCGCGTCGCGGCCAGGTGCAGGGCCAGGAGACCCGCGGCAACGCGATCGTCATCAACGCCTTCGTGCCGCTGGCCAACATGTTCGGCTACATCAACAACCTGCGCTCGATGTCCTCGGGCCGCGCGCAGTTCACGATGCAGTTCGACCATTACGAGCCGGTGCCGCAGAACATCAGCGAAGAGATCCAGGCGAAATACGCCTAAACGAAACACCAGCGGGACGCGCCAGCGGGCGCGTTCCAGCCCCAGAGACAAGAGGAGCCCATCATGGCTAAGGAAAAGTTTGAGCGTACGAAACCGCACGTAAACATCGGCACGATCGGCCACGTTGACCACGGCAAGACCACCCTGACCGCCGCGATCACCAAGTATTTCGGCGAGTTCAAGGCCTACGACCAGATCGACGGCGCGCCGGAAGAGAAGGCCCGCGGCATCACGATCTCGACCGCTCACGTGGAATACGAGACCGACAACCGCCACTACGCGCACGTGGACTGCCCCGGCCACGCCGACTACGTGAAGAACATGATCACCGGTGCGGCCCAGATGGACGGCGCGATCCTGGTCGTGAACGCCGCTGACGGCCCGATGCCGCAGACCCGCGAGCACATCCTGCTGGCCCGCCAGGTCGGCGTGCCCGCGCTGGTGGTGTTCCTGAACAAGGTCGACCAGGTGGACGACGAGGAGCTGCTGGAGCTGGTGGAAATGGAAGTGCGCGAGCTGCTGAGCTCGTATGACTTCCCGGGCGACGATATCCCGATCGTTGCCGGCTCGGCGCTGGCCGCGCTGGAAGGCCGTGACCCGGAGATCGGCGAGACCAAGATCCGCGAGCTGATGGAGCAGGTTGACAGCTACATCCCGACCCCCGAGCGCCCGATCGACCAGCCCTTCCTGATGCCGATCGAAGACGTGTTCTCGATCTCGGGCCGCGGCACGGTTGTGACCGGCCGTGTCGAGCGCGGCGTGATCAACGTGGGCGACACCATCGAGATCGTGGGCATCCGCGACACGCAGACCACGACCTGCACCGGTGTCGAGATGTTCCGCAAGCTGCTGGACCGCGGCGAGGCCGGCGACAACATCGGCGCGCTGCTGCGCGGCATCGACCGCGACCAGGTGGAGCGTGGCCAGGTTCTGTGCAAGCCGGGCTCGGTGACGCCGCACACCAAGTTCGAGGCCGAGGCCTACATCCTGACCAAGGAAGAGGGTGGCCGCCACACGCCGTTCTTCGCGAACTACCGTCCGCAGTTCTACTTCCGGACCACGGACGTGACCGGCACGGTGAAGCTGCCCGAGGGCACCGAGATGGTGATGCCGGGCGACAACCTGAAGTTCGAGGTTGAGCTGATCGCGCCGATCGCGATGGAAGAGAAGCTGCGCTTCGCCATCCGCGAAGGCGGCCGCACCGTCGGCGCCGGCGTGGTGTCCAAGATCATCGAGTAACTGAAACCGGCCGGGCGGGCCAACGCGCCCGCCCATCAGCCTGAGGGCAAAGACAATGCAAAGCCAAAATATCCGCATTCGGCTGAAGGCCTTTGACTACCGCGTTCTGGATGCCAGCACGCAGGAAATCGTCAACACGGCCAAGCGGACCGGCGCGCAAGTGCGCGGCCCGATCCCGCTGCCGAACAAGATCGAGAAATTCACGGTTCTTCGCGGTCCGCATATCGACAAGAAGTCCCGTGACCAGTGGGAAATCCGCACGCACAAGCGGCTTCTCGACATCATCGACCCGACCCCGCAGACCGTGGACGCGCTCATGAAGCTCGACCTGGCCGCCGGCGTCGACGTCCAGATCTCGGTTTAAGGAGGGCACAACAGATGCGCTCTGGAGTGATCGCAAAGAAGGTGGGCATGACCCGCCTGTTCATGGAAGACGGCAAGCAGATCCCTGTGACCGTTCTTCAACTCGACAACCTGCAGGTGGTGGCGCAGCGCACCGCCGAGACCGATGGCTACACCGCCGTCCAGCTGGGTGCTGGCACGGCCAAGGCCAAGCGCGTTTCGGCCCCCATGCGCGGCCATTTCGCCAAGGCCAACGTGGCCCCCAAGCGCAAGGTCGCGGAATTCCGCGTCGCGCCTGAGAACCTGATCGCCGTCGGTGAGGAAATCACCGCTGACCACTATCTCGAAGGTCAGTATGTCGACGTGTCGGGCACCTCGATCGGTAAGGGCTTCGCCGGTGCCATGAAGCGGCACAACTTCGGCGGCCTGCGCGCCTCGCACGGCGTGTCGATCTCGCACCGCTCGCACGGTTCGACCGGTCAGTGTCAGGACCCGGGCCGCGTGTTCAAGGGCAAGAAGATGGCCGGCCACATGGGCGCCGCCCGCGTGACCACGCAGAACCTGCAGGTCGTCAAGACCGACGCCGACCGTGGCCTGATCATGGTCAAGGGTGCCGTTCCCGGTTCCAAGGGCGGCTGGGTCACCATCAAGGACGCGGCCAAGAAGGCGCGCCCCGAGAACGTGGCTCTGCCCGCGGCGCTGAAATCGGCCGAGGCACCTGCCGAAGAGGCTCCGGCTGAAGGAGACGCAGAATGAAACTCGATGTGATCAAGCTGGACGGCGGCAAGGCCGGGTCGGTTGAGCTGGACGAGGCCCTGTTCGGGCTGGAGCCGCGTGCCGACATCCTGCACCGCGTGGTCCGCTGGCAGCGCAACAAGGCGCAGGCCGGCACCCACAAGGTCAAGACCCGTTCCGAGACCAGCTACTCGACCAAGAAGATCTATCGCCAGAAGGGCACCGGCGGCGCACGCCACGGTGACCGCAACGCGCCGATCTTCCGCAAGGGTGGCATCTACAAGGGCCCGACGCCCCGCAGCCACGCCCACGACCTGCCGAAGAAATTCCGCGCTCTGGGCCTGAAGCACGCTCTGTCCGCCAAGGCGAAAGCCGGCGAACTGGTGGTGATCGAGGCTGCCGAGTCGGAAGCCAAGACCGCCGCCCTGGCCAAGCAGGTCAAGAACCTGGGCTGGAAGCGCGCGCTGATCATCGACGGGGCCGAGGTGAACGAGAACTTCGCCAAGGCCGCCCGCAACATCGAGGGTCTCGATGTGCTGCCGTCGATGGGCGCCAATGTGTATGACATCCTCAAGCGTGACACGCTGGTGCTCACCAAGGCGGGTGTCGAAGCTCTGGAGGCTCGACTGAAATGAGCGCGAAACCGGAACATTACGACGTGATCCGCAAGCCGATCATCACCGAGAAGGCCACCATGGCGTCGGAAACCGGCGCGGTCGTCTTCGAAGTGGCGATGGACGCGAACAAGCCGCAGATCAAAGAGGCCGTCGAAACCCTCTTTGGCGTGAAGGTGAAGGCGGTCAACACCACCATCACCAAAGGCAAGACCAAGCGCTTCCGCGGCATGGCCGGCAAGCGCAAGGATGTGAAAAAGGCCTACGTGACCCTGGAAGAGGGTTCCACGATTGACGTGAGCACGGGTCTTTAATACATAACGCCAGTCGGCCGGCCCCGGATTCGTTCCGGGGCCGTGCTTTTCATTCGGGGACCTCTCATAAAGGGCCCTTCACACCGGGGTCGCAAGACCCCCGCAGCTAACGGAAGACAGAAAGCATGGCACTCAAGTCGTACAAACCGACGACGCCTGGCCAGCGCGGGCTGGTTCTGATCGACCGTTCGGAGCTCTGGAAAGGGCGCCCGGTCAAGGCTCTCACCGAGGGTCTGACCAAGAAGGGCGGCCGGAACAACACCGGACGGATCACGATGCGCCGCCGCGGCGGTGGCGCGAAGCGTCTCTATCGCATCGTCGACTTCAAGCGGAACAAGTTTGACGTCGCGGCCACGGTTGAGCGGATCGAATACGACCCCAACCGCACCGCCTTCATCGCACTGATCAAGTACGAAGACGGCGAGCAGGCCTACATCCTCGCCCCCCAGCGTCTGGGCGTGGGCGACAAGGTGATCGCGTCCGCCAAGGCCGACGTGAAGCCGGGCAACGCGATGCCCTTCACCGGCCTGCCGATCGGCACCATCGTGCACAACATCGAACTGAAGCCCGGCAAGGGCGGTCAGATCGCGCGCGCCGCGGGCACCTATGCCCAGTTCGTCGGCCGCGACGGTGGCTATGCCCAGATCCGCCTGTCCTCGGGCGAGCTGCGCATGGTCCGTCAGGAGTGCATGTGCACCATCGGCGCTGTGTCGAACCCCGACAACAGCAACCAGAACTTCGGTAAAGCCGGCCGCAACCGCCACAAGGGCATCCGCCCGTCGGTGCGTGGTGTTGTGATGAACCCGATCGACCACCCCCATGGTGGTGGTGAAGGCCGCACCTCGGGTGGCCGTCACCCGGTGACCCCCTGGGGCAAGCCGACCAAGGGTGCACGTACCCGCAACAAGAACAAGGCGTCGCAGAAGCTGATCATCCGCTCGCGGCATGCCAAGAAGAAGGGCCGGTAACACATGGCACGTTCTGTTTGGAAAGGCCCTTTTGTTGATTCCTACGTTCTCAAGAAAGCTGAGAAAGCACGGGAATCGGGCCGCAGTGAAGTTATCAAGATCTGGTCGCGCCGCTCGACGATCCTGCCCCAGTTCGTGGGCCTGACCTTCGGCGTCTACAACGGCCACAAGCACATCCCCGTGCTGGTGACCGAGGAAATGATCGGCCAGAAGTTTGGTGAGTACTCGCCGACCCGGACCTACTACGGTCACGCGGCCGACAAGAAAGCGAAGAAGAGGTAAGCGTCATGGGCAAGGCAAAGAACCCCCGCCGCGTGGCCGAGAACGAAGCAATGGCGAAAACCCGCATGCTTCGCACCTCCCCGCAGAAACTGAACCTGGTCGCTCAGATGATCCGCGGCAAGAAGGTGGACAAGGCCCTTACGGACCTGACCTTCTCGAACAAGCGGATCGCGGTTGACGTGAAGAAATGCCTTCAGTCGGCCATCGCGAACGCCGAGAACAACCACAACCTCGATGTGGACGAGCTGATCGTGGCCGAAGCCTATGTCGGCAAGAACCTGACCATGAAGCGCGGTCGCCCGCGTGCCCGTGGCCGGTTCGGCAAGATCATCAAGCCGTTTTCCGAGCTCACCATCAAGGTGCGTCAAGTTGAGGAGCAAGCCTAATGGGTCATAAGGTCAATCCGATCGGCATGCGCCTCCAGGTCAACCGCACCTGGGACAGCCGCTGGTACGCCGACACCAAGGATTACGGTGATCTTCTGCTCGAAGACATCAAGATCCGCGAATTCATCAAGGAAGAGTGCAAGCAGGCCGGCGTGGCCCGCGTGATCATCGAGCGCCCGCACAAGAAGTGCCGCGTCACGATCCACACGGCCCGCCCCGGTGTCATCATCGGCAAGAAAGGCGCAGACATCGAAAGCCTGCGCAAGAAAGTCGCCGCGATGACCGACAGCGAGCTGCACCTCAACATCGTTGAGGTCCGCAAGCCCGAGCTGGACGCCCAGCTGGTGGCCGAAAGCATCGCGCAGCAGCTGGAGCGCCGCGTGTCCTTCCGCCGCGCCATGAAGCGTTCGGTTCAGAACGCCATGCGCATGGGCGCCCTGGGCATCCGGGTGAACGTCGCCGGCCGTCTGGGCGGTGCCGAGATCGCGCGGACCGAGTGGTACCGTGAGGGCCGTGTTCCGCTGCACACCCTGCGCGCGGACATCGACTACGCACATGCCGAGGCTTCCACGCCCTACGGGATCATCGGCATCAAGGTCTGGATCTTCAAAGGCGAGATCATGGAGCACGACCCGTCGGCTCGTGATCGTCGTCAGCAGGAGCTCCAGGAAGGTCCCGCGCCGCGTGGCGCCGGCGGCCGCCGCTAAGGAGAACTGACAGATGCTTCAGCCAAAGCGTACAAAATTCCGCAAAATGCACAAAGGCCGCATCCGCGGCGAGGCAAAAGGCGGTTTTGACCTGAACTTCGGCCAGTTCGGCCTGAAGGCCACCACGCCCGAACGTGTCACCGCGCGTCAGATCGAGGCCGCTCGTCGTGCCATGACCCGCCACATGAAACGTCAGGGCCGCGTCTGGATCCGCATCTTCCCGGATACGCCGGTCACCTCGAAGCCGACCGAGGTCCGGATGGGTAAAGGTAAGGGTTCGGTCGATTACTGGGCGTCCAAGGTCAAGCCCGGCCGCGTGATGTTCGAGATCGACGGCGTGTCCGAAACCGTCGCCCGCGAGGCCCTGCGCCTGGCGGCGATGAAACTGCCGCTGAAAACGCGCATCGTGGTCCGCGAGGACTGGTAAGAGATCGTCCCTGTTCGGGACGGACCAAGGCCCCCGCCGCGCGATCGGCGGGGGCTTTTTCGATATAACACACCGGCCAGTGCGCCTCTCGCGCCTGCGCCGTTGCTGAGGTAAGACACCCCCATGTCACAGATTGAATCGCTCTTCGTCACCCGCATCTACCGTGCCGCGCTGTCCGAGTTCGCGCCTGCGATCGATCCGGACGAGCTGGAGGCCTCCTGCTATGCCATCGCCGAGGATGACGAGGCGGGCCAGGATTGGTGCGAGCAGAACGGGTATCCCGGCTACACCAGCTATGCCTCGCTGACCGATCTGCCCTGGCGCTTCCCGATCTTCGGGGACCTGGTCAAGGTGCTCGACCAGCATGTCGCGGCCTTTGTCGAAGATCTCGAATTCGACCTGGACGGCAAGGACCTGAAGCTGGAGGACATCTGGATCAACATCCTGCCCGAGGGCGGCATGCATGCCTCGCACATCCATCCGCACAGCGTGATCAGCGGCACCACCTACGTCTCGATGCCCAGGGGGGCAGGGGCGATCAAGTTCGAGGATCCCCGTTCGGCCCGGATGATGGCGGCCCCGGTCCGCAAGAAGGACGCCCGGCGCGAGCAGCAGGGCTTCATCTACTACGCGCCCGAGGTGGGCGACGTGCTGCTGTGGGAAAGCTGGCTGCGCCACGAGGTGCCGATGAACATGGCCGAGGAAGAGCGGATCAGCGTCAGCTTCAACTATAGCTGGGGCTGAGCGCTATCCTGGAACGGCCCCCGGCGGGCGTTTCGGGCGGCAAGGGGCGCAGCCCAGAGGCCGGTTCGGAAAATAACGGCGGGTCTTGGTCTTTTCTCCTTGCCCTCCCGGGGGACCTCCCTTATAGAGCACCATCTCACGGGGTCCCGTTTTGGCGGGATTCGTGTGTTTGTCATCTATCCACCAGGTCAAGGGTGACCCGAAACGGGGGCCTTCTGGTGATGTTGAAAAAGGAAGAACGGCGATGAACGCCCAGGAACTGCGTGACAAGACGCCCGACCAGCTTCGCGAAGAGCTGGCCGCGCTGAAGAAAGAAGCCTTCAACCTGCGTTTTCAGCAGGCCACCGGCGCCCTCGAGAGCACTGCCCGCATGCGCACCGTCCGTCGTGACGTGGCCCGTGTGAAAACTGTTCTCAACCAAAAAGCCGCCGAAGCGGCAGCCGAATAAGAGGAGCGCCGAGATATGCCCAAACGTATCCTGCAAGGCACCGTGACCAGCGACCAGAACGACCAGACCGTGACCGTTTCGGTCGAACGTCGCTTCACCCATCCGGTTCTGAAGAAAACCATTCGTAAGTCCAAGAAATACCGGGCTCACGACGAAAAGAACGCTTTCAAGGTCGGCGACATCGTCCGCATTCAGGAATGCGCGCCGAAATCGAAAACGAAACGCTGGGAGGTTATCGCTTAATCCAAGCGGTAACATTCCGGTTTGAGCGAAACCCTGGGGTAGCGTCCCCATAGGTCGGGAGAAACCACATGATCCAGATGCAGACCAATCTGGATGTCGCTGACAACTCCGGCGCACGCCGGGTGCAGTGCATCAAGGTCCTGGGTGGTTCCAAGCGTAAATACGCCTCCGTCGGCGACATCATCGTCGTCTCGGTGAAGGAAGCCATCCCGCGCGGCCGCGTGAAGAAAGGTGACGTCCGCAAGGCCGTCGTCGTGCGCACCGCCAAAGAGGTCCGTCGCGAAGACGGCACCGCCATCCGCTTTGACCGCAACGCCGCCGTGATCCTGAACAACGCAGGTGAGCCGATCGGCACCCGTATCTTCGGGCCCGTGGTCCGCGAGCTGCGCGCGAAGAACTTCATGAAGATCATCTCGCTTGCGCCGGAGGTGCTGTAAGATGGCTGCCAAACTGAAAAAGGGTGACAAGGTCACCGTGCTGGCCGGCAAGGACAAGGGCAAAGAGGGCACCATTACCTCGGTCGACCCCAAGGCCGGCAAAGCCGTGGTCGAAGGCATCAACATGGCCATCCGCCACACCCGCCAGTCGCAGACCAGCCAGGGCGGCCGCATCCCCAAGGCGATGCCGATCGACCTGAGCAACCTGGCGCTGCTCGACAGCAACGGCAAGGCAACCCGTGTCGGCTTCCGCATGGAAGAGGGCAAAAAGGTGCGCTACGCCAAGACCACCGGGGAGACCGTCTGATGCTGGACGCTGCAACCTACACCCCCCGCCTGAAGGCGCTGTACAAGGACGAGATCCGCGCGGCCCTGAAGGAAGAGTTCGGCTACAAGAACGACATGATGATCCCGCGTCTGGACAAGATCGTCCTGAACATCGGGGTCGGCGATGCCGTGAAAGACACCAAGAAGGTGAAGGCCGCGCAAGAGGCGCTGACCCTGATTGCCGGTCAGAACGCCGTCGTCACCCGCGCCAAGAAGTCGATCGCCGGCTTCCGCGTGCGTGAGGACATGCCGCTCGGCACCAAGGTGACCCTGCGCGGCGACCGGATGTACGAATTCCTGGATCGCCTGATCACCATCGCAATGCCCCGTATCCGCGACTTCCGCGGCGTCTCGGGCAAGTCGTTCGACGGCCGTGGCAACTATGCCATGGGCCTCAAGGAACACATCGTCTTCCCGGAAATCGACTTCGACAAGGTCGTCGACATGCTGGGCATGGACATCGTGATCGCCACCACCGCGAAAACCGACGCGGAAGCCAAGGCGCTGTTGAAAGCCTTCAACATGCCCTTCAACAGCTGATCGCGGGAGAGGAAGAACATGGCTAAGAAAGCAATGATCGAACGCGAGAAGAAGCGGGCCAAGCTGGTTCAGCAGTATGCTGCCAAGCGCGCCGCGCTGAAAGAGATCGCGAATGACGAGAGCCGCCCGATGGAAGAGCGCTTCAAGGCGCGTCTGAAACTGGCGAAACTGCCGCGCAACAGCTCGGCCACCCGGCTGCACAACCGCTGCCAGCTGACCGGCCGTCCGCATGCTTACTACCGTAAGCTCAAAGTGTCGCGGATCATGCTTCGGGAACTGGGCTCGCAAGGCCAGATCCCCGGCATGGTGAAATCGAGCTGGTAAGGAGGGGAACAGATGTCCATGAACGATCCTCTCGGCGATATGCTGACCCGCATCCGCAACGCGCAGATGCGCGGCAAATCCACCGTCAAGACGCCGGCCTCGAAGCTGCGTGCCTGGGTGCTCGACGTGCTCCAGGACGAGGGCTACATCCGCGGCTATGAAAAGACCACCGACGAGCGTGGCCTGCCGCAGATCGAGATCAGCCTGAAGTACTATGAAGGCACCCCGGTGATCCGCGAGCTCAAGCGCGTGTCCAAACCCGGCCGTCGCGTGTACATGAGCGTCAAGGAAATCCCCTCCGTCCGCCAGGGCCTGGGCGTTTCCATCGTGTCCACGTCGAAAGGCGTGATGTCGGATGCATCGGCACGCTCCGCCAATGTTGGCGGCGAAGTGCTCTGCACCGTGTTCTAAGGAGGTCTGCATGTCTCGCATTGGTAAAAAACCGGTCGAGCTGCCCTCGGGTGTCACCGCATCCGTCTCGGGCCAGACCGTTGAAGTGAAGGGGCCGAAAGGCGCCCAGAGCTTCACCGCCACCGACGACGTCACCATCGCCGTCGAAGACAATGTCGTCACCATCACCCCCCGCGGCAGCTCCAAGCGGGCCCGCCAGCAGTGGGGCATGTCGCGCACCATGGTTCAGAACATGGTCACCGGCGTGGCGGGCGGCTTCAAGAAAGAGCTGGAGATCCAGGGCGTGGGTTACCGGGCTCAGATGCAGGGCAACACCCTGAAGCTGAACCTGGGCCTCAGCCACGAGGTCAACTTCGAAGTGCCGGCCGGCGTGACCGTGACCGCACCGAAGCCGACCGAGATCGTGATCGAAGGCGCCGACGCCCAGCTTGTGGGCCAGGTTGCGGCCAATATCCGCGACTGGCGCAAGCCCGAGCCCTACAAGGGCAAGGGCATCCGCTACAAGGGTGAGTTCATCTTCCGCAAGGAAGGCAAGAAGAAGTAAGGACGCGAGAAATGGCAAACAGCAAACGAGACCTGTTTCTGAAACGCCGCCTGCGCGTTCGGAACAAGCTGCGGAAAATGAACGCCGGGCGCGCGCGCCTGTCGGTTCACCGCTCGAACAAGAACATCAGCGTGCAGCTGATCGACGATGTGAACGGCGTCACGCTCGCCTCTGCCTCGACCCTCGAGAAAGAGCTGGGCGTTGTCGGCAAGAACAACATCGAAGCGGCCACCAAGGTGGGTGCGGCGATCGCAGAGCGCGCCAAGAAGGCCGGCGTCGAAGAGTGCTACTTCGATCGTGGCGGCTTCCTCTTTCACGGCAAGGTGAAGGCTCTGGCCGACGCCGCGCGTGAAGGCGGGCTGAAGTTCTAAGGAGACGAGATATGGCAGAACGTGAACAACGCCGGGGCCGCCGCCAGGAGCGCGAGGAAACCCCCGAATTCGCCGATCGTCTCGTGGCGATCAACCGCGTGTCGAAAACCGTGAAGGGTGGTAAGCGCTTCGGCTTTGCAGCCCTCGTGGTTGTCGGCGACCAGAAGGGCCGTGTCGGCTTCGGCAAGGGCAAGGCGAAAGAGGTCCCCGAGGCCATTCGCAAGGCCACCGAGCAGGCCAAGCGGAACCTGATCCGCGTGCCGCTGCGTGAAGGCCGCACCCTGCATCACGACATGGAAGGTCGCCACGGCGCCGGCAAGGTCGTCATGCGGACCGCCCCTGAGGGCACCGGCATCATCGCCGGTGGTCCGATGCGTGCGGTGTTCGAGATGCTGGGCATCAAGGACGTGGTGTCGAAGTCGATCGGGTCGCAGAACCCCTACAACATGATCCGCGCCACCCTGGACGGTCTGACGAAGGAAAGCAGCCCCCGCATGGTCGCGCAGCGCCGCGGCAAGAAGGTGGCCGACATTCTGAAGAAGCCGGAAACTGCCGAGGCCTCCGCCGACGCAGCGGCCGAAGCGTAAGGAGACCGGCACATGGCTAAAACCATCGTCGTCAAGCAGATCGGCTCGCCGATCCGCCGCCCGGCCGTCCAGCGCCAGACGCTGATCGGCCTCGGCCTCAACAAGATGCACAAGACCCGCGAGCTGGAGGATACCCCCTCGGTCCGCGGCATGATCAACAAGATCCCGCATCTGGTTGAGATCGTCGAAGAGCGCGACTGAGCGCCCTCGCAGAGATTGAGAAATGCCCCGGCTCGCCGGGGCATTTTTCGTTTGCGCCGAGGGTGCGTAGTTGCTCTGATCCGTCCAGCTATCCGGTCAACAGGAAGGGAGGGCGGAATGCACAAGGGATCGTGCCTCTGCGGCACCGTGCGCATCGAGGTCGAGGGCGCGCTGGCCGCCCCCGATGCCTGCCATTGCAGCCAGTGCCGCAAACAGTCGGGCCATTTCTGGGCCTCGACCGACATTCCGCAACGCGCGCTGAGGATCGAGGGCGAGGAAAACGTGACCTGGTTCCGCTCCTCGGAAAAGGTCGAGCGCGGTTTCTGCGCCACCTGCGGCTCTTTCCTGTTCTGGAAACCGATTGGACGGGATTACATCTCCGTGGGCATGGGGGCCTTCGACAAGCCCACGGGGACGCATCTGGAAAAGCATATCTTCACCGCGGACAAGGGCGATTACTACGAGATTGCCGACGGCCTGCCACAGAACGCGCAGTAGGGACGGGGGCGTTCCGGCCGTCGGCTTGCGGCCCGCCCCTTGCATAGGGGCCTGTCAGGGTCTATACGCCCCCCGGTGGCACCTCATGGGCCCAGAATCAAAACCAAGAAACGCCGCGTTTGGCCCGTTCTCGCTTCAGGGGTCAATTCCGGCAAAGGAGAAGCGACATGAAACTGCATGAACTGCGCGACAATCCGGGCGCTACGTCCTCGAAGAAACGCGTTGGCCGTGGCCCGGGTTCGGGCAAAGGCAAGACCGCGGGCCGCGGTATCAAGGGTCAGAAATCCCGTTCGGGTGTGGCCATCGCCGGCTACGAAGGCGGCCAGATGCCGCTCTACCAGCGTCTGCCCAAGCGCGGCTTCAACAAGCCGAACCGCAAGCAATTCGCTGTTGTGAACCTCGGCCTGATCCAGAAATTCATCGACGCCGGCAAGATCGACGCTGCCAAGCCCGTCACCGAAGACGCGCTGGTG
>ENA-ORCU01000416-ORCU01000416.1-marine-metagenome-genome-assembly--contig:-NODE-416-length-16321-cov-3.056513_pt1 | contig 16321 bp, 14 predicted proteins | sample MGYA00248631_ERZ508512 | MGnify/ENA primary metagenome ERZ508512 (study PRJEB26183, sample SAMN06268844) | marine metagenome | isolation source: Tt an P1 anaerobic enrichment on pine from sediment taken...
GCTCTAAGGGCCTGTTTAAAAACAAGCTCGTTTTTTCCCCCTTTCGGAAAACCTGTATGGCTATGGGCCGTGACCAGTCAGCCTATTCGCTGAAAGCCCGCGAAGTTAAATTCACAAACTTTGAATGCGTGAAAAATATACGCATTATTACCACAATCTTACCGCGTTGCCCCTACCCTTGATTTGCCATATGTAAATCCATAGTCCATGGACCGGCCACACCCAAATATCACTATTTTTAGATCAATCCCGGGGAGTCGATGAAGCCTTCGATCCCCCGTCACCGATACCGTGATGGAAAGGAAACGGGTATGAACGCAAAAGAGGATGCCATCGCCGAGAGGCTCGATGAAGTAACCCGCATGTGTGCCAGGAACAATCCAATTTTCGAACAGATCGATAATTTCAGCGTCGCCCTGTACGTTCTTGGCTATTGGGACGTGCCGGATATGATGTCCGCCGGGGATCTGGATCCATGTGCCGCTTCGGAAATTTTGAAAGAACATTTCAATGAGATCCCCCCTTCGGAAATCCCGCCCGGATACGACATCAGCCAATCGGATGAAAAAATCCTGATGGTGATCGGCGATTCCTGTTTCCCGCTTCACTTTGCAGTCGTGACCGATACCACCAGTAACAAGCCCTTTTTTTCCAAACTGCCATTCGTGGGAAGCGGCTACGACAGCCTCGATGAGCTGATCGATGAATTTTCGGTGGAGCATAACGCCCGAAAGCAGGATATCCGATACTTTAAAAAAGGATGAATGTCATGCAAGAGGTGTTGGTGACGTCCCATAATCCATATCGAACTGCCCTTCCGGATTCCTCGCTGACCACAGAAACGGAAACGTGTCTTGAAGCCATCCTCAAACTGATTCTGATGCTGCCAGGCACCACAACCCGACAGACGACCTGCTCGCTGTGGCTGACCGATGAGAGCCAGAGGCACCAACCCATGCGCATGATCGCAGCCTGCTCCATGCCCCCTTCCCCAACTGTTTTTCATCCCCTGCCCTCCCATCGGCAGGCGGTCATCTCGACAGCCGCCCGCGGGCAATCGTTCATGGTAATGGACATCGCCTGTGCGACCGAATTAACGGATCAGCAAGATACAATCCCACCGGACCTTGCTTCCATGCTGGGCATTCCCATGGAAGATGATGAGGGCCGAATCGCCGGCGTGCTGGCCTTTTTCACGGACAGCTCCCATCCATTCAGCGACAGGGAAGCAACCCGCATCACCACTGTGGTCAACCAGGCCGCAGGAGTGCTGCTTAAAACGGGTATGGTGCTGAAAACCCGATTGATTCGTGACGAGATGGAAACCCGCAGGCTGGTGGAGGAAGCCGGCGCCATACTCAAGCGTCGGCACCGGGTGGGCAACGAAGAGGTTCTCGATCGGATACGGACATGGAGCGAGCGCACGAAAAAATCCGTCCGTCAGATCGCCGAGGCCATCGTGCTTTCCGAGTGGGATTATTGCTGCTGATTGCAAGCGGTAACGACCGTTCTCAACAACAGATTGTGCAGTTGCCCTCAGCGGTGTATCAGCTGTCGATTTGAGAGACCAACGCCAGTGCATCCTGGTGCTGATCGTCGCAATCGAGTGCGAGAAGTTCATCGGCGCGCAGCTGAAGATAGTCCATGCAGAAATTTCGCTGAAGTCTCGTGAGGGATTTAAAGTACGCCGGCAGACAATGGTCGCTTACACCGTAATTTTCCCAGATCAACAACTCCATGAGATCGGAAAGAAAAACGGTCTCCTCGATGCCGCACTTTTTCAAATCCAATGACAGGTAAAGCTGAAAGGTGACCTCAAAGCTCTCCCCAAGGGCCGCGCAGGAATCATCGGATTTTGCGATAATTTGAAGGGCCACCGTCAGCTGAGCCCGCAGGGCGGCCAGCGCGTCAGCGAACCGGCCGTCCCGGACCATCTCAGCGGCGCTATTGGTCAGTTTGTCGAGCTTTGCCCCCACTTTGAATGACTGGTTCAGCGAGTACCCGTATTTACTTCGAAATTTGGCCGAAAAGGCATCCAGATACGCTTCGGGCGAAACCGGGAAGCCGGTCCAGTCGGGCCGCAGGGCCGCGGCCCGAAGTCGCTCCCCGGTCAGCACCCGCACCGGTTCGGTTCGTTGCTTTGTTTGACTCATTTAAACCCCATAAGACGATAACGAATATAATCCAAAATGGGGTTGCATACCGAATTTTTAAAAAAGGTTCAACGGCAACCTGACACCGGCAAGCGGACAGGGATTCAAATCCGGCAAACACAATTTTTGTTCCGAGGAATTGAAAACCGGTATGAGAAGGAGACAAATCAAACACGCTTTGCGAATGCGCGTCTGAAACATAAAATGTCAATATGCCACGATCCATCGCATCTTCAAAATCAACATATCACTTGCCAACACGCTTAAAGTTATTTTAAATCAACCCAACATACTGTTGATAGCATTCTGCACCGGTTTGGCTGATTTAACGGAGATAAAAATTCGTTGAAATTGATTTCAAATTAAGAGCCTGTTTGAAAACCAGGCTCTAAGGAGCGGATCATGGTTATCGATGCCCACGGACATCTGGGAGACATTCTCTACCCCGGTGGCGGGGAATTGATCTGGCAAAAAGGCGTGGTAAAGGCAAAGGTCGTCGATCCCCAGGACATAAACGAGAAACTGCTGATGAGAAATTTCGGAATCGGAAAATTTCTCTACACCCTGTCGAAGCGCCAGGCCACGATCGGCCAGCGGGCGAGAAACGCCACAGCCACGCTGGAAAACTTCACCCGATCTCTGGATCAGTCCGGCGTGGATGCCGCGGTCTGCCTTCCCATTGCTCCCCATGTGACATTTGAGGACCTTGCCGGGGCCCAGTCGTTCGATTCGCGAATCATTGCCTTTACCAGTGTTGATTTTTCATCGGGCGACAGCCCCTGGTTAAAGCTGCCCAAGGACGTAAGCCGCGGGGCGTGCGGTCTGAAGCTTCACCCGATCATCCAGAAAGTACCCCTGACCGATCGACGGACCCTTGAGACACTTCAGACCTGGGCGCCGTTCAACAAACCGGTACTGGCACACGCCGGAATCGCTAAATACTACCTGGACGGCGAATCGGACCGGAACCGGCCGGAACTCGGCGCCCTTGATCAGGTCGAGGAGATAGTACGAACATTTCCCCGGATGCCGTTCATTGTGGGTCACGCCGGCCTGTTTCATGTTAACGAGACGATCCGGAGACTTTGCAACCTGCCCAATGTATGGGTCGACACCAGTTTCCAGTCGCCCGGCATCATCCGAAAACTCATAGCGGCATTTGGACCGGAAAAAGTCCTGTATGCTTCCGACTGGCCCTGGGGCAATCGCGAACCGCATATCCGATCGGTTAAAGCGGCCTGCCGTGGAGACCGCGCACTGGAGGATCTGATTTTCCGGGTAAACGCCGCCGGACTTTTAAAACTCGAAACCTGAAAACCATTAAAAACCTCTCCCACTATCCAGGAGGGAGAAGCGTTTACTCTCCCTGTACCAACCCTTCAAGGAGCCGCCATGCCAAACGATACGTTTCCTGAATCCTCAACCAAACAGCAGATCATCGAAACCGCCGCCCGCCACGTGTGTCCCCACCGGGTGGATACATTCAAGCTGATGGGCACCGTACCCGTAATGGGCCGCCGGGAGGGCAATTACTTCTGGGATATGGACGGGAAAAAACTCTTCGATGTTCACATCAATGGCGGAACCTATAACCTCGGCCACCGGAACCCGGAAATCATCGCCACCCTTCGGGCGGCTCTTGATCATTACGATATCGGCAACCATCATTTCGTCAGCGGTCCCCGCGCCCGCCTGGCGGAGACACTCTGCCGCCTTTCGCCCGGAGAGATGCAGTACTGCGTCTTTACCACAAGCGGCGCGGAGGCCGTGGACGTTACCCTGCGAACGGCGCGAAAAGCCACCGGACGCCGGAAAATCGTCTCGTTTGCCGGATCGTATCATGGTCATGGAGGTCTGAGTCTTCGGGCCGGCTATTCCGAGCAGGCCGAATATTTTCTGTCCGACACACCTGAAGGCGAGTTCATCCAGGTTCCTTTTGACGATGTGGAGGCCATGGGAAAGGTATTGGACGGCGGCGATATCGCTGCCGTATTGTGCGAGATGATACCGGCGACCAACGGTTTTCCCATGCCGTCGCCAGGTTACTATGAGGCGGTCAAGGCCCTTTGCGATGACCACGGAACCGTTTTTATCGCCGATGAAGTTCAGACCGGCCTGGGGCGCACCGGCGACTTCTGGGCATGTGACGGCTACGGCGTTGCTCCGGACATGCTCATCACCGGCAAAGGGCTGACCGGCGGGGTGTATCCCATTGCCGCCGCCGTGATGAGCGAGGCGGTCTCGGGCTGGATCCGGGAGGATGGATGGGGATACTCATCGACCGCCGGCGGCTCGGAGCCTGGCTGCATGGTGGCTCTCAAAGTGCTTGAAATTCTCCAGCGCCCCGAGATTCTGAAAAATGTACGGGCCCGTTCCGCCCAGCTGGCCACGGGTCTCCAGGGCATCCGGTCCCGTCACCGATTTTTGCGTGATATCCGGCAGAACGGCCTTGTCATTGGGCTTCGCTTCGATCATCCCGATGGCGGCCTTCTCATGTCCGGATGCTGTTATGAAGTCGGACTGTGGGCATTTCCAGCAGGTTTTGAGCGGTCGGTGCTTCAGTTCAAGCCCAACCTTCTTATCGACAGCGCGGGGTGTGATGAAATTCTGACGTTGCTGGAAAGAGCCATCGGATTGTGTGAAAAACACGTTGGATTGGGGTGATTTTGGCGTGTCGGGTGTCAGGAAAAAATTGCAGCGTCGCAGGCCCGGCCAATAAGGAACGCGGATTTAATTAATTGCAAGAATATTGCGCCGAATGGTGGTTCATCTTCAAGGCGCGTCAGCGGTTTCATACTGTACGTATGAGGCCGTTGACGCAACGCCGAAGATGGGCCACCAGGCAAGCAAGAAATTGTAATTAATTATATTCGCGTTCCTAAAAGTAAATCAAATGACCGAACGGGGAAAATGCATGACCATGGACGAGGAACGCCTCTATCGCTTCGAAGCTGGACTTGATCCCCAGAACCTGAAGGAATCGGCCATTCCGGCAACCATTCTCGGTTATGGTGAAATTTCAGCCATCTTCCAGATCACAGGTGACGACAGGTACGTTTACAAACGGATGCCGCTTTTCGCCACCCGGCAGGCGGCCGCCGCCTATGACCGAATGTACCATGAATACAGCCGGATGCTGACCCGGGCCGGATTGCGTCTGCCCGCGCATCACACCCGGATCACAAGCGTTCCCGGCCGCCCGGTCTCGCTCTACATCGCGCAGGAGAAGTTGCCGGAAGAGCGCCTGTGCCACCGCTTGATTCACTCCCTGGACTCGACCGCTGCTCTAACGCTGATCGAGCAGGTGGTGTCGGAAATCAACAAAATTTGGCTTTTTAATCAATCAGCCACCCCAGACCTGGAGCTGGCCATCGACGGGCAGCTCTCCAACTGGGCCTGCCTTTCATCCGTAAGCGGCAGTGAGTTGCACTACATTGACACGAGTACCCCCCTGTTTCGAAAAAACGGCACGGAACAGCAGGATCCCGAACTTATGCTCAGAAGTGCGCCGGGATTTCTCCGCTGGCTAATCCGCCTCTTTTTTCTCAAGGATGTCATGTCCCGCTATTACAATCCCCGTCTGGTGTTCACCGATCTGGCGGCCAATCTCTACAAGGAACAAAAACCGGGCCTGGTGCCCGGCGCCATCGACATTATCAATCGCAGTCTACCGGATGGCTATCGCCCTCTCACCGTCGAGCATGTAAATGCATATTACCGTGAAGACAAACGAATATGGATATTGTTTCTGGCATTTCGAAAAGCGGACCGATGGATCAAAACCCGATTGATGCGTCAGCGATACGAATTCATTTTACCCGGCCAAATCAACCGGTAAGCCCCACGCAAATTCATTTTGAAAATTCGCATCGCTTGCCATCTGCAGGTTTCACACCGGGCAGCCCCATCTATCTCCTTCCGATCAATCAAAAAACGTATCGCACTCTCTGCGACACTTCTCCCGGCGGCATATCCAGCCGACGATGGAGATATACGTGTACCCCTTGCTTTTCCGATGGCGCCGCTCACCGTTGCGGCGCTCGCCGGCAAACTGCCTCGCTTCCGTTTGAACCTTACGGTACGGTTCCTCCTGTTTGACAGGCATATGTCACCTCTCGCCCTTTTTGAACCGATTCTGCCTGCATCCATACCCGGGCGTTGACGAATTCAGACAGATAACGTGGAGACACCATTGCAATTCGTCTCCTGATAATATTTGGATATCATCCCGAATTCATTAAAAACAGCGGTACAACACTAATGAAGCTGGCCTTTACTTCTGAACGCATAATCAGCAAAAACGATCACTTTAAACGCTGGAAATCAGATAGAAAGCCGCTCAAATTGGCAGGGAGAGATGGTAAATCAGCACAACAAAACTAAGAAATGATTCGTAGTATAGTACTACTTTTATCGGTATGCAAGAAAATTTAATCCAGCTAATATTAATCGTCAAGAGACGATTTTGATTTATGAATAAAAAAACCATTACACAGCCTGCTTCCCGGATCGGAAATCAAACGAAAAGCCAAAATCTCGGCACTTGCAGGATAGAAAACAATTCGACACAATCTTTTCGTAACAAAACAAAGCACCTGCGCAAAAATCGGCCCGCTTTTCAGCGGGCCGAAGGAGGAAAAGGTAAAATGACGGTGGTGACCTGAGATTATGTGGCGACAGTCGCTTTTATGCTGGCTGTGGCGTCGGAGTTGCCGTTCGCCTTTTCCACACAACCCGCCAAGTAATCGAGCCCTTTCAGTGTCAGTTCCCGATAATCCTGAAAGGCTTTCTTGGTATCTTCCAGCCATTCGGAATAATTCCGATCGAGCTTTTTGTCCTCGGTTTACTTATTCCTTGTGCTTGCAGAAACCGTCGTACTTTTCTTTGAAGCAGGGGCTTTCGCCTGTGCAGAAGCGATTTTTTTACTCCCCGGCTTTGTGCTTGGTTTGGACACACTTTTTTTTGCAACTGGTTTCACCGCCTTTTTAGGCAGGAGAGCTTTCGCTTGCGCTGAATCACTTTTTTTACTACCCGCCTTCGTATTTCTCGGAGAAGTGCTTTTTTTAGGGGATGATGTATCCTTCACTTCGACGGCGGCCTTAGCTTCGCTTTTCTTTTTCTCTCGACTGGGGCGCTTTTTTTCAGCAAGCTCGCTTTCCAAATCCAGTTGAAAGCGAACCGGGCCGCGATAATTATCACCGAAAACGGTGTCCAATGCACAGTCAGAGGCCGGATGCGACCACGAAACGGCAATGGATCCATGGCCATTTGGAAAGACGGAGACTTCCGCCTCGATGTGATCACGGATCGCAAGAGCAGCCTCCTTATCTACCAGTTCGTCATTCTCAGCGATACAGATCAACACCTTGACCCCTTTTTCCTTCAGCCGCTTGAAATTGAGAGCTCTTCCGAAGAGCTTCACCGGAAGGGTGCCGTCATTTTGGACTGACGCAGTGCACGAATCCAAAATCAAGCGGGCGATCGAAAGCGGAAGGTCGGTGCGGTCGTAAAGCAGCCAGTAATTGGTACCCAGCGCCGTCTTTCCGATGTCGCCGTTTCCTTCCAGGCAGCTCTCCAGCATATCCAAATCTCTGTAAAATGAAAAAAAAGGCCCGTCTATACCGATGCTGAGCAATTTGTGCAGCCAGTTGATTATCGTTCCATCGACCACTTGGTTGCCATTTGAAAGTGTTTTGACAACATACCCCAGGTCCCTGAACCGCTCCGGAAGCTGGTCAACACAGCTCACAATAGCCTTGCTGCGGCTTCCATCCATCGGAGACGCGCAGGCGATCAATGCGTCGACCAGATCGTCGAGTTCGCCGGAAAGCAGATTCAAAGCAGCCGTATACCCTCCCTGGCCATATCCGTTTATCGTCACCGGGCTGCCGTGAAGAGCCGAAATTTTTTCACAAAAAGTTCGCAGATCCCGGGTATCGTCTTCTCCTGTCATAGTTTGCACAGCCGGCGTTGTTGCGATATCTTTAACAATCCGAATATACGTGGGAATTCCCTGATCGGCAAATGCATGGACGTAGCTTTTACCCTCATCGGGTAAAAAACCGAGAATATGGGCACCGATCACGTGCGATGGCAAAATGATGACCGGCTTGCCTTTTTTTCTGACCTTTATTTTCCCGTTCCGCGGCAGGACCTGGTACAACACGAACCGGTCCGTTTCGGAAATGAATTGATATCCTTTTTCTTCAACATTCAATCCATATTCAGACCCGATATCCCTGACCGCCGCGGGAAAATCGTAGGCCATGGCGCACATGAGCCGGGCCAGTTCAGCGGTGTAGGTTTTGAGATTTTCTTCATTGCCGGGCACAATGGAATGGGTCCAGGCCGAACAAGCCTTTTGAAGGTGTCGGCCATGGAAGTCGGACATTGAACAAAGATTGTTGACCAGCCCTTTTTCTGCAATTCGATAATTCAATCCGAATAGCGCCAGATAATCATTGATATCTTCCGAGTTGAAGAACGGGTTTATTTTTTTCGTTTCTTCACGGTAAAACGAAATACCCGAAGTCCAGCACGAAAGCAGAAAATCATTGGGATATTGAGAGATACCATGTAAGAACGCCTGATTTGCCGTCACCATGTCGTGAATCACCGAAATGTCTCCTTTTTGCGTGCTGTTCTTCCATCCTGTGAGAAATGAACGCCCGTGCATCCGTCATTTGGAAACACGGGCGAATTTCAGATCGTTGATAAACGACTACCCGGGAAAAGTGCCATTGAACATGGAATAGCCGGAGTCAACAGCCTTTTTCCAATTGTCCCGGGCGGTTTTGCGGATTTTGATCCAATCCTCGATCACCTGTTTACCGGTCTGGGAAACTTTTTCAGAATGATCCATGTACGTGCCCATGATCGACTCGGTCTTCTCCTGAGCCTTCTCCACGGTATCGAAAATCGTGTCAAATGAGGTCTTTTGAAAATCGATGACGTGTTTAAAAAAAGCCTGAGGTTCCATTTTTGTTCTCCTTTCGCTGGGTTGAGACATGTTCTTTTGAATCCTGACCGCACCCGTCAAACCGATTTGCCGGGTCGGAAACAGCGCGTGAACATCTCCGGTGCGGGGTGCATCACAGCACCTTTTTCCAGGCCCTTTTCAGGGAAATCCCGTTATCAGGCCGCTTTTGCCAGATCCCTTTTGGTTTCATTCGGGTTCCCGTCCCGCTTGGAAAGCCAGTCAATTATTTTAGGGGCAAATTGCTTCTGGCATTTTGAACTGACGTAAATTCCAATGTGACCTGTTTTCAGACACACATCTTCGGTATCCCGGCTGCCCACCTTGCCGGTCAGCTTATCGCAGGCGCCCGGTGGCACCAGATGATCGAGCTCGCCATAGATATTCAACACCGGCATGGTGATATGACTCAGGTCTATCCGCCGTCCGCCGATCTCCATCTTGTTTTGAATCAGGAGGTTCTTCTGGTAACAGTCTTCGATAAATTGCCGAAATGTCTCTCCGGGAACGTCGGGACTGTCAAAAATCCACTTTTCCATTCGAATGAAGTTTTCGACAAACGATCGGTTGCCCATGTTTTCAAAATAGGAGTCATACTTTTCAATCATCAGTTTCGCCGGGTTGAGCAGCAGAAATCCGAAATTCATCATGTCGGCCGGAATGTTCCCGAACATGTCCACCATGCGGCCGGGGTCCAGATTCTTTGTCCAGACATGAAGCAGCCCTTCATCCGTATCAAAATAGGTCGGGCAGACTGTGGTCACCAAATTTTTAATCTTCTGCGGGTGGAGAGCGGAATACATTGTGCAAAATGTGCCCCCCATGCAAATTCCCATCAGGTTTATCTTCGGCTGCCCGGTTTTTTTCCGGATGAACTCAACAACATTGTCGATATAGCCGTTTACATGGTCATCGATGGTAAGGTACCGGTCCTTTCGGGTTGGATAGCCCCAGTCGATCATGTAGACATCCATGCCGGAATCCAAAAACGTTTCAACGACGCTTCGCCCCGGCTGCAGATCGAGCATGGTTTCCCGGTTGATGAGCGCGTAAACCACCAGCAGCGGCGTTTCGACCCGGCGCTCAATCCCCGGTCTGGGGGCATAGTGCTTAACTTTTACCCGGTCTTCCTGGTACACAATTTCATAGGGAGTGGAGGCAATCTCCGTATTCAGTTCGCCGAACATGACTTCTGAGGTTTTGGCGACACGCTCCCGATTGTCTTGCATCATTTCGGTCAACAGCGGAAAACCCAGATGGGTTGGCACTCGTTGCATATTTCTGCCCCCTTGATTAGTCGTTGGATTGATCTGCCGGGGTTTCACCCCCATTCATCTTTTCAAGTTTTTTCAAGCGTTTTTTCATCTCATACATGTCCCGGTAAAGCTCATCCATCTCTTTTTCAGTGGGAACTCCGACCATCTTCATCATATCCTGGAAAATTTGGTCCCTGGCCTCTGTGAACTCGCCCATGGAGAGAAGAGTTGCTCCCATTCCCTGACAGAACTCGGGCGATCGTAAAAATTCAAGGTATTGCTTCTCCAAATCCTTGAGCCATTTTCGATAGCAATTCTTCAGCTCTTCCGGACTGAGTCCCTCCAGGTTTAATTGAGACAAATTGTCCTGAAGCGCCGTTGCGGACTTTTTGACCGGCACATGAAGCAGCTGGGAGAATTCCAGAAGCTTTGCATTGAGGGCACTGAATTTTTCGACGGCCCGGCTTACATTTTCCTGATATGTCCGGGTGAGCCCGATTTTGGGTGTATTGATGACACTCTGAAATTCATCCTGGAAAATTTTCGCGGAAATCCGAACCGCCTCCTGATATATATCCCAGGCGGTATCCAGGGTCGTCGATAGTCCATCCGTCGATCCGGCAGCCGGCCAACTCTGAGTCATCGCGCCCCAAAATTGATTTGCAGACTGAGCCCATTCTTCAAAAACCATTTGTGTGTGGGTAATTGTACTGTTTTGAGCACTCATAATCCGTCCTGTGTTTCGAAAAATTAAAGTTTCCCTGGTGGGGTAACATCACCAGACAGCTATCCCATCATGCAGTCATGACTGCATCCGTCGTTAAGGGTTGCGTTATTTTGTTACAGTTGAAGACGTGGTCGGTCCGGGTTTGACGAACCTTGCCAATTTAACGGCAGATAGACTCTGCACGAATAAATAACCTGACCTGCACTACTAGGGAATCTGGATAGTACTACTCTGGGAGAGGTGGAACGAATATGAGTCGCAGCCAGTAAACGAGCTATACTATTTCATCTGATTGTTATGCTGTTATAAAAGAAATATTGATGTTCTGTTTTTTTAAGATTTCGTTCCGATGCCACATGAAACGATATGTAGTAATAGTAAAACCAAAACGTTTTTGCTACCAAGAATCGTGCCAGAATAAAGCGAAAAACACATCATGCCGAAAATATTGTTATTTTTCGAATAACGACAGCATATCTTCGAATCACAACAGAAAAAAATTATCATTACTTGTACATTCCATATACACTGAATGTACAACCCTGGCCTATAATTTTTAATCATCTACACTCATTCGTCCCGATTTCGATATAAAACGAAATAACTATATATAGAAGTCAATTTTCCATATCATCTTAGTAAAATGAAACTCTCGAGATTGTGGTCCCATATCTCAAACGGCTGGTTTTGAACGCAGCCATCACAGAAACCATCTCACTAATGGTTTCGGATCGCCATGGATAATCGAAAGGACTTCATGGCATCACATGATGATAGTCATTCATGAGCGGGACAGGATGACGTCCTTTCCGGTTTAATAAATTCCGGGGCATCGTTCAACGCATGGTCGGACCGGCTTTCCCGAACATGTTCACCTTGAAGGGAGGTGAATACCGTGGAAATTAAAAAGGAAGGTATCGATTAATTGGGGCGGGTAAAATTGATTCAAAAACGAACAAATGATGGCAAGCATATCTTTTACTCTCTATATTAATCTTTGATTAAAAACATTGTATATCGCCGAGAGCAAATCGAAACAGGTTAACATCGGAGACAATCTTTCTGAATGAACGGAACAAGAGGCGATACAGAATACCGACGAAGTAAATTTTTCTATCACAATACCCAAGCCTTGAGCATTTTGTCAAAACAAAAATAACTTCCTATTAAAAAAAGATAATATTCCAATATGTTAATTACGGATCTTCTCAAGGATTCCCCGGTAAAATCCATCAATGTACGGCAGGGCAATCCGAAAGAGGATGCCCCAGCGTGTCGGAATCACTGCCAGACAGACCGCATCATCGGCTGTGCACCAGCGGTTTTTCCGATACGCCTGGTTGGGTGATATGATTTTTTTTCAGTGCATTGGGCTATGTGTTATTTGAATACCGCCCGCAAATTTTCCGCATTCTGCTGCATAACAGTCAAAAAATCACCTGCTTCCGGTACGTTGCCGCAGGGATCGAAAACCACGCATTTGAGCCCGAGAGTGTGTAACTTCTCTTCGATTTCCGCAAGCGGTTGGCTTTCCCAGATCATGCACGTTGCCGGATGAGTCGTCAAATGTTCCTGCAGCTCGAGCCACTGTTTTGGACGTGGAAATTCGTGCGGTTCCCAGTGTACGCTTTTCAGATTCAACCGGTAGCGGTGAACCAGGTAATCATAGACCGGATGAGAGGCGATCAGAGGGGTTTCCGGTGCCCTGGACGCAGCACGGCTCATCGCGGCATCGAGCGATTTAAGCTCGTCTTTCAGCGGTTGAAAATTCTGTGTAAACATTTCTTTATAAGCGGGATTTTTACGGCTCAAAGCAGTTGCAACCGCCTCGGCCTGACGGGCGGCCAGATCAAAATCCAGCCAGGTGGTGAACGCCAGATTTTCGTGGGTGTGTTCGCCTGTCGGTCCGTGACTGTGGGTAACCTCCGCCTTCGATGTCAGGTAGCGATCGCTGAATGCTTTGGACGTATTGACGACCCGGGAGAGAGGCAGACTGACTTTGTCCACCCAACCGGCGTATCCGGCTCCGTTAAGAAAAATAAGATCAGCCTTCTGCAAAGCGGCAATCGTGGCGACATCCGGCGTCCAGTAAGCCGGATCGACGTCCCGGGGAATCGGCAATATGACAGAGACATGGTCACCACCGATTCGCTCGGCGAAGTATTTCAGGGGGTAATTCACCACACAGATATTCAGACGATCAGAGGCGAGGCTTCTCGGGATGCTCCCCGGAAACAGCAGAACAGCTGCTGCAACGCCGATAGCAATAAGCAGACCTTTCATTTTTTCCTCCCGAATCGGAAAAATTTGAAGCAACTGCAACAACGGGACTGTGCCCTCCCGTTCTTTACCGTTTGTCTTTGATTTCTCAGCGAATAAACAGCATTCTGACCAGGTAATCGGCATGCAAGGCAGTTGCGATCGATGCCATCACGCATAGAATGCTGCTTCCAGTTGCAATCAGCAGCATCTCGGCGGCGATCAACCGTGCAATCGTCAACCGGCTGCCGCCGATTTTGAATGTCGTGTAAAATTCCCGCTGCCGGATCCTCAGGGAAAGCACGAAAACCAGGATCAGAGCCAGAACTGTGGCCGTTGCAACCACGCCGATGACCGCATCTAAAACGCTCTTGATCCGGAAAATCTGTTGCAGGAGCCCGTCAATCACTTCCTCCGGCACCACGATCTGCAGCTTTTCACCGGCCTCCGTATAGCGCCCCCTGAGAATCGTTCCGGATTTGGCGTCGCAAGGGACGGCAATAACGGCCGTGATGGGATAGTCTGCCAGATCACCGTGAAAGTGGAATGAGCCGACCGTCTCTTCGGTGATCTCCGTGTAGTGATACAGCTTGGCCGTGGCGGCCACGCTGGAGTCGCTGCGCTTTAAAACCAGGCTTGGGTCCTGCAGGCGAGTCACATCCTGATGCCCGTGGCCAAGACCTTGAATCACCCAAGCCGTCTTGATGTCCACAAACACCGCCAGATCATCGGCGGTGTGACTTTTTTGAAAGACGCCCACCACTCTCATTTTAAGCGGATAAATTCCCGCCAGGTCAAACAGACTCTCCGGTGAGGATACAAGGCTGTCTCCAGGTCCCAGACCGAGACGTTCAGCCACAGAGGCACCCAGCACGCATTCTCCCAGCATGGTCAGCATTCGCCCCTGCCCGAGAGTCAATCCCCGGAACTCGAAATAATCCAGCGTGGTCCCGACAATCGGGTTGTCCCGGGCCTGGAACCGCGCATAAACCGGAATGGGAAGAGCCAGGTCCGAATCCCGAATCTCCTCACAGGCGGCCATCGGAATCGGCTCGGGCGCCTCATTGTCGAAATAAAGCGTGTTCATGACCAGATCCAGGGCACTGCCCCTTTGGCCGATGACCAGCGGAGTGCCGGCGGCCCGGGACATGAGCTGGGTTTCGCTTTCATATAGCAGCACATTCAGGGCAATGGGCAGAGAGACGATCAGAGTCACACAGATGAGCAGCGTGGCCGATTTGAACCGATTGTAGCAGATGTACCGCCAGGCGATGTAAAGACTGTCGATCATGCCGCCTCCCGCACACGGAAATGCCGGAAATCCACCACCCGGTCGAAATGGATCAGCAATTCGTGATCGTGGGTGACGGCCAGAAGCGTTGCATCGTGTTCATCGACCACGCGGAACAGCAGGTTTAAAATGCGGATCTTGCTGTCCGGGTCCAGATTGCCGGTGGCCTCATCGGCCAGGATTAACTTCGGCCGGGGCAAAAGGGCCCGGCAGATGGCAACCCGCTGCTTTTCACCCTGGGAGAGGTTGTCCGGATGCCGCTTCAACATACCGCCAATTCCCATCTCATGGGCCAGTGCCGCCGCCCGGGCCTTAACGTTGCGGTCCAGTTTCAGGGCGCCGGTGATGCGATAGGGATGAAGGATGTTATCCAGGACATTCAGGTAGTCGAACAGCTCGAAATCCTGGAACACAAAGCCGATAGTCGTGATACGAAAATCCCGGCGCCGGGCCTCGGAAAGCCTGCTGATCGATTCACCTCCGACCGCGATGGAGCCGGCCCCGGGCAGCAGGATACCCGAAACCAGATTCAGCAGGGTTGTCTTGCCCGACCCGCTGGGTCCGATCACCGCCACTTTCTCCGAGCGGGCGACAGTGAACCGGTCCATGACCAGCTGAAAATTGCCAGCCGGGTATCGAAACTGAAGTTGCTGAATCGTGATCATGGACAAATTTCCCCCTTTGCATGCCGCAAGGATCGTACAACCTATAGTCGACGGTTGGGTTGAGGCACGAAACCCACCATTGCAGGCAAGGATAGAGACAGCTTTCTACTTGGACTGCCCACCGTAAGGATCGATGCGCGTTTCATCCAGCAGCTCCAGCCCGGTGATCTTCCATGCACCCTCCACCGGCTCCACTGTGACAATGGCATCATACAGGTTCTCCCGCGTGTGAATGTGTCCCCAGTGACCGACTGTGCCCAGCGCCGTCCACCGGGTACGGAACATAAGGCCAAGGGGGCGCTCGCTCAGACGGCTCACCTCAACGGATTGAATATTGACTTCCTTGACCCTCGCCCGGGCGCCGCCGGCCTGGGTTACCACAAGCGACTTGCGATTCTGAAGATAGATCTCGGCCAGCAGATCACCGCTCACGCTTGTGGCCAGTCGGTCATAGACATCTTCTTCTTCACGAAAATCAAAAGAACGGTAGACGTTTTTCAGCAAGCTCGATAAAACCGTCACGGCATGGTCATCGGTCATCGTCGGCGCAAGGACAGCCGGTTTGGTGACCGCCACCTGCAAAAACGGATAAAGCCCAACACTCCCGGCAATCAACGCCACCGCCAATCCAATATGAAACCCAATTGGTCCGGCGGTTTTTCGGCGTTTTCCGATCTGCCAACCCAATGGCACAACCGCCAGCAGGCATAGCGCGCTGGCAAGCGGTATTTTTATTTTTGTCATTGCTTCGTCCACATCAATTTTTGCAACGGTCGGCATCCGATACGTTTTCAAAAAATTGATCCAGGTGAACCGATTGTCCTCGGGGGTGACATAAGAGGGAAACGGGCCGGCCGGGTCCACGGCAGTGGCGGGCACCTGTTGAATCCTGTCTGAAAACAGCCCCCAGTCCACCGTCACCTTCTGGGGAATCCCCTGGGTAAGATAGGTGACGATCACGCCGACCATGGCCGTGTTAAGGGGCATCCGCTCG